>Ga0115569_10003501_pt1 | contig 11595 bp, 10 predicted proteins | sample COGITO_mtgs_1205_2_FD_87295 | JGI IMG/M metagenome (GOLD analysis project Ga0115569, IMG submission 87295) | Pelagic marine microbial communities from North Sea - COGITO_mtgs_120503 | ecosystem: Environmental > Aquatic > Marine > Epipelagic | place: Germany:Helgoland, sampling site Kabeltonne...
CACCTATGGAGATGAATTTGAAAAATTATATGAAGGTTACGAAAAAGTAGGAAAAGGAAGAAAAACAATCAAAGCAAGAGAGCTTTGGGAAAAAATATTAGAATCTCAAATAGAGACAGGTACACCTTATATGCTTTATAAAGATGCTGTAAACCGAAAAACCAATCACAAAAATTTAGGAACGATTCGTTCTTCAAATTTGTGTACAGAAATTATGGAATATACAGCAAATGATGAGGTTGCTGTATGTAATTTAGCATCCATTGCATTGCCAATGTTTATTAGTGAGAACGAGGCTGGAGAAAAGTATTTCAATCACAAAAAGTTATATGATGTAACCAAAAAAGTGATTAAAAACTTAGATACGGTAATCGATAGAAATTATTATCCGGTCCAGGAAGCTGAAAACTCAAATTTTAGACATAGACCTGTTGGGTTAGGAGTTCAAGGGCTTGCAGACGCTTTCATTATGTTGCGTTTGCCATTTACTTCTGACACAGCTAAAAAATTAAATAAAGATATTTTTGAGACTCTATATTTTGCATCAGTTCAGTCCTCTATGGAAATTGCGAAAGCAAAAGAACCGTATTCTACATTTAAAGGCTCACCAATGTCTGAAGGAGAATTCCAATACAACATGTGGGGAATCAATGATGAAGATTTAAGCGGAAATTGGGATTGGAAAAAGTTGCGTAAAAACGTAATCAAACACGGTGTCCGAAATTCGTTGCTAGTGGCTCCAATGCCAACAGCTTCAACTTCTCAGATTTTAGGAAACAATGAAGCTTTTGAGCCGTACACTTCGAACATCTATACAAGACGTGTATTGTCTGGAGAATTTATTGTGGTAAATAAACATTTATTAGAAGATTTAGTGGAAATGGAGCTTTGGGACAATAATATGAAGGAAGAGATCATGCGTGCAAATGGGTCTATTCAACATATCGATAAGATTCCACAAGACATCAAAGAGCTATACAAAACTGTATGGGAAATGAGTATGAAAGATATCATTGATATGGCTCGTCATAGAGGATATTTTATAGATCAATCTCAATCTTTAAACTTGTTTATGCAAGATGCAGATTATGCCAAACTAACATCAATGCATTTCTACGGATGGAAGTCTGGATTAAAAACAGGAATGTATTATTTAAGAACTAAATCTGCTGTAAATGCGATTCAGTTTACGCTTTCAAAAGAAAAGAAAAAAACAACATCAGAGCAAGATGAGCCGATGACACCAGAAGAATTCAAAGCTATGGTGGAATCTTCAAAAAATGGAGGACCAGATGATGATTGCTTAATGTGTGGATCTTAGAAATGAGTCAATGAATGTACTTTTAAAAAAGAATCTCAATATATTTGAGATTCTTTTTTATTTAAAATCGAAATCATAATAATATGATGAACTGGGAACAATTACTTTCCTTAAAACGTTTTGGGGATATTCAAAAACGACCAAGAGCCAAGCAAGACGAAACACGATTGGGGTTCGAAGTAGATTTTGATAGAATTATATTTTCAGAAGCTTTTAGAAGTTTACAAGATAAAACTCAGGTTATTCCTCTGTCTGAAACAGATTTTGTTCATACTCGACTTACGCACAGTTTAGAGGTGTCTGTAGTGGGAAGAACTTTAGGGAGAAGAGTGGGGAAAGTTTTATTGGAAAGACATCCCAACTTAAAAAAACTGGGCTATTCATTCAATGATTTTGGGGCTATTGTAGCAGCAGCTTCTGTAATGCACGACATTGGAAACCCACCCTTTGGTCATTCAGGAGAAAAAGCTATTGGAGAGTATTTTAAAACAGGTAAAGGACTACAATATAAAGCAGCATTATCAGCAGAGGAATATCAAGACCTCATAGATTTTGAAGGAAATGCGAATGGGCTTAAAATTTTGACTGAAAATAGAGAAGGAGTATATGGTGGGTTGCGCTTATCTTATGCTACTTTAGGAGCTTTTCTAAAATACCCCAAAGCGTCTCTACCAAAAAAACCAACACCACACATAGCAGATAAAAAATATGGATGTTTTCAGTCAGAAAAAGAGGCTTTCTTAGACATTGTTGAAGACCTAGGCTTACTTAATAGGTCTAAAACAGCAGCGATAAGTTACCATAGACATCCATTAACCTTTTTAGTAGAAGCAGCAGACGATATTTGTTATACGATCATAGATTTTGAAGATGGAATTAATTTAGGACTAATAGAGGAAGAATTTGCCCTAGAATATCTAATTAAACTGGTAAAAACTACAATTGACACAAAAAAATACCATTCTTTACAATTCAAAAAAGATAGGGTTAGTTATCTTAGAGCCTTGGCCATTAATACACTAATTAATGAGGCAGTTGCTATTTTTTTAGCCAATGAAACTGCCATTTTAAAAGGAACATTTTCAACTTCTTTATTAGATAAATGTGCCTATGAGGCTCAAATTAATGATATTTTGAAAATTAGTATTTCAAAAATATATAAGAGTCAAGAAGTGGTAGAGAAAGAAGTAGCAGGGTATAAAATAATAGCCGATTTATTAGACATTTTTGTAACTGCACTTAACAACCATCATTTGGGAACTCCATCTAATTATGATAGTTTATTACTAAATTTGCTTCCTAAAGAATTTAGGATTACTTCTGCATCTACTTACGAAAGAATTATGGCCATATGTACCTATGTTTCAAGAATGTCAGACAGTTATGCCATTAGAATTCACAAAAAAATACAAGGAAGTATTATGTAATAAAAAAGGATATTTTTAGGATAAACTTCTAATCAACTTTTTAATGGAGCTGATATCAATACCATTCTTTTTTTGAAGTTCCTCGATTGTTCCGTGTTCCACAAAATGATCTTGTATTCCTAAAACCTTAACTTTGTTTTTGTAATTATGTTTTCCCATAAATTCTAAAATGGCAGAGCCAAATCCGCCTTTTTCCACGCCATCTTCAAGAGTAATAATTTGTTTATAATCAGCACAGATGATATGTACTAATTTTTCATCTAAAGGCTTCGAAAACCGCATATCATAATGAGCAATATTTGGAAACTCTTCTAGTGCTTTTGTGACATTATTACCTATAGTACCTATAGAGAGTATAGCAATATCTTCCCCGTCTCTTAAGCAAACTCCAGTTCCAATTTCAATGATTTCAAAGGGCTTTTTCCAATCAATCAAGACCCCTCTTCCTCTAGGATAACGAATGGCTATGGGTTGATGTAAACCCAGCTGAGAAGTATATAAAATATTTCGTAATTCCACTTCATTTCTTGGTGCAAAAACAATCATATTTGGAATGGCTCTCATGTAAGCTAGATCAAAAACACCATGGTGAGTTGCACCATCTTCACCAACTAATCCAGCTCTATCTATACAAAAAACAACGGGTAAATTTTGTAGTGCTACATCATGTATTATTTGATCATAGGCTCGCTGAATAAAAGTAGAATAGATATTACAAAAAGGAATCATCCCTTGAGTTGCCATTCCAGCAGCTAGGGTTACAGCATGCTGTTCTGCAATTCCAACGTCAAATGTCCTTTCAGGAAATTCTTTTAGCATCATTTTTAACGAACTTCCAGAGAGCATTGCAGGAGTAATTCCAATAATTTTTGTATTTTCTCTAGCCAGTTCAACAATAGTTTCTCCAAAAACATCTTGATACTTAGGAGATAATCCTTTGCTATTTTTTAGAATGATTTCTCCCGTTTTTGCATCAAACTGACCCGGAGAATGATAAGTTACCTGATCTTTTTCTGCCTGACTTAATCCTTTGCCTTTTGTTGTAATAACATGCAAAAATTTAGGCCCTTTTTTGTTTTTAAGTCGTTTGAGTTCCCGTAATAAACTTTTAAAATTATGACCATCAATTGGGCCTGAATAATCGAAACTTAAGGCCTTAATAATGTTATTTTGAGCGAGAGATCGATCTGTCTTTACTTTGGTTAAATATTCTTTTAAAGCGCCTACAGACGGGTCTATACCAATGGCGTTATCATTTAGAATAATTAAGATATTAGCAGCACTAACTCCTGCATGGTTTAAGGCTTCAAAAGCCATTCCGCTAGCAATAGAAGCATCGCCAATTACAGCAATATGTTGTTTTTCAGTTTCACCTTTTAAGGAAGAAGCAATTGCCATTCCTAGTGCCGCTGAAATAGAAGTAGAAGAATGTCCTACTCCAAACGTATCGTATTCGCTTTCATCTCTTTTTGGAAATCCAGAAATTCCATTCAGTTGTCTGTTGGTATGAAAAATATCTTTTCTTCCGGTTAAAATTTTATGCCCGTATGCTTGGTGACCCACATCCCATACCAAAAGATCTTTTGGGGTATCAAATAAGTAATGTAAAGCAATAGTAAGTTCTACTACTCCTAAACTAGCTCCTAAATGCCCCTGTTTTGTGGCAACAATATCAATGATAAACGCACGCAATTCTTCTGCCAATTTTGGCAACTGATCTTTAGTTAGTTTTCTAAGATCTGATGGAAATTTTATGGTGTCAAGTAAAGCATTGCTCATCCTACAAAAATACAATTTTACAACTCAAAAGATATTTGTAATATTGAATAAATATTTTTTAAAATGATTCAGTCTTTTGACGATACTTATTTTATGAAAAAAGCACTGCAGGAAGCAGAGCTCGCTTTTATGAAAAAAGAAGTTCCTGTTGGGGCTGTGATAGTTATGAATGATAAAATTATTGCTAGGGCACACAATCTTACAGAAACTCTAAACGATGTGACAGCCCATGCAGAAATGCAGGCATTTACTGCAGCAGCAGATTTTCTTGGTGGGAAATATTTAAAAGAGTGCACACTTTATGTAACCCTAGAACCTTGTCAAATGTGTGCAGGTGCAAGTTATTGGGCTCAATTAGGAAAACTTGTATATGGAGCCTCTGAACCTCAAAGAGGCTTTGTTAATTTACAGACAACGTTACATCCTAAGACAAAAGTAGTTAGTGGTGTTTTAGAAAATGAGTGCAGTCTTTTATTGAAACGATTTTTTATTGAAAAACGCAACTTGAATTGATAGTTAAATTTATACTTTTTTAATAACACTTGTTACAATTCCCCAAATTACAAAATCATTTTCTTCAGTAATTTTTATACTAGGATACTCAGGGTTTTCTGGTTGAAGCCAGACTCCACCATCAGTTACTTTTAGGCGCTTTACAGTAAACTCACCATCTAAAAAACAAACAGCTATCCTGTTGTTTTCAGGCTCAAGACTTCTGTCAATAACCAATAAATCTTTATCATCTAAACCAGCACCAATCATAGACTGTCCATTTACTTTGGCAAAGAATGTTGCTTCTTTGTTGGTAATTAATTCTTCATCTAGAGAAATTCTAGTTTCTGTAAAATCATCTGCAGGTGAGGGGAAGCCGGCTGAAATTCCTATATCAATAAAAATTGCACCAGTACTATTTGATGTTTTTGGGGTGAAGAATTGAAGTGATTTTGTCATTTATTTTACGGTAATGATATCGTTTATTTTTGTGGTATATTTTGGAGAAAGATGTTCCTGTTTCATTTTCCAAGTTCGTTGTAAGTCTTGATTTGCTAATTTTATGGCAGTTGTTTTAAATTTCTTATTTAAATGGTCTATAGCAGACATTAATGGCTTATGTTTTGGATTTTCATGAAGGAATAAATTTAATTGATGGTTGTTTGTAGGGACTATCCCTGTAACAATAACCCCCGCTTTTTTATAACTAATTCCTTGTTTGAAAATTGTTTTTATAGCCTCTACTGCAGCTTTTGTAATGCTGAGCGTAGAATCTGTAGGGTATGAAAAAACAATAGTTTTTGATGCACTATACTGTTCAGCATTCTTTTTGTAGCGATTACTCCTTAGCATCACTATGATCATGTGACAACTAGATTGTTGTGCGCGTAACTTTTCCGAGCAACATGCAGCAAAAGTAGAAATTCTTTCCGTAATATCTTCAATATCTGAGTAGGCCTGTTCAAAACTTCTAGTGGTTGAAATAGAGCGCTTTATTTCTTTTATTTCAAATTCAATTGTTGGAATTCCTTCTAAGTCTTTTTTTAATCTCCATTCTGTAATTGAAAAATTTCGGCGCACCCATTCATCAGACAATTGGGTAAAATCAAATGCTGTTTTACACCCCTTTAACGTCAGCCGTTTTTCTAGACGACGACCAATTCCCCAAACATTTTTAATGGCAGTCCATTTGAGTCCTTTTATTCGTTTTTCGTCTGTATCAATTACATAAACACCACCGGTTTCTTTTGGAAATTTTCTTGCAATTTTATTAGCTACTTTACAGAGTGCTTTTGTAGGAGCAATTCCTACACATGTTGGTATTCCGGTCCATTTTAAAATTCGTTTCCGAATACTCTTTCCGTATGCATTAAAATCATGATGATTAAACCCAGTAAGATCAACAAAAGCCTCATCAATACTATAGACTTCAACATTAGGTGAAAATTGCTCTAGAATTTTCATAACTCTAGCACTCATATCACCATATAGCGGATAGTTAGAGGATAAAACAGTAATTTTATGCTGCTTGCAGAAATTTTTCCATTTAAAAATAGGAGCCCCCATTGGCAGATTTAATTTCTTGACTTCATCACTTCTGGCAATGATACAACCATCATTATTACTTAATACAGCAACAGGTTTATTTTGCAAACTGGGGTTAAATACCCGTTCGCAAGAAGCATAAAAGTTATTACAATCTACTAAAGCATACATAAGTGTAAAGATACAAACAAGAAAGTACCAAAGAATAGCATTGAGTTACTTATATTTGAAAAAAAGGATAAGAATTATGAACATCTTTGATAGTGTAATAGTAGTTATTTTAATTTTTGCTTTTGTCAGAGGTTTTATGAAAGGGTTTTTTGTAGAAATAGCTTCTTTAATTGCTTTAATTGGAGGTATTTATGGGGCAATCTACTTTTCTTATTTTGCTTCAGACCTTCTAAAAGAGTATGTAGAATGGAGTGAAAATTACATTACTTTAACAGCATTTGCAGTTACCTTTATAGCCATTGTAGTTGCAGTTTCATCTTTAGGAAAGGTTTTTACAAAAATGGCAAATTTTGTGGCGCTAGGATTGATTAATAAAATACTAGGAGGTGTTTTTGCGCTTTTAAAAAGTGTGCTAATTTTAAGCGTATTATTTGTGTTTTTTTCGCGGTTAAACGGCGTAATTCGCTTTATAGAAAAAGAGACATTAGAGACCTCTGTCTTGTACGCACCTGTAAAGAAAATTGTTCCTACACTATTTCCAAATATCATTGAAAAGATTGAGGAAAAGAAAAATGAACTTTAATAAGGGTGTTTGTTATCATAACAAAAATAAACGCTACAACTTAAGGTAGTTATAGCGTTTATAAAGCATCTTCTAAACTAATAAACTAAAGAAGATAGTTTCAGTAATTTCTTAGGCGTCTTTATGGTCTTTCACCCATTGTAAACAGGTTTTAAAGTTTTCAAAAACAAACTCTTCAGAAATTAATTTAGGAATCATATTTACACGTTCTAACATATATCTTGGTTGCTTTTGAAGATCAACAAACAAGACATTTTTATTCGCTTTTTTCAAATCTATAATGCTGTCTTCTAGTGCATATAACCCAGATTGATCTATATATTGCATTCTATCCATACGGATGATAATGGTGGTTGCTGTATTTGGAATCTGTTTTGCAAGTTGTTGAAAATCACTTGTATATCCAAAAAATAATGGCCCTTTAATATGTTTGATGAAAATTTCATCACGTAATTTTTTTGTGATGCCAATCTCATCAGCCCAAGACTCTTCTTTTAAAGAGGTTACCTTAGATTGTTGCGCTGTTAAATCTCCAATTTTTTTCATAAACATTAAAGAAGCGATCACCAATCCAATACCTACAGCATATACTAAATTCCAGAAGGTAGAAAGTAATAATACTACAATCATGATAATAACTTCCGAACTTAATTTGATACCCACAACTTTAATATCTCTTGGTAAAGAAGGAATTGCTTTCAATCCTTTATAGTCCATAACACCAATTCCTACTGTCACTAAAATTCCTGCTAAGACAGCAGCTGGAATCTTCGAAGCAATAGGTCCTAAACCTAATAATATAACCAACAACATTAAGCCTGCAATCATACCTGATAGCTTTGTTTTTCCTCCAGAATTAATATTTACAACAGTACGTATAGTAGCACCTGCTCCTGGAATTCCTCCAAACACTGCTGCAATACTGTTACCAATTCCTTGCCCTACTAATTCTTTATTAGGCTTGTGTTTGGTCTTCGTCATATTATCTGCAACTACAGAAGTTAACAATGAATCAATTGCTCCTAACAGTGCCAAAGTTAATGCTGTAAATATATACGGGGTAAGACTAGAGAGACTAAACTCTGTGAAAATTCCCAAATTTGGAATAGGGAATCCTGTTGGAATTTCTTCAATTGGCCTGTAATTAAGACCAAAACCTACAGATATACCGGTCATTACCACTAATGCAACTAAAGTACTTGGAACCGCAGTTGTAATTCTTTTAAACCCATATATTATAAAAATAGTTCCTAAGGCTAAAATTAACTCTAACCAATTGATGAATTTCAATGCTCTTGGAAGGACTTTTATTGTACCTAAGACACCAGAGGCCTCTTTTGAAGCAAGATTTTTACTTTCTTTAATAATATCAGCCTCTATAATACTTTCACCTTCTGATACAGCATTTTTAAAATCACCTAATGTAAGTGTTTTTGTGTCTTTGTTGTTTTTTGTGTCTTTAAGGTATCTATTTAAAACTACTTCTTCAACTTGTACTTCAAATTGCTTCACAAATTCAACATCTTCCTTGGCATTATATCCTATAGAAGGTAAGATTTGAGTAACTAATATGATAACTCCAATAGCAGTCATAAAACCAGAGACCACTGGATACGGAATATATCGTATGTATTTTCCCAAACCAGCTGCACCTAAGCCAATTTGCATAAGACCCGACAGTAAGAAAACAGTTAAAATAATAGGCAATGCTTTCTCTACATCACCATTGTTTGCCGCAATAATACCTGCAATTACAACCATACTTACAGCTGTCATTGGTGCTGTAGGACCTGAAATTTGTGTTGGAGTTCCGCCAAAAAGAGCTGCAAAGAAACTAATAAAGATAGCCCCATATAATCCAGCATCAGGCCCTAAACCTGAAGAGACACCAAAAGCAAGAGCTAATGGTAGTGCAACGATACCAGCGGTAATTCCACCAAAGAGGTCGCCACGAACATTTGAAAATAGATTTTTCATATTTTAGTATTAAAAGTTTATAAATGTGATGAGATTAATTTGATCCCTGCTAGAGGTTTCAAAAATTTGATTCATATACCCAAGTTCTAGTTTTATTCCTGAAGAAACCTTATACCCTAAGCCTCCATAAACTCTATTTCTATCAAAAACGTTAGACGCTCCATTTAAGAAAATTTCATTGTAAGTTGATAGATAATATTTAGAGTCTTTGAAAGGAATATTTAGTCCTAAAAAATAACGAAAACGGGTTTTAAAATCACTGGCTACAAAACGCTGTTCAAAACGATAACGGTGTTGTAAACTAAGTTTTCCAATAGCGAGTTTTGTAATAAATTGCTGAAAAATCCGATGTTCTTCAACAGTAACTTTATTGTCTTCGTTTCCAGTGTAGTTTTCAGAGTTTATGTATCCGTAACCAAGAAGTAAATTACTTTTTTCACCTATTTTATACCCCAGACCAGTTCTTAGTAATAACTGTTCTAGATTTCCAATAGTATTGTAATTTCTATACTGAATTTCATGGTGAAGGTTCCATTTAGAGTTTAGCTGTTTGCTTCCAATATAAACTAACCAATTTCCGGGACCGTTTTCTTGACTAAATCCTAAAAAAGGAACAGCTAAGAATACTAGGATGATGCTGAGTTTTTTCATGAAGCTATTATTCATAAAAGGTTACTGAGCCATCTTTGATATCATACATAGCTCCAATAATTTTAATTTCTCCTTGTGCCTCCATATCTTTTAAAACAGCACTTCTCTCTCTAATGTTATCAATGGTCATGTATACATTTTTTTCTGCTACATTATTTACAAAATCAATATTAGCTGAGTTTCTTTTGGCTGTGTTAGTAGGTTCTGAAACGGCTTCTACAGCAGGCTTTAATTTTTCAAGTAAAGTAGTAAGGTTACCCAGCTTAGCATCATCGCAAGCACCCTTTACAGCGCCACAGGCTGTGTGCCCAAGAACAACAATAACTTTTGTTCCTGCAAGTTTACATGTAAATTCCATGCTTCCTAGGATGTCTTCATTTACAAAGTTTCCAGCAATTCTAATGCTAAAAATATCTCCAATTCCTTGATCAAAGACTAATTCTGCAGAGACTCTAGAATCTACACAGTGTAGTATTGTTGCAAAAGGATATTGACCTGTACTTGTATCTGATACCTGAGCTAATAAGTTTCTGTCTACCTCTTTATTTGATTGAAATCTTTGATTTCCTTCTTTTAATAAGTCAATAGCTTTATTTGGTGAAATGGCTGCCTGAGTTTCTTTAGTATGGGCTTTCATTTTAATTTATTTTATGGTTAATATTATAATATGAATGTTACGGATATTAGTTTTTTAAAACTACTATACCTAAAATAGAGCTTTAAGAAGATAAGCTTCCTATACGAAAAGTTGTTCTGGGGGTGGGCTGTTTAGTTTGGTAAACTTAAAAGTGTAGTTCTTTGAATAATAGCGAATCCTTTTTTTGTGCTCAAGGCTTAAAAAAGCACCTTCCTTATTCGTTGAGTAGTATATTTTTACTTCCAAATCTTTGACAGATTCTTTACCCTTATTCTCTTCTTCTTCACCAAAATCTACTATTTCTGTAATCTTTATAGTGCTTTCTGAAAAATTAACAAACCTAGGCGCTACGATTGAGGCCGTGATGATTAATGTAAATAAGAAAGTTATAATAGTTTTACTCATAATTTTGTAAAGTACAAAGGTACAAAGTTGATTATAGTTATTTTACTTTTTTTATAAAATACTAAGGATTTTAATCTTATCAGAGATAATCCAGCCAGTTTTTCCATCCGAAATTCTAATTTTTTTCCAATTATCTACGGTATCTAAAACAAGAACTTTTGTTCCTTCATGAAGCGTAAATATTTTTTCGCTATTGTCTGTTGGTGCATTATTAATGCTAGTTTCTTTACTGAATATTATTGCCTCTACAGTTGTATTTGAATACCTATACTCTTTTACTGTAAAAAATAAAGTAATCAATAAAAGTAGAAAACTGAGGATACTAGTCACAAAAAATAATCGTTTTCTTGAAGGCGTAAATGAAAAATAAAACAGCAGAAAAAGTAAGGTGCCAAGTACAGAAAATACAACATTAACAATAGCCCATTCGTTGTAGGATAACTTTTTTATAATAGCTTCATCTAGTTTTTGAAATATTGTTTTTGGAATTTCTTCAATAGCATCTATTGTGAGTCTTTTTGCAAACACTAAATTACGTTGAGCATCTTCGTTTAAAGGGTTTAAAAGCAATGCCTTTTCATAATTATAAATAGCTGGAGCCACTTGG
>Ga0115569_10003502_pt1 | contig 11593 bp, 13 predicted proteins | sample COGITO_mtgs_1205_2_FD_87295 | JGI IMG/M metagenome (GOLD analysis project Ga0115569, IMG submission 87295) | Pelagic marine microbial communities from North Sea - COGITO_mtgs_120503 | ecosystem: Environmental > Aquatic > Marine > Epipelagic | place: Germany:Helgoland, sampling site Kabeltonne...
GCTAGTTCATGGCCCCGGTTTCCTTCTCTGTCCCAAATTCCTTTTCGAACTTCAGCATCCGCATTATTAAGATTATTGAATAAGCTAAGCAACATGCCAACAGCTTGCTCCCCAACTGCGGTTCTATTTCCTTCGGGGGAATTGTAAATAGTAACTCCTTTTTTCTTCGAATATTCTAAATCAATATTCTCCAAGCCAGCACCTGACCGGGCAATAAATTTCAGGTTAACAGCTCGGTCTAAAATCTCTTTATCAATCTTAAACTTACTGCGGATCACAGCACCAGTAAATGTGCTAATTACACTCAATATTTCTTGCCGTGAATTGCCAGTATAATCCAAACACTTAAACCCCACTTGGGTTAGTCGTTCTCTCAAAATTGGATGAACGGAGTCGATGAAGATTATTTTATTGCTCTTCAACTTGGGGTTCTAATTTGGATCCGAAATAGTATTTTATACCTGTATTAAAGAACGGAAGGTTTGTTTTAATTCTATAAAGTTGAATTTCAGAACAAAAGCCAGTTTCACAAGTTGAGTAACCGTCATAAACGTTTTGAGTGTAATCAATACCTCTAGTCCAGCCAATTTCTAGGTTCGTAAAGAAATTTTTACCAATGGGCCAATTTGCTCCTAGTATGAAATTGTAAACAGTAAAATCCATTCGAATATCATCTGGTGATGAGTTTATCAGGCTTAAATCATAATGAAAATTGTACATCTCATATTGATGATCCTGAGTGTTCCAAAGAAATTTCATTTTATATAAAGAAGTACTAACATAGTACTTGCAATACTTTGACCACCAGTAATAATTTCCGCCAAGATGGTAGCCAAAAACTTGCCGTTTGAGTTTGTTTGGGTTTAGGTAATAGCTATCAATGCCCGTGAAAACTTCAAACCTTCGGTATTTGACGTTTGCCTCAACAGTGTAGCGACTAATAAGCGACCACCCAAAATCGAGCCCAATGTTAAATTTATCTTGAGCTTTAGCCGTTGACAAAAAGGTGATTACAAAAATGACAATTAACTTAACTCGCACACCTTACACATTTAGTGCTACCAGGCATAAGCATTAATCTACCCATTGGTATAGGTTGTTTGCATCGTAAACAATTTCCAAAACCTTCAGTATCAACTTTATCGAAAGCAACTTTTAGATTGCTCATTTTTGCTTCGGCTATTCTTAAAGCAGCTTCATTAACGCTCTTATTATTAATGGCATCCATTCTACTAATTCTACCAATAGCATTTTCTGGGGCAATTGGTTTGGTTAATTCTTTAAGGTCTGCAATCCTACTTTTTGTCTGCTCGAACACCTCGTTTAATTTTTCTTTGAATTCCTTTTTTTCTTTTTCGTTCATTTGTACTTACAAAGTTAGTTAAAATGCTAGAATTTAGAACGGAGGTTACTCCACGCCCAATTAGTAAAAAATTAAATTATCGAGATCAATTACTTTTAATGGGTTCTTGTTTTTCGGTTAATATGGGCAATAAGTTAAATCATTTTGGATTTCGAGCTTATTCAAATCCTTTTGGAATTGTATTTAATCCCATTTCGATTGCTAACTTATTACAACGCTGTTTGGATAAAAGATTATTCGAAGAAAAGGATATTCATTTTAATCAAGGTCGTTGGTTTTGTTTCGAAACCCATGGCGAATTGGGGGGTTTAAACAAAGAGGAGTGTCTAAAAAAGCACAATGAAGTATTGATTAGTTCTGCTGATTTTTTGGAACAAGCGAGCTGTTTGATAATTACGTTCGGTTCAGCTTGGGTTTACGAACATATAGAAACAGGTAATTTGGTTGCTAATTGCCATAAAGTGCCTAATACACAGTTTCGGAAAAGACTTTTGTCAATTGATGAGATTGAGAAGAACTTTAAACAATTAATAAAAAACTTTGAGCGTTCAACTTTGAGCGTTCAATTTATCTTCACGGTTAGTCCAATTCGCCATTGGAAAGATGGGGTTATCGAAAACCAAAGAAGTAAGTCGTTACTTCATCTGGCGATACAGTCGTTGGTTGAGCAATATGACAATTTAAATTACTTCCCTGCATATGAAATCATGTTGGACGATTTACGTGATTATCGTTTCTATAAAGAAAATATGTTGCATCCGAATCAGCAGGCAGTAAATTATATCTGGGAGAAGTTCAAAAATTCCTCAATTGATGAATCGTGCTTAGACTTAATGTTACGCATGGATAAACTAAGAAGTTCTATTGCGCATCGGCCATTCAACGAAGATTCAACAGAATATCAAAATTTCAAGGACGGGATAGCTAAAGAGGTTCTTTTAGTAAAAGAAATTCTCCCGCATTTAGAGTTATAAAGAATTAACAAATGCTCTTATGGTTTGTTCCAATGTGTTTGTTTTATTAACCTGCGGAATTCCTTTATAATTTCCAGCCATTTCCAATCCACTTTTCAGGTTTAAATCTTTTTGTTTTTGCCAGGAAGTATGTCCTTTCCCTCGGTGGTATTTTGCAAGGTATTCCTGCTCTGTTTGTCCAGGTGTTGGTATAAACATGGCTTTCTTTTCAAATTGCGCTAAATCCATTATAGTTGAGTACCCTGGGCGGGACACGATAACGTCTGAAGCATTAATCGCTTCCGCCATTTGCTTGGAATCTAAATGAGAACGAATTTCAATATTACCTTCTGTTTTGTTAATGGTTTTATCCGGTTGCCCTAAAACGACCATTGCAGATTTGTTGAGTTGCTTTAGCTGCGGAATAATCAAGTCTTGAAATAGAGTTCGTTGAGGTTCTGGTCCAGAAATAATAACAAGTACTTCGTATTTTTTCTTACCAATATTGTATGTGTCTAGTCGCGAAATAGGACCAACATATTTTACGTTTTCTGGTGGATTCTTTTGCGATAATTTTCCACTTAAGTTTCCCTTGCCCTGAATGTCTGGCACCCAACATTCATTGTGTTTGTTGATGAATTTGTTGTTAATCTGTTTAAGCAGAAACTGGCCAATAGGTGCTTGAATGTTCAATTGGTGTGTGATGAAGGCGCTTGGTATTTCAGTGTTATACAACCCGTATCTATTATCTGAAATAATGCCGTCTAGCTTATGCATTTCGTTTATTTCACCTATGTATTGGTTTTCAATCATGATTTTTCCCGCAAGTTTTCTGAACGATTTAATCATATGCCAAGTCATGCCACCATTTTTTGGGTAGTCAATTTTGTATCCAGGAAATTTAAGGTAAGGAACCGTTGGGAATTCCTTCCGCAATAGGTCTAATTGAGGGCCATCAGAACCGATAATTACGTCACAGTTTAAGTCTCTTAGAATTTTAATTATAGGCACGCATCTTGTCGCGTGACCAAGTCCCCAATCTAATGGGCTAATAAATACTTTTTTTATACTCATTAACACGAAATTAGTAATTCCAAACTTAATGTTAGTGAAGAAACGGAATCTTACTTTGATAATTATTCTCTTTGAACTTTTACCTTTGCATGTAGATATGGGCAGTAATAAAAATAAGCTAGAACGTTTCGCAGAAATGAAGTCGTTTGATAACGTGTTTGAGCCTGAGATAGAAGAAGCAAAAAAGGGCAGTTATAAGCTAAAAGGGAATTGGAGAAAAGATTACTTTAAAAATGATAACCCAATTGTATTGGAGTTGGGCTGTGGTAAAGGAGAATACACTGTTGGAATGGCCGAAAAATTTCCAGATAAGAACTTTATCGCTATTGATATAAAAGGTGCCCGAATGTATATTGGGTCAAAGCATGCATTGGAACAAGAGATGAACAATGTTGCTTTTTTGCGTACCAGAATTGAATTTATTGAATCGTTTTTTGATAAGGATGAGGTAGATGAAATTTGGATAACATTCCCCGATCCTCAGCCCATAGAGAGGCGAGTAAAGAAGAGATTGACTTCCCCTTTGTTTTTGGATAGATATTTAAAATTTTTAAAACATGGAGGAGTAGTGCATTTAAAAACTGATAGCGCAATGCTGCATGAATATACGTTGCAGGTAATAAGAGACCGAAAATATAAATTGATTGATGCTTCTGCTGATTTATATGCTGGTAAAATTTCTGAGTATGATACTGATACCCAAGAAATATTAGGAATAAAAACGCATTACGAAACGTTGTTTTCAGAGAAGGGTTTTAAGATAACGTATCTTAAATTTCAGATGAATTAGTGAATGAATCTTTCAGCTAACAGTCGTAATTTTTTTCTCGATGTGTACGAGGTTGTAAAACTGATTCCAGAGGGTAAAGTAACTTCTTATGGTTCTATTGCGAAATATTTAGGCGCAGTGCGTTCCTCAAGAATGGTAGGTTGGGCAATGAATGCAGCACACGGCAAATCAGAAGTTCCTGCACACAGAGTAGTAAATAGAGCTGGGTTGTTAACAGGAAAAGAACATTTCGAAGACCCATTCGCTATGCAAAGAAAATTAGAAGCTGAAGGAATTGCTGTTATAGATAATCAAATCGTTAATTTTGCCAACCACTTTTGGGACCCGATGCAGGAATTAACAATCGAATAAAATGGAGATAAATAGAGATACAGTAAAAAAAGCCTTAAGCTATGTAATCGAGCCAGATCTAAAGAAGGACGTCATAGCATTAAATTTGGTCACAGAACTTGCCGTTTCGGGTAACAAAATTTCTTTTATTTTAAATGTAAGCAATCCAGCGATGCACAATCGTAAACGAATGGAAGAGGCCTGTATGCATCAGCTAAATCGTTTTTTAGGAGAAGAGATAGAAGTGAAAATTCATGTCGCAGCAATGCCTCCAACTCAAGATAAACTCAAAGAGAATAGAACGGTTCTGCCGCAAGTGAAAAACATTGTTGCCATTGCTAGTGGAAAGGGAGGAGTAGGTAAATCTACTATTACAGCAAATCTTGCGGTTGGCTTAGTAAAAAAAGGGTTTAAAGTTGGAATTATCGATGCTGATATTTATGGCCCATCAATTCCAATAATGTTTGATGTTGCTCAAGAAAAGCCTGGTGTTGCTAAAGGAGAAACAAATAACAAAATGACCCCTGTTGAAGGACATGGCGTTAAGATTCTTTCTATTGGTTTTTTCGCGGACTCTAATCAAGCTGTAGCTTGGAGAGGGCCAATGGCTTCAAAAGCATTAAATCAAATGATTAATGATGTGGAGTGGGGAGAATTAGACTACATGTTAATTGATTTGCCTCCTGGAACGGGAGATATTCATTTGTCTTTAGTTCAGGCTTTACCATTAACAGGAGCGATTGTTGTAAGCACTCCGCAAGTTGTTGCGTTAGCAGATGCTCGGAAGGGTGTAGCTATGTTTAAAATGGACGGAATTAAAGTTCCTGTGCTGGGAATAGTTGAAAATATGTCATATTTTACCCCTGCAGAATTGCCAGAAAATAAGTACTTTATTTTTGGGGAAGAGGGCGCAAAGCTTTTGGCAGAAGATTTGAAGCTTCCTTGTTTAGGTCAAATTCCTATTGTACAAAGTATTCGAGAGGCAGGAGATATTGGTCGCCCGTCAATTATGCAAGAAACCACTCCTCAAGCATTAGCATTTAAAGAATTGACGGACAGTTTCTTGAAGTACTCAAAAATTCAAGAATTTGCCAAAGCATAATTCTTTACATTTGTTTCATGGCAGCCGTTGAGAAACATATAATTGAAGAAAAGATAGAACAGGCTTTGGACCAAATTCGACCTTTTTTAAATGAAGATGGCGGTGATATTCACTTGGTTGAATTAACTAATGAGTTGGTAGTTAAAGTTCAGTTTACAGGTGCTTGCACTGATTGCTCGATGCAAAATTCTACATTTAAAGCTGGTGTTGAGGACTCTATATTAAAGGCTATACCAAGTATAAAAAGTGTTTTAATTGTTAAGTAAATATAAGTTTGTTTCTTTTTGAATAATTCTTTCTTCCAACTGCTTTCAGAACATAAAATCAAGTAATTTTGTTGTACCAATAAGTTTTTATGGTTGAGACCAAAGAAGAGAAAAAGACAGTAACCATTCTGTTTGCAGGTGATTCTGGTGACGGAATGCAATTAACGGGTTCGCAGTTTACAAACACCAATGCATTGTTTGGAAATGATGTGAGCACTTTTCCAGACTTCCCTGCAGAAATTCGTGCTCCACAAGGCACGATTGCAGGTGTTTCAGGATTTCAGTTAAATTTTGGAAGTGTTGACGTTTTTACACCAGGAGATAATGCAGATGTTTTGGTAGCAATGAATGCTGCTGCTCTTAAAGCAAGTCTGCTTAAGCTCAAAATCGGAGGAACGATAATCGTAAACCTATCTGGGTTTGACAAAAAGAACTTGCGTCTTGCTGGATTTTTAAATGATGAAAATCCGTTAACCGATAGTTCTCTTGGTAAGTATCGTGTTCTCGAAATGGATGTGACAAAACTTACACGTGCTTGTTTGGCTGATACCGGGATGAGTGTTAAGCACATTGATAGAAGTAAGAATATGTTTGTGCTTGGTGTTTTGTATTGGATGTATAACCGAAAACTAGATACAACACTAGCTTTTTTTAAAGCTAAATTTAAAGGAAAACAAGAATTAATCGAGGCTAATACTAAAGTTTTAACAGCAGGATATTATTTTGGTGATACCAGCGAAATATTTACTTCACGTTACGAAGTAAAACCTGCACCGCTTCCAAAAGGTGTTTATCGTAATATGATGGGTAACCAAGCTACAGCAATTGGGTTAATTGCCGCTGCAAAAAAAGCTAACCTCGATTTATTTTATGGTTCGTATCCGATAACTCCGGCATCAGATATCTTACACGAATTGGCGAAACACAAGAATTTTGGAGTTAAGACATATCAAGCAGAAGATGAAATTGCGGCCATTTGCGCTGCAATTGGAGCGTCATTTGGTGGGCATTTAGGTATAACTACTTCTTCTGGTCCCGGTATTGCATTAAAAGGAGAGGCCCTAGGTTATGCTGCTATATTAGAATTGCCATTGGTCGTCATAAATGTGCAAAGAGGAGGTCCTTCAACAGGTTTGCCGACCAAGACTGAACAATCCGATTTAATGCAGGCATTATACGGAAGAAATGGTGAAGCACCAATTCCGGTAGTTGCACCGTGCACACCTTCCGATTGCTTTGATGTAATATACGAAGCTGCAAGAATTGCTGTTGAACACATGACTCCCGTCTTTTTTCTCTCGGATGGTTATATAGCTAATGGTTCAGAACCATGGAGTTTTCCTTTATCTAAAGATTTAGTGCCGATAAAGGTAAAAAAACTTTCTGCTGGAGGAGATGATGAAAAATACAGGCCTTATGTTCGCAACGAGAAACTAGTAAGGGATTGGGCAATTCCTGGCGTAAAAGGATTAGAGCACCGAGTAGGAGGGTTGGAAAAGGAAAATGAAACAGGGAACGTCTCTTATGACCCTGCTAACCATGAATTAATGGTTAAATTAAGAGCAAAAAAAGTAGTTAATATTTCGGATACTATTCCAGATCAGAATATCGAAATTGGTGAGGATTCAGGTAAAGTATTAGTGCTAGGATGGGGTTCAACATTTGGCGCAAGTAAAACTGCTGTAACTGAGTTAGTAAAAGATGGGGTGGAAGTTTCACAGGCCCATGTGCGCTATTTAAATCCGCTTCCGAAGAACCTAGGAGATCTTATTTCTAGATTTGATAAAGTACTTGTTCCGGAAATAAATGATGGCCAGTTTGTTAAACTTATTCGAGATAAATATTTAGTGGATGCAATTCCGTTTAATAAGATAATGGGAATACCTTTTAGCTCACAAGAGATAAAAGAAAAAGTTCTTGAAATTTTAGGGTAATGAGCATAAAAATGGAAAATGCGGAAATAAAATTATCAGGAAAAGACTTTGCGTCAGATCAAGAAGTAAAATGGTGCCCAGGTTGTGGAGATTATTCTATACTTAAGCAAGTGCAAAGCACACTTGCAGATATTGGCGTAAAACGAGAAGATACTGTTTTTGTTTCGGGTATCGGTTGCTCATCTAGATTCCCATATTACATGAATACCTACGGCGTTCATAGTTTGCATGGCAGAGCAACTGCATTAGCAAGTGGATTAAAAACTGCGCGTCCCGATTTAAATACTTGGATTGTGACAGGAGATGGAGATGCACTATCTATTGGAGGAAACCATTTGATCCATTTATTAAGAAGAAACTTGAATGTAAATATTTTACTTTTTAATAATGAAATTTACGGATTAACTAAGGGTCAATATTCTCCAGCTTCTCCAAAAGGAACGATTACGAAGTCTTCCCCAATGGGTTCGTTAGATCACTCTTTTAACCCTTTAGCTTTGTGTTTGGGAGCAGACTCAACATTTATTGCTCGCTCAATGGATCGCGACCCAAAACATTTAAGAGCTATTCTAGCAGAAGCAAACAATCATATAGGGACTTCGATGGTTGAAATTTACCAGAATTGTAATGTATTTAACGATGGTGCTTTTTTTACCTTTACAGAGAAAGCAACTAAAGGAAATACAACGCTGCAACTTGAACATGGTCAGCCATTAATCTTCGGGGATAATCGAGATTTAGGAATTAAATTAGACGGGTTTAAACCAGTAGTTGTTGCTTTAGATGAAAGTACCTCAACTGATGATCTTTGGGTTCATGATGAATCGGATCTGGTAAAGGCAGGTATCTTAACTCGATTTTTCGATATCCCATCAGCGGAAATGACTTTACCGAGGCCTTTTGGAGTGTTTTATAAAGAGAGCCGTTCTGTTTATGAAGAAGATGTCGCCATTCAAATTAATCAGGCTAAAGAGATAAAAGGCGAAGGTGATTTGAACTCGCTTCTTGCAGGAGCTAATACTTGGGAGGTTATTTGATTCGAAGAGCTTTAGGCACTATGCAAACCGGTATAGGAATCATTTTGTGTGTATTCGCTTTATTTAGCCTTTTATAAATAGCCAGCACTTCTTTTTCTCTAGCATTTAGGTTTTTTTCGTTTTCTATGTATTTCATGGCCCATTCCAATTCTGGGTAGCTTGCACCCAATTGGTCTTCGTCTGAGCGGTCATCGCCAAAAAGTCCATCTGTTGGTTGAGCGGTTTGAATGGATTCGATAATTCCTAATTCTTTTGCTAAGGCAAAAACTTCAGTTTTGTTGAGGTCAGCAATTGGGCTTAAGTCAACACCACCATCTCCGTATTTAGTAAAAAAACCTACGCCAAAGTCTTCTACTTTGTTACCTGTCCCGGCAACTAGCATTCCTGCATTACCTGCAAAAGCATACAGCGTTGACATTCGAATTCTTGCCCTTAGGTTTGCCATGGTTAAGTCATCTTGTATCTCTAACGGTAGAGTTGTTTTCCAGTTTTCGAAATTGTTAGTGAGATCAACTGTTTTTTCGGTAATGTTGTCGAAATTACTATTCAACCAATTAATATGTTCAATAGATCGTTGCAATTGCGCTTCGGCCTGATGTATGGGCATATTTACGCATATAACGGGTTTGCCAGTCATAGCACATAGGGTGGAGGTAACAGCAGAATCTACACCACCAGATACACCAATCACAAAACCATGGGTATGTGATTTATTACTGTAATCTTTTAGCCAATTAACAATATGTGTAATTATTTTTTGCTGCTCCACGTAACTTTAATTACTCTTTATTAATCGTTAAAACTTGATCCCAACTTTTAACCCTACAAAGTTAGAAATCGCTTTTCGACTAGGTTCATCAACAGTTTTTGGTATGCCATTTTCGTCTAAAACTATCGAATTACTGCTGTCGTCATACTCGTACACTTTTGGGTTGTTTTTCCCCCAAGCAAAAGTGTTAGTAAAGCCATTGTTGTACGTCAAGCCAACGACTATAGAGGTATTTCCCGATAAGTTATATTCCACGCCAGCGCCAATTACAAGTGGAAATCTAAATAAATATGCAGACGATCCCATGTCGCTATCTTCAGTTGTCGTACTTACTTGAGTATCGAATTCATCGATGTATGTAAACTCATTATCTTGTCTTGCCTTGTATTTGATGCCAATGCTCGATCCTACTTCACCATAATAAGTTAGATAGCCAATTTCATTAGTTTTCAGTTTTAACATTATTGGAATATCGATATAGCTTAGCTTGTATTTAGAGGTGCTCGTTCCAGTGTAATGAACCGTATCAGCTGGCGAATAAACATCGGGGTATTCAATCTTACCTGAATGGTAAAGTACCCCGGCCCCTGTAACAAATGCGTAGTTGTTGCTTCCGAAAAGTGCTAAGTCGAATGCAACTCCAGCGCTATAACCCAAACCGATACCTTTTCTAGCATGGCCATATTTGCCATCAATATCAGGTTTTAGCCATGATGTGTTGCCTGTTCCGTATATTCCAATAGCTACTTTTTTTACTTCTTGTGCATTAGATATAATAGCCATTAATAATACGGTGGCGGTTGTAAATAGTACATTGTTTATAATTTTCATGCCAATATAATTTGTTGGTTTATGCTATTAATACATTTGAACATTCAATAGTACTCAAAATTCAAGCATGCGTTTTTTAAAGTCAATCGTATTTATCCTCATCTCATTGTTATTAATTACGTGCGATAGCGACAGGCTTGATGTTAACGTCTCAGACATTGATGTTAGTATTTCTTTTGATCGGTTTGATAAAGAACTAGAAGCGGCCAACCGCTCAAATATGCTGCCAGAAGTGGATAGGTTGCACGGTAAGTATGGCTTGTTTTTTGAGCAATATGTTAATTCAGTAATTAATACGGGTGGTCCAAATCCTGAAGTTGTGGCGAGTAACCTCGTAGGGTTTTTGGAGGATGCAAACATAAGAGAGTTGCACCAAAAGACATTTGATGAGTTTACTGAAACGAAAGAGATAGAAGAGGAACTAAAAATTGCTTTCAAGTACTATAATTATCATTTTCCTAGAAAGATTGTTCCAAATATTGTAACGTATATCTCCGGGTTTAACTATGCCATTATTGCAATGGATAGCACGTTAGGTTTAGGTTTAGATATGTATCTAGGGGCCAACTGTGAGTACTACCCAGCATTAGGAATTCCTAAGTATAAATCAAATATTATGACAAAAGATCATTTAGTAGTTGATGCTCTAAAAGGTTGGTCGATGAGCGAATTTTCTAATGAAAGTAAGGAAAAAGATTTGCTGTCTGAAATGATTTATGAAGGTAAAATCATGTATTTGATGGATGCTTTCTATCCAGCAAAAAGTGATACAATAAAAATTGGGTTTTCCTCAGAACAATTGCTTTGGTGCGACCATTATGAATTTAATTTGTGGTCGCATTTAGTCCAAAATAAGTTGTTGTTTTCAAAGAATCAATCTGATATTGTTCAGTTTACTGGAGAAGGTCCATTTACGAGAGGTTTCGATAAAGTTTCGCCTGCGCGTACTGGTGTATGGCTAGGTTGGCAAATAATAAGATCTTATATGAACAAACATCCCGAAGTTTCATTAGCAAAGTTAATGGAGGGTAATGATGCACAAGCAATTCTTCGTGAGTCGGGATATAAACCAAAATCATAACATGGGTAAATCATCAGATATAAATTTTAAGGTTCAGCTTGATGAGAATCAGGTTCCAGAAAA
>Ga0115569_10003504_pt1 | contig 11592 bp, 4 predicted proteins | sample COGITO_mtgs_1205_2_FD_87295 | JGI IMG/M metagenome (GOLD analysis project Ga0115569, IMG submission 87295) | Pelagic marine microbial communities from North Sea - COGITO_mtgs_120503 | ecosystem: Environmental > Aquatic > Marine > Epipelagic | place: Germany:Helgoland, sampling site Kabeltonne...
GACGACGACGACGACGAAAAGGTAGAGGACCGAAATACGAATAACGTCCTGCGGTTGGTGAAAACGTTGGAAAATTCGCACGAGGCGACGCGACGAGCGCTGGCGGAGGCGTTGGGCGTGGTCGCGGGGACGCAGCGGGAGCGCTTAGAGACAGAGGAAGAGAGGAGGGAGTTCGACGACGACGACGACGACGACGACGAAAAGGAAGAGGATAAGGCGGGAGAGGTTTTCGGGAGGAGCACACACGGCGAAGGGGTAGAGGAGGACATCGCCGCGCTTCCATCGACCACTTTTGGCTCGGCGACGTATGCCGAACAACTCAAGCAGCAAGTACAACGACAACAAGAAAAGACGGAGCAGCACTTGCTGCGGGTACAAAAACAAATGCACGAACAACAGATACAGCAGCAGTATATGCAGCGGTTGCGGCAACAGCAGCAAGCGTACGGGGCTTTGAGCACGATCAACGACGATATTCCGTACGCGGCCGCGTTGGCGAGGCAGCAAGAGATTGTGCATCAGCAGTTACAATCGCAACAAGCGCAGTTCTTGCTGTTGCAGCAACAAGCGCAGCAACAGGCGATGTTGTCGAATCCGGAGTTGATGATGGCGAATAGCACGCATCCGGGCGCTCGCATATATCCGTTCAACGCTGCCGCGCAGAAACCGCAAAAAGGGAAACGAGGGAGAAAGAAAATGCCGTACATTGATCCAGAAACCGGGTTAGAGCCGGTGTGTGCGTTTAGTCAAGACGGAACGTGCACGTTTGCCATCGGATGTGCGAAGAGAGGGAAGGAGGTGAAGTACAGCAAGTTGAATTTGAGAGTACCAAAGGTGGCGGGGAAGTACGTCGGGAAGCTTTGTTGTCAAACGTGTTATTATCGAGTTAAAGCGGCAAACTCGATGTGCGCATTTGTTGACGAAGGGTGCAGGTTTGCGGACAACTGTAAACGGAAAGATGTGCCGGTGAAGTACGCGAAATTGAGTTACAGGGTCCCGAAGAACCACGATTCGCACGCGGGCGAGCCGTGTTGCGAATCGTGTCATTACAAGATCAAAACGAGCGGGTTAAAGTGCGCGTTCACGCAAGACGATACGTGTGTGTACTACAAAAACTGCCTGAAACGCGGCGTGGAGAACATACAGTTCAACAAGTTGAAGTATTTAGTCCCGTCGACGCACCCGCTGTTCGCCGGGCAACGGTGTTGCGAACCGTGTCATTACCACTTGAAGACGAAAGGCGTACGATGCGCGTTTCACAAAGACGGAACCTGCTCGCAATTGAAACGGAAAGATTTATACGACGATGAGACAGAGCCTTTGGCGTATAAGGTCTTGTCGTATCGAGTTCCCGAAACGGTCCCTGAATTTGCCGGCGAACGCTGTTGCGATACGTGTTATCGACGGTGCAAAGCGATGGGACAAATGTGCGCGTTCGCCAAGGAAGGAACGTGCACGTTTGCAAAATCGTGTGAAAGAAAGAACATCCCTTTGGTTTACAAGCAGTTGAAGTATCGCGTGCCGAAGAAGAACGCGAAATATCCGGGCGAGCTGTGTTGCGAAGCGTGCCATTACAAGTGCAAAGCGCTAAACGAAAGGTGCGTGTTCTTTGACACCGGAGAGTGTCAGCACCTCGTGAACGCCGAGAAAAAAGGCGTCGAGGTGAACTACACGCAGTTGAAGTACCACGTTCCGAGAGGTAACCCGCAATACGCCAAATACGCTGGGAAAACATGCTGCGACGCGTGTTACGTGAAAATCCGCTCCATAGGGAAGGAGTGTGTATTCACCAAGGACGGGTTGTGCGCGTCTATCGACGGTAAACTGGCTTTTTTTACGACGCTACTGACCAGACGCGTGCCCGCGACGCACGGAAGGCTCGCGGGGGCGTTATGCTGCAAATCGTGTTTCGATAAGTGCAAAACGGGCGCAAAGCCTGGTTTTCGCGCGGACGAGTACCCCGTACCGGATGGTGCAGAGGATGAGACGCAGATGGGTAAAAGAACAGAGCCCGAGAAGACTGGCGCGCCTTCGAACAACGGAGTCGAAGAAAATACGACGACCAAAACGCCACCGGCGACGACGGATTCGCCGAGTAAGAAAGCGAAGAAGGACACAAAAGCGAACGAAGACGACAACAACCAACAACCTCAGTGAATGAGGAGAAGGATAAAAGATAAAAGAAGAAGCTCTTCTCGCGAGAGAGAGTTTTGTAATAGTACAACATCCATGCACACACACATTTTTTTGAGACGAAGAAGAAGATATTTTCTTTCTCAACAACCTCCTCATAATTCTTTGCCACGTTCCTTCCTTTTTCTCTCTCTCTTTCTCTCTCTTTCTCGAACGGGTCATGCCGCGCACAGTCGAAGAAGAAGAAACAGAACCAGATGATTTTGTCCACCAAAAGAAAAGGAACAAAAACGTCGCCTGTATCCGTGGAAACTCCGATTTCTGTTCCGATTGGAAACTCTTTTCACTCGAGTGTTTGGGGAAAGATTTGAAAAATGCGCAGTCGCTCTTGCTGACGGAGAAGCTCTTATCGCGAAACGCGGCGGAGTACACCGTGTGGTGGTTTCGCTTGCGATGCGTGAAATTTATGTTCCACGCGTTCGCCGGGAATGGGACGACGATTCAGACGAAGACGGGAGGAGAAGAAGATGTAAAAAATGAAAACCGATTCTTTGAGGCGACGAAAGGAAAGCTTTGGCGAAGCGACCGGGAAAGGAAGGAGAAGATTGAACGTTTAGTCGCGAGTGCGGAAGAAATGAATAGATTTAGAGAAGAGTTGATAGATTTAGGCGTGGATGAAACGCGTGTGGATGAAGCGAGAGAGTATTTCCGTAGCATCGATTCGCCGTTGATTTGGTACTCGGCGGAGACGCTCGCAAAGTTTCGAAGCGGCGCGTTGACGAGAAAGGTGTTGGAGAGGATGGAGGAGGAGAGGAGGAGCGACGAGGAAGCTGTTGAAGAGGAGCTCCCGACGACGTCGTTGTTCTGGCAACACGGGACGTATGAAGGCGGTTTAAAAGCTTTGACTGGTGCCAATTACCGACGAGATTACATCGAGCGCCTTCGCGAGTGTTGCGAAAAGGTGAGAGAAATTTTCCCTCGAACAAAGTACGACATTTTAGACGAAGAGTACGCGTTTGCCGAGGCGATGGCGTCGAGAAATCCAAAAAATTACCAGGTTTGGAACCACCTTCGTCAAATAGCAACCTTAGACGACCGACAATTTCGTATGGAAACCTCTCTCTTGGATCAACACAGCTATCGCCGACGGGCGTTTTTCTTTCAATCGAACGTGAATTGCGACGGACCATTCTTACATCATTTCAACGACCAAATGCGTTCCGGTGCGGCTATTCGTTCAAAATATTTCGTCGAAAATGTCATACTATTTGGCGACGACGGGTTGAAAAACATTCACGCGTGGACGCATTACGTTTGGATTGCGAAAAATATCGATCCAAACGTCTGGTTGGACGTGTTCTACGCAACCGAGATGTGCGTAAGGAAAGATCCGAGGAATAATTCCGCGTGGACGGCGCGAATGAACTACGCGAAGTTTATGATTGTTGACGAAAGAGAGAATGAGTCGAATACGATCAGCGGATGGAACAATTCGGAACATTTGAAATGGGCGGTGGGTAGAAAAGACGACGAGACGAGTACGAATTCGATTTTCAGCGACGCCTCGAGCATTGAAGAGAAAGGCGTCGAGATGATCACGCGAGAAACGAGCGAAGACCGTGCGATGGATGAATCAGGCGAAGGATCAGTAGATGTCGTCGAAGGTATTAGAAATATTTATGCGTGTATAGGTGCCGATTACAGCGTTTGGTGTACACCTGGACCTCGTTTTACTCCTGAACATTTTCTCGCGTACGATGCCGCGGTGATCATGGAAGACGTTCTTGGATTTGACTTGACTTCGTTCCACAATCTTGCAAAAGAAACGAGTAGGGAACAGTACGAAAACGTATTGCGAGGGTTTGGAGAGGATAACGTCTACGCGCCAGACTCGGAAGCAGCCATGAACTACGTCCTAGGTCTCTTCTCGCTCATGAAAAAAATGTCCCGACCTACCCTTCTCGCTTGCGAAGGCGAGTTGCGTCGAGCGTTCCTAGAAGAATCCGAGAAGAAAATCCATCAAATGAACGCGCTCACTAAACGCGATTACGAGGCAAAAATAGCGTCAAGCGAAAGCCGGAACGACTTTACCAATCCTAGAGCAGACACCGAAGCGGCGCAGTTTGAACGAGAACTGAACGCATTTAGACGATTGAAAGTGAGCGCGAAACTGAGCGCCGCGCAAGTCAAAGCCTTTCGACTCGAAAAAGAAAAAGACGAGGAACTCCCAAGCGCGACAAATCCGTCCTCGACGACCTTGACACCAGAAATGACGACGAGTTTGAACGCAAACGAATCGCCCGTAAACGCGTTGAAGTCGCTCAGGCGATGTCTCGTCACCGACCCGGTCCGATCGAACTTTTACAGAAACCACTTCGTGTTGCGCAGATGAGCAAAATTTTCGTATGCATGTTCAATTAAGTGCAATGCATCGAGAAAAGGAAAGAAAACCTGTAAATACGTACTTCTTATTTTCTAAAACTACTGACAACATCAAAGCGCAAATCTAAACAATTAATCTAATTTCATCACATATCGCACATCACGAGCCGTCGTTACCTCCAGCGTTCTTGTTGACTAAATAAATCCCGCCGAGCGTCACTGCGGCGCCGACGAGTTGTTGCGCGTCCAACGTTTCGCCGAGCGCGAAATAGCCGCCGACGACGGCAAAAACGGGCGTTAAGAACGTTAAACTAGACAATTTCGTCAAGTTTCCAGAACTGGCGAAGTAGAAGAACAGGGAGTACGCCAACGCGCCGCCAAACACGGAGGCGTAGAGCAAATTCGCGCCGTCCGCGATACCTAAAGCACCCCCCCCGTCACCGAAGATGTTTTCGTACACGTCCCGTTCAGAGACGAGCGAATATATCAACAGAGGAATGCCGCCGAGAAACATGTGTAACCCAGTCGCCATGACTGGATCGACGTATTTAACGACCCAGCGAACCATGACGGTTCCAACTGCCATGCTTTGTGCTGCGAGAAGCATCCAAAACTCTCCAGAGTCAAACGGGTGCGCCGCGAACGACTGTAAAAAAGTGCTCGCGCTTCCCCCATCCGCGCCACCGCCGCTACTACTCTTACTCATGAACCCAGCTAAAGTCTCGCTCGGTATCTCCAACAGCGACAAACCAACCACGCCTAACGCTAACCCACCAATACCAGCCGCACCTAACGTCTCGCCAAAGAAAATCGACGCCAAAATTGCCACGGTCAGCGGCTGCGAATCGATGATGACCGATCCCAACCCGGCACTCGTCTTCGCCAACCCTTCCGCTAAACACCCTTGAAACATAGCCCCATCGACTAACGCGAACAACGACACCGCCAACCACCCTTTCGCCTTCTTCGGAAACTTTCTATTCTTTGACACGGCCCACAAAATGAGAATCAAACCGGCTGGAATCAACCTCACCGTCGCGACAAACATCGGCGAAGTGAGCGGCAGCACCTCCTTCATCGAGACCATGCTCGTCCCCCAGAGAAAGAACGGCGCGACGTAAAACAACGCCGGAAATTCTTGCTTCTGCTTCCCACTCTTCGCAGTAGCGGCGGCGACAACGCCCTCTTCCACCTCCACCTCTCTCGTCGTCGACGACGACAACAACAGTTCTTCTTCTTCTTCTTCAATCGGACACTCCGCGTCGATCCCGACGCCGACGCACGACTCGTCCCGAGACGTCGAGTCGACGCCGCCTTTCGCCATCATCGTTCGCTTTTTCTTCCGCTTTTCAACCACCGTTGAATTCGCAACAAACCGATCATCTCCTTCTTCTCCTTTATTAAACTGAACAGGAACGGGAGAAACGACAGGACCATCGTCGTCGTCACATTCCGCGATCGGTATTTCGCACTCCACGTTCATCCCAACGCCGACGCATTCTTCACCAAAATCTGCCGACGAAAACGCTTCCTCTTTCGATTTGTTCTTCGCCGAAATCGTCGCGCGTTCAAAGTCATTTTGTCCATTTTCCTTGTTGGCGGCACGTAAAGGAGGCACACAAAGACTCGAGTTCGCGTTCTTTTTCACCCCTCTCCTCCAAATCGCCTTTTCGCGTCTTCTTCCTTCGTCGTCGTCTCGGGAAACACCGGAGAAGGACTTCTCCCCGGAGTACACTTTCAAAGCGTTCTCGAGAAAAAGACGTTTCGAAGATGTCCTCTTCGTACTCGTCGCGCGAAAAGAAGACGAAAAAGACAAAGACGCGCGTGGTCCTCGTCGTCGTCGTCTTTTCGAGAGAGAGGAGGACGTCCTCGTGCTTCCTCCTAAAACCGCGTTGTTCGACGATGGTGATTTTTGCGCGAGCATTCGAATGGAAATTCTGAAGAAACACATCGCCACTTTTCGTGCGCGTACACGAGACTTAAGAGAGACTTACATACTACGATGATGATGATGATGTCGAGCAGCGGCGCATCGTTTTCCACGCCAACGATTCTTCGCGCGAGGAGGAACACTACTTTGAAACACGGACGTTTTTGTGCGTCTTCTTCTTCTTCTTCGTCGTCGTCGTCGGGGACGCATCGGATTAAGCGGATGCGTCGCACGTCATCGTCAGCGAAATCAGCGGCGAAGGCGGACGAGGAGAAAAACACCGAGACGACGAGTGCGAGTACTACTACTACGACGACGAGTAAAAGTAAGAGAAATGAACGAGACGCACCTTTAACGACGGTGGCCATCTCCGGCGCGACCGGATTCGTCGGCAGAAAGTTGACGGAAAAATTGTTACACGAAGGCACCAAGGTGCGAGTGTTAACCAACAAAAGCAACAAAGTACGGGCGAGACTGGCGCTCGGTCTGAAATCCGCGTTCAATCCAAACGTCTCCGTATACAAATGGGAAACGATTACTGGGAAGTTAGAGTGGACGGAAGCGATTCGAGGGTGCGATGGCGTGGTGAATTTAGCAGGCGCTCCCGTGGCGACGCGATGGGATAAAAAGTATAAAGAGACGCTCGTCAACAGCCGATTGGGGTGCACGAATAGAATCGCAGACGCGATTAACAAGTTGCCGGAAAAAGAGAGACCGAGTTTAGTGAGCGCGTCTGCGGTTGGGTATTACGGGACGACGAGGAAGGACGAGGCGTGGACGGAAGCGAGAGGACCAGGCGGGGACTTTTTGGCGAGTTTGTGCGAGAAGTGGGAGAAGGCGGCGAACAAGGCGAAGACGAACGTGACCGTGGTGAGAACCGGAGTGGTGTTGGAGAAAGGAGGAGGTGCGTTGGGGAAAATCTTGCCTTTGTTCTATTTGTATTCCGGAGGTCCAGTCGGGAGTGGCACGCAATGGGTGAGTTGGATTCATAGGGAGGATTTAGTGGATATCATGATTATGGCGTTGAAGAATCCGAAGAAATTCAAAGGCGTGGTCAACGGCGTCGCTCCCGAACCGACGACGATGAACGGTCTGTGTGAAGCGATCGCGAAAGCGACAAACAGACCGAACTGGTTGCCAGCTCCGGGGTTGGCGGTGAGGGTATTGTTAGGCGAAGGGGCGACGGTGGTTTTGGACGGGCAAAAAGTGGTTCCGGAGAAGACGATGGAGAAAGGGTACCAGTTCAAGTATTCTGACGTGAACAGCGCGCTCGACGCAATCGTGAATGGACCGTAATAATCCTTTCGTTAGTAAATGCTATTCTGCTCTATACTTTTACTACACAAAACTATGCCGCTAAAAAAATGTGGTTTTCGCGCCGCGTTTGTTCTTCTTTCCTAACCGAGCTTCTCGTTCAATAAACGCATTGCTTTTTCTTCTATGTTTTCTTCTTCCTCGTCGTCTGAGTTTGTTCTTCTGCCCATGCCGGCGTGTGCGGCATCTGAACGCTTAATAGACTTAAACGCGCGCGCATCGAACGGTTTCTCGTCCTCCTCATCGTCATCACTCCGACCACCGAAACCATCTTCGTCGTCGTCGTCGTCGTCGTCATCTGAACCAGACGAGCCGCCGACATCCAAGAAAGCTCTTGTCTCTTCTTTGCCGACATCCTTCACTTTACGCTTGGCCCGCATCTCTCGCAATCGCGCTTTTTCGCGTCCACGATCGGCGTAATCGGCGGTCTTTCGCTCTTCCGCTACCTTTTTCATGCGCATCTTGACCGCCTCGCGCAAAGCATCGTCGTTCGCCGCCGTGCTCTTGGCAAAGAATTTAGCGTCTTCGCCCAACGCTTCGAGCGGTTTCGAGGCGGTGCCGTCCTCTTTGAACACGATGCGTTTTTCTGAGCCAGCTACGGAAGCTATGGAACCTGATTTACCAATACGGAGTTTCCCTTTCAATGCTTTTTGGCGAATCTTTTCACTCTCTGCGTTTGCCGCGATCGCTAATTCTTTCTCCTCTTCCTCGGCGTCGTCGGCCAACGCGTGGTCTTTGCGTCGGACTTGTAAAAAGTCATCTTCGATGTTGGCGTCGTCGTCGTCGTCGTCCGAGTCGCCCCCAGCCTTTAATTTGAATCGACCCCCGCCGGTACGCTTGAGAACACCCGCTGAGCTTTTCATGCGCTCGTCCGAGTCTGAATCTGATGAATTGTCTTCTTCTTCACCTCCCGAAGAATCCATCTCCTCCTCCTCCTCCTCCTCATCGTCCGAGCGCTCAGAAGAAATTTCCGAGTCGTCGTCGTTGTCGTCGTCGTCTGAAAGTTCTCTACTTTTCTTAGCTTCTTTGTTACCATTTTTGTCATCGTTCGCTTTATTCTTCTCCTTCTTGGTGCTCGCCGCGTTCAAAAACTTTACCTTTGGCGCGTTCGGTAACCCGAAACTCTGCGACAGCGCCTCTACGTCAATCTCGGAAACGTCAAACACGTCTTTATTCTTCTGTAAAAATACCGAGCGCAGGTAACACACCAACGCTCTTTGCGATAAATACTTCAAATCGTTATCTTTTGACAACAACCCTTGGACGCTCGAACTTATACCTTTCACTCTCGATTTTGGGTTCATCTTGATAGATTTAATTGGGATTTTTGCTTGCTCCAACAATTCTGGAAACGTTGTCGCTTCTTTGCCTTCGTTCAACAAGATCAAAGCCTTACCACTCGCGGTGTACCTAGCCGTCCTTCCAACTCTGTGAATGTACGTCTGCACGTCTTCCGGGCAATCGCATTGGATGACCCAATCCACCGCCGGGAAATCCAACCCTCTCGACGCCACGTCTGTGGCAAATAAAACCGTCTCTCTCGCGTTACAAAACTGATAAAACACGTGCTCGCGTCTCGTTTGTTTCATTCTTCCGTGAATGCACGCCAACGGGATCCCTGGTCGCATTCGTCGAAAAATTTCGTGGATAAACTTCACCTGTTTACACGAGGAGAAAAACACCAAAATTTTCTGCGTAGGGTGCGACTTCACAAACGCCCACAACGTTTCAATCTTCTTCTCCACTTTACAAGTCGTATACATCTGTTGCAACTTTGGCGGCGTCGCATTCACCGATTCTGCGTGCACGCTCAAAAATTCTGGATCTTTCAACGATAACCGCGCTAAATCGCTCACTTTTTTCGTCTGCGTCGCGCTAAACAACAACGTCTGCCTCGTTTTCGGCAAATTCGCCAACACCGCGTCTAAAGTCTCCTTAAAACCTAAGTCCAATATCCTATCCGCCTCGTCTAAAACCAACACTTGCAATCCTGTGCAATCAAACATCGGCGTCTCGTCCATGTGTTGCAACAATCTCCCGGGAGTACAACACAACAAATTCATCGCGTTGACCGCGTTCCTTTCCTTCTCCAAATCCTTTCCGCCGATGAGTAAAGCTACGCTAAACGTATGATTCCCCCCAACCTTCACAATCTCCTGGAATATCTGCATCGCCAACTCTCTCGTCGGACTGATAAATATCGCTCCAACGCCATCGTCCTTCCCCCATTTCATCCTATACAATCTCTCTAAACTCGGCACGACGTACGAAAGCGTCTTCCCGCTCCCCGTCTTCGCCGCGCCCAACACGTCTCGCCCGCTCATCGCGTGTGGGATCGTCGCCCTCTGTATCGCCGTCATCTCTTTATACTTGCATTCTCTCAACGCTTTTTGCGTTTCCGGGGAGAGTGGGAGATGTGTAAATTTCCGTACCCCGGTTAAGGAATGCGAGGTGTTTTTGTCCGAGGATTTTCGTGGTGGAATTGCCAAGGGGTTGGAACCGGATTCTGGTTTCGTTTCCTATCGTTTTTATTAATGAGAGTGAGAGAGAGAGAGAACGAAAGTGAGCACACAAAGAAAGAGCGTTTCGTGCGGTGCTTTTATTCTCGTTCACGTCGTCGTTGTTGTCACAAACGCGAGCGCAGTAACGCGCGAATACCGAAAGAGAGATTTCCCCGTTTTTGGCGGCTCAAAAATGCGCCACAAAACGACAACAACATTAGTAAAGTTTTCTCACCTCAATGCACCTCTCCAACGCCCGTATCGTTTGGTCTTGCATTGCTAACTTTCCCAGAGGACGCTTTACTCTGCCTTCGCTCTGAGTACGCGTCGTCTTCTTCTTTTTTCGGTCGTTGTTTTGCGTCATGACGATGATGATTTTGCAAAGGAAAAAATGAGGAAAAAGAGCAAAAGGAGGAGAGAAAATGATGACACTTTTGATGAATACAACAACGCTGGAATCTGATTACACGTCTCCTTCTTCCTCTTTGTCTTCTCCTTCTCCTTCTTCTTCCGAAATTGCTGTTTCTGTTGATATTCTTTCTACTTCTTCTGTCGTTTGAAACGAATCGGCAATTCTGTGCCCGTCGTACGGCAAATGAATGCCGACGTCTTGCGGAACGCACGTTTCGTGCAACGCTCTGCGGTAGCGGTACCGAATTTTTAAGTGCTTCTTTTCCAGCGGGTCGACGTCGCAGAAACCCAAAAGAGAGGAGTACGAGACGCCGTCGTGGAGTTCGAGTTGCGAGCGTTCGACCATGTGGCGTAAGGCTACGGTGACGTCGATCCAAGAGTCGTCGTCTCGGAGGATGTCGCTGTGTTGTCGTCCTCGTTCGCTAGATTTTGGTTTCGTTTTCTTCTTCCTTTCGTCGTCGTCGTTTTTTCGATCATCTTTTTCTTTTTCTTCGTCCGGAAAGGTCATCGATCTTTTCGTCACGTCGCACTCGACGTTTTCAAACGAGCCGTACACGGCTTTTTCAATGTCCAATCCGCCTATTTCTCGCTCGAACACTCTCTTCTCTTCCGCCGATTTTGCGACGAGCTCGCGTTGCGCCAACGCGTCTTTGCGGTTTTCCTCGATTTCAGACGCGTATCGCAAACGCATTTGTTTCTTTTCGAACCGTTTTTTACGTCTCAATAAAGGGAGAATGAACACGTTTCTTAAGACGCCAATGACGGCGTTCGGGATGGTTAGGCACAAAATCGCCGTTCGTCTCGTTAAATACGGCAAACCCGGGGCGAGTAAAATAGGAAACTCAAACTGTTGATTCCTTTGGCGATATTTGATTTTCAAGACGCACCCTTCGACGCCGACGCAGACGCCCCACCCGATGC
>Ga0115569_10003505_pt1 | contig 11590 bp, 12 predicted proteins | sample COGITO_mtgs_1205_2_FD_87295 | JGI IMG/M metagenome (GOLD analysis project Ga0115569, IMG submission 87295) | Pelagic marine microbial communities from North Sea - COGITO_mtgs_120503 | ecosystem: Environmental > Aquatic > Marine > Epipelagic | place: Germany:Helgoland, sampling site Kabeltonne...
ATGCAGCCCATCCCCGCAAGCTGCGCAGTTGTTATCTCACTACCCAAACTTATCCAGGCAATCACTGCAGCAAACCCAGGCACTGCGGCCAACCAAGCGCTGGCCTCTGTGGCTGTGCGCAGTGAAAGCGCTCGAAACCAGAGGCCGAAGGAAATCACACTGGCGGGAACTGCGAGCCACAGCAGCCACAGCACATCAGGAACATTCTGGGGGAGCCACACGTCGTTACCTCGCAACACCACGGTAAGCCCAAGTAAGCACAAGGTACCCACTAGCATTTGCTGTGCATTAAATCGACAACCGCCGGGGCTTCAGAGCCAAGTGCAATGTGTACGGGCGCCATCACGCCAAAGGTTTGAAAAACGCCGATGAGAATAGCAACTCGCCAGGGCACGATAGTTTCATCGACGTGGTGGAATAACCCAACCACAGACCATGCGATAAGCGATGCTATGACGAAGCGTATTGACACCAAAGACAATGCATCTGCCCGCTTGTTTGCGTACCGATCGGTGACATGGATTGTTTCAGGGATCAGTGCCCGATGTGCGACGCCATAACGGCGAAGCTTGTCAGTCACGATCTTCCTAGGCTCATTACCATGGCTGCGCAAAAGCCACCAAATTACCCTGCATCCAGATTCAGTGCCGGTAGGAGCCAACACCTATAGGTTGGAAATCTATCGATTAGGGGGTTTATACTTCCTAAACGCTAGGAGAAGGATGTGGAAATGTCGAGATTAAGCCCGTGGAAATGTCGAGATTAAGCCCGTGGAAAGGTATTGCCCTATCCATATTGCTTACGGCGTGCGATAACGGATCGAATCGAGCTGTTGACGAACCCGCTCTTGTAGAGCTTACCCCAGAGGATCCAGTTCTTGAGGAACCAAATTGGGGCTACAGCGGAGATGTTGGTCCGGAAAATTGGGCCTCCCTTGATGAGAGTTACGCGTCTTGCTCTCAGGGTCTTGAGCAATCGCCTATTGATGTGGATGTCTCAACCCCTCCATCGCGGGTACCTGCGATTACACCGAGTTACTCTGCAACACCGCTTGTCATCTTTAACAACGGACGAACCGTGGAGGTGGAGGTGCACGAGGGTGACAGTCTTGCCGTTGGAGAAAATGCCTGGGATGTTGTGCAGTTTCACTTCCATGCAAGCAGCGAGCATACATTCGATGGTTCCACCTATGACCTTGAAATGCATGTTGTCCATGCAAACGAAGCCGGTGACCTTGCTGTCTTGGGCGTTGTGATCGAGGCGGGTGAACACAATGAGTCGCTAGACCCCATTTTCAACAATTTACCCCGAGAGCTGTCGTCTCCAACGGAGATCGCAGGTGTTGACGTTAATCTTGCAGACATATTGCCCGATGAGCTTGCAGCGTGGCGCTACAGCGGGTCATTGACCACGCCCCCGTGCTCTGAAGGCGTAGCCTGGCATGTTCTCAGTACGCCAATTGAAGCGTCACTCGAGCAGATAGGGGCGTTCGAGGGAATCTTCGATGATAACTTCAGGCCTGCGCAGGCACTGAATGAGCGCTCAGTCGAGGGTGTCCATTGGGGTTATGAAACGGATAACGGACCTGATGTATGGGGTGATTTGAGTCCCTACTATGAGTCTTGTCGATCGGGCTTGGAGCAATCGCCCATTGACATAGCGTCCATGATCGACACGCCCCTCGCCCCGGCCATCGAGATTGACTACGGTTCAACACCGTTAGTGATTTTTAACAATGGACACACGGTCGAAGTAGAGCACGAGGAGGGAAGTAGTCTAGCTGTGGGTGCCGACGAGTGGGAGGTCCTGCAGTTCCACTTTCACGCCGCATCTGAGCATACTGTGGACGCGGAAAATGAGCGTATGGAAATGCATATCGTGCATCGAGGCGCTGACGGTGAGTTGGCCGTTCTGGGTGCCTTCATTGAGGAAGGTATGTTTAACCTTGGGCTGGAGCCTGTATTTGCAAATCTGCCGCGAGACGAAGGTGAACCTACATTGGTCGCTGGGCAGACGGTCAATCTCTCGGCAATCTTACCGATGGACTTGAGTGCTTGGCGCTATAACGGCTCACTCACGACACCGCCGTGTAGCGAAGGCGTACGTTGGCACGTGCTGAAAAAACCCATTCAAGCCTCGGCCTCGCAGATAGCGCTATTCGAAACCGTGTTTGATAACAACTTTAGGCCTACGCAGGCATTCAATGACCGCATGCTCTGAGCCAGACCGCATAGGAAATGATGTCAGGTGGGAATCGGTGACGTTTCTCTGTATTCATCCCCTGATTCTACCAATTTCGGTGAGTTTATTTGGCAGTACCCGCGTTAACAACAAGTAGGGTGGCGCTAGGGGCTATCGAGAGTTTACGGTAGGGTCTCTAGCCCGGAGGTAGACGTGCAGCTGGCAACGCATTCATCCACACAGCACCCATGATTCGCCGGGTTCTCTCGATAGACGGCGGCGGCATTCGGGGCGTGATTCCTGCCCATGTCCTTGCCCACATTGAATCAGTATCGGGCCTGCGCGCGGCGCAGCTCTTCGACCTGATTGTCGGCACCTCGACCGGGGGCATATTGGCTCTGGGTTTGATCATGCCCGACGCGTCTCGCAAGAAACAGTCGCCATCGCCAGTTCCGCGCTACAGCGCGGCCGAGCTAAAAGCGCTTTATGCTAAGGAGGGCGAGGCTATTTTCTCCCGCTCCCTCTTGCACCGCTTGCGCTCACTGGGCGGCACCTTGGAAGAAGCCTACGACGACGACGCGCTGGAAGCGATACTAGGCACCTACTTTGGTAGCGCTACGCTCGGTGAGGCGATCACCCCCGCCATGGTCACCAGCTACGACATCGAAGCGCGGGATACCGTGTTCTTAAAGAGCTGGCACCCCAACCACGCCGGCATTCCCATGCACCAGGCGGCCCGAGCCACAGCCGCCGCCCCCACGTACTTTGAGCCGGCGCAGGTGAGCTGGAGTGGCAGAGATAGGCCCCTCATTGACGGCGGTGTCTTTCTCAATTCCCCCGTAGTGTCGGCTTATGCCGAGGCGCTCAAGCGCTTCCCCGGCGATGAGATTCATGTCTTGTCCCTAGGCACCGGGGAACTCACCCGCCCCATTAGTTTTGAGCAGGCGCAAGACTGGGGCGCCCTCGGTTGGGTGCTACCACTCATCGATTGCATGTTCGACGGCATGGCCAAGGCCGCGGACTACCAAATGCAGCTGTTTTTGGGGGACCGCTATCAGCGCCTGCAAACCACCCTGGACATGGCCAGCGACGACATGGATGACACCTCCCCTGAAAACATGGCCAATCTTGAGCGCACCGCCGAGCGGTTGGTGAATGAGCAGGGGGACGCTATGGCGCGTTGGCTTAACCGCTAGTGCTGTTAGTGGCTAAACCCGCCGGCCACCACTAAGGTGCTTTGACCCACGTTGTTCTGTTTGGATAGCAACCGGTGGCTGTGGCGTCGGCTCGACGTTAATGGTGTGCATAGACAACACTGCCCAGCGCGAGGTGTCTGGCCGGGTCTGCGGCCGTCCTTGACGGCCTAGTCATTCGTTAGTGACTGCCCGAGACCGCATCTGCCCTAGCCGCCCCTGAAGGACTCATGGCGTCCGCTAGTTGCTCAAGTCTGTCGGCAACGCGCCACGCATGGCTCACCACCAGGCAGTAGACCCCAAAGCTTGCGAGAAAAATACTCAACTGATAACGCGCCGGAACCCCGGCCCTGTGCAGCATTAACCCTAAAAACATCACGCTAAGGTTCATCGCCAGCAGCAATAGCAGGGCGCGCCGGTCACTAAAGCCCAACGTGCTGAGTAAATGATGAATGTGTTGGCGGTCGGCGGCGAAAGGCGAGTGCCCTTTTGCGACCCGCCGTAGGGTGGTTAAGGTCATGTCGAATAACGGCAAACCAATAATGTAGAGCGCTGTCGCGGGTGCCACTAGTCTACTCCCCCCTATTTTCGAGGTGGTCGCCGCAAGGAGTAAGCACACCACAATAAACCCTAGCAGTTTGCTGCCTGAATCCCCCAGAAAGGTCTTGGGAATGTAGGGGCTTAGCTCAAGGTTGGAAACTAAAAAGGCCAGTAGCGATGAGAAAATAAACAGGCTGACGTAACCGGGGCTGGTGCCGGTGAATACGTGGAACGCGGCTAACGAGGTCACCACAAGCCCAGCCAACAGGCCGTCTACACCGTCGAGCATATTAAAGGCGTTGATAACGCCGAAAATGGCGATAACCGTAAAAGCATAACTCACCGTCGCGGGTAGCCTAATATCGCCCTGACCTACAAGATCACCCAGGTTGCTAACGCGTAGATTGAGCGCGTCGACAACGAACAGTGCGACCACTATCTCTGACAGCACGCGCATAAAAACGCCCAGCTGGTACCGGTCGTCGAGGGCGCCGGCGACAACGAGAAAGCCCCCGCACAAAAGGAACACCCAATGCCATTGGCTTGTGTGCAGGGTTATTAGCGTTTGGTTTATCCCACCCCACAGCACACTGCCCGCCATGAGGGTAATAAAAAGCGCTATGCCGCCAACCAGGGGTGTGTCTCCACGGTGCGCTTTGCGGTCTCCCGGCTTGTCGACTAACCCCAGCCTGCGGCCGACAGGTGCCAATAGGATGAGCATCATGAGTGTCGCAAAAAATGCAAACACACTCTGTTGAAGTAACGGCGACAAGTCAGCCCCCCAAGCCAGTCATAGAATCCACAGAGCTTACAGAAAAGCGCGTTCCTCGAATAGCGACACGGCGTGATGTGCCCTCGTGGAGCGTGCCGCTGTCGCGCCCTGTGGGTAGCGTGGTTTTTTTCATCGCCAGTGCTCTTGGGCAATAATGCCTGGCGTCTCTTCGGCTAGCATAACGGCGCTAGCGACCCCCAAGTGACGTGCAATCCACTCCCTGCCATGGTCCATGACGGGCTTGCGTACCCCCTGGTTATGGCCGTCAGAGGCGATCACAGAAACGACGCCGGCTTCAAGCAGCCCATGGGCGGCGCGTGCTGCGGGCTCGCCAAACCGACCGACTATTGCCCCTGCGGTGAGTTGCACCAGGCAGCCGAGTTCCACAAAAGGGCGCAGCGCATTGAGGTTAACCATTATCTCGCGATTGCGCTCTGGGTGCGCAATCATGGGCCGAATTCCCTGGCTCCTCAGCCACTTCACTAAGCGCTCGCTTCCCGGCAGTACATGACTATGCGGGAACTCCAGCAGCATGACTTTGTCACCTTCGTAGCTGCCTAAAAAAGGTATCTCCTCGCGTTTTATTTGCCCCTGAAGTTGCTCGCTTAGCCGCACTTCACCGGCAAAGCTCAATTGTAAGGCTATGGCGTTGTCGTCCAGCGCGCTTTGTAACGCTTGGCAGGCCTTAGCAATGTTGTCTCTGTGGTTCTCCCACCGTCCCGGGTGAATGTGGGGCGTCAGCACCATATGCGTCGTACCACGGGCAACGGCCAGCCGTGCCATGGCGAGGGCGTCGTCTAAGTCCCGTGCACCATCGTCAATGCCGGGCAGCAGGTGACAATGTAAATCAATCATATTGGCAGCCTTTGACTGGGGTGGGGCGCTTGGCGTTTAGGTGGTGTCGGTGCGCTGGCATCTGCCTCGGCGCTCACTATATAGCGGGTCACCCAGCATAGAGTTAAGAAGGTAACAAACCAAAGGGCATTCGCGGGAATTTGCAGGTTGCCGTCTGTCACACCGTGAATCAGTAGGCTCACAATACCCATAATTAAGCCCAAGCTGAGCGCGGGCAGAGTTTGCCCGCGTCGTCGCCGAATAGCCATAAGTCCGTGGTAAGTGCTTAATAAAACCGCTCCGGCTAACAAACTAAACCCCACAGCACCATATTCGGCGCCTATTTCTAAATAGTCGTTGTGTGCATAGAGGAACGGCAGTGTGTCAACACTCCGGTACGGCGCCGAACCACGCCGGTCACCAAAGTTGTAAACATAGGGAAATGTGCCTGCGCCGGTGCCGGTAACAAAGTTGTCCTGCCACATGCGCCAGGTGTCTTCGGCCGCAACAATACGTCCCCGATCTCGGCCAGGAAGTGCGGCGCCTGTTGACGATGTGACATTGACCGTCGCCGTTTGTTCGAACCGATCCATGAGTTTGTCGAGACCAAAGTAGTCGGCGACAATGACGACATCAATGAGCACAAAGCTGACAAAGAGCACCAGCGCTTTGCGATTGAGGTGCTGGCGTATGAGAAACCATAGCGCACCACCCGCAATCAATGCCGCGAAAAAAGCAACGTTACCGGTGCGTGAGCGGGTCATAACCAGCACCACCACTAACAAGACCATCCACAGCCGGGTGCGCAGCACGGGACTCGTCAGCAGTCTTACTAGCCGTCGTAGCCGTTCAGTCCAGTGGCTGCTCAGGGGGTTGTTGCTCACGCTAGTCAGTACTAAGCCCACCCCCAATCCCAGCGTGAGCTCCATGAAGCCCGCTAAATGATTGGGATTAACAAACGTCCCTGTCGCGCGATCACCTCGAAACACCTTGTCGAGTAGGCTGATCTGCTCCACGCCACTCAGTAACGCCAGTCCTGCAAACAGAGCTTGCAGCACGCCAATAATAAATAGCGCCCCGACAAAAAAGCGCAAATGATCGCGTGTTTCAAGCAGGGCAAGCACCGAAAACGCTGCAGCGCTGAGCCCACAGCCTAAATGCAATGCAGCCCGGGTAGGCGGGTGATACAAGCTGACCTGGGTCGCGAGTTGAATGTCGACCCACACCTGTACAGCCACCAACAAAGCGAGCAAGGGCCACGCCTTTTTGAGTGCGGTTGTGGGAGCAATGGTTTTGGTTAGGAGACACAAGAGCGTGCAGGCAGCGTGGGCCAGCAATAGATTCGCTAGCAGCGATAATGACCAGTCGCGGTTGCTGCCTAGGGGTAGTGGCGCCCACGCATAAATGGCCACTAACGTAATCAGGAGCACGCTGCGGGTAGGCGTAGAGAGATGCGCGGGCATAGCTATTGGGTAGATGATCTCAGGCCAATAAAAAAGCCCCGAATGATCGGGGCCTGTTGTCGACTACCTTCATCACTAAGAACAAGAAGTGCTGTCACAGTCGGGGAGCTCTGGCACATCTTCAGGGGGGATCTGCCCTTCAGGGTTACCACCCGCGGGTGGTGGGACTGGCGCGGGCGGTGGGGCACTAGGCGGCGCAGACGCGGGGGCATCGGCTCCGGGGCCACTGCTGTCAGGGTTGCTAGTGTCAGTCGTGCCACTGCTGTCAGAATCTGCGCTGGCATCGCTCGCTGACTCTGACGATGTCTCGGCTACGCCCTCGTCCGCCGCCTCGTCGGCCGGTTCATCGCCAGCGCTCTCTGACCCCGATGCGCCACCGGATTCGGCGCTATCGCTACTAGCGGCAATATCGGCGTTGGCGAGTTCAGCCACGGCCGCGTCTTGTTGCTCTGGGGGCAGCGCACTCACTACCGCTTGCGCTGCTTCTGCCACCGTCACGTTATTGACGGTCGCCAGCGCCTGGCTCACCGCCACAACATCGGCACCTGCCTGTGCTAAGGCGGCGGCCGCCTGCTGTGCGGCCTCGGCTTTTTGTTCGCTGGTCGCTTCAGAACCTAATGCATCCACTGCCGCTTGAATCTGTGCCGTGATGGCCGCGGCAGTTAATGACTCGGTTTGTGAAACGGCCAATGGGGCCTGGAACGCCATGGGCAGTACGACAGCCCAGGTCATTAGTATAAATAGGGCGCTTAACCTACTTCTTCGCACTGTATTGGTAAGCATGATGCCTCCTCGGCTATCTATAACGGCTGGCCCGTTACTACTGACGACTCGCTCCGAAGCGGGTATCGGAGAGAGTGGCGATAGTCTTCCTACTAACCCTGGCTCTGTTATCTATCTGGGCGACCATGGGGTAGCGGTTGGCGTCGCATTGTTTTTTGGGGTGGTGCTGTCTGTTTTTTGGGGTAGTGCTTGCCCCGTTAATGTCCGGAAATAGTAGCAGTTTTTCTTTTAAGGCTCACATTTTTTTATTGTGTTAGAGTGTCGGGCTTATGTTGGCTTCTGTCTTGGCAGCTATTGGGTCAAACGACTGGGCCATTGCTCAGCTCTCGGTGGCGGTACTCACTAATAAGGTGAGGTAATAAAATGCACTTTGAGGATTGCACTTCGAGGATATTATGGCTGTAGATCGACAACTGGGCCCCGATCTTGGGCGACGCGTTTTGGGGCTGGCTCTAGTCTTGGCGCTGCAGGCCTCTGCCTCAGCTGTGCTGGCAGCGGGCACTCCGGGCACAGTAGCTGCGGGCCCCTTTGAAGTCACCCCGACATTGGGCGTTGAAGCCAAGCATCGGAGTAACATTTATCGTCGCCCCACCGATGAAACAAGCGCGACGCTATATCGCTTGACGCCGGCCATTGAGTTTTTGGCTCAGGAGCGTCGCAATACCTATGGCTTTAGCTACTCTGGTGATTACAATTATTACCGAGACAACCCGCCGGGTGAAACCAACGACTACCGGGATCATCGGCTCGACGCACCAGCGCATATAGAGCCCACAGCTCGCTGGGCTATTGATATTGACGCCGGCTGGGCAGATATTCACGAAGATCGCGGAACGGGTCTGTCGGAAGGGGCCATCGGTCAGGGTATTAATGAACCCGTGACCTACGAGCAAGTCACGGCGGGTGCCATGCTGACCTACGGCGCCAAGGGCGCTAGCCGCATACAGGGCTCAGCGCGCTTGCTCGACAAGGAGTACCAAAACTTTCGGACTTTCACTCAGTCTCGCGACTACGATCAACGCCAGTTGGGGCTTAATTTTTTCTACCCCATAGCACCCAAAACCGACTTGACGATTCAATACGAGGGTAGCGATTTTGATTACCCCTTCGCCGCGGGTACGCTGCCCTCTTTCAACAGCACAGAAGATATCATCACTGCTGGTGCCGAATGGGAGGCCAGTGCAGGGCTGACCAGCTCCGCACGCCTGGGTTGGTTTACTAAAGACTTCGACGACAGCGGTCGAGAAGATTCGAACGGCTTGGCTTGGATGGTCGACGTACAACTGCAGCCTCGTGAGCGGACGCAGGTGTATATTCGAGGAGCGCGGACGCCCACTGAGACGACCTTGGTGGGCAATTTTATTGATCGGCGCCAAGTGAGTCTTGATGTCACCCAAGATGTGGGCGGCTTCACGTCGCTTAACCTGCGCGGGTCTGTGGGCAAAGATACCTACGAAGGCTCAGGCGGTGATCGAGAGGATGACCTCATCAACGCCGGCGTGCGGGTAAACTATACCTACTGGCGCCGGGTGCCTGTGTATCTCGAATACAACTACGAAGACAAAGATTCGAGCCAAGGGGGTCTCAGTTACACCGATAACAGCATAGCAATCGGGTTCGTCTTGGGGCTGTAATGGGTCGGTAGGGCTAGTGAGGCTTGCTTTTTATTCTTTGCGTAGCCTCTTTATCACCTTAGTTTTGGGCTACCTTCGTGGTAGCCTTTGTCTTTTAGAATGCAGGGTGGTACGCCAATGAGATGCGCGCGCGGTGTCATGTGGGCCATAGTAGTGACAGTGACGTTCGCAGCACTACCGGTGTTTGCCCAGCCAGCGACCACTAACTACACCTTAAATACCGGTGACCGTATTGCCATTGAGGTCTTCGACGAGCCCGAGCTCAGTGTTTCTGCGCTGGTTGACGACTCGGGCGCGTTATCTTACCCCTTGCTAGGCGCGGTACAGGTCGCAGGGCTGACGGTGAGGCAGCTCGAGTCAAGCATTACCGAGGGACTGCGCGGCCGGTTTCTTATTAATCCTCGTGTCAGCGTGGCCATGGTGGAATACCGGCCATTTTTCGTTCGTGGCGAGGTGGAGAAGCCGGGGAACTATGCCTTTACGCCAGGTCTGACGGTGGAAAAATCCGTATCCATTGCCGGTGGATTTACCGACCGGGCGTCGCCCACGAAATTTTTTATCACCTCGGACATCGACGGCAAGCGACGCAGTGCGGCCATGGGTGATCGCGTCGCGCCCGGGGACATTATTGAAATTGAAGAGAGTTTCTTTTAACCATGGCCAACTCCACCCCTGACGACCAAGCCCCTCGCGCGCAGCAGCCAGGCAACCCTACGTCCGGGCCAAAAAGGGCGTCGGGGGGATCTGCGGGAGGGTATCCTGGGGCTTATCCCACCGGTAATGCGGGCAGTTACCCGGGCACGTATCCGGGCGCGTATTCGGGACGCTACCCCAGTGGCGAACGCGGCGACGATGACGACGTTATTGATCTTCTTCAGCTCGCTTATACCTTACTGCGGCACTGGCGCTCTATTGTTGGCTTAGGGGTCGTAGTGAGCATGTTGGCGACGTTTTACGCGCTGTCGGCCACCCCCATTTTTTCCGCCAGCGCCACGGTCATGATCGACTCCCAGAAAGCCAACACGGTGTCCATTGACGAAGTCTACGGCTTGCCCACGGGCAGCCGCGAGTACCTGTCGACGCAGTTTGAGGTAATCAAGAGTCGCGACATTGCCGTGCGCGCGGTGGAAAAGCTAAACCTCGTGAACCACCCCTTGTATCGCTATCGCGAGCCTGAACCGTCATGGCTCGGCGAGCAATGGTCGGCTTTGCGTCAATTCCTCGTTGAGCTCATTACCTTCCGCGGTGAGGCGCCGGTAGCTTCCCCCGATGCCAGCAGGAGCCAACAAGATCTGCATCTAGCGAGCGTGGCCGGACGGTTTATGGCTGCATTAACCATTACGCCCATCCGAAATACCAGCCTGATTACCATTGCCTTCGAGTCTCCCGATCCGGCGCTGGCCGGGCAGGTACCCAACGTCATGGCAACGGTCTATGTCGAGAGCCAGCTCGATGCCGAACTCGATTCAACCCGTGCCGCAGGCTCGTGGTTGTCTAGCCGCGTGGGTGAGCTGTACTCGACCCTGTCGGCCTCGCAAGAAGCGTTGCAGGCGTTTCGTGACCAGGAAAATTTGATCGACATTCAGGGCATTGAAACCTTGGGCGTACAAGAGTTACAGGAGTTAACCAGCCGGCTAGGGGAGGCGCGCCGGGCACGGGCACTAGCCGAAACCGTTTACCAAGAGGTGCAGTTAACGGACACCCGTAACACGGCCGAGTTAATGCAATCGCCGGTGGTGTTGAAACACCCCCTCGTTCAAGGGCCCGCGACCGCTGAGTCCGACGCTGCCCAAGCCGTGGAGCGCCTAGCGAAACGCTACGGGCCCGAACACCCTAAAATGATTCAGGCGAAAACCTCCCTTGACGGTGCACGTTTGGCGTTGCGCGCCCGGGTCGAGCAGGTCATCGCGGGCATTGCGTCCGAGTACCGTATTGCCAAGGCCAACGAAGCGAGTCTTTTGACGCAAATGGCGAGCGTCAAAAGCGAGGTATCAACGCTCAATCGTCAGCAGTTTCGTCTCCAAGAGCTAGAGCGCAAAGTTGACGCTGACCAGCGCCTGTACGAAATGTTCTTCAATCGCGTGCGCGAAACCTCCGAGGTCATGGGTTTCCAAGACGCACCGGCGCGTATTGTGGAGCACGCGGTTGTACCCCAGGCTCCCGTCAAGCCGCGTAAAGGTTTCATCGTTG
>Ga0115569_10003511_pt1 | contig 11574 bp, 9 predicted proteins | sample COGITO_mtgs_1205_2_FD_87295 | JGI IMG/M metagenome (GOLD analysis project Ga0115569, IMG submission 87295) | Pelagic marine microbial communities from North Sea - COGITO_mtgs_120503 | ecosystem: Environmental > Aquatic > Marine > Epipelagic | place: Germany:Helgoland, sampling site Kabeltonne...
GTTAACCTATCCTTATAGTAATTTTTTTTGAAAATTTTAGTCACATTCTTATTATACCTTACATTTTCTTGCTGTGCTTTTGCAGCAGGTGATGGAGTCAGTCTCACTTCAGACGAATTGTTTCGCTTAGGCCCACTTCCAGTCACCAATTCAATGGTTACAAGTTGGGTTGTTTCACTTTTTATAATTTTCTTAGTCAAACTTATGGTTGGAACCCCTCAGTTAATTCCAACTAAAGGACAACTGATCGTAGAATCTGCGATCAGTAGCCTTCGCTCAATTATTGAACCTATTGTTGGAAAAAAAGTTTTCTTTCCGTCCTTTTGGTTGTTATCCGGTCTTTTTCTTTTTATCCTGTTTCACAACTGGAGCGGTCTTTTGCCAGGTGTTGGAACAATTGGACACGGATATTATGCAGACGGTCACTTTAATATCCTAAAACCATTGATTCGCCCTGGTAATGCTGACCTTAACATGACACTTGCACTCGCTCTTGTTGCAAATCTCTGTTGGGTTTATTTTATTGTCAAATATGCCGGAATTAAAGTGATCGCAAAAGATCTGTTTGGTAATAAGGCAGATAGAACCCAAGTGAATTTTGGCGTTTTCGCATTTCTTGGAGTGCTTTTCATTGCTGTTGGTCTTATAGAAATTCTGTCCATAATTTTTCGCCCAGTTTCACTTACTTTCAGGTTATTTGGAAATGTATTTGGCGGGGAAAGTCTCCTCCATAGTATGTTTCATCTAGGAAATACATTGGGATTACCTGAATTAGCTACCAAAATTTCTATGGTAATTGCTCCAATACCATTTTACTTTATGGAAGTTCTCATAGGTTTTGTTCAGGCACTAGTTTTCATGCTTCTTATTTCTGTTTACATCGGTCTTATATGCAATCATGAAGAAGAACATTAATTTCAAGGTCGGGACCATCCGTGAGCGTGGGCGATCTAAACTAAAACATTAAAAAAAAGATTATTATGATAGAAGTATTAGCACAAGCAACGGAACAAGCAACGGATTTGGCTCAGCAAGCATCAGGAATAAGCGGTAGCATACAAGGTGGACTCGGGTGCCTAGGGGCAGCAATTGGAGTTGGAATTGTCGGAATGAAAGGTGCTGAAGCAGTTGGTAGGAATCCAGACGCATCTGGTCCAATTTTAGTTCAGTCTATCATCGGAATGGCTTTGGCTGAAGCAGTCGCTTTCTATTCCCTTTTCCTCTAGTCTGCAGAACTTTAAACCGGCACTTTAACTATGATCATACTTGCAAGCTTAACGGATATCCCAGCGGGCATCATTGAAAAGTTTGGTGTCGACTTACCCCTTCTTATTGCACAAGCGATAAACTTTTTGTTGGTTGCTTTTTTAATCTGGAAATTTGCGTTTAAGAAAATTCTTTCAACCATCAAAGAACGGGAAAAGAAAATTGCTGATTCTCTCAAGAATGCTGATCGAATTAAACTAGAACTCGATGAAACAGAAAAAAAGCAAAGAGAAACCCTTGAGGAAGCGTCAATAAAAGCTAAAAATACCGTTTCTGTTGCACAGGAACAGGCCAAATCCTATATTGAGGCTCAAAAAGAGGAGGCTAGGAAGCAGTCCGAGGACATTATCAATAAAGCTCGTTCCAGCATGGAATTGGAAAGACAGAGAGTTTTAAAAGATGCCAAAGATGAAATCGCTTCTCTTGTGGTTTTAGCAACTTCCAAGGTACTCGAAAGAGAACTTGAAGAAGAAGAAAAGTCCCGGTTCACTGAAACTGCAGTAAAAGAAATAAATCTTTTATCCTGATTTTTTAAAATTCTTCATGGCCAAGAATGCAAAGAGTTTAAAAGTAGCTAAATCACTTTTGCTTGCCTCAATTGACGGCGAAGGGAGGGTTGATGAACAAAAAATCAAAGAGATATTAAAGGAATTAAAGAACCAACCTCGTTCTAAAACTTTACCTGTTCTTAAAAATCTTCTTTCTCTCGTTCGACAAAAAATTAATAGTTACGAGGGCCAATTGGAAATAGCTTCATCTAACATTGAGAATATTTCAGATACTCTATCTAAAAATCTGAGCGATACATTTAACAGAAAAATTGATCTCTTAGCATTAACTAACAACTCACTTCTCTCCGGATTTCGCCTTCGTATCGGAGACAATGTTTACGAAGATTCATTACGCCAGCGAATTAACAGCCTTCAAAAAGCACTTACTTAATAACTATTTATGAGCTCTATCACAGATCTAATCCGAAAGGAAATAGAAGACCTTTCTATTGACGCAACCCGTACGAATGTAGGGACGATTATTACGCTCGCTGATGGCGTTGCCCGAGTAGAAGGCTTGTCCAATGTAATGTTTAACGAAATGGTTGAATTTCCAAATAATGTATTGGGAATTGCCTTAAACCTTGAAGAAGACTCTGTTGGTTGCGTTATACTTGGAGAAACAAGTTCCCTCAAAGAAGGTGATGAAGTAAAAACCACTGGTAAACTTTTATCAGTTCCTGTAGGCAAAGCTTTACTTGGAAGAGTAGTTGATGCAGTTGGAAGACCAATAGATGAAAAAGGTGCGATTGAAAGTGACATAACCTACCCAGTTGAACGAATTGCCCCCGGGATAATTCCGAGAAAATCTGTGTCTCAACCACTTCAGACTGGCATCATGGCGGTTGATTCTATGATTCCCATTGGAAGAGGGCAGCGAGAATTAATCATCGGCGATCGATCCACCGGGAAGACTACAATCGCAATTGATACAATTATCAATCAAGCAAAGATTAATAAGAAGGGTATAGAGTCTGGAGATAAAGATTTCAGGCCTGTTTACTGCATATATGTCGCAGTTGGTCAAAAAAACTCAAATATCGCTCGCACGATAAAGGTATTGGATAAAGTGGGGGCATTGGAATATGTCACGATTGTTTCAGCACCTGCGGCTGATAATCCGGCTAACCAATACCTCGCTCCTTATTCGGGTTGTGCCATGGGTGAATGGTTTATGGAGAATGGTATGGACGCTCTTATTGTTTATGACGACTTATCCAAGCATGCCGTAGCTTATCGACAAATTTCATTAATTCTTAAACGACCATCAGGTCGAGAAGCATACCCAGGTGATGTTTTCTATCTTCACTCGCGCCTACTCGAACGTTCCGCTAGGTTAAATGAACACAACGGTAATGGTTCACTAACTGCTCTCCCCATTATTGAAACACAAATGGGTGATGTCTCAGGTTATATTCCCACGAATGTTATTTCCATCACAGATGGTCAAATATTCCTTGAAACTGATCTTTTTAATAAAGGTATAAGACCAGCGGTTTCAGTTGGCCTTTCTGTTTCCCGAGTTGGTTCTGCTGCACAGATAAAAGCCTACAAGAAAGTTGCTGGAAAAGTTAAGTTAGAACTAGCACAATTTAGGGAACTAGCTGCATTTTCTCAATTTGAGTCAGATTTGGATGCAGCAACAAAAGCTCGCTTAGAAAGAGGTGCAAGAATTGTTGAAATGTTCAAACAGTCTGCTTACAACCCTATATTAGTCGAGGTTCAAACTGCTATTATGTGGGCTATGCAAAACGACTTTTTCGATTCGATTGAGGTATCTAAAATAACTGAATCTGTTGAGAGTCTTAAAGATTATCTTGCAACGCAAGCTGTTGAAATTTGCGACGAAATTTACCAGAGTGGGAAACTTGAGAAAGAAAATGAAGATAAACTTCGCTCTGCAATGGAAGATTGGAAAAGAACTTTATCATAGTATTATTCTTGCACATATATTATGGCAAATACGCGAGATATTAGGATTAGAATAAAGGGGGTTAAAAATACCCGCCAGATAACCCGTGCAATGCAAATGGTTGCCACTTCAAAGATGAAAAAAGCACAAGAATCTGCCAAGTCTGGCAGAGCCTATGCAATGCTTTTAGCTGATATTATTGGTACTATTGCTGACGAATTTGAGGAAATTACACAATCTTACTTTATCAAAAGACCTGTTAAACACAGGGGTATTTTAGTCATCAGCACTGATAAGGGACTATGTGGTGGATTAAATGCAAATTTATTCAGAGAACTTTCACAAATTGATAATTCTGCAAAATTTGTATCCGTTGGCAAAAGAGCTTCCCAATATATTTCCAGAACAAGGAGGGATCTATTAGCTGACTTTTCATTGCCTGATAAACCTACATTTGCTGATATCAGAAAAATTGTTGAATTTCTTCTCAGGAATTATGATGACGGGAATATTGATACAATTGAAGTTGTATACACAAGTTTTATCAATACTCTTCGCCAAGAACCCGAATTAATTCGTTTATTTCCTCTAAATGATCTCGATTCCATGGTGGAAAAATTACACAGTCGTTTCAATTCCGACTCGAAACCTTTCCCAAAAGATAACCGTGAAATCCTCATTGAGAACAAGGATGATGTATTAGCTGACCTTGCAGTACTTTATTTAAAACAGGAAATTTTTCAGTTAATCCTTGAATCACAAGCATCCGAACACAGTGCTAGAATGGTTGCGATGAAAAGTGCCACAGATAACGCGGGTACTCTGATTGATGACCTATCACTTCAATACAATCGAGCAAGGCAAGCTGCGATTACACAGGAAATACTGGAAATTTCCGCCGCCTCTTTCTCTCAATAAATTCCCTACTTTTAATAAAATGGATGTCGAAAATTCTAATATTGGTAAAATTGTTCAAGTCATTGGTGCGGTTGTGGACGCTGAATTCCCTGCAGGTGCAACTCCTAAAATCTACGATGCCCTCGAAGTAAATTACTCTGTGCCGGGCCTTGAGTCAGATAAAAGACTCGTTTTAGAAACCCAACAACATCTTGGTGAAAACCGAGTTCGCTCAGTTGCTATGTCATCAACCGAAGGACTAGTCAGAGGAACAGAAGTTATTAACACAGGTGCACCGATTTCGGTCCCTGTTGGGGAAAAAGTACTTGGTCGAATTTTTAATGTTATCGGAGAGACCGTTGATAACAAAGGAGAATGTGGTAACGAAGAAACCCGCCCAATTCACCGACCTGCACCAGCACTAATGGATCAGGACACTGAATCCAATATCCTTGAAACTGGTATTAAAGTAATCGATCTTATTTGTCCTTTCATTAAAGGAGGAAAAGTTGGTGCTTTTGGTGGGGCAGGGGTTGGAAAGACAGTTGTTATCATGGAACTGATTAACAATATTGCAAAGGCTCATGGTGGATATTCCGTATTTGCCGGAGTAGGGGAGCGATCTCGTGAAGGAAATGATCTTTATCAGGAAATGTCTGAAGCAGGAGTCATTAATCAGGATGATATTTCTAAGTCTAAAGTTGCCTTGGTTTATGGTCAAATGAATGAACCTCCAGGGGCAAGAATGAGAGTTGCTTTATCGGGTCTTTCGATGGCCGAGTATTTTAGAGACGAGATGGGTCAGGATGTTTTACTTTTTGTTGATAATATTTTCAGATTTTCTCAGGCAGGTTCAGAGGTATCTGCACTTTTAGGCCGATCTCCCTCTGCTGTTGGTTATCAACCTACTTTATCCGAAGAAATGGGGATTCTACAGGAGCGAATTACCTCAACTAAAAAAGGCTCAATCACTTCTTTCCAAGCAGTGTATGTGCCCGCAGATGATCTAACTGACCCAGCTCCAGCTAATACCTTTGCCCATCTTGATTCAACCATTGTTCTTGAACGTTCAATTGCTGAATTAGGAATTTATCCGGCTGTAGATCCATTAGCTTCGGTTTCAAATGCACTTGCTCCCGATATCGTTGGTGAAGAACATTTTCAGATTGCCCGCAATGTTCAAGAGGTTCTCCAGTCTTACAAGGACCTCCAGGATATTATTGCTATTCTTGGTCTTGACGAATTATCGCCAGAGCAAAAGCAGACAGTATTCAGGGCACGAAAAATTCAAAAGTTCCTATCTCAACCATTTCATGTTGCTGAAGTTTTCACCGGTGTAGCAGGTCAGTATGTTTCTGTTAAAGATACAATTAAGGGCTTTAAAATGATCCTCGATGGCGAACTTGATGAAGTGCCTGAGAACGATTTCTATATGCAGGGTGGGATAGACGGTGTCCTCAATAAAGATAAATCATAATTTTAAAATGTCTCTTTTTCTTGAAATCGTAACACCGGATTCCATAGCTTTTGCTAAGGAGGTCAAAAGTGTTGTGTTACCGACTGCCAATGGAAGAATTCAAATCCTTTCACACCATATTCCTATAATCGATCGTGTTGTACCCGGATATGTTAAAGTTTCACTTCAAGGAGAAGATGATTACTTTTCTATTAACCGCGGCTTTGTTGAAGTGTATGGAGAAAAAGTGTCAATAATAACAGATGGCGCATCTAAGGCGAAAGAAGAAGATGAAGCAGCTATCGAAGAAGCAATAAATAAAGCTCAGACAGCATTAGCAGAGGCAAAGAATAGTAACTTTGATCAAGCAAAAGTGGATCAACTCGAGGCGGCTGCCCGTTTCGAAATGGCTAAAAAAATTGCCCGAAGTAAATCCCGTTAAATCGATTTAACACACATTGTTTTGAAATATTAGGATATCCCGATATCCCACTGCAATGTCATTTTTTTAATGGTGGGCCCTGTCGGGCTCGAACCGACGACCTGGCGATTATGAGTCGCATGCTCTAACCAACTGAGCTAAGGGCCCGTGTTATTATGTTTATCGCATGATTCATTAATTTCTTCAAGCATGTATATAAAAATTAACAGATCCATCTTTTTAAACCTTTATTCTCAATAATTTGATTTCGTTCTAAAAATAGTTATCAAAATTTAAAAATGTGGTAAATTTTACCCCTTTTTGCTACTTTTTATCAATTAGGCATGGGTTTTTCTTTAATTTTACTACTGACATAACCACTATTATGAAAACTATACTTCCCGAAGAAAAATCTAAACAACTTGGCGTTGGCGAAGGATATGATTTAGGTTCACCTCACTATCAAGAATTAGTCAATTACACTAACCTTAAACTCGCTACCCTGGGTCTTCCCACGGTAGGAGATCAATCTGACAACCCAACACTTCGACTTAGTGGCTCCTTAGTGAAGGAATACCGCGAAAAAGTTAGACTCTTGCGAGGTTACCTATGTCCTGCTGACAGACGAATCCAGGATTTCCTTTCTCGAATTCTTGGAACTGACCGGCCAAGCCTTCCGACAGAATCCTTTGTTTTAGACCGTCATGGGTTGGCAAGGATCACTTCATTGCCTAGGGATGGCTTTAATTTTTCTTCTTCTATAATGGAATCTAGACGCATTGCACAGGGCGTCCTACACAACCCCTCAAGCGATCGCCGAACTACCTCTGGGGTATTTCATGTTGCTGATGTAGGTTTACCAGCCGCAGATGACAAGAAGGTTGTTCCGCTAAATGCAGCAAAGGAATTACTACGTCTGGCCCTCAATCCTCCTCCCCAAGATATGGTTTTCCCTTTTTCATCGAATGAAGATGATCCAGCAAAATGCTGGGTATCCCTTCTTTTAAGACCAGTTGTATGTCCAGCCGTAGAGGGATTTATTCGCGAAAAATCTATGGAAGTTCGTTTTTTTGCTCCTGGAGGATGCGTTGCTAATCTTGACTTTGTGGAAAGCATTTTTGGCAATGGCGGAGATCCGTTCTTAGCTGAAAATGACGCTGGTTTAGACATCGAGAATTGGACCGGGCACACAGGGTGTGTAATTGTGGCTCCACATCTAGCGGGAACGCCTAAACAAATTCTCAACCTTCCTGCTAAAGCTGATGCCACAGAGAGAGAGATTCGGGATGGGATGTATTATGAAAATAACCCCGAAGAGCTTTACAACGATGGAGGAGCCTTCAAACTTACTTTTCGCGACACATCGGGTCTAGTTGTTACGGTTATAGCCGATAATTATTTTGGCTACTGCAAGAAGGAAGTTAAGACACAAGTCAGTTTTGCCGCTAATTTATCTGGTTTATCCGAAGAGGAACATGCGGGTGGAGCAGTTGTCTTCCCAAGTTATGATTTAGGAGAACAATTTGATCCGTTAGAGATTCTACCCAAGACTCCTCATACCTTTAAAGACTCGATCAAATCACTTGGGATAACTGAAAATAGTGTGCCAGAAGGAGTCTACTGTGATCCATCTTTCCCATCGATATTCTTTTTGCCGGAAAATGCCAAATTTAGTCTTAGAGGTCAAAAGATTTCATGGACGTTCCAAAAGGATGAGAAAACTTTAGCATTAATTCCTGGAAATTCCTATATCTTACCTTCAGGCTACAAGGTAGAAATGAAAAGAACCGAAAATGATGGTCCTTGGAAATTAGTTGGTACCGTTGGGGAGGGTTTTCTTTGTCATAAGCCTTGCACTGTTTCAGGTGGTGGAAAGTCCGAAATATCGAAACCACTAACGGATGCTATTGTGTGCGGCCCAGTTTTTATAGCCGATTGGGAAAAAGATATGAACTTGGCAAAGGAAGTAATTGAGAAAGATTATTCCACAAGATTTCGAAATCCGGAAAAAAGCAATATTCGAAATAGAAAGGTTCTAGATTCTAACCGATCCTTGGGATCTGTGATTAAACTCCTCACACCCTCTCAGTCTCTCTACACCGATGAATTTAACACCTGGTTAGAATCAATTCCTCAGCGAGTGAAAGACTTAGTTCTCATTATTAAGCGAAGGTACCTTGATGATTGGGGAGATGATTGGAGAAAATACTTCAGCGTAGATTCAGTAAACGGACAACCAGCTAATGAACTGCGGTTTAAGGGTGAAAAATTAATTACCAGACTTTTACGGGTTGGGTTTGCTGAAAATGGTTCCTGGAGACTTTTTGCCCTTCGAAAAGATTTTATACCAGCGGAGAAAATATTAGCTGAAGATGACATTACTGTGTCCACCGTAGCTCCCTTAAGCCTGCTAAAGGAAATTGGGCCAGGCACATTTAAGGAATCTGCCAAATTCGTTCATAATTGTGAATACCGTCTATTTCAAAGACCAGATGACGCCATTCATCGTGGTTTCGACAAACAAACGGAGAAAGATCTTTCGAGACCAGGTAATTTTATCAGTAATTTTGAATGCTTAAACGGAGATGAAGCCAAACAACAAATAGCTCAAACACTGACTTTTGAAAATTATACGGAACCTATGCAGAAACTTATAGAGTATGCGGCCGAAAAGTTTGGAAATGAAAGTCAATTTGTTTCATCTGCTAATCCACGCATTGTCGATGGTAAGCCCACTAAAAACCCTCGATATTTGCAAACACGACCAGACTTATTTAACCCTAAATCAGTGCACTTAGCAATCGAAGGCACTAGGCTTAGAAGAAAATTGAGTCACGATTCCTCGGTCCTTTATCCGGTAAGGTCTGTGTTGCCGGGTCGACGAAACAATCCAGCCGAAGAAAACGGGAAAGTCCGACCTCTCTGTTGCTTTGCACCTATACATTATCTTGAATTACCTGAATTATTTATCGATTTTATTGTTTCGGTCACTGGAAAATCACCATCCACAACAGGTGCAGGTTCTGAAGGAGCTCTTACCAAAGCACCTTTCAATGCTCTTCTCCCAATCCATGACTTGAACGCAGCCCTAGTTTCCTACGCTTCTACCGGGCAAGGTGCTTTTGTTACATCTGCTGGTTATATTGGCCCTAAATATAAGGTCTCACATGACGTAAGCCTCTTGATTCCAGAGATATGGAGCAGGCTGAGAGATTACGAAAATGATCCACAGGAAATGATTACAAAAGGTCTTCTTGAAAAAGTTCCTGCCTTCGAACTAAACGGAGAGAAATTGCCTACCGAATATCTTGGTTACCGAATTACGAGAAGGTTTGCTCATGAGTTTCTTGGACGAATCTTTACTGACCCAGTATCGGTCTTTCCTGAAGATATGCTCAAACCAGAATTGCAAGACGGCGAAGAATATGCAGACAGTATCAAAAACCTTGTGGAAACAGGTCAAATTGTTGCAAAAAGATACTTTAATGATGGTTGCGCTGAAAAAGCATGCCCACCCCTAAGAGCGCTCTTAGAAATTATGGCAAAAGGTCATTGGGAAAACAAGGGCTTGCTCGATCAAGAATTTCGAGATCTTTTTAATCCTGAATCGATTCTTTCTAGTGATTGGTACAAAGAACGTCTTGCGACAAGAATTGAGGTTACTAGGGACTACTGGTCTAAAAGAATCAATTATTTGGAAGAATTTCTCAAAGATCACATCAATCGTGAAGCTTCAGAAAGACTGGGCATTCAAAAAAGACTCGATTTCTCAAAGGATGCTTTTTCGAAATTAAATGACAAAAAAGATGCTATTTGCCGAATTCATGGATGCTTGGGAACTGATCCCAGTATCTACCAATAATTCTATTGGTTTATGACTAAAATATAACTACTTCAGGACCTTTGCGGAGCCATTTTATCTTCAATAGCCTAAAGTTCTCTTCAAAATAACGGTTTCCCAACCGGTGCATATGTTCTTCGAGTCTAGACTTTTGCCTTTGGTTCGTTGCACTAGATGTTATATCAAATGGGGGTAGGGGAGAGCAGCTTCAAGTCTTAAAATCTAGGACGAATGCCCATCGCACCAGGCAAAAATAGACTGTTTAGAAAAAAGATCATTTTAGATACTTATCCGCAAAATCAAGATATTGTTCCCAATCATAAGCAGTCACATCATGCTTACCCTTTCTTACATGGTAACCAATTCTTCCATGCACGGGTTGGTTAGCAGGTGGTTTCCTAGTTGCTCCGAAGGCATAACCAAATAACTTGAAAACGGGCTCTGCGTTCAAAGACGCAAGGAATTCTCCAGTAGGATCCGCCCAAAGATCTTCCTCCGCTGAAGCTATGTAAACTGGTCGGGGTGCGGAAAGTGCTATAAGCATATGCTGGTCGACGGGACAATTTCCTTCATTGTCGTTATATTTCTTATAATTATCACAAAACCAATGAGGAAACGAAGTGTTGATTCTATTTACGGTTTCACCAAAACGGCGTCGGCTAATTGCTGCCCCACCACATCCCGAGTTATTAGAAATTACCATAGCAAACCGTTCATCAGTTGCTCCTGCCCAAAGAGATGTTTTCCCAAGACGAGAATGCCCCATGACCGCAACTCGTTTTCCATCTATCAGAGAATCTTTTTCCAGGTAATCCAAGCAACGACTCAGCCCCCATGCCCATCCTGCAATCGAAGCCCAGTCAGATGGTTTCCTTCCACTCGGATCTTGCCGAGGAAATAGAGCGTGTGGCCCATTATTAAAACCATCATGAAAATCTGGATCAATATCTCCATAATAAACGGTCGCAAATGCATAGCCTCGATTTATGATTTCATCAATGTCCCATCGAGATGCAGCAGCCCCCCTATCTTTTTCTCTCGCCCGGTTATCTTTTATTCCATTACGGTTACGAACCCAACTAGTTGGCATAAGGATACCAGATTCTGAAAGAACCGTGTGATTTCCATGAAAGTTAATCGTTAGAAATCCAGGTGCAGGCCCTTTCGCGATTTGAGGTGAATATACAAGAAGATTGACCGCAAGTGCTTGCCCACCCTTTCCCAAGTGAA
>Ga0115569_10003514_pt1 | contig 11571 bp, 13 predicted proteins | sample COGITO_mtgs_1205_2_FD_87295 | JGI IMG/M metagenome (GOLD analysis project Ga0115569, IMG submission 87295) | Pelagic marine microbial communities from North Sea - COGITO_mtgs_120503 | ecosystem: Environmental > Aquatic > Marine > Epipelagic | place: Germany:Helgoland, sampling site Kabeltonne...
ATCTTCATCATAAGCTAATCCATCTGATAAGTATTCAAGAACTATAGGTCTATCTACCAAGCCACTGCTAAAAGAAATTTTACCTTCACGCTTATTAAGCAAGTATAATCCGTTAGTGTGAGAAGTAACCGGATCTAAGCCATATCTTTTTCCTCTTTGAGAATTTGCACCCGATATTTTTTCTAAATTAAAATCTCCAAAACTATCTTCTGTTATAGAACTAGAAGCGTTTATATTGTTACCATTTTGATCCTGCACAGGTATTCCTGAAGAATCTTGTATAGGTAAACTACCTGGAGACTTACTTAATAAATTAGGGTAAATAGGTTGCTTTATACCATTTTCATCAATAACATTGATACTTACAAGGTTGACGTAGTCTTGAGGTAACGGCACACTTAAGTTTAAAGGCACTGATAATTCTTGGGATTTAATACTATTTAAAGTATCATAAGAAAATTCTTGCAATCCTCTTTTTGCATGAAATATAACGTCTGATCTTTTTACTTTAGCGATCAACTTGTCCTCCCCTACGTATGCAACTTGAAAGTTGTTTATAATGTCCTTGACCGTAATATACGCATAGCTTCCATAATTAGATTCTATAGCATAAGTATAAAGTTCAATAATTATAACATCACCTTTACTGGTAGTGTCAATATTAACAGTACTTCCTACTAACTGGTAATTTGCGGAATTAACTACCACCCCGTTTCTAGTAACTCTAAAATTAGGAATAGTTCCGCCTATTAAAGTGACGTTTCCTGTCCAAAGTATACTTTTTGATTCAGCATTTGGATTATCTTCTAGTTCTATGTATATCTGTTGACCTGAATAGTAATGTGCGTTGTTTTCTGTTAGTAGACCCATTTATTACCTTTTTTCGTTTATGTTTTGTTGTTGTACTTGAGCAGAAGCTGCTTGCACTATTTGCGGATCCCTTATAATTATACCTGCATAAGCCAATATTCTAAGTATTACTTCTGTTTGCTCTGAAGCATGTAACTCAAAGTTAGTGGACTCTGTGCTTTTATACACATAAAATTGCAAATTTTGATTTACTTCAAAACCCCATTTAGGAGCTACAGGCGTTCTTAAAAAAGCAAGTTCTATTACACCTCCTTTTATTGTAGTAGGTAATATTCTTAAATACCCATTGTCTTGTGTATATACCGGGTATGTTTCTGTAGGTGCTGTTAAAGGAGACCTTACAATATTGTAAAACTCTTTCCTACCTAATGACTGTAATTCTATTCCGCTATAAGCAACAGTGTTAAGCCTATGCAAATTGTTCGGAAGAGTAAGTGTGCCTCCAGAAACAAATTGAGCGGCATTGACAGTTTCGAATTCAGATATTTTTTCTTCTAAATAAGTGACACGATCAGCGTAGTCAGAGTCCGTTTGAGGACTTCTAATCAACTGGTTTAAGTCTTCAAAGTATTTCTCAAATATCTCAAGCTGTACTTGTTCTCCCATTTTGTTAAACTCGTCAGGAGTCATATACCCTCTTTGTTCTTTATTGAGTATTAACAAAACTGTTTGGTAAACAGTATTTACGTTTATCATTTATTTTTGTTTAATGTAATATAAGGGGATAAAGTAACTACCCCCTATAAATATATTACGTGTTAAATTAATTTTTTCTCTATAGAGCTGAAGACTTCCATGCCTTCATCTGTCTTAAAGAAAGCTGCCATAGCTGAATATGGGTTTTCATCAAAAGGAACAGTCATTAACTTTCTGTTATTGCTAGCCCAATTAAATGTTCTATTGTCGCCGCTTAAAGATATAATCCCTGCTTCAGTAGCTTTAATTGCAACGTTTCTCAAATGAACGTTTTCGTCATTAGCCAATTCTAAGAACAAAGGTGGATTACCTTTAGCAAATATATATAAATCTCTTTTAATCTCCTTAGAACTCATGTTAGCAACCTCAGATCCTCTTTCTACTCTAAGAATAGCTTCTGCTTGGTCGATATCCATTGATCTTGCCGCTGTTAAAGCTTCAAACTCTACTTCTAAGTCTTCTAATTCGTCAATAGCTTCTTCTTGAGCATCGAATTCGTAGTACCTTTTGTTTAAGTCTGGGTGATATAAAGATAATAATTTTTGTAAGTTTTGGTTTTGTTTTGGAACGGATAATATACCGTTTTCAAAAAGTATTTGCCTAATGTAGCTTCTCCTTTTTGTTCGTTTACAAACGGAGAGTTTTGATTAGTGGCATATCTTAATTCTTTTTGAACTCCATTTTCTTCATCAAAATAAAGTAAAGGTTTTAAAGCAGAGTGCCTAGAGTTTAATCTAAATGATAAAGGCTCGCTACCTCCTGCTAAATAATAACTTCTATCTTTAATTGGCCACGAAGGCTTTGAAAATGTGATTGTTTGCTCTACTGCAATCTCTTTTGCTGCAACAGGCTTTACTGGTGCTGCTTTTGCAGCTGTATTTTGTTTTGCCATAATATGATATAATTAAATAATTTTTAAAAGGTAATAATTACCCCCGTAAATTCAACGAGGGTAAAAATTACAATAATATACTCTTGACTATGTGAATAATACAAAGTTGTTTGCACCTTGTACACATAAACATCTTTCAGATAAGAAGTGAACTTCCATTGCATCTAAAGAAGATGTAGCAGCTCCGCCAACTGAACCAGTTAACCAAGACTGCATTCTTCTGTCATCAGCTTCTGAAGCTCTATATCTTACGTGTAAGAAAGGTCTTCTGATGTTTTTCCCAAGTGATTGGTCATAAACAGTTGAAGTTCCTGCAGGAATTAAGATACCATTTACTGAAGCATCTGTAGCGATACCTCTAGTTGAAGCATCGTTTAAGTATTTCCAGTCAGTTTTGTAGAAATCATAAGATCCACGTCTGAAACCAGAAAAACCTAAGTTCAATGCCATTTGCTGATCATTGTTGAATATACCATAAGCAGATCCAGCTCCAGCGTTTCCACCGTTAATTCCAGCTAACATATCGTCAAAAGCTAAAGCAGTTGTTCTGTTTAAGAATAACATGTTTTCTTCAATAGCTCCTTCTTTGTCTAATCCTTTAAGAATAAGATCAAAAGATGCTAAGCTTCCTGCAAATGCATTATCAACTTGTCCTCTACCAGTTACAGCAGCGAATAAACCTTCAGTACCTTCAATTCCAGTTGGAACATCTCCGTTACCAGATTTCTTCTCACCTTCAACTACAGCCATTTCTAAGTAATCTTCGAAACGTAATCTAGTTTCTCCTTCACCTTTTAAATACCATAAATATCCAGAATCTCCACCTTCAGTAGTTACTTCAACCCATCCAATTTGAGATGCATCAGAACCACTTACTTCGTATTTATCCTTAATGATAATTGGCTTGTTAGAAAACTGAGTGAAAGAAGGCTCGATAGATACAGCTGTTGTATCAGTACCTTTTGCATATTCAGAACCATAAACAAATATTTTTACTCCTGTTGCTCCTACTAAAGCGTGTATTTCAGCAACACTCTTAGAGTATCCTTTAATAGTTACAGTAGTGTTATTTGATACTCCAGAAACATAAGCTTTTGCAGATGCAGAACCGTCTGATTTAATAACTAATATAGTTTGACCTATACCGATTACGTTTGTAGTTGGCAATGCTGCTAAAACACCTGCATTACTAAGAGTAAGCGCAGTGTAAGAAACATGCAACCTATTTTGTTCAGACCAAACTACTTGATCAGACGTCATAGGAATTTCAGCTCCTACCATTTTTAAAAATCCTCCAATAGTTCTGTTACCGAATCTTTCAACCTCAGCTTCATAAACTTCTGGAATGTACTGTTGTGCCCAGTTTGCGCTATCCGCATCTGCACTTGTAAAGTCGATATAGTTTGTTGATAATACCGATTTTTTTGCGAAGGGTACTAAACCCGTTTCACCTGTTAATGCCATAATTAAATGTTTTAAATGTTAATTGTTAAATGTTTTTTTAATCCTTAATTTTGAAGAATCAACACCGCTAATTGCTTTTACCTTGAACCCTCCAATACTAACCTCGGATGGTGCAGTCGACCGCACTCCTTCGCTAATGTTTTTAGATTTTGCTACTACGTCTTTCACTGCATCAGCCTTGCCTTGCTCATAAAAGTGTTTTGCAATGGTATCCGCATTACTTGCAGCATAAATAGCTTTGTGATAACCTTTCGTATCCGTTACTTCACCTTTTTCATTCAGGAACTTCCCGATAAGGTTATTAATGTTAGATTGGTTTTCTGCAACTTTTTCTACATTCTGAACGCCGTATCTAAATGTCTTATCACCTAATTTGAAATCAAAACCTTTGAAATCTTGGTTAAACATTTGTTTAGTGCTTTCTTTAAATGTTGAGTGTTGTTGCTCTGCTATTTTTTGATTCTCATTATAACGGTTGAAAAACTCTGAAGCTTCATTTTGTTCTGGCGACACTCCGGGTCTCAACTTGATTTCCGAATAGTATTTGTCTTTCAGACCTTCTAAAAAGCTTTTTGCTTCTGCAACCTCTTCTTTTTTTGCGAGTTTCTTTTTTCGGATGTCTCGCTCCTCTTCAATATCCTCATCAAAATCAAACTTATCTTCCATTAAGAAATCAATCTCAGCGTCATCTAAATGTGATTTTGTGTTTTTGTAATATTCTCTTAACAACGTATCTGAATCTACTTTGTCATAATCTGCGTTTAACCTAACATAATCCTGTACGGTTCCGCCTGTTTCTTGCATAAAATCTACTAGCTTTTCTACGTTTTCAGGTAAATCTGCTTTTGGTGTAGACTCAATAATCTTTTCTACTTCTGCTATAACAGCAGGTTCTACAACTTCGTTTATAGTAATTACTTCCTCTGAGTCTGCAGTTGCTTCCGCAACTATTTCTTCAACTACCGCGGCAACTTCGTCTGTTGATACTTCTTCTGTTGCTACTTCAACTGGTTTTGACAAGTCAACTTTTGTGACATTGTCTGTGTTTGCTTTAGGACCGTTTTTAAGATCCACTTTAATTGTTTCTGACATGATATGATATTATAAAATTAGTAAATAGTTATCACCTAGGTTCAAATTGCTCTAAGCCAAATCCACCGAGGTTGTCAAACCCCGCAGATTCAAAATTCTTTGGTAAAGAATCGTTTTTTCTTTGATCAATTAACTCGCTTTGTTGAGTTGCTTGTATTTTTGTTCTATCGTCTTTACGGTCTTCTTTGTACTTTTCATTACCCTGCTTTACACCTGATTGAGCTTGAGCTAGTTGCATATTGTACTGAAATTCAACTTCCATCAATTGCTTTTTAATCTCTGCTTCCATTTGCATTTTTTGTATGTCAAACTGAGATTTCGATTGCTCTACTTGTATTTTAGTTTGCGATAATGCTTGTTGCTTTTGTACTTCAGCCATAGCCGCTGCTTCTGATGCTTTAGCATTTGCTTGAGCTTGTGCCTGTATATTTGCTTGCTGAGCCGCTTGGTCTTTTTCTTCTTTTTTCTGTCTTTTAAACTTAATAGATTCGTTAGCTAATTTAATATTTTTAATCTCACGAATATCAATAGCATCTTCTAAGTTAATACCACCTGATTGCAATGCTACTTGTATGTTTTGTTCTAATAGCTGCTTAGCTTCATCATCCGGCTCTAACTCTAAGTAAATTCCAAAGTCATGCAGATTTAATGTACTTATCTCAGCTAAGATTTCAGCATTGTATATTGACACACTGTTATTCATAGAATTACGAGTTAAAGGAAACTCTAATAAATCTGCTATTTTTAATGAAATGTTTTCACACGTTTTAAGTGTCAAATATAAACCAGCCTGTGTTATATGTCTAGTAGCTACATTAGACGCGTTAGCAGCCATCTTTTGAAGCCCTACTAATGAGTTTTTATCAGGTTGGCTACCGTCTCTTGCTTCGTTTAATCCGGTTACATCCCTAATCATTTGCAAATAATACTGATAAGTATTTATAAGAGATGATATCTTTCCTTGACCAGATGATGACGCTAATTCTTGTACAGGTATTTTACCCCTGTTCATTTCACCGTCTTGTGTTAAAGATCTACCAACAACACTACCTGTTTGAAAGTACATATTTAAAGCCTCTGCTGGATTGTAAGTCGTTCCATTACCTAAATCAACTTCCGCTAAACCGTCCATATCTAAAAATACACCATCCGGCACTATTCTAGACATAACTTGCTGTAACTTTAAATGAGTCAATTGAATCATATCGGCAAACCCTGTTATACGACTAACTAAAGATTCTATCTTACCCTTATATACTCTAGGAGCACAAATAGAATAATTCATAGACACTTTAGTGGTATCTGCAAAAGGTCTTGTCATATTTTCTGACATTTCCCACCTCAGCATTGTATTGTGCCCTAAGAGCTTTACGCCTGTATATAAAACCTCTATAGTTCTAGACACCTTCTTAAACGTATCGTTTTCGGGTGGGTTAAACTCATCTGTTTTTTCAATTGCTTTTTCAAGACCCTGATCAGTTACTTTAATTTTAAAGACCTGGTGCATATAAGTCTTGTATTCAAAGTATAATAAAGAAACCTTATCATCGTCGGCTGTACCATACCCATTTGTATAGTTACGTGAACTTGACATTTTTTCGATATCTTTTAACTGTTCGGTAGATAGTAAAGGAAATTCTTTTGCTACTTCAGCTACAGTTACTTCTTTTACCTCACCTACATAATATAAATCCTCATAATTAGGATCTTCTGTGTAAGAGTAAACTATAGTTGCAGGATCTACATAATCAATTTTTATTCCTTCAGCTTTGTTAAAACTAGTTTTAGTAGCAGCAATACCTAAGACAGTTAAATCGTAGTCTAATCTACGCTTAGTCAAGGTATACTTATTATTGTCTAAAACATTGTTTATTATTTCTTCTTGAGCTATTTCAATATTCTGCTTGTAGTCAAGTTGCATGTGAAGCGAAAGCTGGTTTTCGTTTTCAGGAAGCATAGAGGGATCCTCAACATTGTAAGTATCAATACCAAGTTGAGACATCATTTGCTCGTTAAACTCTCTAGTTTGCATATCCGCTACAATAGCTGAAACATACTCTGTTCTTTTCTTACTAGATTCAGGATCTTGAGCGTAAGCTTTTATGTCATAAGATTTTTGAGACATACCGTTTACAACAATATCTACAAACTTAGGAATAATAGGTACTGGCTTCCAATCTAAATTAAGGTAAGATAAATCACCATTTATAGATAACTCGTCTTTGTATTTTTGAATTGATTGCTCTCCTCTAGCGTATAGTCTAAGCTGGTGAAAAGCGCCGTAATTAGATGAAAACCGATTTGCCGACGTTCTGGAACCTCCAAACCATTCGTGTTCTATAGCTCTAGCAACTGCTAATCCATATTTTCCACCTGCTTTTTCTTCATCGGTAACAGCTTGACTAGGAAAAGAACTATTGTAATTAGTTTCTATCATTTATTTTATTATTTGCGAAGTAAATCCTTTATTATCATATTTCTTAAAAGGTAAACTTATAGCTTTTCTTTCTCTAACAGCTACAGGTGTATACCTATTTTTATTGCATGCCATAATTGCTAAACCGGAACTAATGGAAGCATCGTGTTTTGTTCTATTGTTTATATTAAACTTAGCCCAATCTTCTAATGTTCTTTGCATATACATATTGCCATATGTTTCTCCGTTGTAACCAACGTATGTTTCTATATAAGATTCGATTGCTGCAGCGTGCGCTTGTTTTATATCTTCACTAGAGTTAGGAATTCCACCTATTTCTCTTTCAGTTACTGATAACTTGTTCCAAACTTTATCTGGTCTGTTCATACTGAACCCTCTATACCCTCTTCTTTTAAAATGATATAGTAATCTAGGCTTGTTGTTTTCACACAATAAGGGCATACCATAAAATATACATGCCATTAATACATCTTCAAAAAACATTTCAGCAGTTTGAGGTCGTGCTATATACTCTAAGAAAAAACAATTTGGAGGAGCGTCTTCCATACTAAACTTGGTTAAACCATGCAAAGCACCGTTAGATCCTCTTTTATCAACAGTACCTGATATATCGTAACTGTCACATCCAAATGCTCCCATGTGATCATTACCTGGGTATTTAGTACCATTTTTTACTATAATCTTATTTTGCAAATCAAACTGAGGAACCCAAGACACTTTAAATCTACCGTCCTTATTGGGGTGAAATACAACTTTAGTATCTTTCATTCCGTTAGCCCAGGCAAAACTACCTGTTGTCACTACGGAAGTATTTTTTAAATCCTCATTATAATCTACTTGCTCATATATTTTAGTAAGATTTAAAATAGACTCTTTGGCTTCGTCTCTAAACGCATGTTTCTCTGTTCTTGGAAACTGGCGATAGTATTCATTTAAACCATCTTGATCTTCTTTTAATCCCTCAACTTCATTGTTCCAGTGTTCTATAACACCTAAATCAATTAATTCTCCATCAACACCTTTTACAGGGTTTTTTGGCGTGTCAAATACAGGTAATCCAAAAGCGTCAATGTATCCTTCGTAGTTCCATTCCATAGGTATGAACAAAGAATAGAGTCCTGAACTAGTCTGTCCGTTGCGGTTTCTTTTATTAACATTTGAATTATAGTATAGTTGTTTAAAATTGTTACCTCCTTTTTCTAAAGCATTTGATGTTGAACCCATCATACACTTACATACTATTTTACTACCTAATCTTAAACACGTTTTTGTAACCCTCCAGTTGTTTAATATATTGTCAGGTCTTTCCCACTTTCCACTTTCATCATGTACTAGTAGTTTTAATTTTTCTCCATCATAGGAGTTATCTCCTGTGTTTTTCCAATCAATAGTTGTATCTAAGCCCTCTAGTTCCTCTTCAGTTTCGCCTTCGTTAAGCTTTCGTCTGGTAAGCCTCGAGGCGGGGATTCTATAGGCAAGTTCCGTTTTTGGCCTGTCCATCCCGTCCTGGATTGGTTTAAAGAAAAATGGGTAGTTACTTGATATGGGTACAACCTTATCTGTGAACATTTTCTTCGCATCGGCTCCAGATTTGGACAATATTCCAAACCGTGAATCAGTTGATATAGTGGCCATGTTAACTGTCTCCCCTGACGCCATGAATGAAAATCCTGAACGCCTGTTCTTGAGATATGACATACCATAACATCTTTTGTCTGATTTGCAAGCTTCCCAGAATATAAAGAATAGTCTGTTCGATTCCCTAAAGTCTGCTGCCCCAACATCAATTTTGGACCACTGCAAGTACATGTAATGAGTGCCAGTGATATAAGTAGGATTACCCTTGTTAAAAAACCAAAAACCCTGTTCTCTCTTTTCAAATTCTTTGTCTATATATTCGTACCACTTTTCTTTAAAATCATTTGGGTATTTTTCCCAATCAAAAACACTTTTTATTTTTGCTAGCTCTCTAGGATATTCTAGCTTGCTCCAATATTGTTCTTCTTTCTTAGCTGAACGCTTTTGTATATCTTTTGGTTCTTTAGGTAGAGCGATGTTAAGATCCTGGATAGTATATATTTCTCCAATTTCTCCAGTTTTGCTAATAACCACAACGTCATGCTCAGCATTATAACCATACTTCCATTTTTTATACCTATTCATCCGCTTTATAATTTGCGGTTTTATATGATCAGTATTTACTTTATATAAAGATTGCTTGTACATTATTTAGATCTTCCTTCAGCGAAGCCTTTGAAAGCTTGTTTCTTTTCCTCTTTAGGTTTCTCTTCTAACCTCTCCTCTTCCTCTTCTAATCTAGCTAGTATTTCAAAAGCATCGAATATAGCTAACTTTTTAGTAGCTGCTGCATTTTTAAGTTTGTCTGCTGACAAATCCTCCTCTGAATCAACGATAGCTTCTTTAGCTACTTTTATTAATTCCTCAACGGCTATGTGCCCAGCTTGGATTATATTCTTTTTCGTCTACTTTGTATTCATATTTAATTACGATATCATTTGATTTCATACAATATAAACGCTTGTCTTCAAAAACAAACTCAAACTCAGAGTTAGGAAGAAACCCAATTAAATCACCAGGTAGTATTTCAGCGTCTTCTAAGGACTTGTTTCCGTATTTTAGTATACCAATAAGTTCTTTTTCTTTTTGGTTCTTTAAAACGTCTGTTTCTGCAATAGGTGATACAAAGCAATATTGCATATTAGCAATCCAAGTATCATTCCTTTTATACATATATATTTGATCCGAGTTGGCAAAAAACAAATTGTCTTTAAAAAACGTAGAACCGTTTCTTTCAAGCCCTTTAATGTCGTACCACCTTCTAAATATATTGTGATGTATTACTACTTTATCTCCAGGTTTTATATCCGTATTTAAAGCTAAAGGTACTGAAACAACAATAGCTTCTTTGCTAACAGATCTCCAATCCTCTACTTGAGTATTAGTAATTAAATCTTTATCACCTACTTTTACTTTATTATTATACCGATCATTTAAAGGCTTAACAATAAATTGACCAAGACTATTCATTAATACTCTAGATCGTATTCAACGGATATAGCCATGTTGGAATTGAATTTCTTCCATGGCATAGTTTCGTTGTTTTTACTTATGTAGATATTATAAGACATATCATTTTCGTCAAGCAATATAGCTTTTATCTCGTGCCCTCCGTATACGGTTTGACCTACAGAATAATGCATTGCATCACTTTTGTAATCTGATCCTATACTTATTTTTCTAACTATCTTGCTCATCTTCTATTTCTGTATATTCACCGGTTTCTAAATTAATATTAACCTTGCCGTATGCGCTTTCTAAGTCTTTTTTAGTATCTTCTATTTGAGCATTGACTTGAGCAAAAGTGTGTAATAATTCATGCTTTTTAACTTCTAGCAAACCTAAATTGTTGATAAGCTTGTCAGCGCTATTTTGCTGCGCAATAATGTTGTCTAATTCTTCTTGTTTAATTTTACTCATAATTTAGTTTAATTTGATTGTTCCTTAAGTTATAGTTACCTGTATTGCATGAATTTTAGTTTTTAGAGTTCTTATTTTCTTTGTTCAATAAATACCACTTGTTTATAGTATACCCTAAAGTAACTATTAATAAAGCTATTTTTAAAAAAGTATCTAAGCTAGTCATTGATAATCCGAATGTTAAACCGTTAATACTGTAAATTTTTAAATCTTCTGTAGTCATAATATATTAGGTATTTTTTTCTGCAATTTTTATTTTTTGGTTAAATGTTGTGTATTACTAGTAATTGAAAAACTGGTATTGAACTGTATAACCAATCTAAAAACTCCATATTACCTTTACCTAATAATTTATCATAAACCACCTCTTTAAGCGCGTAAATAATAATGGCAATTAATCCGCCGATATTACCAAATAATAAAACCATAGGGAAACCACTTAGCACACCTATAATTAAGTGTGCTTTATGGTCTGTTCTTATACTGCTTATAAAGTCAGCTAATCTTTTCATTAAAATTTATTTGCTAAGTAAGATAAACCTGCGAATCCGTGTAAGCCTTCATTAGGTAAATCCACATCGTAAGACTTCCAACCGTAAGGATGGTCATCTAATCCTATCCA
>Ga0115569_10003528_pt1 | contig 11536 bp, 8 predicted proteins | sample COGITO_mtgs_1205_2_FD_87295 | JGI IMG/M metagenome (GOLD analysis project Ga0115569, IMG submission 87295) | Pelagic marine microbial communities from North Sea - COGITO_mtgs_120503 | ecosystem: Environmental > Aquatic > Marine > Epipelagic | place: Germany:Helgoland, sampling site Kabeltonne...
CAGTCTCAAAAGCTTTGAGCTTAGTCCCAGGGCTTATTAAATCAATCAAAGTAAATAAATCGAGATCTGCTGAATGCATTGATGAGAGCATGCTCATGACAGATCAAGCTTATGCACTGGTTCAAACAGGGGTTCCATTTCGAGATGCTTACATGAGCGTCAAGGAAAAGGCTGGTCATCAACCAAAACTTGCAAAAAAAACAGCAGTATCTTCTTCTGCCGGCTCACCCCATAATCTTCAACTCAAGTCATTGAGCTCTAGGCTGGTGAAATTAACCAAAGGCTAAATGCATTTTGCAATTTTTTTTTTAATATGAGAGTATTGAGAAAGAATGAATAAAGCTCTTAGAATTCAAAAATCTGAAGCCGCCCGAAATAAGCGTCAACACAGACGCAAGATTAATGAAACCAAATTATTAAATGAGTACGCTCGTTTAAGAAAGTTGAGACAAAGAAAGTAATCTTCAGGCCGCGTCCAGACATTGCAATTACCTCTATTGCATGGATTCCTTTAAGTAAAAATGCACTTGCATGCTACCTCATCTAACGCTTTAATAATTTATATATGGATCAAACAAAACAATTTTTAGAACAATGGTACCAAGGCTATCGATCAGATGATCCTGAGTTTTTGGATTCGATTCTAGATGAGAGTGTTGTTTTTACTTCACCAATTGTTTTCAACCCCATCGAGGGCAAAGCAATGACAAAAATGTACTTAATGGGTGCAGGCATCACATTCAACATGGATAAGTTTTCATATGTTCGTGAGGTGGTAGACGGCCTTGATGTTATTTTAGAGTTTGAAACTTTTATTGATAATATCGCAGTCAATGGCGTGGACATGATTCGATGGAATGAAGAGGGCAGGATCATTGATTTTAAAGTCATGGTAAGGCCGCTTCAGGCCATACACAAGCTTCAGGAGAAAATGACTGAAGCACTGGATTCCCTTCAGTCTTAAGCCATAAGCCTCTTAGGCTTATGGCTATTAGCTCAAACCTGAGCAACACCAGGACATACTTTAAGCGCGACAACAAGCCATTTAACATCAATTTTTAATATATCCTTATTTATCATTATTAAAAAATTATATGTCTCTTTAAATTTGATAAAATTAGTATAAAGTGTCGTCCGTAAAGGTTGTATGTAGACTTTTGAGACTCATGTTTTCTTGAGAGTCTTAATAATTAATTAATTAGGGGAAATAGAATGAATAGAAATTTACTTGTTTTAGGGTTGTTTACAATACTTGGTCAAGGCGTTATGGCCCAATCAAATAATGTTGAAGAGGTTGTAGTTACAGCAACCAAGACAGAGCGAACACTTCAAGAGGTTCCAGTGGCAGTCTCTGTTGTTACTGCAGACACTATAGAGAAAGCTAATATTGTTGATCTGATGGATCTCAAGGCTGTGGTGCCATCTCTAGATGCTAGACAATACCAATCCACTACTAATGCAACTTTCTTTATTAGAGGTTTTGGGAACGGTTCCAATAATCCAGGCATTGAGCCATCAGTGGCTGTGTTTGTAGATGGCGTATATCGCTCCAAGATTCAAGGTCAAATATCAGACCTTCCATTAGTTGAGCGCATTGAGGTCTTAAGAGGGCCACAAAGTACTTTGTTCGGCAAAAATGCATCAGCTGGTGTTGTGAATATTGTGACTAAGAAACCATCCTTTGAAGAATTCACATCCATGACTACAAGTTTTGGAAATTACAATTCTAAACAGGCAAAAATTTATAACACTGGTCCATTAAACGAAACAATGGCATACAGCGTTAGTGCAAATATAAATACTAGAGATGGTCAATCAAACAATCCAACCACAGGTAATAAACTTAATGATAGAGATAGGTTTGGTTTTAGATCTGAGCTATTAATTACCCCAGCAGATGATCTATCGATCAGAATTACTGCCGATTACGATGAATATGATGAAACATGTTGTGTTGTGGGTAGCACGGCCTATGGAGTAGCTAACCAGGTTACAGCTTTGCTTGGCGGTCAAGTGATACCAAATGATCCTTTTTCTCAAACAGCTTTTTTTACTTTTGACCCAATTTCTAATGGAGAAAATGCAGGTTTCTCTATGCACATAGAAAAAAACTTTAGTAATACCACTCTTGAAAGCATTACTTCTTACAGAACTTCTGATAACTATGAAGTGCAAGATGTTGATTTTGATGCAGCGGATGTTATTGCTCCCAGCCCAATCTCTAAAGAGCTTTCAGGCATGACTCAAGAGATAAGATGGTACTCTGAAGATAATGATAAGGTTAACTGGCTTGTCGGTGGTTTCTATTACCAAGAGGATATGGACTTTAATGAATCCATCTACTTTGGTTCAAATTGGAGAACATACATCGATGCTTTTGTTCCAGGTGCAATTTCTGGTGTTTCAGCAGCCTTAGGAATTCCTGATGCTCTTTTATTTGGCGCCGGCCAAGGCAATACTGAAACTGCTACTCAAGATAACTCAACGATATCCTTGTTTGCTCAAGCTGATATTCAGATAACAGACAGATTAAATGCTCTTTTAGGCCTGAGTTACATTGAAGATAAGAAAACAGTTTCTTACAATCAAATCAATACAGGAATTTTCTCAAACTTAGATTTTGTTGGAATAGGCACATTGGGCTTAATAGCCGCAGGATTCCCAGCCGCTCAAGCAGCTGTTTTAGCCACAGATCCTGTCTATAATCAATTGTTGCCCCTTCAGGCACTTCAGTTTATTCCACAGTTTGTTAATTTTCCAAACGCAGCTCAAGACGGGCAAAGCAAGGATGACAACATCGACTATACTGCGAAACTTTCCTTTGCATTAAACGATGCTGTAAATATTTATGGTGGAATTTCAACCGGCTTTAAAGCAACAGCATGGAATATTTCAAGAAACTCTTTGCCTGATGCGACAGAGCAAGCAGCATTGAAGGCCGCAGGAACTCCTGCAGGTCCAAACACTGGCCTAGGCCAAAGATATGCAAGCCCAGAAGAAGCGGAAGTGCTTGAGTTAGGTGCAAAAATTTACCTTCCAAATGGTTATCTTAATATTGCTATTTTTGATCAAGAAATCAAAGGTTTTCAATCCAATACCTTTATTGGAACAGGTTTTGTTCTGGCAAATGCAGGCTCGCAATCAGCTGATGGTGTAGAGTTTGATCTTGTATTCTCTCCTGTTGAAAGCTTAGATCTAGCAATTAGTGGTTTATTTATGGATCCTATCTATGACTCATTCCCAGCGTCAGCATCTGGAGATTTAACTGGAACCGTTCCATCCAACGTGCCTGAGGATACAATTTCTAGCACTGCAACGTGGAATTGGAATTCTGGTCAATATGATGGGTATGTTAGATTCAGTCACTTGTATGCTAGTGAGGTGAAGTTAGTTGAAAACGTTGCTTGGCAGGCTATCTTAGATTCAAAAGGCAATGGAAGAAAGAAACAAGATACTCTAAATTTTTCTGCTGGCATCAATCGTGGTAACTTTGCGCTAACACTTTGGGGCAAAAATATTAATGATGATGAATTTTTAACAACGGTGTTTCCTGCGACCGCAGATCCATCACAAACTTCATTTTTTGGATACCCAAATGCCTTTAAGACTTATGGCTTAACTCTTAACTATTCATTTTAGTAATAACCAATCTAAGTAGATAAGTTAGTTTGTAAAAAAGGAGCTCCTCGGAGCTCCTTTTTTTATGCATGACTCAAAAGAGTGTCTAGAGAATTTGTGAGCTAATAGTCTACGCGGCTATTTGATAAGCGAGATATCATCTCGCATTAGCAGGTCATGATCCAAGCTTTCCAACAAGGGTCTCAGATTCTTGGCATAGGGCTTCCAGCGACCCATACCATCTTTATTTACAGGTTTTCTGACCTGCTCGGAACTAGCTGTTCTCACTGATCGCTTGGTTTTGTGAAATGCAATACATTCTTCCTCAAAGGGTAGCTCTAAATAGTCGAGCATTCTCCTAACCTGTCCCTCAAGATCCTCAACAACATCTTCATTGTTAACTCTTAATATCTTGTTTGGTAATACCTTGTTCCAGTGATCCATGAGCTTGATGTAACTGTTGTAATAGCTCCCAGCCTCAGCGAGACCATATGAGAATTCTTGGCCTTGAGCAAATAATTGTTTAAACATACTAAAGCAGCAATCTAGTGGATACCTTCTAGCATCAATAATTTTGGCATTGGGCATAATTAAATGAATTAAACCAATATGCCTGAAGTTATTTGGCATCTTGTCGGTGAACATAGGAGCATCTTTTCTGTGAATTTTGGTCTCTTTAATAAAACGCTTACCAAATTCATCTCTTTGTTCTGAAGTTAAAGATCGCAAGCTCTTTGGATAATTTCCTAACTTGCCATAGATATCTCCCCCTCGAAGGCCTTGAGCAATTGAGAGAATATTGGGCAGTTCTAAGGTTCCGTCAATCATGGAATGGGAGGCTAAGATTTGCTCAATTAGTGTTGAGCCAGCCCTTGGAAGGCCTAGAATAAATATAGGATCTTTTGTTTGATGACCGCCACTGCCAAGGTCCTTAAAAAAAGCCTCATCGCAAATATCTATCTGCGCTTGGAGCTCAGCATCCATTCTCTCAATGGAATACTTACTTTGATCATTTTTAATCTTATTGCCTTTTTCTAGATGCAAAAAAGCCTCGTCAAACTCACCTATGGATTCGCAGCCTTGTGCTAAAGCAAAGTGAAAATACGCCTTATCTCTTAATGATAAATCTATTCTCTGCACCTGCTCTCTCATGCTACTGAGCTCATCTGATGAGAAGGAGTAGGTTTTTAAATTTGATAGTGAAAAGAAAGACTCCCCGTGGTCTGGTTTAATTTTATATGCTGATTGGTAGCTCTTAATTGCTTGATCCGTTTTACCTAGAGTTTTCTGTGCATGCCCTTTGGATGTGTGAGTGCTAAAGTTATATGGGTTCTTATCAAGAATGCCATCAAACAATCTAATGGCTTCCTCGTGGTCTCCATTTTGCATAATTTCACTAGCTTTTTGAGCCTGGTAAACCAGGTTCTCAGGGTATTGATTACATAGAATATTGACCTGTTCCATGGTCTTGGTAAATTTTTGTTTTTTTCTGAGAATGGTAGCGTATTGCATCCTTAGATCACCATCGTTTGGTTTAAACTCGACAGCCTTTTCTAGCAAGAACTCTGCGTCATCAAAGTAACCTAATCGATTCGCAATTTCAGATAGAAGAGACATAGCATAGGTGTGCGTCGGGTGCTTTTTTAAAAAAGCTCTACATTTTGTTTCCGCTAAGCCCAATCTGCCTTCGTTCAATATTTGGTCTATGTATAACAATGAAGCAGGTAGGGCCTGAAGCTTCTTAATTTGCTGTTCAGCATGATCAGCAGCGGGGCGATTATTGTTCTTCACAAAGTATTGATACAGCGCATTCCAAGATGCCAGCAAAGCAGGATTAAGTTCGCAAGCCTGCCTGTAATGTGTGACTGCTTTTTCTTCATTGCCCATATCACGACTGATGTGACCTAGCTCTTGGTAGGCGCGACCCATATCAGGAGCATTGAGCAATAGGCGCTCAATATATTGTCTCGAATCATCAAAATGTTTTAAATATCTAGATGAGACAGATGCAAGATACAAGCTGTCAATATGATCAGGATGATCCTTTAGAATGATTTCAAACAGGGTGAGAGCATCTTGAAACCTATTATCCTTAACGGCTTGGGTAGCTTCACTTAGATCTACCGAGAGGGTAGTCGCGTCTGCATTAAATTTATCTTCTTTCATTTTTATATTATTTTAACAAAGATCATAAACAGTATTGTCATATCAAAATAAAAAGGGAGCATAAGCTCCCTTTTTATTCCTTCAAGTCTAGATTAGTTAAAGTGTCGCTTGAACCTTAAACCCAGAGTTGTTGGTCTAATAATACCAACTCTCTGCCTATCAAAGACAAAAGTGTTATTAATTTCAGCTCTTTCATCAGTAATATTATCAAGGTAGACTTCGGCCATCCACGTATCATTGCTGATCCCAGCACGCATGTTGATAAAGCTATAGCTGTCCTGAATAGCTTTATTGGGCTCCATGACATCAGAATAACTATCATCGGACCAAGTTAATTGAGCCTGATAATGTCCGTTGTTGCCAGAGGACATTGGCCATTCTTTTCTAGCACTTAGGTTACCTTGAATTCCAGGAGCAAAAGCTAAATCAGATCCAACCTTAATATCATCGGTTGGAACTAAGCTTTTAGTAAGCTCTGTACTCAACAATGAGAAGGCACCTGATATCATCCAGCCCTCTAAATCAGGGTAATACATAAAGTCTCCTTCAAGACCCATGATTTCTGCATCTGCGGCATTATCAGAGAAGAATAAATTCACAATGCTCGGGTCAAAAACAGTTGTTTGAAGGCCGCTAACATCTACAAAGAATGCACTTCCATTAAATCTAAGTTGACCATCCATAAGAACAGATTTCCAACCAAACTCATAGTTAGTCACTTCATCAGATTTGACCTCAGGTTTAACTGAATAGGTTCCGGCTGCATTCGAAGAGCCAACAGGTCTATTTAAAAGACCTGGTCTAAACCCTTCAGACCAAGTGACGTAGTACATAACGTCCTCAGATGGATTCCAAGAATAGGTTACTTTTCCAATTACTCCATCTGACTGAGCTGTGTCTGGATAGCCATCCGGATTGCCGGGAGCGTATTGAGCAGAGAGATTAGATCCATATTTTTGCTGATCGGTATTACCAAACCCATTGCCAAAGGATGAGTTAGCGCTGCCCTCAAAATCAACTTCAATGTCATACCATCTCGCACCGACGGTCAGTTCAGATGTCTCTGATACGTTCATGCTCACTTCACCAAATATTCCTTTTTGCTTATCTGTTCGTTTGATATCGTTAAAGAAAATCACTGGTTCACTGTATGGTCCAGCTGAGAACCAACCAGCGGCACCATTATTAATAGCCCCTGTTGAAGATATATCAGTTAGCGCATAGTTAGGAGCATAAGTAATGTCATTGCCCACAGATCCAGGATAATTAAATAGATTCAACTCTGTTAATTCGAGATCACTGGTAAATGCACCTGCTGTAAAGCTCATGGTATCGTTTATTGGACCGCTAATCCGTAATTCATGAGTTGAAACTTCGGTATTTGTTGTTGAGTCAACCAATAGATTCGGAGCACCACAAGATCCAGTTGGAACATTTCCAGGAGCATAGGATGTATAAGTTACATAGTAGTCACAAATGTAGTAAGGAAGATATTGACCAACAAATAGATAATCAGTGTAATCTACGTTTTGATCTGAGTTTCTCTCTGTGTAAGCACCAGCATAAACAACCTCAAGTTCTCCTATAGAACCATTAAGAGTAAAGCTCATGTTGTCATACTCATCACTAATTGAATCATCGGTGTATCTTTGAACTTCTAGATCACCCAAAGTAGGATCTACAAAAAATACTCCATCGGCATCAATAGTTTGGGTGGCAACAGTGACCAAGGCACCCCAATTATCATTAATTTCATGCTTGATACTTGCTCTAAAACCTTCGTAAGTAGACTCGTTAGCATCTTCTTTTACAATTGCATTTGCGTTGGTAAGCGTCACACCTGAAAGATCTGCTCCAGCTTGAAAACCTGCTCTTGACGAAGACACAGGAAGACCATTTTCTCTAACAGTACCAGCTGCTCTGAAGCGAGCTGATTGACTGGCATTAAGAGTTCCTGCAACTTGATCGATGTATCCGCCTCTTCTATCTCTGTATGCAACAAATCTCATAGCTGTGCTATCACCAAAAGGTATATTTGATACATACTCAAATTTATTTCCAGTATCACCCTCGGACATGAATCTTGTTTCAACTTCCAAGCTGCTTGATGATTCGCCTATAACAGGTTTATTTGTAATCATTCGAACAACACCAGCTTGTGAGCTAGCCCCAAATAGAGTGCCTTGTGGCCCAGATAAAACTTCGATACGCGCAATATCAGCGGCGTAAACATCTAGATTTCTGCCTGGCTGTCCTAGTGGTTGCTCATCAAGATAAAAAGCAACGTTTGGTGCTAAACCTGAAACACCTGCTGTGGTGAGGTTGGGGGTAGTCGATGCAAGACCTCGAATATAAATAGTACTTTGGCCTGGACCCGATCCACCGGCTGTCACACCTGGCAATTGCATTAAGTAGTCTTCAAAAACATTGATTCCCTTTTGCTCAAGAGTTTCTTCTCTGATGGCTGAAACTGATAGAGGCACATCTTGCAGGCTTTCAGTTCGCTTCCTTGCGGTTACAACAACCTCTTCAATGGTTGCTTGAGACTGAGCACCAATGTAACCACTGTATGCAGCAGCATTAAGAATGGCCAATGCCGACAATGCAGAGATAGATCTACTACCTAGCTTGTCTAAAGATTTTTTATTAAAAAACTTGGTTAAGTTTATTTTTAAATGACGCAAATAATCCATGGGAGTCCCCTTTAAGGTTATATTAGAAAGTTAGTTAGACAGAATGATGAGATCTTAAACTGCACCTCAACCAGGTCTCAAATGAGATGGGGAGTGAGTAAAGAACACTGCTTATAAAATTAAACATTGACAACACCATAACAAATGAGAATGAAATTTGTGGGATTTAATGAAAAAACAGGGTTTATTTTTTAAGAATTTTTTATTGCATTGAAAAATGTGTAGACTTGTTGCATGTTAAAAGACATCGCCCCTAAGAGATTTTTTATCTCGCTGGCCCTCATCTCATTGTTTGTTTTCTGGACTCTGACGAATTTAGAGTTTGCCAGTCAATTATTTCTTCAAACGCAAAGCAGGATCTCAGACTCTCTAGGCTGGATGGTTATTTTGGCTGCGAATGGCTTTTTATTATTTACAATCTATTTAGCTTTTAGTCGGTTTGGCCATATAAAAATTGGTGGCCAAGAGGCCGTGCCGGAGTTTTCTTATTTAAGTTGGACTGCAATGCTCTTCAGCGCAGGTCTTGGGATTGGGCTGCTATTTTATGGTGTGGCAGAACCTATCATTCATCTTGGCTCATTGCCTACTGGGGCCGGTGAAGATAGTTTGGCTGCCAAGGCTAATCGATCGATGAATTTTACCTTTTTGCATTGGGGTCTTCATGGCTGGTCTGTTTACGCTGTGGTTGGTTTATGTTTTGGTATTAGCGCTTACAACCTTAAAAAACCTTTTCGGGTTAGCGCCATGATAGATAGTAGATTTACCAGCAATTCAATTGGAAGAATCAGCATTGATGTTTTGGCTATCTTGGCAACTATTTTTGGCATAGCAACTTCGCTTGGGCTAGGCGCCACTCAGATTAGTTCAGGTCTTGAGTATCTTAATCTCATACAACCCTCGTTCACTAACACTATTCTAATTATTACTGTTATTACAGTCTTAGGTCTCATTAGCGTCATGCTAGGTTTGAACTCAGGCATCAAAAGGCTCTCAGAAATTAACATTGCTCTGTGCATTGTGTTGCTGCTGGCTGTGTTTATTCTCGGCCCTACGAGCTTCATACTAAATGGCATCATCCAAAACATTGGATCCTATGCTAAAAACTTTATTACTTTGGCTACCTGGACCGAAGCATATTCAGAAACATCCTGGCAGAATGACTGGACTCTTTTTTACTACTCCTGGTGGTTTGCATGGTCACCTTTTGTTGGGTTATTTATTGCCAGAGTTTCCTTTGGACGTAGCATCAAAGAATTTATTTTAGGCGTTGTTTTAATTCCTTCGCTGATGGTGTTTGTGTGGATGGGTACTTTTGGTAATGCAGCGATATACCAAGAGCTATTCACTGGTGTTAACTTATCTGAGGCCATTAATCAGGATATTTCAATCGCCTTGTTTTCATTTTTAGAGCAATTTCCATTTTCCAAGGGCTTGATGGGATTGTCTATTATTATCATTCTGACCTTTTTTGTGACCTCATCAGATTCTGGCGCTCTAGTATCCTCGATGCTGTCTTCATCGAGTGACAGCGACTTTGAGTCAGACCCACCCATGTTGGCTCGAATAGTTTGGGCGGTGTCTTTGGGCATCTTGGCAGCAGCGCTGTTAGCAGGAGGAGGGTTGTCAGCTTTGCAAACCTCGGTCCTCGTCACCGGAGCTCCTTTTGCCATTATCATTGCGATTGCGGCCAAAAACTTGCTCAGCAGGCTTAAAGAACTCAATAAACACTAAGAGACTAATTTTTTACTCTTAATATTTTATTTAGTACCTTGCTATTGGGTCTAGAGTATAATTGGATTTCTTCTAATACCTTTACTTACAATGAACAAACTCTTTATATCAATGATTTTTATTGCTCTTGTGTCTAGCTGTGCATCTACCTCTGAAAAGTTATCTAGCGATATCGATGGCAAGAGAGAAGAAGCTGAAAAAATCTGTCAGACTAAAAAAATTATAGGCTCTAGAATCCCTGAGAAGTTTTGTTATACCAAGCAAGAGTTCGAGAGAATGGAAGAGGCGAGCAGGGAGACCTTAGAAAAAGCTCAGCGAGCTGGTGAGAGAATGCGAACCCAGGAAACCTTAGGAAATACAAATTCTTCTTTGTAAAAATAATTATATCTTGAATGTAACATCCCTAAAGCACTTGGTAATAGGGAGCCAATAGTTTCTTAAAACTCTTCACACAGGAAAACTTCAAAATTTTTCAAAGTTTATAAAGTCTGTGTATATTCAGAGTATGGCAAAACTACTGGCCCTATTACTCCTATCGCCATTGGCATTTGCTGACGACCATAATAAATTTACTATAGGTTGCACTGATAACAGTAACAAGAAGTATCAAATTACTTTAGATATGGACGAAAAATTATATCTTCTATATCTGTAAATATTACATATATAATCTCTAATTACATTCGGGATGTAGCGCAGCCTGGTAGCGCACCTCGCTGGGGGTGAGGTGGTCGTCGGTTCAAATCTGGCCATCCCGACCATCATTAATTATGGGAATATTTGGATGATTATGAAACACACCCTTGTTTTAGTTTTGATGGTCTTTGGAATTATTTGTTAGTATTAATATATATATGCCAAAACTAATCGCACTAATTTGTAAGAAGTCTTCAATTTCTGCCGAAGACTTTAAAACTTACTATGAAGCTAACCATGTTCCATTGATTGAAAGTCTCTTCCCAACCTTAACAGGTTACAAAAGAACCTATCTGCTTGAGTCTAATATGCTTAATGATTCATTGCCGCTAGAGTCTGAAGGTGGTCAAACTCCATTTGATGTAATTACAGAACTGACTTTTGATGATGAAGAAGGTTTAAATCAATTCTTTGCCAAAGGAGCAGATGAAGAGGTGGTAGAAGCTATCAGGCAAGATGAATCTAATTTTTTAGATGGCGAGAAAACTATTATGTATAGAGTTGATTAAAAAAGGATGATGAAGAAATTACTAACCCTATTACTTCTATCGCCTTTGGCATTTGCTGAAGATATATCTGAGTATCAAAGAATAACTCCAAAGGAACTAAAGATTCAGGACAATCTTGAGAGA
>Ga0115569_10003532_pt1 | contig 11527 bp, 6 predicted proteins | sample COGITO_mtgs_1205_2_FD_87295 | JGI IMG/M metagenome (GOLD analysis project Ga0115569, IMG submission 87295) | Pelagic marine microbial communities from North Sea - COGITO_mtgs_120503 | ecosystem: Environmental > Aquatic > Marine > Epipelagic | place: Germany:Helgoland, sampling site Kabeltonne...
CCGTTTTTTTATGAGGTTGCTTATTGCTGATGGCACTTTTGCAACTGACGAAGTCCGTGTGGAGCGCCGAGCCAGCAATGCATTGGTGCAGTTAATCAGTCTCACGTCCAAAACGGCTGGTCTGTCGGACCCGCTTCAATCGCTAAGCCGTCGACTTGAGGTCGTCTGTTGCGTGAAGAGCAAATAGTCAGCTTGGTGGCGCAGGTATTATTCGCGAACTCGCGAACTCGCGACCCTGTGTCCGCTGCAGATGTCGCCTGCGCTGGGATCCGCCTCACTCTGTAAACTCAGGATGTTCGAGGCGCGGCCTGCGCCGCTCGAATCGTGACCGCGCGCGAAACCCGTACCCCTACGCACGCATCGCCAATCTGGATCAACCGTCCCGCCAACAGGTGACTTGTCGCTGACGTTCCACTGGTACAGACCGCCTGTGGGGCGCCAAAGATAGGGCAGGGGGGCTTTATATTCTGGTCAGACAACTCGCATGTTAGTATAACATCTATAGTTCACGATACGAAATGCGCCGATCTTTTACATCCCCGTCACACCGTCGGCACTCCAGCGGCGGCTTTGTCCTAGTCCTCGCGCTCGGCCTGATGGCTTTCGTGCTGCTGCTGTTGTTGCTGATGACTACGCTGGTGCGCGTCGAGTCACAAGGGGCGGCGATTGCGATGGGACGGTTGCGGGCCGAGCAAAACGCGTTGTTGGGCTTGAATCTGGCAATTGGCGAGCTACAGAAGCATGCGGGGCGCGATCAAACTATCACCGCACGGGCCGATTTAATCACGGACGGCTCCGGTACTTCCAGCGCGGCCCCCGAGACGAGCTACTATACGGGTGTGTGGAATACCCAGACTGAGACCTTTGGCAAATGGTTGGCTTCGGCTGCGGACGCCACCGGGCAGTTGAATCCCTCTGGCCTGACTGTTGAGGAGGATGTGAACGCCGCTCCGTCCGCATCGGATACGATTGCTCTGAAGACGATGTCGGCACGCGACCCCGACACGGGCAGTGTGGATTCTGTGGACGTGGTCGTGGATCAGGTTTCAATCGGCTCGGATGGCAGCTACGCTTACTGGGTTTCCGATGAAGGCATCAAGGTCAAAGTCGATCTCGTCGCCGATGAGGCTTATTATGCGGCTTTAGCGACGGGGGACGAAGAGGACCTTGCACTGCGTACGCCGTTGGGGGCGGCGCCCGGCATCGGCTTTGAGTTGTTGGACGATTTTCCAGCTACACTTTCGGCGTCAGATAAACGTACGGACGCGGATTTCCGGGCAAAGCTGCGCAAGCTGGCTTCACCCCAAGATTATGCACACCTCGGTGCCACCGCCGATGAGGCGAGCCTGCTGCTGCCAGATGTCACGACCGTCTCGTATGGATTGCTCACCAATGCGAAGTCAGGCGGGCTAAAGGAAGACCTGTCGCTTGCCTTTGAGCACGGCATTAAAGATAGCGGCAATGTGTTCGTTGAGGAGGCTTATGAGCATCCCGACAAACCCATGGATGTCAAAGGGCCCACGTGGTCTGTGTTTCAAGACCATTACAATCTTTACAAGCAAATGAATTTCTCAAATGGGATTGCGGAGTTGCAGACTACACGCCCCAAGGCGCATGGTAATCTTGCCTCATTGCGGGACCAACAAGACTTTTATAAATATCGGGATGACTATCACACACCGATGAAGGATCCGATCGCTTATCAGCGTGCCGAACCGCAGTCGAATCGTGCCTCCTTGTCGAATTTTGAACTGCCACGCGCTGAGGAGGTGCAGGTGGCACCGGTCCTCCTCGCCAATGCAGTGATTGTTTCACTCCACAAAAAGGTTAGAGTAAGACATGACGTAAGTCGAGCCAGAGTCGACCAACTGCATACGTATCTCCAACCGGTGGCGATAATGTGGAATCCGTACAATGTTGCGTTGAGGACGAGTGAAGAGATGAAGATCTTGGTGAATATGAATTTTGGACTGGAGTTTCGCTTTCACGATAGGCGGGCAGGTTATGTCTACAAGGGCCGTGCGCGCACCGGCCAAATTTTCTCGACCAATGACCCTACTATAAATGTGAGTAGGACTTCAGGGGAAGCTAACTTAATCATTCCGTCAGGCGATTTGTTTGCGCCAGGTGAAATTAAGCTGTATGCAACCGATCTCCGACGCACGACGGGGCAACAACTTCGAACCGTGAAAGACCTGCGTTTAGTCAACGGACAGGGCTATCAATTGATTGCATGGCGGAGGCTGAGCGGTGGCTATGATGCGCGTGGTAGGGCTGCCAATCTTGCTACTCGGGGGTACGGCACCGGAAGTTATGATGACATTACAAAACTCGGCACCTACGATTCGCAAGGCTTGATAATCGAGCCGACTGTGGACCGAATTGACATGGCCCTGTCGCCGACTTTCTCGAATTATGCAAAATCGGGCCTGTATCCTAGCTCAGGTGGGGCTAACGGTACGGGGCCTTTTTATCAGAAAAGGCATGTGAAGCCTCTTTCAATATATGATGGTCCTTATGCTGATGAACCGGAAGGAATCTTTAGTGCGATCGACGCAGGTGGGGGAGAGATCGATACTGGATTTGTTAATTTTGATATAGATCCTCGTGGCCTGCGCAGGCTGACGCCGGTCGGGATCTTTTTTAATTCGATGATTTCTAGTGAGGATATTAACAATGCATTACAAACGCCCAGTGCCATGGAGCTGCACCTCTCTGCCAATCCAAGAGCTTGTTTTTCCGCGAGTACAGTAGGCACTTATGCGCAGTTTCATAGTAACCCAAGCACGCTCTACGAAGCGCAGGAATTTCTCGGGTGGTCCACGTTAGATTCATTATTTTTCGATGACAGATACCCTCATTTTGGCATGTCCTATAACAATAGTACGGGGCAGAATCGGCCTGTGGCTTGGGAGTTCCCGCTAGGTCCACTGACTTCCTTAGCTCAGTTACAGCATGTGTTCTTTAATCGTGATCATTATGAGCCGTCTTATGCGGTCGGCAATTCGTTTGCTTCCCCTTATCTTAGACGTGATGAGTCGATCTCGTCAGTCGGCCCGCTGAATTTGCGGCTTCCGAATGGCACTTTGCCAATCGGTCGTGGACATCCAACATCCTACCAGAATTGGACCGGCACCGCGATCGACTACTCCTACAAGCTGAACGAAGCACTCTGGGATGGTTATTTCTTATCGTCGCTCGCGCCGTTGTATGAGGATGGCAGTGAGACGCAGGACCTAGATACGATGATTGATGGGTTTACGAACGGGACGCAGGCACTGCAAAATTCACGCATGCAACTGTATCTGGGCGAAGACGATGCTGCCGCAGAGCTAGCGACTAATTGGAAGGATCCAGATGCGGATCTGTCCGCGAAACAAGCGGCAGCCAATCTGCTGGTTGAGGGCGCGTTCAATGTCAACTCTACTTCGGTACAGGCTTGGAAGGCCTTCTTGGGGAGCCTCTACCAACAGAATGTAGTCGACATGGAACTGGCTGATCCTGACTCCGGCGCTGGTTCCGATCTTGAACTCAAGCAGGCTGGGGGGGCTGTTTTTTCCCGATTTACATTGCCGACTTTGGACACCAGCCACCCGTCCATGTCCGATGAGGTGGCAAACAACTCCGGCAGTGGCTATCGCGTGCTGGATGCAGATGAGTTGGACGCCCTGGCAGTTGAGATGGTTAAGCAAGTCAAGCTGCGGGGTCCCTTTCTGTCGCTGGCTGATTTTGTAAACCGCGATTTAGCGACAGGCACCGAGGGCTTGATGGGGCCTTTACAGCAAGCGATCATTGATGCCGGACTGAATGATGCCTATGCGCTAGGCTTTCCTGTGGATAAGGGCGGTTCAGTTCCGACTCAATATGAACATGATATCTTTCTCGATCCCGGGGCAGGGACTGGGAACTCCTATGGTGCGGGGCCCGGTTATTTACTGCAGGGCGATATTCTCAATTCGCTCGGCCCCTTTTTGACGGTCAAATCCAACACGTTTGTGATTCGCTCCTGTGGTGAAGCGCTCGATCCGATCTCTGGCGAGACCAGTCGAGTGTATCTCGAAGCGGTGCTGCAGCAGGTGCCTGATTTTATCGATTCTTCGGATGGCGCGGAGACGCCGCTCGATCAGTTAAGCTCAGTGGCGAATCAGCAATTTGGGCGCAAATTTAAACTGGTGCAGGTGCGCCGTCTGGATCCCGAGCAAATTTAACATAAATATGAAGAGATCTTCAGTGTATCGAAATGGTTTAGTTGGTCTCTTACTGCTTTGCTCGACTGTCTACTTTTTTTGCATAGAGTCAGACGAGGTGATCAGCTTTGATTTCCAATGTGTTGGCCTGAGTGAAGATTTTCGCCGTGTCGATGTCTACCTGAGTGCCGGCGAAGATTTACCGCGGCAACGGGTGCGGTTGAACGATCTGTCTAAATCTCGCGTACAAAATTACCGAGGACCTTCCGCGGTCGTTTTTTATAATAAGGCCAGCGGGGGAGCGCCTGTCGCGCGAGTCAAGCTGAGCGCGTCGATCAAGTCGCCGCTGTTTATTTTTACGCTAACGTCAAGCAAGCCGAAGCTGGCATATTCAGTGTCTTCGATTGAGAATGACTGGTCGGTGCACGGGAGTAACAGTTGTGTATTGGTCAATCTGTCGAGCCAGACGCTGGATTGGCAGGTTGGCGATCAGCGCTTCGAGCTAGAGGCGAGCGATCAGCATGCGGTCTCTGTTGATGGGGCTAACGACAAGACGTCGGTGGTGGTGTTGGCGTCGGACGCGAATGGCAAAGTGTCGCGTGTCTATCGTGCCAAATGGCGCAATGTGGCCACGATGCGTCGTCTCGTTTTCATTCGCAATACCGGCCCGAACGAGCTGGGCTCGGTACGGGTGCAAGTCGTGGAGGATTTTAAGCCGAAGCAAGCTGTTGCTCCAGCGGCGCCCTCCCGAGACTAAGTCGTCTGATATTAGTCGATCTTGTGCCGACTGTTTAAATTAACACTCCGAGAACGGTGCCGATTCTTTGGACGGCTTGGTCAGTGTGCACTCCCTTCTCGGCAGCGCACATCAAAAAGTCGCTGTGGTAAATTGAAGATAGGCAGGTAAGCTTGTGCGGTAGCATGGCAACAGTTGGCATCGTGTAAGGTTGCTGTGCACGGTGCTACCGTGTGTGTCTGGTGCGAATTGAAGATGCTTTGTGGCGTCGGAGAGGGCGTGCGCTGCGCTGCGCGGCACTGTATGGAAGTGGACACTTTTTCCGAAACCCCAGCATGCGTCCTGCCCCGCGTGGATTTATCCCAGATGTTTTGGAAAATTATTTTGCTATAATGGGCGATGCTTGAGTAAGCTCTTTTTTATAGTACTATGGATTTACTTGATTTCTGTACAATAAGTTTTCCTTTCGCTAGCGACTAATTCCCCTAATGCTCAATACCCCAAAGAAAAAGAAATTCAACCCGATGCTGATGAATGTGATTCTCATTAGCTTGGGGATCCACTTGGTCGGTCTGTTAATTCTGGGCGGCATCACCGTGATCAAACACGTCATCCCGGATGAGGCGCAATTCGAAGAACCGCCTGCGGTGGCGGAAGAAGCGCCGCCGCCGGAGGTGAAAGTGAAAATTCCGCCGCCACAGACGCCCAAGCCGCAATCGATGAGTAAACTGAGCATGCGACCGCTCACCAACATCGCGGTCGCCAATGTTGCAGTGGATCTGCCTTCAATGGATCAGTCGTTTACTGTCAGCTCAGGCCTCGGAGGGATTGGTGGCGGTAGTCTGGTCGGTGGCGGCGGCGGTGGTAGCATCGGAATGGGCATGTCGGATGTTAGCGTCTTCGGTCTGAAGGCACGCGCTGAGAAGATTCTCTTTATCGTCGATGCTGGGGCTAACATGGTGTATGATGATAAAGGTGGACTGAACAGCTATCGAGTGATCAAACAAGAGATTAGTGATATGGTTGCGAATCTATCCGCAGGCACGCTGTTTAATGTGATGCTGTTCGAGTCGAACGGACCTCGTTCAAATATCCAATTGTTCCGAGATAGCTTGAAGCCAGCCGGAGTTAAGATCGCGGCTGACCTAGCTACTTGGTTAGCACCGGTTAACAGTTCAGTGAACAAGGTAGGCATTTCTGGTCGTTCCCCCACTGTGACAATCGAAGTTCCAGGTTTTGAGCAATACTTTGCCGGGATGCGTGCATACCCAACCGATCAGGCGATTGCTCAATTTGCGATGGAAATGAATGTAAATGCGGTGTTTATTATCACTGGACAACACGCAGGGTTTGGCAAAATGCGGCTCGAACTCACTGAAGCGCAAAGAGCGTCGAATGATGCTAGCCAGAGTTCGTATTCGGCGACAGCAGAGTACAAAGCTTACAAGGCGGAGGTACCGGCGATGGAGAAAAGACTTGAGCAGGCGGTGGCAGCAGAGAACAAAAAGCGTGCGGCTAAGGGCCAGCCTCCTAAAGTGCTTAATACCCGTTTAATCTCGGCTGTTCAGGAGATGGGCTTAACTTGGAAAAATCCCCCTCCAGGACGGACCGATATTGCTAGACCAACGGCCGACGAGGGAGAGGTGGAAACTTACGTCAAGGCCTTTTGTAAGCATCATTTTCAGAAGAATAATCGAGAGCCACCAAGTATAAATGTCGTTCTATTTCTCGCAGAGGATGAAGAGCTTTCCAAGGCAGACAAAGCTAAGGTGAGTAAATACGTTCGCTATTTCAGGGGTAAGATGAAACTTATCCGCGGACTTGCCGGGATTTCATCATCGGCATCAGCGAAAGGGGCTTCCAACTAGTGCTTTAGACCCACGGCCTAATTGATTATTTCAAAGCCTCGAGAGCTGTTAGTTTGTGCGTTAGAGTATGCGTGCGCAACAACGTTGATGGCTCCCGCTTGATTGCTGTGCATAATAGATTGAGTGCGTCTACATGAGAAACAGATATCCGGCGCGAGGCGCAGATGAATTCACTGCAGGCGCATGATGCGGTTGAGCTTTTAGAGGTGGATTGGTCGATTAGCTGATCGGGATCGATGAGGCGTGTTTGCCTCGCTGGCCCGGTGACGGCGGGCGAGGCGCTGGCCGTATGGACGCGCACTCCGTTGTTCTGCTGCGCCCAAGCAGGCGTTTGTTCGGTCTGAAGTGTCTACGGGCCTAGCGGGATGCACAGACGGTTGTCCCGCTAGTTGTTGCCGGTCCATTTCTGAGGGAAATCCCTGTGGATCTTGGCTGAAGGCATACGTCTCGAACCATTCGGACGTATGCCGTTAGCCTACCGCTAGGTTGGCTCTGCAGTGATGCTCAAACCTATCAGGCGTTATTCGGTTTTCCGCGACTTTTGCGCCTCTAGCACTGTGATGAAGGTCTGCTGTTCGCTTCCGCTCAACTGCTGCCATTTGCGGCGGGGGGCGGCTTGCTTGAAATACTCGCAGAGACTCTTCGGTATGCAGAGCTGTTCGCAGATCGGCATCGCGTCGCCGTCGAGTTGTTCTAGCACTTGGTCAATCAGTTGGTTCTCCCAGTTGTACAGCTCGGTTGCCGATGGCGCAGCCTGCGAATGATCGCTCATCGTGTGGTAGAAGTCGACCACGCCCGCGCTGACATCCGCGTTGCACTGTTGCAGGATTTCACTGATGTTCGGGCCGGCATAGCCCGGTTCGGTGGTTTGCTCGAATAGCGGGCTGCACAGCACCGCTGCGGCGACGCGCTGGCGGTCTTCGCGGATGGCCTGCGCCTGCTCGGTGGTGTAGACCGTGGAATAGAGCTGCTCGATCGTCACCGCGTCGTCGCTGGTTAGCGCCGCGCTTGGCTCGGCGAGCGCCGACCAGAGGCGATACAAGTCAGCGGGCAGGTGGTTGAGCGACTGGCGCGGCGGCCGCGGCATCCTGTGCGGGCGCCACGAGGCGAAGGTGGTCATCGACACGGTTTGCCGCAGCGGCAACTGCCGCTTGCGGGCAAAGGCATCCCATACTTGCATGTGCGGGACCGCCTCATAGCCGTGCACAAAGCCGTCGGTGCCTTTGCCGCTGCGCGCTTGCAGCCACTTGAGTTGTACTTGGGTGCCATCAATCGCTTCGATCTGTACGATGCGCCGCACATCGTTCTTTAAGGGGGCGACTGTGAAGACATAGTTCCGCGCGGTGCTGTGCGCGGGCGCTGCCTCTGTATCGGGGGTGGGGACCGCCTCGGGCTGTTTTGGCCTGGCTGCCAGTTGGCGGATGGAGTAGTCGGTGACCCAGTTTTCCACCGCGCGAAAACCGTAGCGGTCGATTCCATCGGCCAGGCTGTGCACCTCGTCGGCGCTGAGCGTTACCCCCGACTTGGCCAGAAAGCCCGCCACTTCCTGTGCCGACGGGTAGGTCAGCACTTGTATGTTGGAGTTGAGCCGTGCAATCAGTTCGGGCGGTACCAATTGCATTTTTTCGATCCGCTCAAGCGCGGCCTCGGCCGGCGAGTCGCAGGCGGTCGCTTCGCCAAAGCCGACCGGCTGGCGCTGCTCCTCAAAGGCTTCCTGCCAGGTGCCGCTGGCCACCACCCAGACATTTTGACGGATGGTCGCCTCGAGCTGTTCGCGTTTCACTGCCGCATCGCCGGTAAAACTCATGTTTTGCAGGCTGATGGATTGCTGGAGCAAATCCCAGACGTCGTTGAGCACCGAAATGTCCCAGCTGGAGCTAAAGCCCGCGCGCATTTTATCCAGCTCATCGAGGTGTACGAGCACACGCCCTTTGGCGGCGCGCTGCGCAATCAGCTCGATGGTGCAGGTGTCTGCCTTGGAGCCCTGCACCTGCCACGCGCCATAGGTGATCGGCAGGTAGTCGCAGTCGTGCGCCTGCGCGAGGGTGCGCACCAGGTGGCTTTTACCCGCACCGGTCGGCCCGACGATCAGTGGGAAGGTGCGCAACTTAAAGCCCGGCACTGGCTGCTGGCGCGCAAAAAAGAGCGCGCCCAGTTGATGGCAGTAGTGGAACACGTCCTGCTGATGACGGCTTAACTGCGGCGCATCGCTCGACGCTTCGGGCTCCGCGGCAGCGTCTGTGTCCAGTACCGCGCAATTCAGCGGGTCGGTGCGCGCGGCCACATAGTCCTGGAAACATTTCCAGGCGACTGCGTTATCGACCAGTGCCGAGAGCGCTTGCATGAAGATGATGTTCTCCTCGGGGGTGTCGAGCGCAGCCTGGCGCTGCTGTTCCTTGTGCAGGTCGCCCATAATGAGGGCGACCTGTTCGGTATGCGCTGGCTGGCTGCCCGTCGCCGCTTCCTCTATGTCCGCTCGCTCCGTTTCTGCCTGATTCAGTAGCTTGCGCAGCAATCGGTGTGCGAGTGCCTCGCCGGCGTTATCCAGTGCCGCGACATCGACTTTTAGGGTGGCCAATTGCTCGGGCGACCACCACAGCAGATTGAGGAATTCAATGATTAATTGCTGGGTCGCGAGCGAGTAGCAGCCGTGTTTGAGCTCCTGCCAGACGGCGTCTGCGCTAGTGTGAGGGGTAGTGTTGGTGGTGTCTTGTTTGCTTTTTATGGGGTTCCTTGGTTGGTTGTGGATACAATGATCCATTATAAATGAATCGCCTGTATCCGGAACCAGCCGCCCCGAGTCCGCGCTGCAAAACGGCGCACTACGCCGCTCGAAAAAAAAGTTGCATAGCAACCACCGCTTAGCAGCAGTATTTGAATTGCGCTGCCAAGATTGGACAGACTTTAGTGCGAAAGGCGGCGGCCGTCAAGCAAAATCGTCGCTGCGCGCGGCGTGTGAGCCCGGTGCTGTCAGCCGCGGGCGCGTTGTGCGCGCACCTTGGCAGCAATTCGTCGCAGCTGGGGAAAACGTACTCGAGCGAGCTGAAGTGGAGCTGAACCTTGGGCGGGCTGCGGTCCATATCCTGTGGTGATCCTTCGCCGTTTGGGCGTTCGGACGGCTTCAGTCCCAGTGTGCTAAGAATGTCTTGATGCGCGCGGTGACGTCAGGCTGGTCTTCCAACACCGGTTGTTGCATGTCGGGGAACATGTGCGATCCGTGCCCCTGTGCTTGCGATCCGCAGTTTAAACGCGCCCAGCCATTGTTGAGATAAAAAGTCTCCTCGAGCTTTCCTTCCGCATCGATGAGCGATTCCGGGACAAAGCAGATACCTTTTTCTGCCTGCGGTTGAAACGAATCCTGCCAAAAGAAGCGTCCGTTGGTTTTGCCATGGGGGTTGTTGAGTGTGTAGGTTTGGTGCATGGTTCAAATTTTGGTTTTTGTTGCTTGGCTGCTGCCTTCGCGTAGTAGCAAGGCCGGAACGCAGCGACGGCAGCAGTGTTGGATTTTTGCTCACGCAGCGTTCTCCAGATCAAAGCCACTGCGATACTTTTGCTCCGGACGCATGCCCAGTGTCTGGTGTGTGCGTGTGTTCTATTTGCTGAAGAACGCGGACAGCCGCTGATAGCGCTTCCAGTGCTACCTTGCTTTTAAAATTGGGTGTGAATCTACGTCTCTTTTTTATTGGTTGCTTTACCTTCGTCGGTGGAAGCAACTTGTCCAACATTGCGGGGCTGGCTCAATTTTGGGGGATGGCTAAATAGACCTGGTTTCAGAACGTCGGCAGTTTGTGTGGCTGCAATTGCTCGCCGCGGGAGATTTTAAATGAAGGGATCCGTCCTAGAAGATCGCTTACCTAGGGTAAATCTTTAGGCAATGCTGCTTTCCAGGCCTTGAACGCTGTGATTTCGGACTCGAGGTCCGTCATTACCCGACTGATGTGCTTGAGATCATCCTGGTAGCCACCAGTATGGTGATCCGCATTTTCGTCATCTGTTAGTAGAAAGTAGTCGATTGCAATCACGACTCTGGCAAAGGCATAGACTGAAAGCTGGGTATAAGCCCCGTAGAGGGTATCTTGAAAGAGATCGTAAAGGGTTCTGACTTTGCCATCTAATAACCGCTCACAGGCGTCGTTTGGATCCAGATCTCTCAATTTGAGTGCAATGTCACTCGGGATTTCCGAACGCCTTAAATCATCGATGGATATTTTCCTTAGGCCACTGTTGAAGAAATTGTTTTGCATAAAGGGGGGAGGGGGGAAATACGTGCGTTCAAGCTGAATCCAGCTATCGATCCTGCCGGTTGTAACGGTACGTTAAATTTGCGCCGTGATCTTTCAAGTTCAATTCATTGCGGCCAAGGGATTGCCCTCTAGGTGGCGCTTATCAGAGCGTTCATTTGCTTTGATGTGTGCTCCAAGTACGTGTTTTAGCCAATCTACATTGGCACGTTGCGCGGCTTGCGTTGGCAGCATCGGTGTCGCAGTTTGGGGCGTATGAGCAAGCATAACGAGGACGGTGTGCAGATGAATGCACTGCAAGCGCATGATGCGGCTGAGCTGCGGCAGGTCGATTGGTTGATTGGGATCGATGAGGCGGGGCGGGGTTGCCTTGCGGGCCCGGTGACGGCGGGCGCCTGTGTGCTGCATCGGGATTTTTTCCAGTCTCAGCGGGCGCTGGAATTGAGTAGGGCGATCAACGATTCGAAGCAGTTGACGGCGCCGGCGCGTGCCGCG
>Ga0115569_10003534_pt1 | contig 11525 bp, 10 predicted proteins | sample COGITO_mtgs_1205_2_FD_87295 | JGI IMG/M metagenome (GOLD analysis project Ga0115569, IMG submission 87295) | Pelagic marine microbial communities from North Sea - COGITO_mtgs_120503 | ecosystem: Environmental > Aquatic > Marine > Epipelagic | place: Germany:Helgoland, sampling site Kabeltonne...
ACTTCAACTGCTGATTCATCAGGTATTGTTTTAATCTTTTCATCATTTTCTTGAAATTTATTTTCTTCAGATTCAGCATTTATAACAGCAGAAGATTCTGCTGGAGATTCAGCAGAATCGGAATTTATATCTTTATCTTGAATTTCTACAGGAGCAGATTTTTCAGTATGCGGAGCTGAGCGCTCTCTGCGTTCTGATCTTTCAGATTTATCAGCTTTAGCTATGTAAGACTCTACGGTAACGGCTTCTTTGCATCCGAACACCACACTTCTCAATACGGCATCGTTAAAGCGAAAAGTTGTTTTTAATTCCTGTAATATATCTTGATCACACTCAACGTTCATAAGTACATAATGAGCTTTATGAATCTTATTAATTGGGTATGCCAGATGTCTCCTGCCCCAATCCTCTAGTCGGTGAACTTTGCCGCCACCTTCTGTGATGGTTGCCGAGTACCGTTCGATCATTCCAGATACTTGATCGCTCTGATCCGGGTGAACCATGAATACTATTTCGTAATGACGCATTTTACCTCCTTACGGGTAAATAAGTGCTCGCTTTTGCGATGCAACAAGGAGTTGTAAATTTTAAATATAAAATTACTGTAAATATTTATAGGAATGGCATTTTAAGGGTAGATTCGCACTATATCAAGTATAAATATAAGGTATGAATATAATTTCGTTTAAATACGCAATTTTAAGTAAGAAGTTAGTCATAGAAATTACAAGACTAAGCGTCACTCTCCTTTCTAGCTATTGATGCTGCTGTCCAAAAGCCTGCAATATTGCTTTGCCATTTTGGTAAAATCGAGGTTATTATGACTTGCTCTAAAGCTACCCAGATATAAAATAATAAAACTCCCCTCAGAAAAAGAGAATTACTATAAAGTACTGCTATAAAATAAGCAGGTGCAATTAAAATAGCTGTTATTTTAGCTGCTAATGTATGGTATGTAGGGAACCTACCAAATCTTGATTGGCATACTAGAAGGGGGACAATCCAGCAACTAAAGGCAATTAGCAGGAATACAACTTCGCTATTGAAAATAGCTGGCCATATTAATAGTAATCCAAATAACATTAAGGAGTAAGTAATCAAGTCTGCCCAGCTATCTAGCTTTGCACCGAATTCGGTTACTTGCTTCAAATATCTAGCAACATAACCGTCAAAACAGTCTGTCAATAGTGAAACTGCTAATACCCACAAAAATAAATGATCATTTTTCTGGATAGCTAAAAAAATTAGCACTGGTGATAATGCCACTCTGAAAGAACTAATTACATTAGGAAAATTTAGAACAAAATTATCAGTTGCTGTCTGATTTTTTTCTATAACTCTTAGTTTTAAAGTTTTTTTTGAGGTCATGTTTTTTATCTACCTTTTACCTCGTTGCCTCAGTGCTTCAAACAAACAAACCCCTGTAGCGACTGAAACATTGAGGCTGCTTACAAGCCCTTTCATAGGAATTTTAACGAGAGTATCGCAATTTTCTCTTGTCAGTCTTCGTAAGCCTTTTTCTTCGGCTCCCATAACTAAAGCGAGTGGTCCGCTTAAATCAGTATCATATAATAAATCCTCAGCTTCACCTGCTGCACCAATCACCCAAATACCCTTGTCCTGAAGCTGTTTTATTGTTCTAGATAAATTTGTTACCACAATGAGAGGAATAAGCTCTGTAGCACCACTGGATACTTTTTGCACTACTGGAGTTATTCCAACAGCATTATCTTTAGGAATAATAACTGCTTGAACACCAGCAGCTTCAGCCGAACGCATACAGGCGCCTAGATTATGAGGATCAGTCAAGCTATCCAAAATTAATAGAAACGGGATTTTTTCTTCTTTAATTATTAACTTAAATAGGTAGTTTTCGTCTTGTATACCGATACTTTCGGATAAAGCTGCTACCCCCTGATGAGAGCCACCTGTTAATATATCTAGATCTGAGCGAAGAACCCAAACGAGAGGTATATCTTGAAGTTGAGCTAAGTTAATGATTTTCTTAAACCTTTGATCATCGCGTCCTTTTTGGACCCTCAGTTCTTTAATTTTTGATCCGGAAGTCTTCAGTACAGAATAAACGGTATGTAATCCAAACAGCCAATCGGAATCGGAGTCGGAATCATTTTTATTTTCTATCATTTTTGATCTGCCCTAAGATCTAGCTCAGACTATTTTTTAGTCTTAATTTTATTTTCAATTTTTTTTCTTTTATTTTTAACCTTTCTATCAAAAGAAGATGTAGATATTTTTGTATCAGTATCCTTGTTTTTTTCTATCAACTCAAAATCAATTTTTCTTTCATTTAACTCAACTCTTATCACTTTCACCTTTAGATTATCTCCAAGACGAAAAATTTTACGAGTTTTCTCACCTACTAGACGATGGTGATCTTCTTCATATTGATAGTAATCCTTTGGTAGTGAAGTTATATGGATTAGTCCTTCAATATACATATCATCAAGCTGAACAAATAAACCAAATCCGGTAACAGTGCTGATAGTACCATCAAATTTCTCTCCGACTCGTGATGATAGGAACTCACACTTAAGCCAGTTTATTACATCTCTAGTAGCCTCATCTGCTCTTCTTTCTGTTAAAGAACAGTGCTCACCAAAAGAATTAAGTTGTTTTTTATCATATGGATATATTTCCTCTTGAGTTAATGCTCGTGAACCACTTACTCTAAAAGCTTCAGTATTTTTTGATTTTTTTCTTATTAAATACCGGATTGCTCGATGCACTAAAAGATCAGAGTAACGTCGAATAGGTGACGTAAAATGAGTGTATTCTGGATAATTTAGGCCGAAATGGCCATGACTCTCAGGCGAATAGATTGCTCTATTCATAGATCGCAGTATAACTGTTTGTATGATGTTACCATCTGGACGTTCTTGAATATCATTGAGAATACGCTGAAAGTCTTTTGGGTCAGCTCCGCCGTTAGAAAAATCTATGCCTAATTCACCAAGAAATTCTCTTAGGCTTTCTATTTTTTCATCCTTAGGCCCCTGATGAACACGATATAGTGTAGATATTTTGTTTTTTTTCAGAAATTTGGCTGCACAAACATTTGCGCAGAGCATGCATTCTTCTATTAATCTATGTGCTGAATTTCTTTGAGCTGGCAATATTTCCTTAATTTTCTTTTCTTTATCGAAAATTATCTGCGACTCCTGTGATTCGAATTCGATTGCACCTCTCAACTTTCTTGAATTAAGTAAGTCATAGTAAAGATCTGTCAAAGCATCTATATTTTTTATTATTGAATTGAATTGCTTGCGAATACTGCTTGTTGAGAGCTTTCTTTGGGAGATAATTTCAGTAACCTGAGTATATGTTAATCTCGCATGTGAATTAATTAGCCCCTCAAAAAAGTTGTATTGTATAACTGCTCCATTTTTATCTAGCATCATTTCACAGACTAAAGTTAATCGATCTAAGTTAGGCTTGAGTGAACATAACCCGTTCGAAATCTCTTCTGGAAGCATGGGAACTACATATTGTGGGAAATATACAGAATTACCTCTTTTATTAGCTTCTTGGTCAAGTGCAGTCGCAACTGATACATAATGAGAGACATCTGCAATTGCAACATATAGTTTCCTTAAACCTTCAGATTCAGGTTCACAGTAAACGGCATCATCAAAATCACGTGCATCTTCCCCATCGATTGTAACAAATGGAAGATGACGTAAATCTATTCTAAACTTTTTATCTTGATCAGAAACACTATCCCCTATGGAGTCAATGTTGTTTAAAACTTCGTCTGGCCACTTAACCGGAATACCATAATTATTGATAGCAATATCAATTTCCATCCCTGGAGCCATGTGGCTACCAAGAATCTGGGTAATACAGCCAGCAGGTAAGTGTTTTTTACTTGGCTGTTGATTAATTTTAACTATTACAATTTGACCTGGTTGCGCGTTATTTTCTTGTCCGACGGGTATAATTATATCTTGTGAAATTTTTGGATTATCAGGTCTTACAAACTTAGTATTGCTCTCTACAAAGAAGCGACCTACTAGGCTGCTTGTTCTATGTTTAACAACTTCAACAATAGTGGCTTCTTGGCGGCCACGGTGGTCTTTTCCAGATACTCTAACGAGAACTTCATCGCCATCTAAAACCTTTTTCATTTGTCTGCTTGAAAGATATAGGTCCGTTTCTCCAACAACTGGAGATACAAAACCAAATCCATCTGGATGACCAATAACTCTTCCTTTAATTAGATTCATTTTTTCCAAAGCGCCGTATGCATAGCTACGGTTTTTTATGAGCTGACCATCTCTTTCCATCGCTATCAGTCTTCGTCTAATAGCTTCATAAGCGCGCTCATCACTGATACTTAGTTCTTCACATAGCTCTTCATGCGTTAAGGGGCCACGGCTTTCAGCGAGAAAGTCTAAAATATACTCTCGACTAGGTATAGGGTTGTCGTATTTGGCAGCCTCTCTTTGAGAAAAAAAATCTTTGTTAATATGTTTTTTCATTATTACTTCATTTAATGATAGAAAATTAAAATATTTTTTAAATTACTTCAAGATTTAAAGTACCATGAAAACACATTGTCCTCAGATTAACCAACGACTTAAACAAAAATAAATACAGGACACGCCTCAAGGAAAATCAGTTACTATAAATAAAACAGCTAAGTTGTTGAAGACTGTGTACCTCCAGTCAATCTCATTTTTCCTTTTCTATTAAAATTATCTAGATTATCGTTTAGATCAGCTAATTTTTTACTTATTTGTATAGAAAACCTAAAAGGACCTTTAAATATAGATTTCTCATACTCATATAACCCAGTTTTCGCAACAGATCTTCTGATGATTTCCATAAAAAGCATATCCAGCTCCGATTCGGGAATAGATTCCAAGCTAAGATTTTCGAGCATCTGACATCTCAATTCAAATCCTCGGGCTGCCCTTTTTGCCGCTTTGTAAATTTTTGTCGCACTATCATGTTGATTAAGCCCGAGTGCAAAATAATAAAACTTTGCTTTAGAAACAGCATGTAATTTTGTGGGAATAGCTCTTTGGTAGTGAAGACTCCCTTTTTTTGAAGATATATATTTTGGTAATTTAACCATAAATATTTTAATCCTTATTTTTATGGAATTTATTATGGAAAATATAACAAAAATTTTAGAAATATACCAATTAATTATAATTTAGACTCAGTTACCTAGTATAATAAGTTAAATAGTATTTTTTAATTGGCTAAATTTTACTGAAGATGTACAAATGAAAATTGATTTTTACATTCTTCATAAATATAATTCTGTTTGCTTATAATTATGCTGTTAGTATTTTATAAAGACTTTTAACAATATCTTTACAGACTTATTGTTAATCAGGTAAATATAGAGGTTATACAATGACAAAAAAAAATGTGAACCAGCAAACACGCAGAGCTAAAATTAAAGATCAGCCATTTACAAATCTTTTATGGGATAAGGGAACGCCAGCTGGTAGAGAAGATCAAGAAAAAAGGAGGGCCCGTATAAGAAAAATTAATAGAGTAGCAGCTAAGAAAATTTTTATTCCTTTTTCAACAAATATGGAGCAACGAAAAGCAGCTATCGAGCTGCGTAAGAATGGAAGGAGGATTGTTTCAGGTTTACCAGGTCAAGTTCCTGACTATGAAGACTTGGAGTGTCAATTGCATCTAGTTGAGGTTAACGGTCAGTATATTGTAGAGCCAATTCCCTCAGAATAACCATTATTAATCGCTGTTTTGGTCAATCTTTTCCGCATATGGTTTTCCTGCAAGCTCAATTGTAATTTCTTTCTTGCAAGTGAGAATAACAATTTTTTTATTATCTATTTGCTCTAATGAAACCAGATCATCCATCAACTCATCATCGCCAGCTTCGGCTTGATTGACCTCAGAATAGAAATTTATTTCTGGAAATACAATACGCAATGTTGGCTTCTCATCTGAAGGATCGTCTAAACATTCTATGAATAACAACCTAACATCTATGTCATAAACTATGTTGAAGATATATGGTGAACTATGTCCAAGTAATTTCGATATCAGTGTCATAATATTCCCTAGATTTGTTGGTTTATCAGCTATCACATAATGCTAAAAAATTAGATTTAATAATTTACACGCATCTTTTTATCTATTGTCACCTAAAAAACATTGGCAAAAAAGCTTTGATAGCTTAAAAATAACTAAATACCAATAAATAATTGCTATATCTATGTTTAAATTACTTTTATATCTCTTTAAATTTTTTTGATTACTCATAAGCAATTTTTGTTATATTCTTATTAAAGTAATGCGCTTCTTTATTTTAAACAATCAACGACAAATAATAATAAAACCCAGATAGTGGCTTTTAAATGAAACAACAAACTCGCCTTGTATACTCAACAGAAAAAGGTCGGATAAAACCCCAGGGATCAAAAGATATACAACAATATGACGATGGTGTTGCTCGAATTAATTACGAATCTAAGGGAAGGAAAGGTAAAGGTGTTACAACTATTTCCGGACTATACACCGAAGATATTAATCTCAAGACTTTGACAAAAAATTTAAAAAAAAATTGTGGGAGTGGTGGCTCTATCAAAAATAATATAGTTGAAATACAAGGCGATCATAGAGTGGAAGTGCGTGAATACCTAAAAAAAAAGGGTATCCAATACTATAATAATTTTTATTTATCTTAAATCCTTCAGCAACCAGAGCGAGCGAGTTTGGAATTTCTAAAGTTTAATAATACTTTCGCCAAATTAGGTGAAAAATTTTTTACAAAAGTATCACCAAAAGGGCTCTTGGATCCATGTGTAGTAGATATCAACATAGCTGCGCTTGATATGCTTGGTATATCGATTAAGAAGATAGACACTAAAGCTGAAATACCTTTATGGTTAATGAATTTATGCAGCGGAAATGAGCTACCTAAAGGATGCAATCCCCTTGCTATGGTATACAGCGGTCATCAGTTTGGAGGTTATTCCCCTGTATTAGGTGATGGAAGGGGTATGCTTATTGGAGAAACTGAAGGTCCATCAGGTAAATGGGATATTCACCTCAAAGGGGCAGGAAAAACTCCTTATTCTCGGTTTGGGGATGGTAGGTCAGTTCTCAGATCTACTATAAGGGAGTATCTCTGCAGTGAGGCAATGCACGCACTTGGCATAAATACAACCAGAGCGCTAAGTATTTTTTCAAATGAGGAGCCTGTCCATAGAGAGAGGATTGAACGGGCTGCTCTACTGGTTCGTTTAGCTAGATCCCATATCAGATTTGGCTCTTTCGAGTATTTTCATCATACACGCCAATATAAAAGTGTCAAAAAACTTGCTGATTATATAATTATTCAACACTTTCCTATTTTTAAGGAAAAAGATGACCGCTATCTCCAAATGTTTAGAGGTATCGTCCATAAAACAGCAGAGATGATTGCAAAATGGCAATCTGTAGGATTTTCTCATGGTGTAATGAATACTGATAATATGTCGATTCTTGGTGAAACTCTGGATTATGGCCCATTTGGATTTATGGATAATTACAATCCAAACTTTATCTGTAATCATTCAGATAGCTATGGTCGCTATTCTTTCAAGAATCAACCCAGTATAGGTTTATGGAATTGCAATGCTTTAGCTACTGCATTGACAAGCCTTTTGGATTCTAGGCAGCTCAAATTAGTACTCGATGAATATCAACCAGTATTTCTAAATATCTTGTTGAAACTTTATAGACAAAAGTTAGGCCTAGAAGTCACTGCAGAAAATGATCAAAACTTAATAGATGAATTACTGGGGATTCTTGAAGTTAATAAAATTGATTATACTATTTTTTTCAGGCGCTTATGTTTTTTTAAATCAAAAGGTAACCATGAGCATTTAAAAGAATTATTCATAAACCAAAATGCATTAGATGGGTGGATAAAAAAATATAAGGATAGGTTGCTAGCTGAAACAAAAAATGAGGAGAAAAGAAAAAATAAGATGATTCAACATAACCCAAAATATATTCTGCGGAACTATATGGCTGAAATAGCCATTCAGAAAGCTGAAGACCATAGAGATTACACAGAAATCAGCCGTATACTTAAGCTACTTCAGTCGCCTCATGAGGAAAATCCTGAATGCGAGGAGTACGCAAAACATCCACCTGAATGGAGTAAAAAAATAACTGTGAGCTGCTCATCATAAAATTTATTTTGATCTCAATGACTTATTCCCAGGTCCCAACATGATGCTTATCCAGCGTGTGTCTTCATCGTTATCAAGTGCGATCTTGACCATTATCGTAAGTGGGATAGAAAGCAGCATGCCAACAGGGCCTAAAATCCACCCCCAAAAAACTAAAGACAAGAAAACAACTAAAGGTGAAAGATTAAGACCTCTTCCCATCAATTTAGGTTCAAGTAAATTTCCTATAAAAACGTTTATAATCAGGTAACAAAAGGCAACGCAAATAGCTGTAAAAGAACCCAGCTGGATTAAAGACAACAAAACTGCAGGTACAGCTGCAATTATAGAGCCAATTGTGGGAATAAAATTAAGCAGCAATGCAAAAAATCCCCACATAACAGGGTAATCAACACCAAACAGCCATAGAGTTATGGTAACCAGAATGCCAGTCAAAAGACTCAATACTGTTTTGATCCCCAAATAACTATGTACACTTTTTAAAAAAAAGGAAACGCCATCATCTATTGATGCTTTTTTATGAGTTGCTTGTTGTAATTTTTCCCTGAACCCTATTTCTTCTGCCAAAATAAAAATTACAGTTAGCAGTATCATAAAGGTGTTTGTTAAAACACTACCAAATGATGTTAACGTACTGCCCATTAATTGGACTGCAGCCTCAGGCTTAAGTAAGTTTTTCATTTGGTTTATGTCAAATACAAGCCCTAAATCCGCTAACCAGTATAAGAAAATTCCGCTCAATTCCTGTAGTCTGATTTCATATGTCGGTATACTATCTCTAAAATCGCTTACGGAAGACTGTATAAGCGCTGAAATTAGCCAACCTGCAACGACTAAGCAACTAATAACTAAGAAAATAGCAATTCCATTTGGTACTTTATTCTTTTTAAGCCAAGCTAGTAATGGTGAAAAAATAAGTGCTATAAATACAGACAACAAACAAGGAACTATTAGTGTTTCTGCCATTTTTATTCCTGTTACAACGATCACAAAAGCCGCAACAGTAATAAGTCCTTTCGCGAATGACGAGTGCTCACTCATATCTCTACTCCTGATAATTTTAACAATCCTGATAATATTTTTTTCACTTCCATAATCCCTTTATCTTCAAAAAGTCTATATGTGTGAATAGAGCCCTCAGACTCATTAATTTTTTTGCAATGCAAACGAACACCTTCCACTGAATAATCATGTCTAATTGGAAAACAAAGGAATACGTCTAAATCGTTACTAGTAACAGTCTCATCAATAATTATTTCTGATAATTTAATGACATTCTTCTTTTCTAAGTAATAAGCTGGTGGCCTCCAGCAATCTATATTAGAAAAAATTAAAGCATTTGCGATTATTGCCGCAACGTCATTTATAAGGTTATTACTTATTCACCTAAAGAGCCAGCTTGGCCAATATTAAAGTTCTCTTGTCGTTGCAAATTGTATTTCTGGATACCTTTCCTCTGTAAGAGATAAATTGACTCTAGTTGAAGCCAGGTATGCTAAATGCCCGCCGCCGTCTAGGGCGATGCCATCAGGAATTTTCTTTTTTATTTCTTCTATTTTTTTCATATCATCTGATTCTATCCATCTAGCTGTAAATATATTTATTGGTTCATAAACTGCATCTACACCGTACTCGTCCATCAGTCTAAACTTTACAACATCAAATTGCAGCTGCCCAACTGCACCAACGATTATGTCATTGTTATTCAGTGGAAAAAATACCTGGGTGCTGCCCTCCTCCGATAATTGCTTGATCCCTTTTTTTAACTGTTTCATTTTTAACGGATCAAGAAGCCTAATACGCCTAAAAAGTTCCGGAGAAAAATAAGGGATACCAATAAACTTTAGGTCTTCTCCAGTAGTAAATGTATCGCCTATCTGGATAGTTCCATGGTTATGTAGACCAATAATATCGCCAGCTATTGCCTCATCAAGAGAGACTCTTTCACCAGCTTTAAAACCAACGGCATCAGATATACGCAAATCTTTTTTTTGTCTTACATGGTGTATCTTCATACCCTTGGTGTATTTCCCAGAACATATTCGTAAAAAAGCTATTCGATCTCTATGCTTTGGATCCATATTTGCTTGTATCTTGAATACAAAACCAGAAAATTTTTCTTCATTTGCGGCAACGTTTCTCTCTAATGCTGGCCTTGACAGAGGGGGTGGAGCCTTCTGAACAAAAATATTTAGCATCTCACGTATACCAAAGTTTGATAGTGCTGTTCCAAAAAAAACAGGAGTTAATTTTCCACTCAAATATAAATCAGTTTCAAAGCTATTGGTGGCCCCAGATACAAGTTCTATCTCATCTCTTATCTCTTTCGATCTATGACCTAAGAATTTAGTTGCTTCATCAGAATATAAACCATGGATTTGTTCATCTTCAGGAATGATCGCTCCTTGACCTGATTTATATACATTAATAATATCTGCTTGAAAATCATAAACGCCATTGAAAGTTTTTCCGCAACCAATTGGCCAATTCATTGGAGCACAGGAAATTTTTAATACTTGTTCTATTTCATCAAGAAGATCTACTGGGTCACGTATCTCTCTATCCATTTTATTAATAAAAGAAATTATTGGTGTATCTCTTAAACGACAAACCTCCATCAACTTAATAGTTCTTTGCTCAACACCTTTTGCTCCGTCAATAACCATAAGTGCAGAATCTACCGCTGTAAGTGTCCTATAGGTATCTTCAGAAAAATCTTCATGTCCTGGGGTATCTAAAAGGTTCACTATGCAATCTCTGTATGGAAACTGCATCACAGAAGAAGTAACAGAAATACCTCTATCTTTTTCCATTTGCATCCAATCAGATGTTACATGCCTACCGCTTTTTTTGCTTTTAACAGTACCTGCAACTTGAATAAGCTTTCCAAACAATAAAAGTTTTTCAGTAATAGTAGTTTTTCCTGCGTCAGGATGAGAAATAATAGCAAAGGTTCTCCTAAGCTTTATCTGCTCAGAGATAAAATTTGACGACATTCTTTTTTTCCTTGGCTCAAAAACAATCATTTAATTAATTAAAACAGATGAAATATCTTATGATTAAGCAATAGATATCTTTTCATGAGCTCTTTTTTTCAGGGTTAAAGCTCAAGTGCCATTAATATGGCATCCTCTGTTTTTGATGCACTACAGTAATAATTCTTTCTTTCACATATCGCAACAAAACCAATATCCTCATATAAATAAATAGCATTAGTATTGGTAACTCTAACCTCAAGAAAAAATCTTTTTGTACTCTTTGGTAAAATTGAAATTAAATACTCCAATAGATATCGTCCATATCCGTTATGTTGATATTCAGGATGAATCGCTATATTTA
>Ga0115569_10003536_pt1 | contig 11522 bp, 9 predicted proteins | sample COGITO_mtgs_1205_2_FD_87295 | JGI IMG/M metagenome (GOLD analysis project Ga0115569, IMG submission 87295) | Pelagic marine microbial communities from North Sea - COGITO_mtgs_120503 | ecosystem: Environmental > Aquatic > Marine > Epipelagic | place: Germany:Helgoland, sampling site Kabeltonne...
ATTTTTATTAATAATATATTTTTTAGTACCTTAATACAACTAATTATTTGTAATATTGTTATTAATCAAAAATAAATTTAAAATGAAAAAAAATGTTTTATTTAGTTTGTTTATACTCTTAAGTGCTAATTTATTGTCTGCTCAAATTGTAGTACTCAATCCTGTTAAGGTTGAACAAGAAGACATTAAGCAATTTCTTAATGTAGAAATCAATTACAGTAAAAAAATAGCTCAAAATGCGGTAAACAACAATAAACTTGTGGGATGGGCTTTAATGGAAAACACAAATAAAGGACCCGATGATTATAATTTTATGTGGGTAAATGTTTATCCAGATATTGAATCTGCCACAAATGAAAATACCTGGTGGAATAATTCAGAAAAAGTACTTGGAGTGAAGCCTGATATACTTTTTAGTGATAGTTCAAAATATAAATACGGGAAAAGTTATACTTATAAAATGCAAATGGCTATTCCTAATTCAGGCCCGGCAGCATACGTAATTTTCAATTTTGCAACACCAGAAAATGTGGATGCAGTAACAGCATCTTCCAAAAAATACGTAATGCCTCATTTTAAAAAGAATATGGATGAAAACGGAATGGTTGGATGGGGAATGGCTACCAAAATAACACCACAAGGAGAAGAACACAGTTCTATAATGTTTTATGACTCTTATGATAATTTAACTAACGTAATGAAACACCTTGCTGATGAAGGAATTATTAAAGGGCTTCCTATGGATAAAATTGTTAAAGTTGATTGGGATATGCGTCCAGTAATGAAAGTTATTTCTTCTACAACTGCAAAAAAATAACTTTATTTCATATAATATCTATTAAAACAGTTGTGCTTTATATAAGTATAACTGTTTTATTGTTTTACAAATAACAATGGGACACTGCTCAATCAATATTAGTTTAACCTATTTAAGAGGTTTAAAACTCCCTGAATTTAAAGAAGATTTTATACCTATGGTTTAGTCACCTAAAAGTACAGTACCGACTATCATTGAGATAAGAATTATACTAGAAATAAAAAGAACTATCTTAGTTATCCTTTTTTGTTTTTCACTCCCAGCATTTTCCATATTCGGTATACCTCCGCTTCCATCTGCTTGATACATCTATTGTTTTTAAGTACAAGTTACAATTTATTATATATTAATAAAGAATTATTTCTCTATCAATCTATCTCTATGGCACTTAGGAAGTCTCTGAATTAAAGGAGGAAGAGATGCCTATCGTTTAGTTATTTATATCTAAAAAAAAATCTTCAAGTTTTTAGTGAACATTACTAGATAACAGGAGGGCCTTGTAAATAAGGACTGTTTAAAAAAGAAGTAACGATAAAGTATATCAATACTAAAACCACTCCTAAAATAACTAATAGAATCAACAAAAATAAAAGAATTTCTAAAACTTTACCATCTCTATCATTTTGCATAATGATGTTTTGCTATAAAATTACCAAACAATTCAATACCTAAACGCAAAATCGTCTTTGGCGCCTATTAAAAGTTTTATGACAGATATTGCAATGGATAAAATTACTAATGCAGAAGCTCTTCTTTCTGTATATGAATACCTAACTTTAAACACTCACTTATCATTCTATTTTTTACGTCCTAAATAACTATAAAATTAATTAGTTAATCAAAAGCTTTTTAGTTGTAAAGAAACCGTTTTGACTAATCTGCATGATATATAAACCGGGGGTCAAATCTAAAACACTAAATACCTTGGATGTCAGTGTTTCCTTTTTAACTTGCTTCCCTAATACATCATACACTTGAACACTAATATACCCGTTTTCAGCTGAATCAATCGTTACTTGACCTATGTTCGTAGGATTCGGATATATCTTCATAGCCGATTTATTTTCAATCTTACCAACAGAAAGAAAATTTGGTAAAAAGTACTGCAAAGCGTCATTTGCCATAAGTTGGGCTTGATGCCCGATACCTGCTACTTCGTGTTTTTCCCAATTAAAGGTGACCTCCATATTTTGAGCAGTAGCTTGACTGGTATTAAAAAAATATTGACCTCTTTCAAATCGGTGAATTCCTTGTTGTGCATCTACTACATCATTACGTCTTATTCCTGTACTTGAATCTGAATTGGTATCATTTTTTCCTAAATGCACAATCAATTTTTTTGAAAATGCGGTGATTAAATCTGTGGTTGGTAATTGTCCATTATCAATGCCATAAGGAAAACTAACTCCGTTTTCGGCTACTGTGTACCAGCCTGCATTGGAGCAAACTGCAATGTCTAGTTTACTGTTTGGTAAATAGGTAACGAAACGGTGTAAAAATTGGGCACCACCAGAATGGCCCCAAGCGTTATAGGTCTCTCGAATATTTGAAGCTGCTACTTTTACATAATCAAAGAGTGGATCTAAGGTGGAAAAAGTCCATTCGCTTTTGTCGTTAAAAGTTTCTAGGCTTGGATTGTCTCCATCATCAAAAATATTTGACATATTGTAATTATCCCCTAATCCAGGATAATTTTCCGTCGTAAACTCTGGTGCAATTACTATAAAGCCATGTTCATTTGCCATTTGAATCCAATAATCTCTATAGGATTCTCCATTTCTACCAGCACCATGAAGCGACATCAATATAGGCATGGTTGTTATATCTCCATCCGGAATGTGATAAAATACTTCTAAAGGGTTTCTATTTAAAGGGGCCTGTGGCGTAAAAATAAAAGAGCCTGTAGTGTTTGGATTCAATGCAAGTGGCGATACGTGCACAGTAGTTGAACCCGGTGAAAATAATAAAGTAGCACTCGCGGTAGTATGCAGTACAAAGTTTCCCGTAATATCTGGGCTTCTTGTCACAGATTGGTTCACTCCAAAATTAAGACCTGTCGCAGCACTATCAAAAGTTAGAATTACCGCGCTAGATGCATCTGTTATTGTAATTATATCTCCTGCATTTGATAGATTTAAATTACCCGTTGTTGACGTTTGAACTATATCTCCTGGTATCGCTGTTGTTGTTCCACCACCAAATAACACATAGATACCATTTGCAGGAATTATGGTATTTGCTGGCACGGTGTGCCGAGGAGAGTCAGTTCCTGGAAGAAGGTTATAGCTGGTGGTGTCATAAATTTTATACCCACTAATATTTAATGCTGTTGAAGAATTATTTATAAACTCTATAAATTCATCTTCAGAGGGACTTCGTGTGCCATCTTCATTTGCGTCTCCGGCAATATCATTTGGAGGATCAAATAAGACTTCATTAATAATTAACTGTGCAGAAAGAGAATAACTAGTTAATAAAAAGAATAAAAATAGTGTGTGAATTTTTTGCATCATCTCCAATTTAAAAAGGCTAATTTTTACATGAAATTATTGGTTGTTTCATTAAAATACAATTTGAACTTAAAATTCCCCAATAGTTTGATTGGTAAACCATGCGCCTCACTAGGAGCAGAGTAGCTTACTGTTAATTCAACTGCGGGTAGTTTGTCTTCAGTTGAACATGAAATCTGAATGAAAAGAGTTCGTACTTTTGCCAACTTAATAAAGCCTATTGATTTTTTTATTTTGAAATTTTTAATATTTAATATTTAAAAAGAAAACAGTCTTTTTAGATAAAAAAACTGTTTTCTTTTTAAATTTCTAAGATATATTACTCAATAATAATTTTTCTAGTTATGTGCTTATTATCTTGTGCTATTTTAAGCAAGTAAATACCTGAACCTAAGTTAGAAATATCTATTTTATTATTCGTAACCGTTTGTCTTTTTAATTGTTTTCCTAAAATATCAAGAATAACAACACTTATGCTTTCTGACGAATTAGATACAATATTCAAAAAGCTACTTCCTTTAGTTACTGGGTTTGGAAAAATTGAAAGCTCGTCAATTGAAAATGTATTTACAGATAATGCAGTACCATCTAATAATGTACCTGGTGAAAAAAGTAAACTTGCATTAGCATCCGAATGTAATACAAAACTTCCCGTAAAATCTGGAGATCTTGTTACAGATTGATTTGAACCATGACTTATTCCTGTATCAGAACTTTTATATATTAAGACAACAGCACCACTTACATTTTTAACCGTGATTATATCTCCAGCGTTATTTAAGTTTAATTGGCCCGATGTTCCCGAAGCTACTTGAACTGCTGATCCTCCAAAACTTCCAGTAGGAGTTCCTCCACCAAAAACCACCAACATTTTGTTCGCTGGAATACTAGTAGACGCAGGAAAAGTATGCCTTAATTCTTGTCCGTCAGAAATGGTATAACCACTTATATCAAGAGGTGCACTCGAATTGTTATAAAACTCTATAAATTCATCTTCAGAGGAACTTCTTGTACCATCACCGTTTGCATCTCCTGGTATGTCACTAGCAGGATCATAAAGAACTTCATTAATTAATAATGGAATACAACTTGGGCTATCTATAGCTGCAGATAAATCACAAACACCACCGGCTCCAGTATCACTCACTGAAACTGTTATGTCTGTTCCTTCAGCAATTCCTGTAATAGTAATTGTACCTGTTGCAACCGAACTGGGGTCATCTCCACCAACTGTTCCTAATGTAGAGCTAACAACAAATGTGTTACCATTATCACCTCCAGAAAAATCTAGCGATGCCGTATACGTGTCGTTAGCTGCTCCATCTGTTGTAGTTATACAACTTGAAGTAGTGATTCCTAAACTTGTAGTGCATGTCGCCGCATCAGGAGTCCATCCAGATCCTGAGCCTAGAGGAAAGGGTTCTCCAAGAGTAGCAAGATATCCCTCTATAGTAGTGCCTGCAACCTTACAAGCAGAATTAGTATCTAAAACATTTTCTGCGGTAATATCCCAATGAGAATAATCCCATGCACCTACATCAATTAAACCTGTTTTTCTTGCAGCCACAGCATCTCGATGTTTCCATGATGGTGAATCATTATCTGCATCTATACCGTTTTTACCAAATTGACTAACAATCACTTCATTTAAAACAACTTGAAAACCATCATCTCCATTAGTAGCATTTGATGTAGTAAAACAAGCAACGTGGTTAGAAGAATCAAATACTGTATTTGGAAATTCTGCAACCATTAGGGTTAAATCTGTGGTTAGATATACAAATTTATCTGTAACTTCACCAAGAGCCGATGCATCAATATTATTGTTCCAAGCGCCACCATTGTTCATGTTGTTAATTTTAACATCAGAAGTAAAATTGACGGTTCCATCTACATATAATTCGACAATTTTAAGATATGGAGTTCCACATGGTGTCTCTATAATTTTAGTAATCGTTACATTTTGTCCAAAACCATTAAAGGTTAATAACAAAGTAAATAAAAAGTAAAGTTTTTTCATGATAGTTATATTTAATATTAATTAATTGGTTAAAAATTTATATTTGGGTAGGGTATTATACTCGGATGTTATTAGTCTTATCTCCAAAAAAAGGAAATTATTAGTAGCTAAAAAAATATTTTAATTAGCTTGTAAACTTGCCTCCAGAAACTGGAAAGCATCACTTGCCATCAATGCTTCGTCATGGCCAATATTAGAAACTTCTTTTAGCTCCCAATTAAAGGAATTACCCCTATTTTGAGCCTGTGTTCTGCTTGTGTTAAAATAATAGCGTCCGCGTTCTAAGCGCTGTATTCCTTGCTGTGCATCTACCACTGAGTTTCTTCGCACACCTCCGTCTGGATTGGTATCATTCTGTCCTAAATGTACGATTAATTTTTTAGAAAATGCCGCCGTTAAGTCTTCCTCTGGAAGTTGACCGTTTAGAATTCCGTATGGAAAGCTTACAGTGCTTTCTGGCACCGTGTACCAACCTGCGTTAGAACACACAGCAACGTCTAATTTACTGTTTGGCAGGTACGTAACAAAACGGTGTAAAAACTGTGCTCCAGCAGAATGCCCCCAAGCACTGTATTTTTCTTGACTCCCTGAAACAGCTGTTTTTATGGCTTCGAAGAGTGGATCTAAACTAGAGAACGTCCATTCATCTGAGCTATTAAAAGATGCAGCACTTGGATTGTCGCCGTCATCAAAAATATTAGCCATTAAATAATCATCACCCAAACCTGGGTAGTTTGCATCTGAAAACTCTGGTGCAATGACCATAAATCCATTAGCATTGGCCAACTGTATCCAATAATTCCTTTGTGCACTTGCATTTCTACCTGCCCCGTGAAACGCCATCAATATTGGCATCTTTTTAAGGTCTCCTGTAGGAATGTGATAAAACACCTTTATAGGCGCCAAATTTAGCGGTGGTTCTGGAGAAAAATCAAATGAACCCGTTGTGTTTTCATTTATAACGAGACCGTTACCCGAATTGTTTTCAATATTTGTTGTAAAAGACACGGCCAACTCTTTGTTAAAAGAACTCCCATTTGCACCTAAACTACCTGCTAATATTTCCAAACTGTAGGTTGTATTAGCATCCATTTGCTCCAGTGTTATGGCAGCTAGTGAGGAAAAATTTCTATATGAAATAGTATAATCTAACGCTTCAGATTCTTTTGTTATCGAAAATAATGCTTCAAATTTAGCTGGAATAATTTCTGAGGAAAAAGCAATCTCTAGTACCGAATTTACAGGAATATTTACAGCACCGTCTTCCAAAGGAGCTCCGTTTGCCGTTATGGATAAAATTGTTAATGCTATTGGATCATTATCAGCATCATTGCAACCAACCATAAAGGAAAGGCAGAACACCATTGTAAATATGGTGCTTTTTTTAAAAAATTTTCTAATTGTATTCATATGTTATTTTATTATAATATAACTCCTCTATTTTGATCATATTCCCTAAAAGTTACTATCTATTTTAATCACAAGCTGGATACACGCAAGCAGAGCTTTGGGTACTGGTTGAACCAGCAGCACAATCTAACGCGCCATTTACCCAGTTCCCACTCAACTTATATGCCCACGAACCCTTATATTCCCATGGTTCACCTGTTCCATCCGGAATTACATCTCCGTAGGTTTCAATGACATCGGTTCCTTGATACAGTTCTATGGCGTCATCTCCATTTTGATTTAACGAACTTGTTTCTATAACGTGTTCAAAACTATTAATACAAGTCCCAAAATAGCTTGTAATTGTGGCTACTTCTCTTGCTAAAAGGATATCATCTCCTTCTGAAACTGAAATTGAAGGTAGGGTAAATTCAATACCATCACTTCCTCCACCGTTGTTCGCAACACTGGTGCTATAGATGCTTAAATCTGCAATATCTCTTTGTGCTTTTAAATGCAGTGCTTTCCCACCATTCGTTCCACTGCCTTCCCAAAGCAATGCCATTACTCCTTGAATTGATAAAGCTGGCGTACAAATTGGATACACACAACTAGACGTTTGCATCGTGGATGCCCCAATAGAACAGTCGACACCTCCATAAGTCCAAACATCATCAAACTTATACGCCCAAGAACCTTTATATTCCCATGCTTCTCCAGTTCCATCAAGATCTGAATCTCCATACGTTTCAATTACTGTGATTCCGCTAAATAATTCGATGGCATCGTCTCCATTCTGACTAATCGACGAGTTTGCCAATAATACGTGTTCAAACTCACTTGCACATGCTCCAAAATAAGCGGCAATTAAATCTGGCGTTCTCGCTACTAAAATATCATCTCCAGCAGCAACTGATTGTGCAGGAAAAGTATATTCTAAACCATCGGTTCCTCCGCCATTATTGGCAACTCCAAGACCATACATGCTTAAATCTGCAATGTCTTGATTTGCTACTAAATGAATTGCTTTTCCTTCGTTACCGCTACCTTGACCATCCCACGTCAAAGCAAAAACTCCTTTAAGAGAGATTGGAAATAATGCCTCCTTTATTAAAATTGTAAGCTCTTTAGGATCTGCATCTGCATTTATCGCATCTCCTAGAGATAAAATAATGCTTTCATTTCCTTCATTTTCACCGTCCAATATCGTAGTTATTGAAAGAACAGCCGAAATACTTCCAGCAGGAATAATTATGTTTAAATCTCCAGAAATATTAAAATCTACGGCTGGTGTTGCTGTTCCTGCAAGATTTATAACTGCTGAAACATCTTCTTGAGAAACTCTGTCAAGACTCGCAGTTATAGTTGCCGTAGCATTATTTTCTTCTAACTCGCTCACATCACTCGATAGACTTACTACGGGCGGAATAAAAGCAGCAGTTGTAAAACTCAATGACAAGGGCGTTTCAAAAGTTTTACCCTCTGTTGTATAGTTCCCTGCAGGCAATCGCAAGGTATACCCAGTTTCATATTTTAGTTTGCTCTCCGGAGTTAAAGTAACTGTAGAGTTTGTATTTGAAAACACCAAAGAATACGCCACTGCTTCTTCACCTGAGCTTAATGTCAAAGCTGCTGAAAACAATTCAGTATTTAGCGTATGTGAAAAAACGATTTCAATGGTAGCATTTGTATTCACATTTTCGATACCATTATTAAAATCGACTTCGTTAATCGTTTTTACCATGGCAATTAATTCAGTATCCACAACAATTATGGCATCTTCTTCTTGACAACCCACTAAAACCGTAGAAAAAAATGCTAAAGGAATCCCTATGTACATTATAATTTTTTTAATATTTCTCATGATATGGATAATTTAAACGTTTATTAAAATTTATTTTTAAATTGGTTAAGTACTTATTTTAACTTACTAGGGTGTTTTTATAGTTGTGAATTGTGAAAAATCCGTGAGGTTAAAGTCCCAAATAATGGGTAAAAAATAATAGACCATCAAGGTTAAAAATAGAATAGAGATGATATTCATCCAAATACCACTTTTAATCATGTCTGGTATTCTTAGATATCCAGAGCCAAAAACCACTGCATTTGGAGGGGTTGCCACCGGCATCATAAATGCGCAAGACGCCGCAATTGTGCACGCAACCATGAGCATATAAGGGTTAATATTTAATGAAATGGCAATGGGTGCTAAAATTGGCAACAACATGGCGGTTGTAGCTAAGTTAGAGGTAAATTCTGTAAAAAAGTTCACCAAGGTAATTATTACGAACACGAGTATAAGCAGAGATAATCCTTGAAAAACGGACATTTGAGCTCCTAGCCAGGATGCCAATCCTGTAATTTGAAAACCTGCAGCCAATGCCATACCTCCTCCAAAAAGTAGGATAATACCCCATGGTAACTTCACGGCATCTTCCCAAGTAATAAGACGCTTTTTAAAATCACTCGCAGGTACTACAAATAGCAATATTCCTGCAGTCATAGCGATAATGGTATCGTCTATAAAAGGGAAAAACTCTTGTAAAATAAAAGACCTAGTAATCCAACAGAAAGCGGTTAAAACAAAAATTGAAGACACCAACTTTTCCTCTCGTTTCATTGGACCAATTAATACTAATAAGCGATTTATTTCTTCTTTTCCTCCTGGAAATTCTTTTTGCTTGAACTTAAATGCAAATTTCGTTAGATATAACCATGCAATCACTAATAAAGGTATTGCAATGGGTACTCCAAATTTTAACCATTGTAAGAAAGTAATTTCAATGCCGTAGGTTTCTTCCACGTACCCAGCAAATACTAAATTTGGTGGTGTGCCTATTAAAGTTGCCATTCCTCCAATAGATGCACTGTAAGCAATACTTAGCATAAGTGCTTTACCAAAAATTAAATTTTCATTTTTTTCTGTATTCGGGTTGTCCTGCAATTGCGCAACAATAGACATTGCTATCGGAAGCATCATTACGGCGGTTGCCGTATTGGATATCCACATGGATAAAAATGCAGTAGCTACCATAAATCCTAAAATAATTTTAGAAATATTAGTTCCAATTATTTTGATAATATTTAGTGCGATTCGCTTGTGTAAATTCCATTTTTCAATAGCGATGGCTAGCATAAATCCACCCATATATAGAAAGATATATTTATGTCCGTAGGAAGCTGTTGTTGTTTGTAAATCGACAGCACCTGTCATTGGAAATAAAATAATAGGCAACAAAGCGGTTATTGCAATCGGCACCGATTCGGTAACCCACCACAATGCCATCCATAAGGTAATAGAAAGTAAACTGTAGGCACTTTCGGACATACCGGCGGGTGGACTAAAAAACTGCATTGCTAAAAATAACAATGGTCCAGAAATTAGAAATAAGCTTTTCTGTATCGACTTCATTCTTTTTCTAATTTTATTGGTTGAATCTCAGCTTCTGTAACTAATTGTTGAAAAAACACAGCATTCTCTTGCAAAACGAAAGAGAGATACAGCTTTTCACCATCGCTGTCTATAGTTGTTACCCGATTTGATATCTGATCAATTGAATTCCCGGTCAGCGTCTGATACACAATTAATGCAATTAAATAACTGCCATCTGGAGAGGGGTGTTTATTATCAAAATACAAATTCAAATCAGGTCTAAGTTCCTTAGCTCGCATCCAAATAGGACCTACAGGAATGACACTTGCGTCCAATTCAGTAGCAATATCCTGATAACCTTTGGTAATAAAAGGTTGCATTAAAGGATTTGATTTATACGCCCAAGTCATATAAAATATAGGCTCTGCTCCGATAGAGCGCACTAATTCAGTAAATTTTTTCGCGTATAAGTCAAAACTTTCTGGCGTATTTATAGTACTTAAACTATGGTCTCCTAAAATTACATAATCCCAGCGCTCTTCCTTTAAAAACTTTCTAGTGAGCGTTCCTTTTTCTTCCAACCAATGTTGTTTTAGATTGCTTCCTCCAACGGTGGATTGGCGAATTTCTAAAGAAACTCCTTGCGATGCTCCCATTGCTTGCACCAATTGTGGCATGTTCCAAAAATAAGTAAAGCTATTTCCTACGAAGAGCACTCTTAGCGGCTTTTCTTCCTGTGCAGAGAGGTTTAGCGGTAATATTACTGCTATAACACTCATCAAAATTAAATGATATATACTTTTTTTAAATGCAATCATATGCTTAAAATAGGCTATTTATTTATTGGTGTTTTGTCAAAGAAATCTGGAATAGGATTGGGCGCATTGTTATTTCTATCAATCTCCGATTGGGGATAAATAAAACGCTGTGGTAATACAGCACCCACATTTGGAAGTACAGGAACCCTTACAATTGTTTCATTTTCAGTTCTTCGTGTATCATTAAAAACTTCTACCTGTCCAAAAAGTGTAATATAGCGTTCTTCTAAGATTTCTCTTAGTAAGGCATCTTCAGTATTAATACTGTCTATGTTTTCGATACCTCCAGCAACAAAATCTGCAGTGCTATATGCATCATATAAAATATTAGAAGCATTGGCATTTGTTAAATACCCACCAGCATTCATATACGCTCTAAAATTATTCAAATGTGTAAGACCCGTGTCAAATCCGTTTGCTCTATAGCCTGCTTCTGCCAAGATGAGTAAATTTTCTTGATAGGTAATCATTGCTGAAGGGGCAGATTGTGCTGCATAACCATTTGTTATATTCGGTTGTACGCCTAGGGAATTTGTTGTAAAATAAAAATTATTTCTACCACTTTCATTTGTTTTACTGTTTCCTCGGTAGGTTA
>Ga0115569_10003546_pt1 | contig 11511 bp, 9 predicted proteins | sample COGITO_mtgs_1205_2_FD_87295 | JGI IMG/M metagenome (GOLD analysis project Ga0115569, IMG submission 87295) | Pelagic marine microbial communities from North Sea - COGITO_mtgs_120503 | ecosystem: Environmental > Aquatic > Marine > Epipelagic | place: Germany:Helgoland, sampling site Kabeltonne...
ATAGGCATTGCCTATGTTGGCGCTAATTCCATGAAATCAGGGAAATACATCTCTGAACATGATGCGCTTATCGCTGAAAAACTTGGAACTGTAATGAGCGGCGGCCCTTTATCTCAACCAACACAAGTATCGGAGCAATATTTATTAGACCTAGAAAGAAAAGCTTTTCTTGAATTATGTACGACCAAGAAAACATTAGAAAGAATTCAGAGTATCGTAACCTCTGGTAAAGTATTAAGAAACTAATTATGGATGCATATATAGTAGCTGGTTACAGATCAGCAGTTGGAAAAGCAAAAAAGGGAGGATTCAGATTTACTCGCCCTGATGATATTTCGGCTGAAGTAATGAAAAAATTACTCACCGATTTGCCACAATTAGATAAAGAAAGAATTTCTGATGTAATTGTTGGAAATGCTGACCCAGAAGCTGAACATGGTTTAAACATGGGAAGAATGATTTCTCTTATGGGTTTAGATACCGATAAGGTTCCTGGGATGACTGTAAACAGGTATTGTTCTTCTGGATTAGAAACCATCGCCATCGGGAGTTCAAAAATCATGTCTGGCATGGACGATTGTGTTATCGCTGGTGGAGCACAGTCTATGTCATTAGTTCCTATGGGCGGATGGAGAATTACTCCAAATGCTAAGTATGCTCAATCTAATCCAGATTGGTATTGGAATATGGGTCTAACTGCTGAAGCCGTGGCAAAAGAATTTAAAATTTCGAGAGAAGATCAAGACGAGTTTGCATATAACTCGCACATGAAAGCGCTTAGAGCGTTAGAAGAAAAACGTTTCGTAGATGACATCTGCCCGATTGAAGTAACTGAAAACTACATTGATTCTAAAGGTAAAATGGCAAATAGAACATCTGTTGTTGATACGGATGAAGGACCAAGAAAAGGAACAACAATTGAAGCGTTAGCTAAATTAAAACCGGTATTTGCAGCTGGTGGATCTGTTACCGCGGGGAACTCCTCGCAAACATCAGATGGTGCAGCATTCGTAATGATAATGTCTGAAGCGATGGTCAAAGAATTAAATGTAACACCAATAGCAAGGCTAGTTACTTATGCAGTTGCTGGTGTTCCGCCTAGAATTATGGGAATTGGGCCAATTGAAGCTATTCCCAAGGCTATAAAACAAGCCGGACTAACTCAGAACGACATAGAACAAATAGAATTGAATGAAGCATTTGCTTCACAATCTTTAGCCGTTGTTCGAAAATTAGGATTGAATCCTGATATCGTTAACGTTAACGGTGGAGCAATTGCGATGGGTCACCCTCTCGGTTGCACTGGAGCGAAACTTACTGTTCAGCTAATGAACGAAATGAAAAAAAGAAAGCAGAAATACGGAATGGTAACGATGTGTATAGGCACGGGACAAGGCGCTGCCGGAATTTTTGAAATGTTGTAAGTGAGATAAAAGAGTAAAGACAAAAAGAATAAAGATTTATAAAAGAAATCGTTTGTGAGAGATTGAATCTAATGCCTCTCAGCTAACATCTAATACTAATATAAATATGAGCACAATAAAAGGAGGAGAATTTCTAATCAAAGAAACAAAAGCAGAAGACATTTTTATTCCAGAACAATGGAACGAAGAACAGCTAATGATAGCTCAAACTTGTCAAGAATTTTTAGCACAAGAGGTTCACCCAAACCTAGACAGAATAGATAATCAAGAAGAAGGGCTCATGGAGTCTTTACTAGAAAAAGCAGGAGAACTTGGTTTACTCGGTATTTCGATTCCTGAAGAGTATGGAGGCTTTGGTAAAGATTTCGTTACAACAATGTTGACAACTGAAGTTACGGGAGCAGGCCACTCGTATTCTGTAGCTATGGCTGCACATACTGGTATTGGAACGCTCCCAATATTGTATTATGGTAACGAAGAACAAAAAGCGAGGTATATTCCAAAACTTGCTTCTGGGGAATGGAAAGCATGTTACTGCTTAACTGAACCAGGCTCAGGATCTGATGCCAATTCAGGTAAAACAAAAGCTATCCTTTCCGAAGACGGCAAACACTACGTCCTCAACGGACAAAAAATGTGGATTACCAACGGTGGTTTTGCCGATGTATTTACCGTATTTGCTAAAATTGATGACGATGAAACGCTAAGTGCATTTATCTTAGAAAAAGGATATGAGGGATTAACGCTTAATGCTGAAGAGAAAAAGCTTGGGATTAAAGGTTCTTCAACACGTCAAGTATTCTTTAACAATGTAAAAGTACCTGTTGAGAATATGTTATCAACCCGCGAAAACGGATTTAAAATCGCACTAAATATTCTGAACATTGGCCGCATTAAATTGGCTGGAGCGGCAATGGGTGGCTGTAAAGGAATTATTTCTCAAACGATTAATTATGCGAACGAAAGAGAGCAATTTGGTCGAGCAATTTCCAAATACGGTGCAATTCGTTATAAAATTGCTCAACAAGCAATTAAGACTTTTGCCACAGAATCTGCAACTTACAGAGCAAGTCAAAATATTGATGATGCAATTCAAGCACTCGAAGCTGGAGGAATGGCACATTCTGATGCCATCTTAAAAGGAGTTGAAGAATTCGCTATTGAATGTGCTATTCTTAAAGTAGATGGCTCTGAAACGTTAGACTATGTTGTTGATGAAGGTCTTCAAGTATATGGTGGAATGGGTTATTCTGCCGAAGCTCCAATGGAACGTTCGTATAGAGACGCTAGAATCAACAGAATTTTTGAAGGAACGAACGAAATTAATAGAATGCTTATCGTTGACATGTTATTGAAACGTGCGATGAAAGGTGAGCTAGATTTAATGGGCCCTGCACAAGCAGTGGCTGGAGAATTGATGTCTATTCCAGAATTTGGAGACCAAGAAGAGGGTCTGTTTGTTATAGAGCACAAAGCATTAGCTAACTATAAGAAAGTAGCATTGATGGTTGCTGGTTCTGCTGCTCAAAAATTAATGATGGAGCTAAGCAAACAGCAAGAGATTCTAATGAATATTGCGGACTTAGTTATTGATACCTATATGGCTGAATCAACTTTATTAAGAGTTGAAAAAATGGTGTCAATGAAAGGTGAAAAAGCATGTGCTGCGCAGATAGCAATTGCTAAAACATTGGTTTACGATACAGCAGATAAAATTAACAAAGCAGGCAAAGATGCTTTAAACTCTTTCGCCGAAGGAGATGAATTACGCATGATGCTAATGGGACTTAAACGTTTTACGAAGCTAGATGCATTTAACCCAAGAGAAGCAAGACAACTAATTGCGCAAGGGTTAATTAACGAGAATAAGTACTGCTACTAGTACTTATATTTTAGGTTAAATCAGATTAAGCCTCTCCTAGTTGGAGGGGCTTTTTTATTTCTATAAGCTTTCTAAATCCGCTATGAGCGGCACTTTCTCCACTAAATTATACTTTTCAGACTGCTCTATACCATCAATAATCTGTTCCATAATGGTTTCAACATCACCGTCATAATCGATTTCTAATGGAGGTTTGATCCATAAACTGAGGGTAGTTCCTTTCTTTTTGGTAAACAGTCCCTTTTTATCAAACGCTCTTCTAAACCCATTAATAACAATTGGTATAACGATGGGCTTGTGCTCTTTGATAATATGCGCAGTGCCTTTTCTGCCGGGGGCAAATGGAGTCGTAGTTCCTTGTGGGAAACTAATAACCCAGCCATCGGATAAGGCTTTCGCAATATTCGAAATATCTTTAGAGTCTACCTCTCGCTTAATTTCCTTCCCTTTTTCTCGCCAAGTTCTTTTAACTGTAATAGCTCCTGCCCTAGCAAATACCTTTGGTAAAAAACCAGACTTCATGGTTTCTTCTGCTGCAATAAAATAGAAATTTGCCTTAGGGCACTTTAAAAATCCCTTGAGCGTTATTTCGTTAGGCCTCCCAATCAACGAACTTTGGATCGAATAAACCATCAAAGTAACATCCGCAAAATATGTTTGATGATTTGAGACCAATAACACATTCGAATCAGGGAGGTCTTGGAATATTTCAGCCCCTTGTATATCCGTAATATTCTTCCACCTGAACTTACGATAAAACATGCTTCCAAACACGCGGACAAGCCATCGTTTAACTGTTACAGGTTGTCCAAATGCATTTCTCTTCAACATAACTGACCGCAATATAAGAAAAGAAAAAGGGTTGGATATTAGAGAATATTGTAATACCTTTGCATCACATCGCGGGGTGGAGCAGTTGGTAGCTCGTTGGGCTCATAACCCAAAGGTCGCAGGTTCGAGTCCTGTCCCCGCAACTAAAAAAAGCCGCTCGAACTGAGTGGCTTTTTTATTGTTCTATGCATAAATCAGGATTTGTAAATATTATCGGTAATCCCAATGTTGGAAAATCAACATTGATGAACCAATTGGTTGGGGAAAAAATTTCTATAATAACATCGAAAGCCCAAACTACTCGCCATAGAATTTCTGGAATAGTAAATACCGATGAGTACCAAATTATTTATTCTGATACGCCTGGCATCGTAGTTCCCTCCTACAAAATGCATGAGGGTATGATGCAATTTGTTAGCACCGCTATTCTTGATGCTGACATCATTATTTACATGACTGAGGTTGGTGAAAAGAAGATTAAAGACGAGAAAACACTTCAAAGAATTGTTAATGCTACGGTTCCTGTTCTTTTGCTGGTCAATAAAATTGATATTTCAGATCAAGAAAAAATGGAGAAACACATTGAAAATTGGAAAGCGCTAATTCCTAACGCAGAAGTATATCCTATTTCTGCATTAACAAAATTTAATATCGATACCGTTTTTTCAAGAGTTGTTGAATTATTGCCAGTTGGGGAGCCCTTTTACCCTAAAGATGCCTTAACTGATAAACCAGAACGATTTTTCGTGTCAGAAATAATCAGAGAAAAAATATTTGAAACATATAGCAAGGAAATTCCTTATTCGTGTGAAGTTGTTATTGACGAATTCAAAGAAGATAAGAACATTATTCGTATTCGAGCAGAGATAATGGTTTCACGCAAGAGCCAAAAAGGAATTGTAATTGGCCACAAAGGCGAAAAGCTTAAACGAGTTGGCACTGATGCGCGTAAAGACATGGAAAAATTCTTTGAGAAAAAGGTATTTTTAGAGCTTTACGTAAAAGTTGATGACAACTGGAGAAGTGATGATAATCGCTTAAAAAGATACGGGTATTTAAACTAATTAAGGTGGGAAACATTGTAGCAGTAGTAGGTCGTCCAAATGTTGGAAAATCAACTTTTTTTAATCGTTTAGTTGGAGGAAGAAAAGCCATAGTAGATGAGTCTAGCGGTGTAACGAGAGATCGGCATTATGGTAAAACCGAATGGAACGGAACTGAATTTACTGTAATCGACACGGGTGGATACATTAGCGGCTCTGATGATGTTTTCGAAGCAGAAATTCGCAAGCAAGTTATCATTGCTATTGAAGAAGCTACCGCAATCGTTTTTATGGTTGACACCACTAGCGGAATCACTGATTTGGATTTAGCCGTTGCCAATCTTCTTAGAAAAGCAAACAAAAAAGTATTTCTTGCTGCTAACAAAGTTGATAATCATGATAGAATTGCAGATGCCAGCGAATTTTATTCTTTTGGATTAGGAGAAGTATTTTGCGTCTCATCTATCAATGGAAGCGGTACCGGAGAAATACTAGACGCTGTTGTAAAGGCGCTCCCCGAAGTAAAAGAAGAGGAGCTGCTCGATTTACCTCGGTTTGCTATTGTGGGCCGACCTAATGTTGGAAAATCATCTTTAATCAACGCTCTTATTGGTGTAGAACGAAACATTGTTACACCAGTAGCTGGCACAACTAGAGATTCTTTACACTCAAGGTACAACGCCTATGGTTTTGACTTCTATATGGTTGATACTGCTGGTCTTAGAAAGAAGAGCAAAGTGCATGAGGATATTGAATTTTACTCTGTGATGCGATCTATTAGGGCCATAGAAAATTGTGATGTGTGTTTGTTGTTAATAGATGCCGAAGATGGCATGACAAGTCAGGACATTAACGTTCTTCACCTAGCTGAACGAAATAATAAAGGGGTTGTCATTTTGGTTAATAAATGGGATTTAGTTGAAGACAAAGAGACTAATACTATCAAAAAATATGAAGAGCAAGTCTTGGAAAAGATTGCTCCTTTTACCGATGTTCCGGTCATATTTACTTCGGTAACTAATAAACAAAGAGTTTTGAAAGCCCTGGAAAAGGCTGTTGAAGTTTACCAAAATAGAATACAAAAAATTAAGACTTCTGAGCTTAATGATTTCTTTTTGCCTTTAATAGAAAACCAAGCTCCACCAGCGACTAAAGGCAAATACATCAAAATTAAATTCGTAACACAGTTGCCTACTCATGCGCCATCATTTGCATTTTTCTGTAATCTGCCTCAGTACGTAAAAGAGCCATACAAACGCTTTCTTGAAAATAAATTAAGAGCCAAATGGAACTTTAACGGTGTGCCTATTCGAATATTTCTTCGGAAAAAATAATTACAGTACCTCTACTTGATTTCTGGTTAAATCTTCCATCGTTTCTCTTTCTCTGATTAGATAATCTTTGCCCTCGCGAATCAACACTTCCGCTGGTCTAAACCTAGAATTATAATTCGAAGCCATTGAAAAACAGTATGCTCCTGCATTTTTAAAACACAGCACATTACCTTCCGATATTTCATGCATTCTCCTATTCCAACCGAAACAGTCAGTTTCGCAGATATATCCCACCACAGTGTAAATTCGCTCCTTTCCACTTGTATTCGATACGTTTACAATTTCGTGATGCGAATCGTAAAACATGGGACGAATCAAATGGTTAAACCCCGTATCGAGACCAGCAAAAACAGTTGACGTTGTTTGCTTAACAACATTAACGGTCGCCAAAAAATAACCAGCATCACTTACCAAAAATTTTCCTGGTTCAAACATTAACGTTAAATCCTTTCCATAATCTTCGCAAAAAGAAATGAATCTACCTCCTAATTGTTCTCCCAGTGATTCAACATCTGTTGAAATATCATTAGGCTTATAGGGTACCTTAAACCCACTTCCAAAATCTACATAGTCGAGTTCCTTAAAATCCTGCGCGGCATATAGTAAGAGTTCAGCTCCATTAAGGAATACCTCAACATCTAATATGTCTGAACCAGTGTGCATATGCAATCCCTCAATTGTCATATTATTCGTTTCAACAATTCGATGCACATGCGGCAATTGGTAAATAGAAATTCCAAACTTAGAATCGATATGCCCTACCGAGATATTGTGATTTCCTCCGGCCAAAATATGTGGATTTACACGGACACAAACAGGATAAGAATTGCCATATTTAATTCCGAATTGTTCGAGTATAGAAAGGTTATCAATATTAATTTTCACTCCTTCATTTACAGCCAACTCAATTTCTTCCATCGATACACAATTAGGAGTATAGATTATATCTTGAGCTTCAAAACCCGCTTGTTTTCCCAACCAAACTTCCTGTATAGAAACGGTATCTAACCCCGAGCCCATCTTATTGAATAACCTTAAAACATTGATATTTGTAAGTGCTTTACAAGCGTAATTCAATTTAACGGTACATTTTTTTGAAAAAGCATTATGTAATTTTGAATATTGTAATTGCATTTGTTCTGCATCATATACATATAAAGGTGTTTCATACTTCTGAGCAATTTCGTTAATACTTATTCCTCCAATCTGATATTCGTTTTCTTGTAATTCCATTTTACTAATTTTTTAGCATAAAAAAAGGGCTCTGATAACTCAGAGCCCTTATAATTTGGTTTCTTGTTATCTTGTTATTTCAATTTAAAATCCTTCTTTACTTTAGCTACGTAGTTTAGCTCCTCCCAAGGAAAAAGCTTAACCTTAACTGTCTTGGATTTACCAGTACCATCAGTAAACGTTTTCTCAACTACTTCGCACTCACGACCCATATGGCCATAAGCAGCAGTTTCGAGATAAATCGGAGATCTTAATTTAAATCTAGTTTCAATCGCATAAGGACGCATATCAAATAACTTTTCAAGTTTCTTAGCAATTTGACCGTCAGTCATATTCACTTTTGCAGTACCATAGGTATCTACAAAAACACCCATTGGTTTTGCTACACCAATTGCATATGCAACCTGAACTAATATTTCATCAGCTAATCCAGCTGCCACAGCATTCTTAGCAATATGACGCGTTGCGTATGCTGCAGAACGATCAACCTTACTTGGATCTTTTCCAGAAAAAGCGCCACCACCATGCGCACCTTTACCACCATAAGTATCAACAATGATTTTACGGCCTGTAAGACCCGTATCGCCATGAGGCCCGCCAATTACGAAAGTTCCCGTAGGGTTTACATGGTATTTGATTTTATCGTTAAATAAGGCTTTTATGTGCTTTGGTAATTTTTTCATTACCCTTGGCACCAAGATATTGATTACATCATCTTTAATTTTAGCCAACATTTTCTTCTCCGTATCAAAATCATCATGCTGAGTGGAGAGAACAATAGCCTCAATTCTAACTGGTTTATTATCATCAGAATACTCAATAGTTACTTGAGATTTAGAATCTGGCCGTAAGTACTTAACTTTCTTGTCTTCTCTTCGTAATTCAGCTAACTCTAATAATAGCATGTGAGATAACTGAAGTGCCAAAGGCATGTAGTTTTCGGTTTCATTAGTCGCATAACCGAACATCATTCCTTGATCACCAGCACCCTGATCTTCTTTTTTCTTACGCTCAACTCCTTGATTAATATCAGGAGATTGCTCGTGAATTGCAGAGAAAACTCCACAAGAATTACCATCAAACATATACTCACTTTTCGTATAACCAATTTTATTGATTACATCTCTAGCGATTTTTTGTACGTCTATATATGTTTTTGATTTTACTTCTCCGGCTAAAACAACTTGACCAGTTGTAACCAAAGTTTCACATGCTACTTTCGATTCTTTGTCGAAAGCTAAAAAATTATCGATTAATGCGTCAGAAATTTGATCAGCAACCTTATCTGGATGACCTTCTGAAACCGACTCTGATGTAAATAAATATCCCATCTATAATTTAAATATTTGTTAATAATATTGGGCTTGCATAAGCTCTTAGCACTTTTTATTGTGGTTGCAATCACCCAAATCAATCCACAAGCGGGTGCGAATGTAAAGAAATCAATAACTATTTTGAAGTAAAGTCCTTGAAAATTTGTTCCATCGTCTCTTCTTCTTTTTGCAGAGTAAGAACTTCGACAGATTTGCCTACAGCAAAATTGAATAACAATGGGCGCACATCAGAATCGCTATCAGAAAATATGTGATACTTATTATCACCTAACGATTCTACTTTATTAACTCCTTTCAGCTTTTTAATTTCAGAAACTTCAACATTATCACTAAACTCGACCGTGATAATTGATATTTGTTTTTGTTTCGACTTAATATTCAAGGCAGTATCATCTGCTGCAATTTTTCCATTATTGATAATTATAACGCGATCACAAATCGCCTCAACCTCTTGCATTATATGTGTAGACATCATTACAGTTTTTTCTTTACCAATGTCTTTAATCAAATTTCTAATTTCAATAATTTGATTAGGGTCAAGGCCGGTCGTTGGTTCATCTAAGATTAATACTTTCGGGTCATGTATCATTGCCTGTGCCAACCCTACTCTTTGTCTATAGCCTTTAGATAAAGCCCCAATGACTTTATTTTGTTCAACACCTAAGCCAACTTTATCAATCATATCAGCAACAAGTCTCTTTTTGTTTCTTAGCTGATGTAATCCTGCAATAAATTGAAGGTATTCCTTCACGTACATGTCTAAATAAAGCGGATTATGCTCGGGTAAGTAGCCAACATTTTGACGAGCTAAAATTGTGTCTACAGAAACATCGTATCCACATACTTTCGCTGTGCCTTCGCTTTGCGGAATAAAACAAGTAAGTATTTTCATCATGGTTGACTTCCCCGCGCCATTAGGCCCAAGAAAACCAACAATTTCGCCTGAACCAATTTCAAAAGAAACGTTATCTAACGCTTTTTGCTCTCCATAAATTTTTGTGATGTTGTTTACTTCTATAGACATGTTGCCAAATGTACCAATTATCTTAATTTTGGATCGAACAATCTAATTCCTATTTATTGAAAGGTGTTGTAATTAAATCTACCGGTAGTTGGCTTACTGTAAAAACGGCAGAAAATGTCATCTATAATTGCCGCATCAAAGGAAAATTCAGAATTCAAGGAATAAAAAGTACGAACCCAATTGCCGTTGGTGATTTGGTAGCATTCGATTTAGAAGAGGATGATTCTGGCACAATTCATACTCTAGAAGAACGGAAAAATTATATTATTCGAAAATCAACTAAACTTTCGAAACAGACTCACATTATCGCTGCTAATATGGATCAAGCCGCTATAATTGTTAGTGTAGCTAATCCAAGAACTCCTCTTGGTTTTATCGATCGGTTTTTAGCAACTGCTGAAGCATATCGAATACCGAGTATCGTTATTTTCAATAAAGTTGATTTATGTGATGATGAGCTGGCTGAAGAATTAGACTACCTAAAGGCAGTTTATGAATCTCTTGGTTATCAATGTCTCTTTACCTCAGCCATCAATAATGCTGGCATTGAAGAATCGAAGGGCTTATTTAAAGATAAAGTAACACTAATTTCAGGGCAATCTGGTGTGGGAAAAAGTACGCTTATTAACGCCATCGAACCTTGTTTAGAATTAAAAACCAATGAAGTTTCTGAATCTAATGAGAAAGGGAAACACACAACTACTTTTGCTGAAATGTTCGAATTCTCATTTGGTGGAAGCGTAATCGATACCCCAGGAATTCGTTCGTTTGGTGTGGTGGATTTTGACAAGCACGAATTGTCTCACTTTTTTAGGGAGTTTTTCGTTATTGGAAAAGACTGTAAATTCAGTGATTGTCACCACATCAATGAACCGCATTGTGCTGTAAAAAAAGGGATTGAAAATGGTGAAATTGCTGAAAGTAGATACACCAGCTATTGGAACCTCTATATTGACGAAGACCTAGAAAAGGACTATAAATGAGAGCTGTACTGCAACTAGTTTCCGAAGCTTCGGTAACAATTAGCAATAGAGTTTCTGGAAAGATAAAAAAAGGCTATCTCATTTTGTTGGGTATTGAAGATGGAGACTCACAACAAGATATTGATTGGCTCTGCGCAAAAATCAGCAAAATGCGCTTATTCACAGATGAAAATGATAAAATGAACTTGTCGATTCGAGATGTTAACGGAGAAATACTCGTGGTAAGTCAATTTACGCTTCATGCCAGCATAAAAAAAGGAAACAGACCTTCATTTATTAAAGCTGCTAAACCCGAAATTGCAATTCCACTTTATAAGCAGTTCATTGGATCTATTGCAAAAGAAATTAACCTGCCGATACAAACCGGAGAGTTTGGAGCTAAGATGGATGTCGCATTAAAAAATAATGGTCCAGTAACGATTA
>Ga0115569_10003547_pt1 | contig 11509 bp, 6 predicted proteins | sample COGITO_mtgs_1205_2_FD_87295 | JGI IMG/M metagenome (GOLD analysis project Ga0115569, IMG submission 87295) | Pelagic marine microbial communities from North Sea - COGITO_mtgs_120503 | ecosystem: Environmental > Aquatic > Marine > Epipelagic | place: Germany:Helgoland, sampling site Kabeltonne...
CGGTGAGGCTTGGTCGAGGGCGTCGTGCTTTCGCAGGGAGCAGATTCTGATATGCCGTGTCTTCTTCACCTTGCACGAACAAGTAGCTAACGCACTGCAGGAGACCGTAGGGGAACATCAGAGCATTATTATGCGTCGCGTCTACTCTCGGCCACGTAGATAGGAAATTAGTTGGCTTCGATCGGTAGCACGCGTCCCTCATGAATTGTTCCTAGGACCCGAATATCCCCGATCGTTAGAGGGTCCACAGTCAACGGGTTCTCTGCGAGAACTGTTAAGTTCGCGAGTTTACCGGGCTTGAGGCTACCAACTTCCTTCTCTAGTTGGAGAGAGTATGCGGCATCGAGCGTGACGGCACGCAGGGCCTGTTCGGCGGTGAGGCGCTGACTCGGGCCGGCGAGGTTTCCGCCCACTGTTATTCGGTTGACTGCGCTGGACATGAGGAGGAGCGGTTTTCCGGGCGCCATCGGCATGTCCGCGTGAAGCGATATGGAGATGCCCGCGCGGACCGCTTCGCCGAGACGCACCATCTCTTGCGCGCGCTCGGGGCCGATACCGACTTCGCTGTAGCGGTCCGCCAAGACAGTCGTGTAGAAAGGGTTCGCGCTGACTAATGCGTTTAACTTAGCAATTCTGTCGACTTGATCGGAGCGGGAGAAACCGAAGTGCACGATCACGGTCCGGTGGTCTGAGCGGGGGTTCCGCTCCATATTGGCTTCGAGCACATCAAGGACGAGATCGAGCCCCGCGTCGCCGTTCTGATGGACGTGGATCTGATATTCGGCGTCCCAGTAGATTTGGAAGGCCCGGTCGAACTCTTCGGGCTGCATAAGCCACTCGCCCTTATGTCCGTCGAGATAGCCGTCTCTCATCATCATGAGCTGGCTGAACATCGCGCCATCCGCGAAGAGCTTAACCTGCTTGGGAAGAAACCGTGTGAATCCCTTGGCGGTCTCGACTTGTGCTTCGGTTGCCGGGATGACTTCGTCGTCCGGTCGCCCTAGCGCCAATGACTTTCCGTCGGCAATATAGTGAAGCCGGAAGGGCGTCGAAGGGTCGCCAAATACATGGTTCTGCGCCGCCATCAAAGACGGCGCAACCATTCCGCCGGGCTCGGCGACGAGGGTGCTTCCGGCTGCGTGCCAGTAGTCTCGGGCGCGCCCAAGGGCGGGGAGATAGCGCTCGGGTGCGAGCATGTTAGGGAAGAAGGCCGGGACAACAGCGAAAGAACCCTGCTCCCAGAAATGTCCTCGGGCGAGATCGGTCTGGGCACGCGCGTGTTCAGGGAGTTGATCGATGACCGTTTGGTCGATCCCGAAGAGGTTGAGTGCGCGGGTGTTGAAAAAGACTTCGTGCATAGAGCGCTGCAAGACGACAATTGGAACGGTCTGACTCATCTCGTCTAGGTCAGTGCGGGAAAGTTCTCCGTGAAAAAGTTGGTGGTAGCCCCAGGTGTAGAAGACTTCGTCGGTTCCGGGGTACGCTTCGGCATGGCTATCGACGAGTGCTTTGACCTTTCGCCGATAGTCTGCCTCATCAGTCGCTCGTGGCCTCATTTTACCCGGTAGGTCCCAGTCTTCGATGGAGACGATCTCGACGATCATGGCGATTGCTGTGAGCCAGGTGTGCTCGTGTTGATTGATCAAGCCGGGAACAAGAACGGAGTCGTCGAATTGTCGATCGATGCGGAAGGTGCGGCCGTCGATCGCCCGCTTGACTTCGTCCATCGAGCCGGTCGCTACGATGCGTTCGTTTTCGATGGCGATCGAGCGGGCCTTGGGGTGATCGTCATCAAGGGTGATAATTTCTCGAGCGGTGTACACGACGATATCCGCTTGGCCATCTACCACTCTGGCATCAGCTCCGGCACTGCCTAACGGACCAGATCTGGTGACCACACCGCAACCCAGCATGGCTATGATCATGAGCGTCGAGAGCGAAATGAGAGCGGTTGGAAGAATCAGCTTAAGTCGGTTCACGACGGGGCTCCTTATTCGCGCCTGCGAGGGCAAGGCTCGTGATGGGTCCGGCTGGGTTGTTAGGGGTCGCTGAGCACGTTGGGCGCCGCCCCACCCCCACCACTACTTTTTCGTAGTCGATCGGCTTTGTTAAGCAGAGACCTCACGTTCTTCGAAGACCTTCCGCGCCAGGATCAATCCATCGATCGCTTTCGGGAAGCCGCCGTAGGCCACCATGGTGATCATCACCTCTTGAATTTCGACCGGAGTGAGTCCGTGGTTGAGCGCGCCGCCGATATGAATTTCCAGTTCGTGCTTCATGTTGAGGGCGGTCAGGGCGGAGATCACGACTAGGCTGCGGTCTCGGCGCGAGAGTTGCGGCCTCGACCATACGTCGCCAAAAGCGTAGTCCATGACAAGTGCGCCCATATCTCCCTGGCTTTCCAGAATCATGGCCTCTGTAGTCGCAGGATCGAGATTGGGGTCGCCTATCAAGGTCGCCAGGACATCGAGTCCAGCGGCACGGCGCTTCTCGTCGTCGAGGACGATTGCTGCGGCGCGTGGCACCTCGCGGCTCTCCGTACCTTCGCGTTCGGCAATGACGATATCGACTATGCCCGAGGCGGAGAGACAGAAGGGCATTCCAATATAGGGGGCGAGTTGCACAAGGATTTCGTCGACCTCGTCAATGAAGAGGCCATGGTTGAGTCCGCCAGCGATGTGTTGTTTTAGTTCGATCTCGCGGGCCATCGCCGTCAGCGAAGAGATGACGATCACGCTTCGATCGCGGCGTGAGATCTGCGTGCGTGCCCAAATTTCGCCGGCGGCGGTAAGGTGCGTCAAGCTGCCGAGAGCTCCGCGCGTTTCGAAGAAGTCGGCAATTCCTTGTCCTGCGTCTTTTGAGCCAGCAATCGTGGAAAGGCAGTCGAGCCCGCGCGCTTCGCGTGTGTCTTGGGCGGTCATTGAAACTCCTTTGATGAGCAATCGATCGGGCTCTAGGTTGCCCGATCAACTAATAGGTATTGACGCAACGTCTGCCGCGAACGGAACCGATCCTTCTACATGGATCGCTCAGAATTATTGTGCGCTGAGAGTCGTTCGGCAAGTTCCCGAGACTAAAATAGGTAGGCGCTTTGGCCGGCATCACAGCGTGTTGAATCCGGGAATGAAGCAACCTGCGCTCGCGCCGCCGTCGACAGGAAGGTCGATTCCAGTACAGTGGCTGCTGGCATCGCCGGCGAGGAACATGACTGCATCGACGATGCTTTCGACAGGCACGGAGCCTGGGATCCCGCGGTTTTCGCCGTAGGCGATCGTCTCTTCCATGAAACCCTTGAGCTTGTCCATCCAAGGCCCGTACATCTCGGGGTTGCCGCCGGCTGGGCAGACGGTGTTCACGCGAATGCCATCACGACCGACTTCGAGGGCCGCGGCTTTGGCCAGTCCGCGCAATCCAAATTTAGAGGCGCAGTAGGCAGTTAGGCCGTTCATAGCAGCGAGAGAGTCGAGAGATCCCACGTTGACGATCGAGCCCACGCCCTGTTTGCGCATAGCAGCGAGGACTGCCCTAATTCCTAGGAACGGGCCGAGTGTGTTGACTTCGAGTAGCTTCCGGAAGTCGGCCTCAGAGGTGTTTTCGATCGGGCCTTGATGAAGGACTCCTGCGTTATTGACGAGGATGTCGATTCGCCCGTGTGTGTCGAGAGTCCGTTCGACTAGCGCTGACCACTGGGCTCCATCTGTAACATCGTGCTGCACGAAGGAGGCCGACTCGCCGATTCGATTCGCCGTCTCTTGTCCTGCCTCGTCGAGAAGGTCGCTGAGCACGACACGAGCACCTTCCTGACAGAGCCTAGCTGCGACGGCTGCACCTGTTCCGCGCGCGGCACCCGTCACGATCGCTACTTTATTGTCGAATCCACTCATTGTTCCACCCTCCATTTTATGTGTTTTTGGCGCGTGTGAATCGCGCTACTGCCTTCGATCCTCGCACGTAAACACTGTCGGTGACAAGCTTGCAATGAGGTGCCTTTTAGTGGCGCTTGACACATTGACGCTAGGCGTTGTTGCGTGAGTGGTTCGAGCACGAGCACGAGCAGGAAAAGGCTGGCGCCGCACGATCTCAAAGGTCAGCGAACTGTTTGTTTTTAGAGTGACGCAATTGTCGATATGGTGGGGTGGCTAGTAGGTTCTCTTCAAACTCTGTCGAAGAGATGCGCTTCCGGTCCTAGGTCTGTTCGGTCCCTACAGGCCCGATTCGAGAATCGGGCACCTGGCGGCTTCTCGCGGCGTTACGTCGATGGTCGTCTCGTGTTCGTGATCTTGCTAAGAGAGTTGTGCCATGTCTATCCCCTCGGCCGAAGAATAGGGGAACTCCTGACGTGCTTGGCGTTCCTTCGCTCCCGGAAACCTCTTTCTTAGGTCAGTCAGGCCTTAGGTCTTTTGAAACTTCCAAACGTCTAAGGCCGAGGTAATCGCTCGCAGTTGCAAGCTATGCTTAAGCTGGAACCGAATCCCCGATTTAATTCCTGGCTTTTGTCGGCCGAACCTGTTCTGCTAGGCGGCCTCGATTTCAACCGGTATCCCGTTTGCGATATGCGTGCCGCTCGGGACGTCGAGAGGCATCTCGTCAGTGAGTTGATTTGCATTGACTCCGGGTTGCTTGGTTGCGGCGACGCCGAGTTGGGAACCGAGGCGAGTATGACCGAAGCCGTGAGGCAGGCTTACGACGCCGGGCATCATTTCGGAGCTGACCTGGGCTTCGGCGATGACTTCGCCCGAGCGGGAGCGGACGCGCGCTTTGCCGCCGTTTTCGATGCCTAGGCGAAGCGCGTCAACAGGAGACATGAGCAGGGTGCATCGACTCTTGCCCTTGGCGAGGACTGGGACGTTATGCAGCCAGGAGTTCATGTTGCGCACCTGCCGTCGGCCGATCAGAACCATGCGGTCCGCGCGGGAGCGTTCTTTGAGGGCGGCATGTAGTCGCGGAATATCCGCAGTGATATACGGATGCGCCAAGGGAAGGCGGCCGTTTGTAGTCTTGAGCGCTTCGGGGAGTCGCGGCTTGAGTGGACCGAGGTCGACGGGGCCCTCGACTTCCATCAGCTTCGCGAGGGATAGGCCCTCTTTGCTCGGATCGAAATGATCACCGTAAGGTCCACTCCTGAGTTGGAGATCCAAAATTCGGAAGGGACCGATCTCGTCCCCGATGGCCGCTAGGATCGTCTCGCGAGAAACGCCTTCGCACAGAGCACCCGGCGCCGTGACTTTGTCAATCAGCGCGTCGAGCGCTTCGGCATCGACCTCTTCGATTGTCTTTCCGTTGATCCGCGCTGCGAGTTCGAGCAGGACCTGCCAATGGTCGAGCAGTCCGGCTTCGGGTTCGAAGATCGGCGGCGAATAGCGAGCGAAGTTGTGGGAGCTCGTTCGCGTGTAGACAAGGTCGTAGTTCCCGCGCTCCGCATGCACGCGGGTTGGCAAGATCAGGTCGGCATTGCTGGTGGTTTCGTTCAGATAGATGTCGACCGAAACCATAAAGTCGAGTTCGTTCGTCGCAGCCGCCAGGCGATTCCCGTTAGGGGCGGAAAGAACGGGATTTGCAGCAACCGTGACGAGCCCGCGCATTCGCTGGTCGCCGGCCTGGGCTTCTTCTATCTCCTCGGCCATTGTGCCGGCCGGCAGCTGCCCATCTACGAGAGGGAGCTGCCGGGCGATTGTTTTCCAGAGTCCAACGGGCATCTCTGGGTTTTGACGCCCTGGCTCGGTATCGCCCGTTGCCGGTCGCGGAAACATCATGCAGCCGACTTCGTCGAAATGACCCGTTAGGATCGCGACGACGTCGAGCAGCCAGCTCGCGAGGGTGCCGAATTCCTGGGTGCAGGTGCCTATTCGGCCATAGAGCGCCGCTCGCGGTGTCGTCGCATAAGCACGCGCGAGTTCGCGGATGACGTCAGCGTCCATCCCGGTCGCCGCTGCGACCACTTCTGGCGTGAAGGGCGCGACGAATTCCTTTACTTCGGAGACGCCGTCCGTGAACTCGGCGAAGCGCCCAAGGGCAACGAGGTCTTCTTCGAAGATGACCTGGCACATCGCTGCCAAGAAGTAGGCGTCGCTGCCTGGCTTAATAAAGTAGTGATCGTTCGCTATGTCTGCTGTCTCGGATTTGCGCGGATCAATCACGACGACGCGGCCGCCGCGTTCGCTCACAGCGCGGATGGCTTTCTTGGCGTTAGGCGTTCCCATCAAGCTGCCTTGGGAGGCCAGCGGATTTCCGCCCATGCAGATGAAGAGATCCGTTCTATGAATATCTGGGATCACGTACATCTCGCCATCGCCGATCATTCGGGTGAGCGAGACTTGCTTCGGGAATTGGTCCATCGTGGCCGAGGAGAACATCCGCGGGGTCTGGAAGGTCATGATGAAATGCGTCGTGTAGAGCAGGGCGCCAACATCATGTCCGGTCGGCTCGCCGACGAATAGGCCGACGGCATGGGTGCCATGGGCTTCTTGGATCGCACGGAGCTTGTCCGCTGCTAGGTCGAGGGCTTCGTCCCAGCCGAGCTCCTCCCAGGTGCCGTCGTCGAGCTTGCGAATCGGTCGGTGGAGGCGATCCGGATCTTCGTACACGCCTTTTATGGCATAGGCCTTCGGGCACAGGTAGCCGCGGCTTCTGAAATCATCAGGGTCGCCCTCGATCCGTTCGATCGATTTTGCTTCCTTGTCGACATAGATTCGGAGGCCACAGGAGGCTTCGCAAATCGGACAAGAGCGGAGGACGAGGTCGTTTTCGGCCTTGGACGGAGCTTCTGAGGATGCGGTCATCTGGGAACCTTCTTTTGCTGAGGAGCTGAGGAGCAAAGGTACTTTAGGCGCTCGGGCACAGTTTGGGGGTACGATCAAATTCCAGTCGCGTTCATTTCGAAGGTGCGGAAAGGGTGCGTGGACTCGCACAACAAAATCCGTCACGGCTTTTCGCCCGCGATAATCGCCCTAGGTCACATCTTTAAATTCGACGTCTTCGGTCAGGCCCTCGGGCCAGATCGACCAATCTTCGGCCTCAGAGGAACGAGCGGCGGCGTCCCGAATTACTTCGTGGCAAAGCGGCTGGCATGGCTCGCTGATGGTCGTCGTTGGTCGGCGGCGAGTCAATCGTCGGGCTCGGGATGTGGATGCCGGAAGATTGACTCTGGCCTTGTCGAAGATGTTCGCTGCGACCCGCTCGGGTGTCTACGAGACCAAGTCGGTCGCTGCGTCCCGCGGGACGAGTATGTTGAGCTGCACGATTCGGATGCTTGCAGTCAATGACGGAAAATCGTGGCTGGTCGGCGGCACTTTTGGTGGCGCAGGGCGAAGCCGAGACGGATCGGGCATCAGTGGAACGCCGAAATCCTACCCAAAATTCGCCGAATTCGAGGCGGAAGCCTGCCCGCGAATCGACTAGAGTTTGGGGGTTCAGAGGAGAACTATCTATGACCGAGAAAATGTTTAACCGCTACAAGGTGATCGATGTCGACACCCATATTACCGAGCCGGCCGGAGTCTGGACGGATCGGGTCGCTAGTAAATGGGGCAACAATGTTCCCCACATTCGCCGTATCGAAGGCCGCGACATGTGGTTCATTGGCGATACGCCTGCGGGCGGTCCTGGCTTCTATACGATGGCCGGACATGATGACACGTACCCTAACGTCCCTATGGGATACGACGATATTCCGAAAGCTTCCTTTGATGCTGATGCGCGCCTCGCGCTGATGGACGAAGAGGACATTCATGGGATGGTTCTCTATCCGAACCTCGGTGGCTTCGGTTCGGGCGGCTTCCTTCGTCTCGAAGAACCGGCGCTTATGCTCGAATGTGTGCAGGCCTACAACGACTTTCTTGTCGACTGGTCAAGCGCCGATTCGAACCGACTGCTTCCGGTGATGGCACTGCCGTTCTGGGATGTCGAAGAATCGGTTAAGGAGATTCAGCGATCCGCTGCCAAGGGACATCGTGCAGTGTTATTCGGTAGCCGCCCGGAGTCGTTCGGAGCCCCGCCGCTTGCACATACCTACTGGGATCCGGTTTGGGCAGCGACGCAGGATGCGGGCCTCTCGGTGAGCTTCCATATCGGCGCTGGCGACATTAGCGATATCACGAACGATGCGTCGAACATGGGGACGAAGGCCAACTTCTCCCGCGGCGGCTCGTTGGCATTGCTCGATAATCAGAACTGCCTTGCGAGCCTTCTGTTCGGCGGCGTCTGCGCACGATTCCCGAAGCTCGACTTTGTATCGGTTGAGAGTGGCGTGGGGTGGTTGGTGTGCGTCCTCGAGATGTTCGACTGGCAGTGGAAGAACGGCGGCGTTAGGAAGGAGCACCCGGAGTACGACTTGCTTCCCTCCGAGTACTTCAAGCGCCAGATCTACGGCTCGTTCTGGTTCGAGAAGGCTGGCGTGAATGCTGCGCTCGAAGCCTTCCCCGACAACCTCATGTGGGAGACCGACTATCCGCATCCGACGAGCCAGTACCCCAGCCCGAATAGCTGCGCGGTGCGTCCGGCGGACTACGCGGAAGATACGCTTGCCGGCGTTTCGGAAGAGATCGTAAAAAAGGTGCTTCAGGATACACCCGCGCGACTCTACGGGGTTGAGCTTTAGGGCTCGTGCAGGCTGCTACGGATGGATATCAGCGTGATCGATATCTGGGCGCGGCGCGGCTAGAAGCTTTCTCAATCCGCCATGTGATTGTCTTTGCATGGCGGATTGAGGCTTCATGACGACTGATTCGAGATCTGTCGTCGCAACAACTTCGCGTCAGGTCGGATCTAGGCAGTGACCGGCAGAGCTGTCCTAGGGCAGGTTGCCAAGCGCATCGGCAACGCGATCGACTTCGTTCGGGTCGATCGATGTAGGAATCAGCAGGAGCTCGTTCGCGCCTGTGTCGGCGATCGACGAAACGAGATCACGAAACGCCTCGGCGGATCCGCGAAACCCCGCATGTGCGATCATTCCCTCCCGCGCCGCCGGGTCGATCCAGTTGAAGTAACGCGTTAGGTGGGTCGACACTTGTTCGTCCGCCTGGTCTCCGATCGCGAACCAGAGTGCCGTGTTCAGCTCGGGAGGCTCTTCGCGCCCCGCCTCTTTCCAGGCTTGGCGCGCCAAATCGAAGGACGCGGATACTTCGCGTGGGCTCGCAGACATGGTCATGCCGCTGATGCCGTCCGCCCATTTTGCAGCGTTCGCTGTGGCCTTCGGTCCCATGGCCCCGGAAAGGATACAAGGCCCGCCTTCTTGAAGGGGGAAGGGCTCGACCGGTCGGAGGGTGTTGGGGACAATAATTTCACCACGCCAGACGCGTCGCATTTTTTCGACGTGCGATTCAAGTACAGCGATGCGCTTCTGACTAAGATCGACTCCTGTCGCTCGGTAGTCTTCGTCTCGCCCGCCGGTCCCGACGCCCACTGTTAATCGACCTTCGCTCAGCACGTCGACCGTGGCCAACTGTTTCGCGGTGAGCACCGGATCGTGCATCGGTAGAATGAGCACGGTCGTCACGAGTTGAACTCGTTCCGTCAAAACCGCACAAGCGCCGAGGGTCGTCATCAGCTCTGGGTTTGGGAAACAGATCCGCTCTCCTAGGGCGAGGCTGCTGAAGGGCCCCGCCTCGATCCGCTTGACCCACTCAATCAGAATATTTCGACTCCATTCGGGCTCAGTGACGGGGAGGGTCATACCGAGTTTCATGGGGACTCCTAAATGTCGTTGTAGTGGGATGCTCGGCCGATTCGAGAGGCCGAGGTTTGGAATGTGCCGGCCTGGGACGTTACGATAGCCATCAGAATTTGCCGAGCGACTGTCAGACCGCCAGTCTCGTCTGGCCTCGTGCTATCCAGCCCATCTCGGATTAGCGTTCCACCCTGTTCGGCGCCGCCACTCTCAAGCGTGCCGCCAAAACTCACATCTGGAGTCCCATGACCGCCATTAATGAAGTGACTGACCTCCGAATCGAAGGCGACGTCGCCATCGTCACGCTCAACTCGCCGCCCGTAAATGCTCTGTCCGCGAATGTCCGAACGGGACTGCTCGAGGGTGTCACTGCGGCGGAGGCAAACGCCGATGCGCGGTCGATCCTGCTTATCTGCGAAGGCCGAACCTTTATAGCGGGCGCGGATATCACTGAGTTTGGTGGCAAGGGTCCCGCCGGCGCATCACTGACAGATGTTCAGTCCGCTATGCAGAACGCGAGCAAACCTGTTATTGCTGCGATCCACGGAACGGCGTTAGGTGGTGGACTTGAGGTGGCGCTCTGCGCTCACTTTCGCGTCGCAGTCCCGTCCGCCCGCTGCGGGCTTCCCGAAGTCAACCTTGGACTCCTGCCCGGTGCCGGTGGTACGCAGCGCCTTCCGCGGATCGTGGGTGTCGAAACCGCGCTCGAAATGATGACGAGCGGTCGACATGTTCCCGCTACCGAGTCTCTCGAACTTGGACTGATCGACGAACTGGCGGAAGAGGGCGCACTGCTCGAAGGTGCAATCGCATTCGCGCACAAAGTTGTCGAGGAAGGCCGCCCTCTTCGCAAGGTTGACGAGTCAAATGAAAAGGTCGAGGCGGCACGTGGGAAGCCTGAAATTTTCGAGAAGTTCCGCGCAGGGATTGCGCGCAAGGCGCGTGGGTTCCTCGCCCCTGAATATAATGTTCGTTGTATCGAAGCTGCGGTGAATGAGCCCTTTGCTGAAGGACTTAAGACCGAAGGCCGACTCTTTATGGAATTGATGACCGGCGAACAATCCGCTGCGCAGCGTTATTCGTTCTTCGCTGAGCGCGAGGTCTGGAAGATTCCGGATGTGCCACGCGACACGCCGAAGCTTCCGATCGAGAGCATCGGCATCGTAGGTGCCGGCACAATGGGTGGCGGGATCGCGATGAACTTCGCGAATATCGGCCTTCCTGTGATCCTCATCGAACGTGACCAAGCAGCACTCGATAAGGGACTGGCCGTTGTGCGAGCGAACTACGAACGCAGCGCCAAGCGTGGCCGGCTGACGGCCGACGATGTTGAAACTCGGATGGGGCTTCTTAGTGGATCGACTTCGATCGAAGACCTCGCTTCGTGCGACTTGGTGATCGAAGCCGTTTTTGAAAATATGGCTGTGAAGAAGGAGATCTTTGCGGACTTTGATCGGGTGTTGAAGCCGGGCGCGATCCTCGCGACGAATACATCTGCTCTCAATATTGATGAAATCGCGAGTGCGACCAAGCGCCCTGAATCGGTGATTGGCCTTCACTTCTTCAGCCCTGCCAACGTGATGCGCCTCGTCGAAGTCGTGCGCGCGGATCACACGTCCAATGAAGTCATCGCTACGTCGATGGCGCTTGCGAAGCGCATCGGCAAGATGGCGGCTCTCGTAGGCGTCTGCCGTGGCTTCGTCGGGAATCGTATTCTCGCGCCGCGACAGATGCAGGCCAATGAGCTGCTGCTTGAGGGCGCTATGCCCTGGGATGTCGATCGTGTGCTCTTTGACTTTGGCTTTCCGATGGGGCCTTTCGCCATGAGCGATCTCGCTGGACTAG
>Ga0115569_10003549_pt1 | contig 11504 bp, 8 predicted proteins | sample COGITO_mtgs_1205_2_FD_87295 | JGI IMG/M metagenome (GOLD analysis project Ga0115569, IMG submission 87295) | Pelagic marine microbial communities from North Sea - COGITO_mtgs_120503 | ecosystem: Environmental > Aquatic > Marine > Epipelagic | place: Germany:Helgoland, sampling site Kabeltonne...
TATCATCGCGTGCGATCTATTGGGCATGCCTGTTGGGCTATGGGAGTCACGGATTGCTCGATGCGTGTACTTCTTATGGCACCCAGTTATTCTGGCCGTTCACAGACGCGCGTATTGCGTGGAATAACGTATCGGTGATCGATCCACTCTTTACGGTTCCGCTCGTCGTGGGAGTTGGATTGGCGTGTTGTCGACACTCGCCTCGCATGGCCCGATCCGCTGCTATGTGGGCGCTGGCGTATCTTCTGCTGGGTGTTGCACAGCGTGAGCGGGCTGAGGTCTTGGGATCTGAGATCGCTGCCACGCGGGGACATGCTCCGGAAGAGCTCGTCGCCAAGCCCGCCTTTGGGAGCCTGCTGCTTTGGAGGACGTTCTACGAGCACGAAGGGGCCTACTACGTGGATGCAGCGCGGCTCGGCTTTGCAGCAAAGGTCTTTGCCGGTGAGCGCGCCGCGAAGTTCGATACGACACGAGATGTGCCGTGGCTTTCGGTAAACAGTCAGCAGGCCCGTGATGTCGAACGCTTCAGGTGGTTCTCGAACGACTATTTGGCTCTCGATCCCGGCCATCCCCAACGCGTGATTGATGTTCGCTACTCGATGGTGCCGAATCGCATAGAAGCACTGTGGGGAATCGAGCTTGAAGTCGGCGCCGCGCCGGATGTCCACGCGCGGTTCTTTACGGAGAGGCGTCCCAGCAAAGCCCAGCGGCAGGAAATGCTTCGGCTATTGACCGACTAATCCGAGATGCCCGCTACGACTTCATCCCATAATTCAATTCTCGCTTCGAGCGCTCGAACGCCTGCGCCGAGAGCGACGCCCCAAAGCTTCGGTTCCTCTCCACAAAGGCTCGATACAATCTCGTTGGCCATCGGTCCGTGAGAACTACCATCCTTCTCGATGTGACGATGAAGATAGAACCGAAGAAGCGCCCACTTTTCCGGCTGGACCTCACCCAGCTTATCTACGAATTCCTGGAACATCGGCGAAATCAGAAGCTCTCGGCCCCATGAGAATGCTGCCGCGACCTCAACATCGCTCCCGCGTGTTAGTGAGAAAGTCGTATTGACGAAGCGCGCTGCCGCTGGAGGCGCCTTAGAAATTTCGAGCGCCCGCGTCACCTCTGTCCCAGAGCGAATCTCCGCCAGAAACCGATCGATCGCGGTGACGTCCGCGCCGGCCGACTGCATAGCGCGGCGGTAAAGTTCAAAATGAGATGTGTGGCGCCCCAATTCATCCAGGTCGCTTTCCTCTTCGAGCACGATTTCGTTAACGAAGCGACGCACTCGGGCATTGCCAACCGGAATCCATGGTGTCTCGACGCAAGTCAGGCGCTGCGCGAGCGTCTTAACGAGCGACATGAAATCCCACACCGCGAAGATGTGATGCTCCATGAACCGTTTCATCACTTCTTCAGACCCAAGACTCTCGTAGATCTCATGGTTCATGAGACGCTCTCGAAGCGGTTCTAATTCCTGTTCGATTGATTCCATCTCGGGATTATAGCTTCCAAGCCGGGTGCTGGAGTTGAAAACTGCAGCCGGGCGGACAGGAGTTTTAGGCTGCATTTTAGGCGCCAACGATACTAAGTGTTCTGACCACTAGGCCCCGAAAGGCTACTCAATCCCTGCCGGGGAATCTGCACATCCCGACCCGATGTCGGCCGTCAGCGAGCTGAATCCGACCGCAACTCCCATTTGCAGCTGCGCCCGATGCCCATCAAGCGTTCCATGAATATCGTAAGGTATGCTAATTCCCGGCCCCGTCGCCGAATATACGAAAGTGGTCTCGACTTATTCGAGGCGCTGGAACGTGGGGCTGCTATGTAGATGAATCTGAGTAGCAATTAGGGTTTCTGGGACGACGTCGAACTGCCGATCGAAGAAGCCGGAGTTCGGCTCGGAATTCCCCCCGCTCAATATGTCTCCGGGTATGCACTAAGAATGGTTTGCTCTGCGGCGGTACGATCATGCATCCTATTCGGGCTACAGATCGGCTTAGAAAACCTCGTTCCCTAGCCCCTAATATGGGGCACGTCTAAGAATGCGAAGGGCAATGGTGTCCATAACCATCCGAAAGCTCAGAGTCGGAGCGCGAAGTTCTGCACTGTTGCGTAGTGGATGCTTCCCGTTTGCGCTGGCATTCGTAATTGGACTCATTGCTCAGGGGGCTGCGCAGGCGCAAGTTTCCGGGCCGATTTGCGCGCACTACGACGAGGACCGTCAACCTTTTTTCGGCGACGTCCACGTGCATACACGCTTGTCCTTTGATGCGGCTGGCTTTGATGTTCGAACGGGTCCTCGAGACGCATACAGATTCGCTCGGGGGGAAGCCATTGATCTACCGCCCTACGATGCGATGGGGGATGCGACTCGGACGCACCAGCTGAGATCGCCGCTTGACTTTGCAGCGGTGACGGATCACGCGGAGCTGCTGGGCGAAACATCGCTCTGTACCACGAATCCCTTGAGCGATCCGGCTTGTGTAGGCTTTGCGAACTTAAACCCAGGCAGTGTCTTCAGTACTTTTGGACCAGCGATTTTCGAGACGCCGCCTTCGCGTCATCCGTTATGTGGACCGGGGGGCGTCTTCTGCACCTCGCAGGCGCAATCGGTCTGGGACGTGATTCGCAGTGCTGCGGATGAGTTCGAAGATCCGGATGGCGATTGTGGCTTTAGCAGCTTGATCGCCTACGAGTGGACGGCGGCTCCTCTTCGGTCGATGCATCACCGCAATGTGATCTTCCGCGGCGGAGCGACCCCCGCTTTGCCTCTGAGCTATGTCGAAGCTTCTTCCGTGGAGAGTCTCTGGAACGGGCTGCGGGATCAATGTGCGCTAGTCGGAGCAGGCTGTGAGTTTCTCACGATTCCGCATAACACTAATTTCAGTAGAGGCGAGAGTCTGCCCCTCTTTGATCTTGGTGATCTGGGTGCCGCTGCTCATTTTGCTGCGCTCTCGGAATACACAGAGCCCTTGGCTGAGCTCAGTCAACATAAAGGGGACTCCGAATGCGAGTTCGGCCTTGGATCATCGGACCCCGAATGTGACTTCGGGAAAGTCGATCTGGGCGCGAGCTTCGGAGGGTATCCCCGGTCCTTCATTCGAAATGGCTTGAAGGAAGGGCTCGTCCTGGAACAAAGTCTCGGTACGAATCCTCACCGCTACGGCCTCACCTCCTCGACTGACTCTCACAATTCGATGCCGGGCGCGACGGAGGAGGATAACTACCCGGGACATTCAGGAATCGGGGATGATACGCCTGAGAAAAGGCTCAATTCGACTTGGGCGCAGTTTTCTCCGGGCGGCTTGATTGTGTTGTGGGCTGAAGAGAATACGCGCGACTCGCTCTTCGAGGCGATGCGACGGCGCGAAGCTTATTCCACTTCCGGAACCCGGCCGACCGTCCGATTCTTCGGCGGCCCGGATCTCGCTCCGGGGCTTTGCTCTGCCGGCAATCTAGTCTCTCAGGGCTACGCGGACGGCGTACCTATGGGCGGGCGTATAGAAGCCACGCCTAGCAGCGGATCACCTCGATTCGTCGTGATGGCGAATCAAGACCCAGGAACAACCGGCTTTCCCGGAACACCGCTGTCCGAGATTCAAGTCATTAAGGGTTGGGTCGATTCCCAGGGGATCACGCACGAAAGCGTGACGAGTATATCGGGCACCGCTCCGTCTCCGCTCGCTGTAGATCCAGCAACGTGTCAAACCGACGGGAGCGGTTTCGCGACACTCTGCGCAGAATGGGAGGATCCCGCTTTCGACCCGACTGAACATGCTTTCTACTACGTTAGGGTTCTCGAAAGCCCCACGTGCCGATGGTCGCAGCGACTCTGCCTGGACGCGGGCGTTGACTGCGCGCTTGAGGTGCCTGCCGGGTTCGAGGCGTGTTGTAGTGGCAGCGTGCCCGAAACGATCCAAGAACGAGCCATCAGTTCGCCGATATGGGTTCGCCCCGTTCCCGAACCCAACTTCTTGGTAGGCCTATGGATTGGCGCGGTCGTTCTGCTAACGAAACGAAGGACGGCATTGATCAGGCCAGTTGGGTCGGTCGCTAGAACCGAGGGCTTCGGTCCTAGGACGCCGTCATCGATCTGTTGCCAGGAGCCCGACTAAGCCGACTCGAAATGTCGCGATGAAGCCTGGTTCCGGGACGGGAGTGCCTAGATCTATCCCCCGGCGGATTTTTAGAGCCGAACGAAGATTAAGCAGGAAGGGCGAGATGTCGTGGCTGGCGGGTGTGGATGGATGCAGGGCTGGCTGGTTTCGGGTCAGTCGAGATCCTGTTTCCGGCGAGCTGCGCTTTGATCTCACGGCCACAATCGAAGCTGTTCTCCAGCAAGCCCCAGAGCCTTTGGTCGTGGCGCTTGATATGCCGATCGGCTTGCCAGACGCCGGCCCGCGAGAGTGTGATATCGCTGCGAGAGCATGTATCGGCTCTCGGCGTTCGAGCGTTTTTCCGGCGCCCATTCGGTCCGCCCGAGGTGCCAAGTCGCGCGGCGAGGCAGATGCGATCACACGATCCAAATCGGGTAAGGGAGTGAGTGCCCAGGCTTATGGGATCTACGCCAAGGTTCGTGCGGTTGATGATCTGCTCGCTTCGAACGCCGTCGCGCGAACAACGCTGTTCGAAGTACACCCCGAGGTCTCTTTCTGGGCTTGGAACGATCGGACGCCGATGCGCTTCGGCAAGAAACTAGCTGCTGGTCTGCGTGAGCGTGAGACACTCGCGGAACACTGGCTCGGGCGTGGTGTGATCGCATCCGCACGGGGCGATCACTTAAAAAAAGACCTCGCGGATGACGATATCCTCGACGCGATCGCCCTATTGTGGACCGCGCACCGAATCGCGGAGGGAAAGCACGCAACGCTGCCCGAGTCGCCGCCCACCGATGCGACGGGACTACCAATGCGGATCGTTTTTTGATGATGCCGAAGCTCGCTGGCAACTCAAGGAAAGTCTGACAGCGGCTTGCTCACCAGCCGCTGGTTGCCCAGATTCAGGCTTAAGCGCCCGCGCGGAGCCAATGGACGAGCGCGGCTCCCTAGGAAGGGCCTCAAAGTCACAACCGCATTACCCCCAACATCCGCGTGGACGGCCCCCTCGCGGCCGCCGCACCCATTCCTGACGGCTAGTGTTCCGAGTATGCGTCGATCGCATCCACACTCAGAAATGCCTTTGGCGATACAGAGAGCTTACGCCTCTCTTTCTTTGGCGATTTTCCTGACCGCAGCCTGTTTTGTGTCCGCGGGGTGCCAGGCGAGGAGTACGGAGTCAGTCGTGGCGACGAAAGTCGTGCGGTATCGCGAAACAATCGAGCAGATACTCAAACAACCCTCGTCCGAGACTCAAAAAATCACCGCTCTGAAGCTTCCGGACCGGTCGGCCCGACGGATGGAAGTTGCAGATCAGCGAATCACGCCGCTCGACTTTCTCGCGATCATCGGCTGCCCGCTCTCCGAAATTGTCGCCGAGCGGAACGCGCCACTCGGAAAAGTGCTAGTCCCGACGCGACGTCTCGCCCACGAATGGCTTGTCCTCGAAGCGCTCGAGACTTGCCTGCCGGGACTCAAAACCGAGCGAGCCGAGAAACTCCGGGCACAACTCAATCTGAAGCGTGCCGAACGACCGCTTCACCAATGGAATGGCGTCTGGCTTGACCGCGATCTAGAACGTTTTCTTTCCAGCGGACCCCCTTCCTTGATGGGTGGCAAGAGCTCAGGAGATGGGCCAAAACAACTCCTGCGAGCGGCAGAGGCGATCGAAGCGCGAGATGCATCCGCCCTTCAATCTGCCTTCGAACAACTGCGAGATGATCCCGCAATGGGGCCTCGTCTTCGTGCTCTCGACACGGTCGCAAGGGAACTGAAACTCGTCGCAACCTTGATCGAAGAGGGAGTCACGACCGTCTGCGACAAACGCAATCGGCAACTCATCCTCTCTTTCCGCGACGAGTATATGCCCCTTCAAGCTTCGCTCGGAATGCTCGATCGGTCGGGTAGAGAAGATGTGGAGGGCCTCGCAGCGCTGTTTCGAGCGACGAGTCAGGCGGTCGACATGTCCAAACCTATGGAACGATTTCAATTCGCCGTGCTCGGGTCCTCTTCTGATGGCTTCAGCGACGGCGTCTGGGCACGCTTCAGGCAAGGCTCCCGATCGCATGCGGCTGCTTGGGGGCCCGTGTTCGAAGGGTGCGGCGGAATGCCGAGCCCACTTCCGTAGGCAGATCTTTTCATTTGACCGGCATCGTTCAGCCGATCTCTCCACACCAAACGGCCTCACTGCATAACAGAAGGAGCGACCTGAATGCCCGAAGGACCGGAGATCGCCCGAGAAGCCGACCGGATTCGTGCCGCCATAGGCGGCGAGTCTGTCGAACGCGTTCGGTTTGCTTTTCCCGAGCTTAAGCGCCGCTCCGCCATATTTACTGACTCACGGGTTGAGGCAGTAACGCCTCGCGGAAAGGCAATGTTAGTTTCATTTGACAACGGACTCACGATTTACAGCCATAACCAGCTCTACGGAAAATGGTTCATCCGAAACGCCGGGCGGCTTCCCAAAACGGGACGCCAGCTCCGCCTCGCGATCGAAACGAAAGAGAAGTGGGCACTCCTTTACAGTGCCTCTGAGATCGAGGTCCTCGATGAGGTCAGCCTCTCACATCAGCCCTACCTGGAAAAACTAGGCCCGGACGCCCTCGCTCCCTCAACCACGCTCGAATCAGTCCTAGAGAGACTCGAGACCAAACGGTTCATGCGGCGAGGTCTCGGTTCACTTCTCCTCGACCAAGCGTTTGTCGCCGGCTTGGGCAATTACCTGCGTTCGGAAATTTGCTTCGAAGCGCGCCTGCATCCCGATCAGCGCCCATTCGACCTCACATCAGCGGACCGTCGTCGCCTAGCACGAGCAATCCTTACGATGACGCGACGCTCCTATGAGACGGGCGGCGTCACCCTTCCGGCATCGAGAGCCGCGCGTCTCCGGACTCAGGGAGCGAGCTGGGCGAAGGCACGGCACTGGGTATTTGCTCGGGAAGGAGCAGCCTGCCGCAGATGCGATGAGAATATCCAGCGTTTCGATCTGGCTGGGCGTAGAATCTACGTATGCCGTTCATGCCAACCGAATAGGCGAGCAGCGAACTAAATGACGAAGCTGTTGAACGCGAACGCGGTCAAGACTGCTATCGCCAGACTTTATGACCAGGCGCCGCGGTCATAGCCGCTCCCCGCAACCCCCAAACGCCCCGACCCGAAGGGAGCTGCGTTCGTCGTTAGAGCTGGGTTTTGGTGGCAATCCCGCGCCAACAGCAGTTCCCTTAGGCCTCACCGCATGCCGAAGCATCAGGAACCGGTACCGAAACGGTCGATGGCGACAGTTCCCAAGCGCCTGGAGATGCTAAGCCGATAAAGGGCACGAGCAGCAGGAAACCACCTATCAAATCGAGCATCCCTGTTGGCGAAATATTCCGCTCGACATTCGCAACTCCTGACGAGTTCCCGCAACGAGCGAGAAAGCTGTGGCCACGGTTTTTTTTGAGATCCAGGGACATGGTCCCGGTCCCTTTGGGTTGCCCGTCGACCACTACTTGAGCCTTTGGGTGACTCGGGACGATCGTAATGGTTTGACTGCTGGGACTCGCTAGAGAACAAGCGGTTGAGAACCACGCAACTGAGCAAGTAAGTAGGATGACAAAGAATCGTTTCACTGGCTTTCCTTCAAAATTCATGGGAATTCGAATCAGTTATGCACCGAAAACCCTTCAAGCATTAATCAAAAAGGTTATCGCAAGGTCCCGCGATGCGCCCGGTTTAGCCTAACGTCATGCACTGGGCGATGCACAATCAGCTGCCTGATTATGCGGATGAGCTGGACGATCGCGGGTGAATGAGTGCTCCGGGCTCGCCCCTATCACCCAAAGCGTAGGGTCTACCTCCCCTCGAACTGCGCCGCCCCTGGTATCTCAAGGGTCGCAAGATGGCGCTCTGGAGCGAGCGTAGCCGTCTTCGTCTTCGGCGCGTGCTAGTGCTCGGACTGTGCCGCGATATCAACATTCTCCATTTCCGGAGCGGGGCTGTACCAGATCGGCGAGGTCCAGGCGCGTTCGCGGATCGACTGAGGGAGAAGCGGATCCTCGCAGCTCGAGGGGCGTTCGCTCCTATCCAATTGAAGGCATAGGAGACGCGTCCACCGGCAGCTCGGCATCTCGAGCACGCGCGAGTAGTAGACCGCGCGCTTGTCGCGATCGAACTCGGGATCGGTCCATACGCTGCAGAGCGAATCGCTTCCGGCACCGCTCGGCTCACAGGTGTCGAGGTCGAGCGCCGAAGACTGCGCCACACTACCCGCGACATCGTAGACGCGTTGCTCGTACACGCCGTTCTCACCGACCCAGCCTTTCACGATCTGGATCCGTTCGAGCTGACCTCCGGGATGTTCCGGAGTCCCCGTGTCCTTAAGGGCTGAGACGAGAAAATGAGGCGCGTCACCCGGGAGGATCCCTCGATTCGAGAGGAGACCGCCCATCGGCTCTCCCTCCGCATCGGCCCGTGCGATTGTGTCGGGGCGGTCACACAGGTCGGGATCGAGATCCCAGCCGCCGTAGAAGCGAGGTTCGATCCGCGGACCGCTTGTTCCGAAAGTTTCACGACGCGCGAGGGCATCGAAGATCGCCACCCGCGAATTCTCTTCCGCGTAGACCCCGAAGAGTCCGCCGGGGTTCGTGTTAGTTCGTGAAGCGGAGGCGTCTTCCCCTGCGGCATCCGTCCACTCACCTACGTTGCCCATGGTTCCGTCATGCTCGTCCGTGGACGCTCCGAAGCCGAACTGGAAGGGATTGACACCGAGCCTCTCTTCTTCGGCAAGCCCCGCGATCAGCGCGTATCGTGCGAAGTCGTTCCGGTCGACACAGCCCTTGCCGATCAGGGCGCCCGAGCCGATCTCGCCTTCGCAATCCGGTATCGCCGTACTCGTCATCCCTCGCATCTTTTCGAAATTGCAGAGTTCGTCTACGCCATTAACACCCGAGAGGCCGTTTCGGCACTCTGAATCGCCCTTGATCTGCATTATTTCGACGACAGGCTCCATCTCCGCACGCAGGCGCGCAGATCGCACCTCCTCGATTCGATTGGTCGTGCCCGGATATTCCGTGCGGAACATGCGGCCGTCGCTCAGGTTGGAGTTGTGCGGAATCGAGATGACGTCACAGCCGTCGATGCCGTCCACACATTCGTCGCGCAAACGCCGTAGCATCACGAGGGGCTCAGGTTCGTCGAGGGCGTGGATCGGGCGGGGGAGCGTGATCTCACTTTTGAACACGATGTTGCGATGCACCTTCGACATTTCGGGAGAAAGCGAGTACTCGTACGCGACGAAGGTTGTGAAGGCGCATTCCTCTGATCGGTCGTAGAACGACTCGGCCGCGGTCTGGATATCCTGCCACGGCGCATCGATCGCGTCGCGACACCGCCGGCCGTCCTCGCCGCACACCTCGTCGGAGAGCGAGGCTAGGCTTCGTCGCTTCACGAATCGCACGAGATCGAGGAAGGATGTCGGACGTTCTTCGACATTCTCACCTCGATAGACCCGACAGCTCTCCGAACTGAAGACAGGCGATTCCGGTCGCGTGCACAGTGCGACGTTCGCGATGTTCTCGGCGTGATCGGTGACAGCGGCGAAGTCGAGCGGACGATCGATCTTCTGGGGTCGCGTCGACTTTCCCTCCGCATCGAGCGGTGCAATCGCGATCGTCTCTCCTTGGGCGAAGCGATATGCGTCCCTGGGCGTGCTGCGCGTATCGAAAAGAAAGGCGTCCATCGAGTAGCTCGTATGGACATGCAGGTCGCCAAAAAGTGCACGCCGCTGTGGGTCGCGATCGCGACAAGGCTCCCGCGTGAGGCGCGGCGCGGTGGCAATGGTCTGCTCGGCGATCTCCTCGTCCGTTACGGAGCCGCGACATCCTGAGGTCGAGAGCAGGCCGGAGGCGAGAAACCCGAGGACGAGAAGAATGCTGAGCCGTCTGTTCGTTTGCATCAATCCGCTTCCTTGTTGGACAACTGACCGAACCTTCCTCAGCCGGTGCCCGATGCCGCAAATCGTAGACCACGCGACCTCACCAAAGGGAAGGATGCGGCGTGAAATGCGACATTTGCTCAAACTCGGCTCGATCGTTCTTGTCGTTCTTCGCTACGGGATGCTGGGCCGGGCGTAGAGATTCTCGAGAAACCCGTCCCAGTCCGCGTCGTTCATCTCGGATCGCTGACGGATTAGATCTTCGGCCATTCGCCCTACGACATAACGGGTGCGTGGTGCGTCGCTCTCGAGCGCTTCGATACAGATCCGTGCCACGTCCTCGGGCGTCGAAGACCGTTCGCTGCCTGGACCTTCAAAAGTTGAGGTGAGGCCCGCGCGGATGCTCTCGTGAAGCGCTGTGTATTCGGCGACCTCGGCATGCGCGACGCTTTCGATCCCCGTGGCTCCGAAATGACTGGCGACGGGCCCCGGTTCGACGACGACGACGCGAATTCCGAACCCTGCCACCTCAAAGCGCAGGACATCACTGAAAGCTTCGAGCGCGTGCTTCGAGGCGTGGTAAAAGGCACCACCTGGAAAACTGAGACGTCCCCCCATGCTGCTCATATTAAGAATCGTTCCGGATCGCTGCGCGCGCATCGTAGGCAGAACGAGCTGGGTGAGGCGAGCGGCACCAACGAAGTTCGTCTCGAGCTGCCGGCGTACGGATTCGAGGTCCGTGCATTCGATGGCACCATGGAGTCCAAAGCCCGCGTTGTTCACGAGCGCAGACAAAGAGCCTTCTTCGGCTAGGACCCGAGCAACTGCGGCTTCACATTCGTGCGCTTCACACACATCGAGCCGTACGGCACGAGCCCCGATCGACTCGATTCGACCGAGTGCTTCGGAGTCACGCGCGCCGGCATAGACACACCAGTCGGAGGCGACGAGCGCCTCGGCCAGCGCGAGTCCGATTCCGCTCGAGCAACCCGTGACGAGGGCAACACGGGAAGTCACGCAATGCTCTCCACACGACGAGTGCATGGCCAGGCGAGGCCCGCTTGGGAAATTCGCTTGAGTAAACTCATTTACTCTTCGATGTTAGCATTGGGGTATGACGAATCTACGCCTCGCCGATCGAATCGCGCTTATCACGGGAGCCGCCCGCGGTCAGGGAGCCGCCGAAGCGAGACTCTTTGCCAGCGAAGGCGCAAGGGTCGTGCTCACAGATGTGTTGGAGCAGGAACTGAACGAGGTGGTCGCTTCGATTGGCGATGCGGCGATTCCCTTTGTCCTCGACGTCGGCGATGAGTCTGCCTGGCAACGATGCGTCGAGGAAGTCGAGACTCGCTTCGGCGGGCTTCACGTGCTCGTGAATAATGCGGGCATAACGCGTTCCGCCCCCCTTCTCGAAACCAGCCTCGACGACTATATGGACGTGATCCGAGTGAACCAAATTGGTTGCTTTCTCGGGATGAAGGTAGCGGGGGGGCTGA
>Ga0115569_10003559_pt1 | contig 11480 bp, 11 predicted proteins | sample COGITO_mtgs_1205_2_FD_87295 | JGI IMG/M metagenome (GOLD analysis project Ga0115569, IMG submission 87295) | Pelagic marine microbial communities from North Sea - COGITO_mtgs_120503 | ecosystem: Environmental > Aquatic > Marine > Epipelagic | place: Germany:Helgoland, sampling site Kabeltonne...
CATCCACTTGCGCTTCTTTTAAAAATTCTATAAAAAAACGTAACGACCATAGCACAACCATAAAGAGTCCAAAAAGATATCCTGTTTGGTGCTTCTTATTTGTTTTCCAATACAAACGCCACAGTACCACAAATAAGGCTAAATAACTAAAAGCTTCATATAATTGAGTGGGGTGCCTTGCGACGGTTTCTCCTGCAGCCTTAAAAATAACGCCAAAACTAGTACCTGTTTCTTTTCCATAAATTTCTGAATTGAAAAAGTTTCCAAATCGAATAAAAAACCCAGCTAAAGCAACCATAATTGCCAATCTGTCTAAAATAAATAGCCAAGGTTTTTGTAGGTGTCTCTTTGCATAAAAGTACATTGCTAAAGGAATTCCGATTGCTGCTCCATGACTTGCAAAACCTGTGAAACCAGTAAACTTCCAGGTACCATTTACTTGTTTTAAGGGTAAAAATATTTCTAATAAATGGTTTTGATAATAAGACCAACTATAAAAAAACACATCTCCCAAACGCATTCCTATTAACATAGAAATAAAAACATACATGAATATTACATCCAATTTCTCAACAGGAATTTTGTCTTCTACATAAATTTTCTTCATCAAATGTAATCCTAACAAAAATGCCGTCACGAACATTAAACTATACCAACGAATAATGAAAAACCCTAAATCTATTCCTATTGAAGGATTCCACTCTATTGCTAAAAAACTCATATTATTTATTTAAAAATTTAAAAATTGAAAGGTAATTCGTTTCATCTTCTAATGCTTCATTTTTTTTAGTTAATTTATTACTTCTTTTTTTCTGCTACAGGATCATACCCACTACCTCCCCATGGATGACAACTAAAAATTCTTTTTAATGCCATCCAACCACCAGAAAATAAGCCATGCTTTTGTAACGCCTCAATTGTATAATGTGAACACGTTGGGCTATATCGACAGCTTGCTGGGGTAAATGGTGAAACTGCCATTTGATAAAAACGAACTAGCAGTATGAATGGATATGAAAAAAATTTATTCAAAAGTGAAATTATTTAAAAAAATCTCGATGCGATACCGAAAAGAAATCAGAATTATTTGCATTGACATGCTCCTAATTTAGGATTTCAGATTGTTAGTTTATTAGAAATGTAGTGCCTTCTTTCCCATCTTTTAACTGAATTCCTAATGCAATTAATTCATCTCTAATTTGATCTGACAAAGCCCAATCTTTATTTTCTCTCGCTTCTTTTCTTAATTTAATTAGCAACTCCACTACGCCATTTATTTTACTAGAATTGTCTTGCAAATTTTCATTCATCAATCCTAAAACATCAAAAACAAATTCATTTATAATGACTTTAAATGTTTCTAAATCAGCTATAGTCAAACTCGCCTTTTGCTCTTTTATTAAGTTGATTACTTTTACCCCTTCAAATAAATGGGCTATTAAAATGGGCGTATTAAAATCATCGTTCATTGCTGAATAACAGGCGGATTTCCATTTCTGAATATCAAAAGTAGACGTTTTTCCTGGTGCAATCTTGTCTAAGAAACTTACAGCTTCCATTAATTTAGCATGTCCTTTTTCTGAAGCTTCTAATGCATCCCCAGAAAAATCTAAAATACTTCTATAATTGGCCTGCATGTTAAAAAAACGAACGACACTCGCTGAAAATGGTTTTGGTAACAATTTATTTTCTCCAGATAAAATTTCATTTGGTAAAATGAAATTGCCTGTAGACTTTGCCATTTTCTGGCTGTTTAATAACAGCATATTTGTATGCATCCAATAATTTACGGGCGTTACGCCACTACAAGTTTTCGATTGTGCAATTTCACATTCGTGATGTGGAAATTTCAAATCCATACCACCACCATGAATGTCAAAGCTTTCTCCTAAATACTTTGTGCTCATTACGGAACATTCCAGATGCCAACCCGGAAAACCATCACTCCAGGGAGAAGGCCAGCGCATGATATGGCGTTTATCTGCTTTTTTCCAAAGCGCAAAATCTTGTGGATTTTTCTTATCTGATTGGCCGTCTAAGGCTCTTGTATTGTGAATTAAATCTGCTACTTTTCTACCTGAAAGGATTCCGTAATTTTCTTTTTTATTGTATTCTAAAACATCAAAATATACAGAACCATTTACTTCATACCCAAGACCTTTACCCATGATTTCTTTAATCATTTCTATCTGTTCTACAATATGACCCGTTGCTGTAGGTTCTATACTTGGTGGTAAAAAATTGTAGTTTTTTAAAACATCATGAAAGTCTACCGTATACCGCTGCACAACTTCCATCGGTTCAATTTTCTCTAAACGTGCCTTTTGTGCTATTCGATCTTCACCGTCATCTGCATCATTTTCTAAATGACCCGCATCTGTAATATTTCGTACATAACGAACCTTATAACCTAAATGTAATAAATAGCGATATACAACATCAAAAAACATAAAAGTTCTTACGTTTCCTAAATGTGCATTGCTATAAACTGTGGGTCCGCAAACATACATCCCTACATATCCGTCTGTTATGGTTGTGAAATTCTCTTTTGTTTTGGTTAAAGAGTTGTATACTTTAAGTTGATTTTCTTTGTAGCGTTCCATTAAAAAATTGACTATTTACAGGCGATAAATATAGGTACTTTAAAAAGAATGGCGAAATAGAATTTGTTAGAAGTTTGGTCAGTCTAAAAGTTGTTTTATATTTTTTTAGTTGCGATTACTTTATTTAAATACCGTTACTGCTTAAATTTACAGAATCTCTTTATAAATGCAAAAGAAAACATTAGCACTACATAAAAAAAAAAGAGGTTCTCCTCTAGAGATAAGCAATAGATTGCGTAAAGAAAAACAGTTCCTTTTAATGTTGCTAAAAAAAAATTAAAACTTTCATTTAGTGGTTTTAGATCATTTTGACTAGGAAGACATTGATTTTCTAAAAACATAAACTGAATATTGCTAGAAAATTTTTAACTATTTTTATGTGAATTAAAATGATATATTTACACTTAAATTTAAGTATTTATAAAATGAAAAAAATAAGCTTCGCCCTTTTTACACTTCTCGTAATTTCTTCTTGCACAAAAGAACATGCTAAAGAATATCTTTCGCTGTCTGGAAAACTAACAAACAATACAGACTCAATAATCACCATTTCTGGTATTAGTGGTCTTGTTAAAACAATTTCTTTAAAAGAAGATGGCTCTTTTAAAGACACTTTAAAAGTTTCTAAATCTGGAATTTATACTTTTCAAACAAATAGCGGAAAAAGAGCTCCTATATATTTAAAAAACGGTTTTGATATTGCTATTGATGGAGATGCAGAAAATTTTATGACAAGTTTTAAGTTCTCTGGAAATGGAGCTTCAAACTCTCAATTTATTATGACTCAATTAGAGAAAAGTAAGGACATGGGAAATCCTGCAGACATTCTTGCTTTAGAGGAAGACGCTTTCAATACAAAAATAAATTTATTGAAAAAAGAATATGATAGTATCTTATATTCTTACACTGATTTAGATAGTTTATTAATAGACATGGCTTCTAAACAAAACAAAAAAATGTTTGATTATTTTCAAAATAACTATGCTTCCAACAAAAAAATGGGAAAAGGCAATCCATCTCCTAAATTTGAAAATTATATCGCTTTTAAAGGTGGGAAGAAATCCTTAGACTCTTTCAAAGGAAAATACGTATATATTGATGTTTGGGCAACTTGGTGTAGACCTTGCATTAGAGAAATCCCTTTTTTACAAAGTTTAGAAAAAGAATATCATACTAAAAATATCGAATTTGTTAGCATCTCTACAGATGAAGCCAGGAGAAGTGGTGGTTCTTGGGAAGCTGCAGAGAAAAAATGGAGAAATTTTGTAAAAGAGAAACAGATGAGTGGAGTTCAATTATGGTCTGGAGAAGATTTTAATTTTCAACAAGCCTATCAAATAAATGCCATACCAAGATTTATTTTAATTGATCCTGATGGAAACATCGTCGCTGCAAATGCACCAAGACCCTCCGATCCGAAATTAAAAACCTTATTCAATTCTTTAAAAATTTAGTACAATTAAAAGCAAAAAAAAAGCGAAATTAAAATTTCGCTTTTTTTTGTGTACTATTTTATCTTTTATTTATATCTACAAAATCTCTATGATTTTCTCCAGTATAAATTTGACGTGGACGGCCAATTGGTTCTTTTTTAAGGCGCATTTCTTTCCATTGAGCAATCCAACCAGGTAATCTACCTAAAGCAAACATTACGGTAAACATTTCTACAGGAATCCCCATCGCTCTGTAGATTATACCTGAGTAAAAATCTACATTAGGATATAATTTTCTATCTACAAAATAAGGATCATTTAAAGCTTCTTGTTCTAATCCTCTAGCAATCTCTAAAATAGGATCTTCAACACCTAGATCTTTCAAAACTTCATCTGCCGCTTTTTTAATGATTTTAGCTCTTGGATCAAAGTTTTTATAAACTCTATGTCCAAATCCCATTAAACGAAAAGGATCGTTTTTATCCTTGGCTTTAGCCATGTACTTTTTCGTATCCCCTCCGTCTTCTTTGATTGCTTCTAACATTTCTAAAACGGCTTGGTTTGCACCCCCGTGTAAAGGACCCCAAAGTGCAGAAATTCCTGCGGAAAGGGAAGCAAATAAACCTGCATGAGAAGAACCAACAATTCGAACGGTTGAAGTAGAACAATTTTGTTCGTGATCAGCATGTAAAATAAGCAATTTATCTAAGGCGTTTTTAATGATTGGATTTATTTCAAAATCTTCATTAGGTTGCTCAAACATCATTTTTAAAATGTTTTCTACATACCCTAGGTTTTTTGACCCATAATTTAAAGGTAAACCTTGTTTTTTTCGCATTGTCCAAGCTACTAAAACAGGAAATTTTCCCATAATTTTAACAACTGAATTATACATGTCTTCTTCTGAATCTACGTTTACAGAAGTTGGATTAAATGCGGTTAATGCACTTGTTAAAGAAGACAAAACACCCATTGGATGTGCTGTCTTTGGAAAAGCATCAACAATTTTCTTTACATCATCATCCACTAAAGATTTTGATTTGATATCTGTATGAAACTTTTCCAACTGTTCTTCTGTTGGTAAGTCTCCAAATATTAAAGCATATGCAACTTCTAAAAAACCTCCTTTGTCAGCTAACTCTTCAATTGAGTACCCTCTGTATCGTAAAACTCCTTTTTCTCCATCTAAAAAAGTAATCGCACTTTCACAAGAGCCTGTGTTTTTAAAACCAGGGTCAATTGTTATCACTCCATTTGTTGCACCTCTTAATGTTTTAATATTAATAGCAACTTCATTTTCTGTTCCTTTTACAAGAGGAAACTCGTAAGAATTATCTCCAATTTGTAATTTAGCTGTATTTGACATTTTACTTTTTTTTTTAAAAATTCAATAATAGGACGAAGATACCATATTTCAGGGAGTTTTTAAAGATTGTTCTTATAGATTTTTGATATTTTATAATAACCTTAACTTATGCTTCTATTCAACAAAAAAAGCCTCATAATTTCTTATGAGGCTTCCTTTTTATAAAAAAGAGTTTGCTTATAATTTAAAAGCTTTTTCTTTTGGGAAATAAGCCGTTGCGCCTAATTCTTCTTCAATACGTAATAATTGATTGTATTTTGCCATTCTATCAGAACGAGAAGCAGAACCTGTTTTAATTTGACCACAGTTCAATGCAACTGCTAAATCTGCAATTGTATTGTCTTCTGTTTCCCCAGATCTGTGAGACATCACTGAAGTATAACCCGCATTTTTAGCCATATTTACCGCAGCAATCGTTTCTGTTAACGTACCAATTTGATTTACTTTAATTAAAATTGAATTTGCAATTCCATTTTCAATTCCTCTTGACAAACGTTCTACATTTGTTACAAATAAATCATCACCTACTAATTGAACTTTATCTCCAATTTTTTCAGTTAAATATTTCCAACCTTCCCAATCATTTTCATCCATTCCATCTTCAATAGAGATAATAGGATACTTTGCTGCCAATTCCGCTAAATAATCTGCTTGTTCTTGACTAGAACGTATTTTACCCGTTTCTCCTTCAAACTTCGTGTAATCATACTTTCCATTCACATAAAATTCTGCAGCAGCACAATCTAAAGCAACCATAATTTCATCTCCAAAAGAATACCCTGCATTTTTAACTGCCAAAGCAATCGTTTCTAAAGCATCTTCCGTTCCCCCTGCTAAATTGGGTGCGAAACCACCTTCGTCACCTACAGCTGTTGATAAATTTCTATCGTGTAAAACTTTCTTTAAATTATGAAAAATCTCAGAACCCATCTTCATCGCTTCAGAAAAAGTTTCAGCCTTTACAGGCATCACCATAAATTCTTGAAATGCGATAGGTGCATCAGAATGTGATCCCCCATTGATGATATTCATCATTGGTAAGGGTAGTGTATTTGCAGAAACACCACCAACATATCTATATAAAGGCATTCCTAACTCATTTGCAGCAGCTTTGGCAGCAGCCAAAGAAACTCCTAAAATTGCGTTTGCTCCTAATTTTGATTTGTTTGGAGTACCATCTAAATCAATCATTAATTGATCGATCGCGTTTTGCTCAAAAACAGACGTACCTAATAACTCCTCTGCTATAATGTTGTTTACGTTGCTTACCGCTTTTAAAACACCTTTACCCATGTAGTCTTTACCTCCATCTCTTAACTCTACAGCTTCATGTTCTCCTGTTGAAGCTCCTGAAGGAACTGCTGCTCTACCTAAAACCCCATTTTCTGTAGTTACATCTACTTCTACTGTTGGGTTCCCTCTTGAATCAAAAATCTGACGTGCGTGAACGCTAATTATAATACTCATTTTATTGTAATTTAATTAATTAATGTCTTTATTTTAAATGGCTAATCTACGAATACCAGCCCTTTCTTTGTTGATTATAAGAAGTTACTTACGAAAACGTTTTCTAGATAATCAAGCGAACAAATACTAGTTTGTTACAGATTTTGCTACTTTTATGTTTGCTATAAATTGATCAAACAAATATTCAGAATCATGTGGACCAGGACTTGCTTCTGGATGGTATTGTACAGAAAAAGTATTCTTGTCTTTTAAACGAATTCCTGCAACGGTATGGTCGTTTAAATGAACATGTGTAATTTCTATATTTTCGTTTGCCTCAGCATCTTCTCTATTAATTGCGAAACCATGATTTTGAGAAGTAATTTCTCCTTTGCTAGTCAATAGATTTTTTACCGGATGATTAATTCCTCTATGCCCATTGTGCATCTTGTATGTAGCAACCCCTTGTGATAAAGCAATTACTTGATGCCCTAAACAAATACCAAATAAAGGCAAATCTCTCTTGACAATTTCTTTTGCAACTGCTTGTGCTTCTACTAACGGTTCTGGATCTCCAGGCCCATTAGAAATAAAGTATCCATCAGGATTAAAAGCGGCTAAATCTTCAAAAGCAGCATTGTAAGGAAACACTTTAATATAAGCGCCTCTTTTAGATAAATTTCTTAAAATGTTCTTTTTGATACCAATGTCTAAAGCAGAAATTTTAATATCAGCATTTTCATCGCCTACAAAATAAGGTGCTTTCGTAGATACTTTAGAAGCTAATTCTAAACCTTCCATACTTGGTACTTCTGCTAATTGCTTCTTTAATGTGTCAATATGCTCAACATCTGTAGAAATAATTGCATTCATAGCTCCATTATCTCTAATATAAGCTACTAATGCCCTGGTATCTACATCAGAAATTGCAACTAAATTATGTTTTGTAAACCAATCTTTTAAATTTCCGTCAGAGTCTACTCTTGAGTGTGTAAAACTAAAATTTCTACAAATTAAACCTGAAATTTTTATACCATCAGACTCCACTTCTTCATCGTTCACTCCATAATTACCAATATGTGCATTTGTAGCAACCATTAACTGACCAAAATAAGAGGGGTCTGTAAATATTTCTTGGTAGCCTGTCATACCTGTATTGAAGCAAATTTCTCCAGTAGATGTCCCTTCTATTCCTACAGATTTTCCATAAAAAATTGTGCCATCTGCTAATAAAACGAGTGCTTTTTTACGTGTTTGATATTTCATTTATTCGTCGTTATGTTTGTATTCTATTTAAAAGTGTAAAAATATAAAAAAAGGGATAAACGTAAACGTTTATCCCTTTTATATAATTAAAAAATTTGCATTTTTTTATTCTTCAGATTTAACGTCTGTTGTCGTTTCTTCTACTTGTGGAGCATCAGCTTTTTTGCTTCTTCCTCTACGGGTAGTTTTCTTCGCTTTTTTACCATTAGGATTATAGATTTCGTTGTAATCAACTAATTCTACCATAGCCATAGGAGCATTATCCCCTTGACGATTTCCTAACTTGATGATACGTAAATATCCTCCTGGTCTGTCTGCTACTTTTACAGAAACTTCTTTGAATAGTTCTGTAACAGCAAATTTATCACGTAAATAAGAAAAAACAACACGTCTATTGTGGGTTGTATCCGTTTTAGACTTTGTAATTAATGGCTCCGCAAACACTCTTAATGCTTTTGCTTTTGCTACTGTTGTGTTGATACGCTTGTGCTCTATTAAAGAGCAAGTCATATTCGCTAACATCGCTTTTCTGTGCGAAGTTGTTCTTCCTAAATGATTGTGTTTTTTTCCGTGTCTCATGACGTTTGTCTTATGATTTCATCTTGCATCAACTCATTATGAGGAGCAAACTATGAAAAGGTTAATCTCTATCTAATTTGTATTTTGTTAAATCCATTCCAAAACTTAATCCTTTAACAATCACTAATTCTTCTAGTTCTGTTAATGATTTTTTACCAAAGTTTCTGAACTTCATTAAATCACTTTTATTAAAAGAAACTAAATCTCCTAATGTATCTACTTCTGCAGCCTTCAAACAATTTAAAGCTCTTACAGATAAATCCATATCGATTAATCTCGTTTTTAATAATTGACGCATGTGTAATGATTCTTCATCATACGTTTCTGTTTGTGCTATTTCATCTGCCTCTAAAGTGATACGCTCATCAGAGAATAACATAAAGTGGTGGATTAATATTTTTGCAGCTTCAGTTAATGCATCTTTTGGGTTAATAGACCCATCAGTATCAATATCGAAAACTAATTTTTCGTAATCTGTTTTCTGCTCTACACGGAAATTTTCGATTGCATACTTTACATTCTTAATTGGTGTGTAAATAGAATCAGTAAAAATAGTTCCTATTGGTGCAGAAACTTTCTTATTTTCTTCTGCCGGTACAAATCCTCTTCCTTTTTCTATGGTAATTTCTGCGTTTAATTTTACAGATTTATCCATATTACAGATAACTAATTCTGGATTCAATACTTGAAAACCAGAAATGAATTTTTGTAAATCTCCAGCAGTAAACTGCTCTTGACCCGATACCGAAACAGAAACAGTTTCTCTATCAGTTTCATCTATTTGTTTCTTAAAACGAACTTGTTTTAAGTTTAATATAATTTCTGTAACATCTTCAACAATACCAGGAACAGTAGAAAATTCGTGTTCTATACCCTCTACTCTTAATGATGTAATTGCAAATCCCTCTAAAGAAGATAAAAGTACTCTTCTTAATGCGTTACCAACGGTTAAACCGAAACCTGGCTCTAAAGGTCTGAATTCAAATCTACCAGAAAAATCTGTAGATTCAATCATGATTACTTTATCGGGCTTTTGAAAATTTAAAATTGCCATTTTTTTCTTCGTTTTAATTGTTATTTAGTTGCGCGATTTATCAGTGTGAAGAAATACTTACAAATCCTTTGGCTAAATTTCAATATGATTAGTTTATTACTTAGAATATAATTCTACGATTAATTGTTCTTTGATGTTTTCTGGAATTTGTAATCTTGCTGGTACTTTTACAAAAGTTCCAGTTTTAGTATCTGTATTCCATGTTAACCATTCAAAAACATTGCTGTTAGAAGCTAATGCATCATCAATAGCTACTAATGATTTAGATTTTTCTCTAACTGCAACAACATCTCCTTCTGTTAATCTGTAAGATGGAATGTTAACAATTTCTCCATTAACTGTAATGTGTCTGTGAGAAACTAATTGACGAGCTCCACTTCTAGATTTAGAAACACCCATTCTGTAAACAACGTTATCTAAACGAGATTCACATAATTGTAATAAGATTTCACCTGTAATTCCTTGAGAAGAGGATGCATCTTTAAATAAGTTTCTAAATTGACGCTCTAAAATACCATAGGTATATTTCGCTTTTTGCTTCTCCATTAATTGAGTAGCGTATTCAGATTTCTTTCCTCTTCTTCTTGCATTTCCGTGCTGTCCTGGAGGAAAATTTCTTTTTTCGAAGTTTTTATCTTCTCCAAAGATTGCTTCGCCAAATTTACGAGCAATTTTAGTTTTTGGTCCTGTATATCTTGCCATTTCTTTTGTGTTATAGATAGGGATTATGAATTAAGGCTTTCTCCTTCGATAATCTTAGATCCTATCTTGTTAAAAATATAATTATTTTTCTGATAAGAGGTGACGAAATTAATTCGACGTCAACTGAAACTAGTTCTGTTTAAACTCTTCTTCTTTTTGGTGGACGACATCCGTTGTGAGGAATTGGTGTAACATCAATAATTTCTGTTACTTCAATTCCTGCATTGTGAAGGGATCTGATTGCAGATTCTCTACCATTACCTGGTCCTTTTACATACACTTTTACTTTACGTAAACCTGCTTCTTTTGCAACATTTGCACAATCTTCTGCGGCTAATTGAGCTGCGTATGGAGTATTCTTTTTAGAACCTCTAAAACCCATTTTTCCTGCAGATGACCAAGAAATAACGTCACCTTTTTTGTTTGTTAAAGAGATAATGATGTTATTGAAAGATGCAGTTACATGCGCTTCTCCAGTAGCTTCAATTATTACTTTACGTTTTTTTGAACTTGCTTTTGCCATAATTTTTCAGTTTTAGTAATTTAGTTTTCTAATTTGATAGTAAAAACTATGCTTAGATCTTTATTACTTTATCTAACTTATTTTTTCTTGTTAGCTACAGTTTTTCTCTTACCTTTTCTTGTACGAGAGTTATTCTTCGTTCTTTGTCCTCTTAATGGAAGACCTAGTCTATGACGAATTCCTCTTTGACAACCGATATCCATCAATCGCTTGATGTTTAACTGTACTTCAGAACGTAATTCTCCTTCTATTGTGAAAGATCCTACTTGTTCTCTAATTGCTGCGATTTGATCATCTGTCCAGTCTTGAACTTTAATGCTCTCATCTACTTTTGCTGTTGCTAGAACTTTTTGAGCTCTGCTGCTTCCTATACCAAAGATGTAAGTTAATGCAATAACTCCTCTTTTATTCTTTGGAATATCAATACCTGCTATTCTTGCCATTACCCTTGTCTTTGTTTAAATCTAGGATTTTGTTTATTAATCACATATAATCTACCTTTCCTGCG
>Ga0115569_10003566_pt1 | contig 11460 bp, 7 predicted proteins | sample COGITO_mtgs_1205_2_FD_87295 | JGI IMG/M metagenome (GOLD analysis project Ga0115569, IMG submission 87295) | Pelagic marine microbial communities from North Sea - COGITO_mtgs_120503 | ecosystem: Environmental > Aquatic > Marine > Epipelagic | place: Germany:Helgoland, sampling site Kabeltonne...
CTCGTCTTCTCTGCCTTCGAAATGAATACCGTCTTTAGACACAGCTGCACGTGTGAATTGTCTGCCTTCACCTCGTCCATGGTAGTACATCACTATTTGTTGAAGATCTTCACGCACGTGCACGTCGGGTGAGGCGATATGTGCATACAGCGGCGCGGTCCGCCCTGGTGCAAGTGAGCAGGGTGGGCAGGTAGTGGGAAAGAAGGAGTTTTCGAGTCTTAGTGAGCCTGGTGAATAGACGGTCCACGGACCAGTAACTTCATCGGCGTAGGCCATACGCATGTAAGTGCCGCGGTGATCAGCAAAATACAGGTAGTAGTTGCCAAGCGGATTCTCTACCCAATCAGGTACCTTAATCAACGAAGGCCCCTGAATATTGCCGCCCATTCGAGCATCCATTTCAGGCGTGATGATAGGGCCATCACCAAGACGGGTGGCAATGACCTTGGCCGGTTCTGCTGCCTGCGCAGCTGAGAACAAGACAGATAATGAGTACAGCAGTAGAGTTAGTGCTTTTTTTGTTTTCATGTATGAACTCTATGACAGTGGGATTTAAAAGGGGCTGAATTGATGCGTGCTGCTGCTTGTAATGCTTTCTCGTAACGTCCTTTTTTATCATTAATTGGGAATAAAATAAGCAGAGTAGTTCGATCATCTCCGGCATTCCTAATTCGAGTACCTTCTTCGAAACCAGAATTAGATCGTGCTGTGGATGAGGATTCGGTAGCAGGCACTAGATCTTAATTTGATCGCAGCACATGACGCTCTAACATCTGTCGTCTGACCACCGCACCGTAAACATTTCCATTAGCATCCACGCCAACACCTTCGGCGCCTGAGTGATCGTCCCGCAGCGGTTCCAAATCTTCAATGAATGCAGTGACTGTGCCGTCAACGGCAGAACCGATGCGGATACCCTTTCTTATTCCCGTTAATTCACCTGCACCTGTGTCGGGTCCGGATTCCGAGTCGGCTACATAAATTTGGTCATCTGGAGTAATAAAAATACCGCTGGGGCGGCCGAACTGTCTCCATTCGTCGATAAAATCCCCATCCTGACTAAAAATCTGAATGCGATTGTTGTCTCTATCGCCAACAAACAATCGTCCCCGGGAATCCATTGCTATGCTATGGGGTTCGCTGAACTCTCCTTGCCCTGATCCTTTGCTTCCCCATTGTTTAATGAACCTTCCCTCAGACGAATAATGCACAATTCGGTTATTTCTCCCGCCTCGGTGGCTTTCCGCTATAAAGATGTCGCCGTCGTCAGGGTCAACAACAACGTCATTAGGGTTGAACAGTAGTCCCGGTGTTGAGCCGCCTTGCCCTTGTTGCCCGATTGTCATCAAAATATTACCCTCGGAACTGAATTTGAAAACCTGATGTCCAATGCTACCGTTACTGCGAGCATCGGTGACCCACAGATTGCCTTCATAATCCACCGAAGCGCCATGGGGGAAAACAAACAGCCCTGCACCAAAAGAATCCAGCAAATTGCCGTCATAGTCATATTTGAGAATTGGATCTTCGCTGCGACCCTCACAAGAGTTGTCAATGCAGCGGTGTATGACATAGATGAACTGCCCATCGGGAGACGGTTCCACGGCAGTGACAGCAGCCCATTTCGACCCTTCTGGTAATTCGCCCCAACTGCGTAGTGTCTCATAGGGCTGAGGCAGATCGTTGCGCACGCCGTGAACTATTCCTGACGTTGAAGGGGATTGAGCGCGGCTGTGAACCCCTGAATCTATAATGAATAGTGATACCGACAGTAGAGCAAGAATTTTTGTTGTTTGCATGAGTGAGCATCGTAGTTATGGAATCGAAAAAATATCTTAGAAACTGGGAATTATCCAGTATTTTGGACAAAATAGTGCCGACATGTCCCGGACTTGTCTTGCGGATTCTAGTTGAAAATGGGTTATGCTATTGAGCTGCAAACTAAGTCCAGCGAATTAAGCACATTGGAGAGGTAAAGCATATGAAACTTAGCAAATTACTCGTCGCGGTTGCTGCACTGCTTGGGGTTCAGGGCGTATTCGCTCAAGAGCCGTTCACCTACAACGAGCATGTCGCCCAAATCATCAATGAGAATTGCGTGGTATGTCACCAAGAAGGCGGCATTGGCCCCATGCAGCTCACTAATTTTGAACAGGTGCGCCCTTGGGCTCCGCTTATCCAACTCAAGGTAGCTAACCGTGAAATGCCGCCCTACGCCTATGATCACGGCATTGGTATTCAGAATCTAGTCGGCGACTGGCGCATGCAGCAAGATGATATCGATACTATTGTGGCCTGGGTGAATGCTGGCTCCCCTCGAGGTGATCTTGACGTGAACCCACCTGTTGCTCAGGTTAAAACTCCAAGCCAATGGAACTTCGAAGCCGAACTTGGCGCACCGGACCTGATCGTGCCTTCATCCTCTTATGATGTCCCTGCTAATGGTAATGACCTGTGGATAAGAGAGATTGTTGACCCCAGAGTAACAGCGGCAGTTGCAGAGCGCTGCATTAAGGCAGTTCAGGTGAAGCCTCGCGGAGATGCAGCGGCGGTAGTCCATCACGCAAATTCCATCATCTTTATCGAAGATGAATACGGTGAGCTTCGCCGAAATGGCATGCTCACCGAATACGCCATGGGCAAATGGGGTGAGAAAGTGCCAGGCGATGTCTGTAGGACCCTGCCTTCCGGGGCTCAAATACAATGGAATATCCATAATTTCCCCGGTGGCGTCGGTGCAACTGCCAAGGGCGAGATGATCGAGGACAACGTGGTTGAAATCGGCCTGTGGTTCCATGACGAAGAATTCGGTGAGCAGGAAGGCGTTTATCGGCAGGACCTGACGAACTACCGGATAGAGCAACAGGGGGATCTTGTGATTCCACCCAACGGCTATCAAATGACTCAGGGCTTCCACACCTTTGATCATCCGGTGCGTATCGATAGTTTCCAGCCCCATGGTCACCTGCGCATGAATGCCGCCTCGCTGGAGATTTTCTATCCAGAAACCGGACGTACTGTGCCGGTCAGCCAAATCTCCAAATGGAGTGCTACTTGGCATCACAATCATATCTACGACCCCGATGTAGCACCGCTGCTGCCAGCAGGTGCGGTTCTGGTGCTGAAGCAGTGGTATGACAACACAGCGGACAACCCCAACAACCCGGACCCTGATATGTGGGTTGTGGGCGGCAGCCGCACCGGCGATGAAATGACTCACGCCTGGATTGCTGTTACACACCTAGACGATGAAGGCTATGAAAAAATGGTTGCCGAGAGAGAAGTAAAGCAGCAACGTTCTCTCGCAGGCAGTGACTGAATAGCACGCAATCTTGGTCACTCGTCAAAGAGGGCTAATAGCGCCGGGCAGAGGCGCAAACACGCGAAGAAATCGTTGAACAATCGCGTTAAGTTCCGAGCTGCTGCAAGCTGCTCGGAACTTTTTTCAGCAATATTGAGAGAGTAATTCATGCTAACCACCCGCAGCACCTTCCAAAAAAAGCGTATGCAGCTAACTGCTTTCTCAATCATTTTCTTATCAATAACCACACTCAAACAGTCTCAAGCCCAAGATCAGGAATGGCGTACTTATGGCGGCGACTTGGCCAGCACCCGTTATTCTCCGCTGGACACTATCACTGGTGAAAACTTTAACCAGTTAGAGGTTGCGTGGGAATTCGACACGAGTAGCTTTGGCCCTAGTCCAGAGTTTAATTTTCAATCAACACCCTTAATGGTCAATCGAACTATCTATACCACTGCTGGAAACAGGCGAGCTGTTGTTGCTTTGGATGCTTCGAGCGGAGAGATTCTCTGGATGTCCCGTCTCGATGAAGGAGAGCGCGCGTCGAATGCTCCCCGCCGGCTGTCAGGTCGCGGACTGGCATGGTGGGATGATGGCAGCGACAGGGGACGTATCATTTATGTAACACCCGGCTACCAGATGATTGCGCTGGATGCGGCGAACGGAGAACGCATCGAGAACTTTGGAATCGATGGCATTGTAGATTTAAAACAGGAGTTCGATCAGGACTTGAACCTCATAACAGGTGAAGTAGGACTCCATGCCGCACCTATCGTTGCCAATGGCGTTATCGTTATCGGTTCGGCGTTCCGTGCGGGCAGGATGCCAACTAGCCGGGAAAAGCCAAAAGGCCATGTTCGCGGCTACGACGCGCGCACTGGCAATCGACTCTGGATCTTTCATGCTATTCCCGAGGCCGGTGAGTACGGCAATGATACCTGGCTGAATAACTCCTGGTCCTATACGGGCTATGGCGGCTCTTGGGCACAGATGACAATCGATGCTGCGCTAAATACGGTGTACCTGCCTACCGAAACTGCTACCGGGGATTCTTATGGCGGTCATCGGCACGGAGACAATCTATTCACCAACAGTATAGTTGCACTCGATCTCACAAGCGGTGAGAGAAAATGGCATTTTCAGACTACACATCATGACGTGTGGGATTGGGATATTCCCTCTGCGCCAATGCTCCTTAATCTAACTATTAATGGGCAAACCAGCGCTGCTCTGGTGCAAACAGTAAAACAGGGTTACACCTTCGTGTTCGACCGGGCGACTGGAGAGCCTCTGTTTGAGATCGAGGAAGTACCGGTGCCTCCATCCGATATTCCCGGTGAACGACTTTCTCCTACTCAGCCAATTCCTGTAAAACCTCCACCGTTCGCTCGCCAAGGGCTCAGCGACGATGAATTAATTGATTTTACGCCGCAGTTGAAAACCAAGGCACGAGAGATACTCTCTCAGTACCGTTATGGCGAGATCTATATGCCTCCGTCTCTGGCGGAGGCCGACGACGGTACGTTCGGCACGCTGTTCATGCCCTCGCAAACCGGAGGAGCCAACTGGCCAGGAGGCGCAGTCGATCCTGAAACCGGCTTCATGTATATTTTTAGCAAGTCAGATGTGGGCCGAATGTCTATGAGCAGTCGTCCCGAGCGCTCCGACATGGACTATATTAATCTGCAATTGAGAACTGCGCCGCGATTGAGTGTGGAGGGTTTGCCATTAATCAAACCACCTTATGGACAGATCGTGGCATTGGACTTGAACGAGGGTGAAAAGCTTTGGGATGTTGTGCATGGTGAGACGCCGGATTCTATTCGCAATCATCCTGCACTGGCCGGGCTCGATATTCCACCTACCGGACAAGCGGGGCGTGTAGGTGTCCTGGTTACCAAAACACTTGTGATAGCCGGCGACGGTGGCAGTTATACAAATGCTGATGGCGAGCAAGAAGCCTTGCTGCGAGCCTATGACAAACTTACCGGCAAGCAACTAGGCAGCCTATCCATGCCAGCGCAACAGACCGGAAGCCCAATGACTTACGCTATCGACGGCGTCCAGTATCTGGTTGTGGCGATCGCAGGTTCAGATGTGCCGGGACGGTTGAGGGTTTACAGTTACGGGCCTTGATTCACTAGTTTTTTGAGTGCACATTCACAGCCGCACACTGTAACGAGATAACTTATGAAATTATTCACAACACTATCCTTATTCTGCTTTTTTGTTGCTGCTGACGCGCAGGAAAAAATAACAGAAAGTGAGAAACAGATGCGCATTCTATCTGCGTATCACGGGCTTGATCCCTTGCCGCCACTTGCAACTCGATTGTGTGGAATGCCGCCTGCTGGTGGCCAGGATGGAATGCCCGTTACCTTTTCTGTGCAGATAAATAGTGCATCAGTTTCTGCAATCGCCTTTGCAGTTGAAACTACCTCTGGTGAAATTATTACTCCACTGTGTGCCACATTGCGACCTGCGACAGAGGCGCTCGAGAAGCGTACTGTGCTTCTTATTGGGGCCTTTAGTGTCGACGATGCACTGCCGCTCAGTGTTGAAATTGTGGAACAACTCGAAGATGTCGATGGAAATTCACTGGTGGGCTTGAGAAGTGAAAAGGTGACGCTCCTCTCAGCTGGGCCCAGCCTCGTGCTTGCCGAGCGCTTCGCTTCCGATACTGAAGGGCTTGAAGGGGAATGCCCAATCGAGACCGCACAAGCAGTTCAGCTAACTTGGGAAGGCGGGGTTACCGGAGCCCAGGGTGCCGCTCTTGCCGAGGCCCAGCGAACAGCTATATCGGTTTTTCTTAGTGACGGGGATTCCGTGCACCCACTTATCCTCGCAGATGATGACCCGGATAACCATGTCATTGCCTGTCTCGCTGAGACCAGTCCAGCAGTTTCGGTTAGCGTAGCAGCGGGCTTCTTTCATGACCCGGGTGATGACGCTAATCCCGAGACCAGAATAGATGTGATTTCAAGAATGAAGGAGTAATTTTTTTGAGATTGCCGCAATAGCATTGAATGACTATAAGATGAAAACTAGACAAGAATTAACGTTGACTAGGGTCATGCCTATGTCTAAAAAAGGAATCTCGCTATGAAACACTTTTTTAAGCTAATGCCTTTGCTTGCGCTGTCGATTGTTCTTTGCTCTGAGTCTTGGGCTCATCAAGTTCTGTAGCTTGATCTTCGCTTCAATCCTGATTTAGCGACGATTCGAGCGCTGTTTGAAAACCCGGGTATTGCGCCTGGAGATATCCTCGAGCTGAGACATACCAATGTGTCCTGTACAGAGCAGGCGTGGCTAGCAGAAAAGGAGTGGAAGTTCGTAGCGAATTTTTTTCTGCTTGCGCTACTGCCACTAGGCAGAGATAAGTCCAGATAAAGATAATAACAGATAGCTAAAAAGGCACCCTGGGAGCAGTTATGAAAGCTAGTAAATTACAGAGTCGGGCAGGCCGAGTCGCCTTGCGTTTAATTACACTTGTATTCGCAGTATCGAGTGGCCTTTCAATCAATCTATCAGCCCAGACGGATTTTCCGCCGCTTGCCGATAGAGATCGGGCAATGACCATGCCGGGAGAATTCGTTCTGGCAAGTGTTGGTGACTTGATGATACGCCGCCCCGCATCTCAGCTCGTCGACCCCAAAGTGCAGGCAGTTTTTGACTTGATAAGAAATGCCGATCTTGCAGTGGCAAACATGGAGGGTGAGTTGGTGAATTTGCGAGAATTCGATGGCCCCCTCAATGGCTTTGTAGGCAGTCATGAGGTCGCAGCCGATCTCAAATTGATGGGCTTCGACATGGTCAATCGTGCCCAGAACCATCTTCTTGATTCCGAATTCGAGGGCATGTTTTCAACGAACGCTTTGTTGGACGAAGCAGGCATTATTCATGCGCGCAGCGGTAGAAACCTGCAAGAAGCAGCCGCACCGGCTTATCTTGAGTTGGCAAAGGGGCGCGCCGCGTTAGTCGGCGCTCATGCCCCCATCTTTCCAGAACACTATCGACTTGCGGCAACATCTCGCAATGGAAATCTGGGAGGAAGACCCGGTCTCAACATGCTCAATTATAGAGAGACTATTTTAGTATCCCAGCAGCAGTACGATGCCCTGCAGCAAGTTCGTCAGGGATTCCTGGAATACCGAGACAACTATGACAATCCGCGCCCCGTAGCCAACGCTTCGCCCGATACGGGTATAAGCATTCCTGCCTCGAGTTCCGGACGCAATGACCCCAGATATCGAGTAATTCGGGGTGATGAAATTCCAGGCACAGTTGCGTATACCTTGAATGGCAATGACGTGGATCGCATGCTCAGGAATATTCGCAATGCCCGCCAGCTTGGAGATTTCGTTACTGCCGCCGCTCACATCCATCAGAGTGAGTCGGTCGTGGAGTTTCAGCATTTGAGCACGCGCCCGCCCGAGTTCTATGTGGATCTGGCGCATCAGGCTATCGATGCCGGAGCCGATGCCTTTGTTGGCACGGGAGTGCAAACACTACGCGGCATTGAAATCTACGAAGGCAAACCGATTTTCTATGGTCTGGGTGAGTTTTTTCGAGAAGCACAGTGGGAATTGGAGCTGGTTGTCGGTGCTGCCGATGCAGACCCACAAAGAAGATTGCAGCAGTTCTCCCGAAATTTTGGCGGATCCACCCAGTCTTTGGAAAGCGTGGTTGCAGTTAGCCATTATGAAGACGGTGCTCTACGAGAGGTGCGACTTTACCCGATAGAGTTGGGGATAAACGGCCCTGACTCAAAGCTTGGTATTCCGCGGATGGCCAAAGAGAGTCATGCCCAATTAATTCTGGAACGTGTTGCGCGCTTGTCGGATCAATGGGGAACTACCATCGAAGTCGAAGGGAGTGTAGGTGTAATACATGTGGAATAATATAGCCTTTTATCATCGTAAAACGAGCGATTCAATTATGCCAAAACTGAACCATATTAAATTCCATCAGAGAGTAGCGGTAATTTTTTCGCTGTTTTTTTCTGTTGCTGCATTATCCCAGGTCACGGATGCGCGTTTCACGCCCAGCAATGACTACAGCATCGACGAGGCTTTCTTCAAACTGCCACCGGGCAGGTCAATCGGTGCCACCTCGGGCTTGGGAATTCACCCGGATGGTTCGTCTTTCTGGGTCTTTGATCGCTGCGGTGCCGAAAATTGCCGAGGGTCAGATCTTGCCCCAATTATGAAATTCGACCGGCAGGGCAATCATCTTCTCAGTTTCGGTGAAGACCTGTTTCAGCGTCCTCATGGCTTGACTGTAGATAGAGGTGGAAATGTTTGGGTAACAGATGATGTTGGCTCACGTGACATCGATACTGTTAGCGAAGCCAAGGGTCATCAGGTCTTCAAGTTCAGTCCCGAAGGCGAATTGCTCATGACTTTGGGCAAACCCGGTATCCCAGGCGACGGCCCAGACACATTCAATATGCCATCGGCAGTAGTCGTTGCGCCGGGTGGCGACATCTTTGTCGGTGACGGGCATGGCCCTAGATCAAACGCTCGCATCGTGAAGTTTGACTCCCATGGCGACTATCTCATGACTTGGGGGTCATTTGGCGAGGGCCCGAATCAGTTTCATACGCCTCACGCATTGGCTATGGATTCCGCGGGCCGGTTATTTGTTGGCGATCGCGGTAACGATCGAGTACTTATTTTCGATCAGTCCGGCAACTTTCTCGACGAGTGGACGCAATTTGGCCGACCCAGCGGCATGTTCATCGATGACAATGACCTGCTGTATGTCGCCGACTCCTCATCTTCAAACACAGCACAATCTAATCCCGGTTTTGAAGAAGGTATTCGCGTCGGGAATGTGAGAGATGGCCGTGTGATGTTGTTTATTCAGGACCCCGATGCGAGCGGGAGTCAGGAGGGTGTGGTTGCCGACAGAGATGGAAATATCTATGGCTCACTCACAGCAGGCATGGCTTTGCGAAAATATTCACTCTCTAAATAAAAAGAATAAATTTTCCCCTTTATCAAAGGAACAGGTCTAGTCATCACCCCTTAGCGGTGCCTGCTCACGAAAGAATATAAATGAACAATAATGCAGGAAAACTGGCTAGTTCAGTTTTGGTTTTGGCCTTTGCGTTCGGTCCAAAAATTTTCTATTCAGGATTTAGTACTGTCCTAAAGCCAATATGACTGGTGCCAAGTCCGCTATCCTGTGCTTCTCTAGCCGCAGGCCTGAACCGAAGACAATAGTTTTCGGCGCATAAATAGGAGCCTCCCTTAATTACTCGAGCTACGGCACTACCGTGATTGCCGCTCACGCTTTCCTGCTGCGAAGGACCCTCTGGATTCAAGGTGTCAGCTGGGTCGTGTTCGGGGTAGTACCAATTGGAAGTCCACTCCCAAACATTTCCGATAAGATCATAAATGCCGTAATCGTTTGACCCAAAGCAGCCAACCGGCGCCAGGCCAACATGACCGTCTTCTGATGCGTGTTCCACAGGGAATGAGCCCTGCCATGTATTGGCATGATGATGGCCATCAGGGGCAAGCTCATTGCCATCCCAGGCATACCTGTTGTCTTTTTTGTTGCGTGCCGCCAGCTCAAATTGTGCCTCGGTTGGCAACGATCGTCCCGCCCACGTCGCATAGGCTCTAGCGTCTTCGAAGGCGATATGAATAACCGGATAATTGTCTCTACCCGTGATATTGCTATCTGGGCCGTCTGGATGGCGCCAGTTAGTTCCCGCCACCCAAGACCACCAATTGTCTGTAGGCTGTCCTGCAAGAGGCGGAACGAACAACACAGAACCGGGCTGAAGGTACTCTGCGGGTACATCCGCTGGCCAGTCGGCCGGATTAGGGCTTTGTTCGGCAACAGTGATGTAGTTCGTTTCTTCAATAAATTTGGCAAATTGTGCATTAGTCACTTCGTGAGCATCCATCCAGAATCCCGTTACGGAAACTGCGTGAGCCGGGCCTTCTTCTCTATAGGTAGAGTCGTCACCCATAACAAATTCAGCACCCTCAACCCATGCCTGATTAACTTGCCCGAGTAAACAGGAGTTAGAGGAATGTGCATCCATGGGGGTCTGCGCCAGCGCAGATTGGGACAGTAGAAATAGTCCGCAGGAAAAGAAGCTTGAATTTATTTTTTGCATGTTAAGTGCCTGTTTTCGGTATGCTCATTAGGAGTGCTGATATCAATTGCTGGAGCTGAGGGGTAGTTCTCCCTGCCAGCCTTATTGTTAACCACTTTTAAATTTTGATTAACAATAAGACCCTCTGTCTTTTTGACTTCGCTTGTTCCGGCTGGCTTCTAGTCAATGATCGCTTGCTGCACAGCATTCTCAAAATCATCCTGTGCGGCTCGGTAGGGCTGTTGCAACATAATGACTGCTGTTAGCTCTTCTGCCGGATCGGTATATGAACGTGTGCCGAATGCGCCGCCCCAGCCGAATGCCCCGGCACTGCGGCGTGTATTTGATACTATGGGGTTTTCTACTACAGCTACGGTATAGCCAAACCCTTGTCCCTTTACATTCAGTCCAATGCCTTTATAGAGGTCGCCGGATTGGTTGCTGCCCATCATGCGAACGGTGCGTGGGCTTAATAGTCGGTTACCGAATAGCTCACCGCCGTTAACCAGCATCTGTTCAAAGCGCAGGTAATCTGCGGCAGTACTGTTGAACCCGTAGGAGCCAGAAAAGTAAGTGGTATCGGGTGTATCGAAGAAGGGTGCCATATCCCGGTCAGAGATTACTACCCTTCGGTCTGCGTATTCTTCAGGAACGTTCCACCAGGTGTTGTTCATGCCTAGGGGTTCGAAAATGCGTTCTTTCACGAACTGGTCGAAAGGCAGGCCGGATTCAATTTCGATGATGCGTGCGATCACATCTAAAGCAGTGCCCCCGCTATATTGCCAGCGAGTACCAGGCTGGAAATCAAGAACATAATTGCCGTACTTAGGTACCGTGTTTGCAAGCGTTGCTCCCGGGCTGCGATTTGCAGGCGTGGATATTGCCGTGCCTAGACCGCTGCTTGCAAGGCCAGAGGTATGGGTCAGAATGTCATGCACGGTTATTTGACGGTATGCGGGTACCAGTCGGTGTTCAGGGAGGTTTTCTCGAACGACGCGCAACGGGCTGATGTTCTCCTCATAGGAGTCCGCGAGTACCGCCA
>Ga0115569_10003569_pt1 | contig 11456 bp, 10 predicted proteins | sample COGITO_mtgs_1205_2_FD_87295 | JGI IMG/M metagenome (GOLD analysis project Ga0115569, IMG submission 87295) | Pelagic marine microbial communities from North Sea - COGITO_mtgs_120503 | ecosystem: Environmental > Aquatic > Marine > Epipelagic | place: Germany:Helgoland, sampling site Kabeltonne...
AACGGGGTAACCATTGCCGAGAGAACTCGGCCAAATGTCGGGTTCATGCGTGTCCTTCTTTAGCTCGGTCAATGCCGAGTGATCCCAGTAGATCCTCGTGTAACTCAAACCAGATCGTGTGATACGAATCGATCATGGGTTTGGTGAACCACTCGATCTCGCCAGATTGCACCTTGGCCAGGGCCTCGGCGAAGCTGGGTGCATAGTGCTCGAATCGCTGGAACAACGCTCCAAGATCGGCGCAGATGGGTTGCATGCTCGCATCGGCTTCGGCGAGACGACCAATGATCATGGCGTCGTATTCGGCGTCGCCATGATCGTTCGACACCTGCGCTCCGTCGATCATGCGAACTTGCCAGTCGGTACACAGACCGAGGAACGGCTGGTTGTGTTCGAGGAACCGACGGTAGATAGCGTCGAGTTGTGCACGCCTGCCAGCGTCGTCGAGTTGCTGCGCGAGCAGTGCCTCGCCATGAGCACGCCCGGCGGGCAACAACATCCAGCCGGTCATACGTCCTTCGCGGTACTTAACTCGCTCAGCGTCCGCGAGTCCGTCGAGGACCTGCTTGGCTCGTTCTGGGCTCACTCCTGCGGCTTCGGCCACCACGTCGGTGTCCGCAAAACTTTTCAGGCGTAGCGCGTGCACCACGCGCAATTGTTCTTCGTTGTCCACAGCGGTGGATGTTATCGCCACTGCTCCCCCGCCTCGAAGTTCTTTATATGCCTCGGACAAACTAAACCTGCTGAGGATGCTGGTCAGGCCGTCGCAAAATTCCCAAACAACCAGGGAAGAACCATCGAACCGGGTAGCGGCCGCTGCTACTCCCACTCAGGGGCTGAACTCGCTTTGCCACGTGCGACGCGTCGCAGAATCAGCGGGTAACCGGCCAGCGCAATCGTACTGAAGATGAACCACTGCACGGCATAACTGGCATGAGGGCCTGCATCGAGAGAGGGCAACGACAACGCCGTCGGCAGTGCGCCCGGGTCAACCGATGCTGGATCGAGGCGCAGTACCACCGGCGACAGATCATAGGCGACCTGCTCGGCCAGCCGGGCCACGTCTGGTCTCCCCAACGTCGACAGCTGTCCTTCTTCGGGATCAGCGACTTGGAACCCTTCGGCGGTGCGAGCTGGCTGAATCGTGCCGACGATCTCGATTCGGCCCGACGCAGGTTCTGTTCCCGGACGAGGTGCATCAGCTTCGAACACACGCGGGATCCAGCCTCGATTGACTGCTACGGCCCAACCGTCGTCGGTCACGAACGGGGTCAGAACCCACCAGCCTGGTGATCCTTCGAGCGTGCGATTCCGTATCAGCACCTCGTCTTCGGTGCGGTACTCCCCCGTGACTACAACGCGAAGATACTGCTCTTCTTCACCAACCAAGGCGTCAGCCCCGGGAGGCGCGACCGACGCCAGCGACACCGGCGCTTGTTCGACACGAGCCGTGATGAGTTCGTTGCGGTCGCCTCGTTCACTGTGGCGGTTGACTTGCCATATGCCAGCGAAGAGCATGGCGGCGACCAGCCCTGCTACCAGGACGTGGGAGAGAACCCATGCGGGTCTTCGCACAAAGCTGTAGTCGGGAGTTTCCTCGACGGTGGGCGTCACGTTGTCAGGATTCAGACGTCGAGGATGGCATCAAGGCCCACGGTGACACCTGGCTGAGCAGCGATGCGTTTGCAGCCCAGCACGACACCTGGCATGAACGACGACCGGTCGTAGCTGTCTTGGCGAATGGTCAGGCTCTGGCCAAGCGCCCCAAGAATGACTTCCTGATGCGCAACCATCCCCCGCATACGCACCGAATGCACATGGATGCCAGCGGGCCCGACACCGCCACGGGCTCCGGGGTACACCTGGTGCTCAGTTGGGTCTGGAGCCCAGTCGTCGGAGGCCGCCGCCATACGCTCGACGGTGGTCACGGCAGTTCCTGACGGCGCGTCGATCTTGTTGTCGTGATGCAACTCGATGACTTCGGCGGTGTCGAAGAACGGCGCCGCAATCTCTGCGAAACGCATCATCAGCACCGCACTGATCGCAAAGTTCGCGGCGATCAGCAGATTGCTCGAGGTGAACGCCGCCTCGAACGCAGACATGTCATCGTCGGTAAATCCGGTCGTGCCAACTACGGCATGGACACCAGCAGCAGCGACGACTGGCAGGTTGTTTCGCGCTGCTTCGGCCACAGTGAAGTCCACGACGACGTCGGGACCCGAGGCAAGAAACATATCGAGGTCTGTCTGGATATCCAGGCCTTGCGCCGTCACAGCACCGGCACCATATGGATCGAATGCTGCGACAAGCAACAGTTCTGGGTCTGCTTCAACGGCTTCGCAGACCGAGGCACCCATGCGCCCCGCTGCTCCAAGAACACCGACCTTGACCTGTTCACCCATCACTCCAAGCTACCCGAAGTCCATCGGTGTGCTGCTGCTGTTTGGCCGCACAAAACCACGAAGGTGAGCGCAACAGGACAGGAGTCGGAGCGATGGAGAAGCGGCTGGAAGGACCGTCGAGGTGAAGGCCGTCGACAGAATGAGCGCAACGAACCCGGCTACCTCCGAGCGGAACAGCGCAACATGGTGAAAACGAGAATGGGCGCCGCGCGCTGCGCGGCGCCCACTCAGATTTGATTACCGATAGTGCCAGCTAGGCCACCAGCTGGTTAGTCCTTGTAGCGATCAGACTGTTCGGCATCGAAGGCTTCGTTGAACGACACGACTTCGACGTCGCCAGCGGCCTTCTTCGGACGGTCACTGCGACCACCACCGCTGTCACGATCGCGGCCACCACGGCCACCACCATCACGGCCACCGCCGTCACGGTCACGACCACCACGAGCGCCACGGTCACGACCACCACGGCCGCCACCACTGTCACGGTCACGACCACCGCCGCCTTCACGACTACGACCACCACGATCACCACGGCCGTTGCCGCTGCTCTCGCCAGAATCCTCGCCACCGCCGCTGGTGAGTTCATCAGCGAACTCGGCAGGCATCAGGCTGATCTTGCCGTTGGGGTCGATGTCTTCGACAATCACCTCGATGGTGTCGCCCAAGCTGAGCTCGTCTTCGACCTTGTCGATGCGGCGTTTGCCACCGATCTTCGAGATGTGGACCAGACCGTCTCGGCCAGGCATGATGTTGACGAACGCACCGAAGTTGGTGATGTTCACAACACGACCCGTGTAGGTCGCTCCCATTTCTGGAGTCGGCGGATCAAGGATCAGCTTGACCTGGCGTTCTGCTTCGGCGACCGCATTGCGATCTGCAGAGGCAATCGACACCACGCCGACCATGCCGTCGTCGTCGACAGAGATGTCGGCGCCGGTCTCGGCCTGCATGGCGTTGATGACCTTGCCTTTAGGGCCAATGATCTCGCCGATCTTGTCGATCGGGATCTCGAAGCTAACGATCTGAGGAGCGTTCTCGTTGACCTCAGAGCGAGGTTCAGCGATTGCTTCGGCCATATTGGCCAACACCTGCATGCGAGCATCGAGTGCTTGCTGAAGAGCAGCAGCAAGAACGTCGGCAGGGATGCCGTCGATCTTGGTGTCCATCTGCAGTGCAGTTACGAAGTCAGCTGTACCGCAGACCTTGAAGTCCATGTCGCCCATGGCATCTTCGGCACCGAGGATGTCGGTGATCGGAATGTACTTGCCATCTTCGTGGATGAGACCCATGGCGATACCGGCAACAGGAGCTGCAATCGGTACACCAGCGTCCATCAGCGACAATGACGAGCCACAGACCGAAGCCATTGAGCTTGAGCCGTTCGACGCCATAACTTCTGACACCAAACGGTAGGTGTACGGGAAGTCTTCGAAGTCAGGGATGACCGGAACGAGGGCTCGTTCGGCGAGTGCGCCGTGGCCGATCTCGCGACGCTTCGGTCCACGCATGAAGCCGGTTTCGCCGGTGCAGTATGGAGGGAAGTTGTAGTGATGCATGTACCGCTTACGGCTTACCGGGTCGATGCCATCGATCATTTGGTCCATGCGTCCGGTGCCCAACGTGGTCACGTTAAGAACCTGTGTGTCGCCACGCTGGAACAGACCAGAACCGTGGCCGGTCGCAACAACGCCGATTTCGGACTTGAGCTCACGGAGATCGGCTGGGCCACGGCCATCCATGCGGATGCCTTCGTTCAAGACACGGTCGCGGACGACCTTCTTGGTTAGCTTGCGCAATGCGCCGCCGATGAGATCACCGTCGTGATCTGAGAGTTCTTCACGAACAGCGGACTTGATTGCGCCTTCGGCTGCCTGGCGTTCCATCTTGTCAGCAATGGTCATTGCTTCTTTGACACGATCGGTAGCGATCGCTGCAACAGCTTCGTAGACCTCGTCGGTCGTGTCAGCCGTGACGCTGTAGTCCATCTTTGGCTTGGCGCCAAAGGACGTGACCAGCTCATGCTGCAGATCGATTGCCTGGCGGATCCACGCCTTCGATGCTTCGAGGCCTTCGCCGAGCACGGTCTCATTGACCTTGGGAGCGCCAGCTTCGTACTTCGGGATCGAGCCAGCAACGCCGCCGGCTTCAACCATCGAGATAGCGATATCGCCGGTGCTGGTCTCGCGACCGGCAACCACGATTTCGAAGGTGCCTTCTTGGCCCTCTTCATACGTTGGGAACGGAATCCATTCACCGTCGGTTGAGTAACCCAGGCGCACGGCGCCAACCGGGCCGTCGAACGGAATGTCGCTGAGCATGAGTGCTGCAGACGCTGCGTTCAGAGCCAATACGTCGTACTGGTTCGCCTGGTCAGCAGCCAGAACGGTGGCGATGACGTGAACCTCGTTGCGGAACCCATCAGGGAAGTTGGGGCGCAATGGGCGGTCCAACAGGCGACAGACCAGGATGGCCTGTTCGCTTGCGCGACCTTCACGACGGAAGAACGAACCGGGGATTTTGCCCGCGGCGTACATGCGCTCTTCGACATCGACGGTTAGCGGGAAGAATGAGGCATTCTCACGTGCTTGTTTCGCGCCGGTTGCGGTCACCAAGACCTGCGTACGGCCCATGGTGGCGATTACGGAACCGCCAGCGAGGTTGGCCATCCGGCCAGCCTCAAGTGTGAACAGCTTGTCGTCCGCACCTTGTATTTCTGTAGAAACGCTCTTCGCTTCTTTGGTCATGGCTTTCTCCTGCCGTGACCGCGCCGCCAATGTGCTCGGGTGAGCACTGCTCTCTACTAGAGCGCGGCGGGCGGCCGTTGTTGAGTAGTTGGGTGACACTCGCCTTGAGTGTCGTGCCAAGCCAGTGACCAGTTGACGGTTTCCCTCGCAGTTGTAGGGAAAGCCTCGACTGTCCACCGACTAGGTGGCGTCAATAATCATTACCGATGAAGGTTAATGATGTGGGGATGGCGACGAACTCTGTAGCTCGGCCGCATTTGTAATTGGTTCGACCTGTTAGCGGCGAAGTCCGAGTTCACCAATGATTGCGCGGTAGCGCTCAACATCGATGCCAGCAAGGTAGTCGAGCAGACGACGGCGACGACCAACAAGCATCAGCAAGCCGCGTCGGCTGTGGTGATCCTTCTTGGCGGTCTGCAGGTGCTCCGTCAGATGAACAATGCGGTCAGTGAGCAGTGCGATTTGGACCTCGGGGGAACCGGTGTCGCCTTCGCCTCGTGCGTGCTTTGCGATCGTTGCAGCTTTTGCGGGCAGATTTGTTGCAGCTTTTGCGCTCATCGTCTTGTCTCTCGATTTCTTGGGTTTCGGACCCAGCCCACGCTGCCCGTTCGGTCCTGAGCTGATGTAACAGCGAAGTACCGTGACGAAGCGATGAGCATTGCCTAACAGGTGCCAGGCGGTTGCCCGACCACGAGAGGGTAACGCCGGAATACCGGTTCCACGCCTGCAGCCGAATCGTTCCGGACCGCACCCAAGAGAGCGGCTCGATAACTCGGCACCACTACCTGCTAGTAGACAGCGTACTGACGGCAATATTCATAGATGGCCATCGAGGTGGCCGTGGCCGCGTTGAAGCTATACGGCAGGCCATACACGGGGATCTCAACCACGTCGTCCAATGCCGCCAGAATCTCAGGAGCGATACCCAGCCGCTCGTTGCCCACGACCAGCAAGGTCCGTTCTTCGAATGCGTAGCTGTGGATGTTCTGCGAGTGCGTGGCCTGTTCGACACCGACCAAGCGGTAGCCGTCGTCTTTGAACTTCTTGAGCGCCGGCAGCAGCGTTCGGCGAACGACTATTTCCAGTTCGTCTGCACCGTCACGAGCAATCTTGCTGATCAGCTTGTTGTTGCCACACAAGACCAGTTTCTGGACGCCGCATGCACTGGCGGTTCGAGCGATCGCTGAAATGTTGACGTTGCTTCTCATAGGAACGCAAGCAACAACGAGCTCTCGAGGGTACGAAAGTTCGGACTGAGGCCGGCGCCGCACTTGTTCAAAAGAGGCCATTGTGCACCGAGGGTACCGGAGGTCAGCTCGCTGGTTCTTCGGAGGGCGCTGCAGGGATCACGACGGCTGGCTTGATCTTGCCGCCTTCGACTCGTTCATGCACCGCAACCACGGCGCCCTGTGAGTCGAGCAGCACCCATGGTCCTGCACCCGTCAGGACATCTTCAGAAAGCCGTTGGCCGTTCCGGACCCGGGCGACGGTTTCGTCATCGAGCGACACCGATGGATAATCGGCAAGCCCCTCGGCCAGTGAGATGATCGTGGACTTTTCAAGGACCGCAGCGTTGGCTTCGACATGACGGCCAATCGCGGTGCGTCGTAGGGATCGCAGGTGTGCTCCCCCACCCAACGCAGCACCGATATCGGCGGCGATGGTTCGGATGTAGGTGCCAGATCCACAGCGAGTCGTGAACTTAAAGACGTGTGACTCGCCAGGTTCCGTCGGCAAAAAGGCTGGATCGACCGAGATTTCGTGCACCGTGACCGGCCGAGGTTTACGCTCGACCGTCTTGCCTTCACGAGCAAGCTGATGCAGCCGTTTCCCGTCGATCTTGATGGCAGAGACCATCGGCGGGATCTGTTCGATATCGCCAACGAATTGGGGCGCAACCCGGATCACATCTTCGATTGTTATGTCCGACATGTCATGGCGCACCGTGACCTCGCCATCGGCATCGAGCGAATCAGTCTCAACGCCAAGCACCGCTTCGGCTACGTAGGTCTTTTCGAGCTCCGTAATGAAACGAAGCAACCGGGTACCGCGGCCGACGCCCAACACGAGGACACCGGTTGCACCTGGATCTAACGTGCCGCTGTGACCGATCTTGCGGGTGCCGAAGACACCACGAGCCTTGGCGACAACGTCGTGGCTGGTCCACTCGATTTCCTTGTCGACCACCACGAACCCGTTGGGACCCTCATGGCCGCCTTTTCTTGCCATGGCGCGTACTTACTCTTCTTCTGAATCTTCTGCGGGTAGGGCTTCGGGTGATGACGCATAGGCGCGATCGCCCTCGGCCTCCATGGTCTGGAGGATCTCTCCGACCCGGGTTCCTGAGCGCAAGCCGGGGTCGATCAGAAACTCCAAGTCGGGCACCCTGCGCATATTGCCTTGGCGAGCGATGGCCTTTCGGAGCCGGCCCATGTGGGTATACAGACCTTCGAGATCTTCCTCTTCGAGATTCAGCGTCGAGAAGTAGACCCGGGCTCGCGTCAACTCATTGTCGACCTCGACATCGGTGACGGTCACATAGGCGACGTAATCGTCATCGATACGTCGTAGTTCCTCGCCGATAATTTCGCGCAGGGACGAGCCCAGGCGATCGGTCCGGGCAAAGCCCCGGCTTCCACGTTGGTTTCGTCGACTCACGCCGCCACGGTACCGGCCGCAGCGTTGACGCCTACTTCTTGATGACGACTGTCGATGCATTCCGGTCCATCACGGTGCGATGTTGGCTGCCAGAGAACAACATGATGAGTGGCACCAGCACGATCAGCAACCTCTTTCGCCGTTGCCTCGGTTTTATGTGCCGTTCGCACGAATGGCTTGCACTGCGATAGAGATCTGCGCAGCCGCAACTGCCGTCATCATGAACGCACCACCGGGCGACTCGTTCTCAAAGACCGAGTTGCGAGCCTGGTTCCATGCCGACCAGGAGCCGATCGCGAGCAGCACATCGATGAGCGACATAATCAACGCCGGTATGAACACCATAAGCGGGCGTTCTTTGAGCGCTCCCACAAACTGGAAACCCACCAGCAGAGCGCCGATCGCCACAAAGAAGACGATCACGGCGATGGCTGCGCCAACGAGTCCGTCGAGTCCGAACCCCAACTCACCGAAATCATCATCGATACTGCGAGAAGCTGCCGCCAGGAAGATAGCTGCGATCAGCCCAAGGACGAGAGGGATGGCCTTCAGCACTGAGACAACGATTGCCACCGTCTTCAGCGCCGCTGAAAACCGTAACGGCGCAACTACCGGCCCGCCCCCATACGTGTACTCGCCGTATGGCGGCGGCGGAACCACCTGTGGGGCTAGTGATGGTTCGAACACCGGATCGCCGATCCATCCATTGCCGTCCCAATACCGCTGGGTACCAGGTGGGTCACCCGCTGCGTTGTACCAACCCGGTTCAGCCACGATCGCCTCCAACTGTCGCCCATGTCCGCAACTCAGCTCAAAGTAGACGACGAGCGCCGTGACTGGACGATCGGCTGGAGTAGGTAACTACCGGTCGATCTCCAGCCAATGCCGGTTGATCTGGACGACTTCGGTATCGACCGCCTCCCAAATGAAACGTTCTACCTGGTCGGCGAGTTTCTCGACCATCGACACGTGGCCACTTACCAAGGCAATACCAAGCTCACATCGTTGCCATGTGTCATGGTGAGCGACCTCGGCCACACTCGCGTCGAAGCGGCTGCGCAAGCCGTCGATGACGGGCTTGCGCAGCATGCGCTTCTCTTTCAACGAATGACTCGACGGAAACCGCAGATCTACCTGCAGAGCGAGGACATACATTGCCGAGTTAGGTGCGAGGAACCTCGACGTCTTCGTAGGTTTCGATGATGTCGCCTGGGATCAGCTCTTGGAAGTCGCTGAGACCCACACCACATTCGAACCCGGCGCGGACTTCGGTGACATCGTCGGTGAACCGCTTGAGCGATGTCAGGGTGCCATGCCAGATGACGGTGCCGTTGCGCAAGAAGCGGACCTTGTCGTTGCGTGTGATTACGCCGCTTTGGACCAAACAACCGGCAACGTTGCCAGCAGACTTGGTCTTGAAGACCTCGCGTACTTCGGCTTCGCCAGTGACAACTTCTTTGAACTCGGGCTCGAGCATGCCAATGACGGCTGCTTCGATGTCCTCGATGACCTTGTAGATGATCTCGTAGGTGCGAATCTCGACACCCTCTTGATCTGCAATCGCTCGCACACCACGATCAGGTCGGGTGTTGAAGGCAATAATCGTTGCACCAGCAGCTTGGGCCAGTGTGACGTCGCTTTCGGCTGGTGGCCCAACGGCCTTGTGCAGGAAGTTGATCTTGACCTCGGGTCGTTCGAGACCGGCCAGGCTGTCGGCCAGTGCTTCGAGCGAACCATGCGTATCGGCACGGATGATGAGTTCGAGCTTGGCAGCTTCGCCGATCTGAACATCGCTGAACAGATCCTCGAGCTTTGCACCACTAGCGCCACCAGCGCCTTCACGGGCAATGCTGGCAACTCGGCGGTAATGCGCCCGAGTGTCGGCGACCTTGCCTGCAGTCTTTTCGTCCTGAGCAATAACGAACTCGTCGCCGGCTCGGGGAACATCGCTGAGACCAAGTACCTGTACAGGCATTGATGGGCCAGCAATCTTGATGCGCTCACCACGATCATTGATCAAGGCACGCACGCGGCCCCAGGTGCCGCCAGCCACAAGTGGCTGTCCGACTTCGACCTGACCCTGTTGAACCAGGATGGTCGCAACGGGACCCTTACCAACTTCGATGTTGGACTCAAGCACGACACCAGCAGCACGGCCGGTAGCGGGAGCGGTGAGCTCTTCGACCTCGGCAACCAATTGAATGGCGTCGAGCAAGGCATCAATGTTGTCGTTCTGCAATGCAGAAATCTTGACCATTACCGTGTCGCCGCCCCACTCCTCAGGGACAAGACCCTGCTCGGAGAGACCGTTCATTACCCGGTCGGGGTTGGCTGCTTCGCGGTCCATCTTGTTGATAGCAACAATGATCGGCACGTCTGCGGCTTTGGCGTGGTTGATTGCTTCGATCGTCTGAGGCATAACACCATCGTCGGCGGCAACCACCAGGACAACGATGTCAGTGGCTTCGGCACCTCGGGCACGAATTGCGGTAAACGCAGCGTGACCAGGTGTATCGATGAACGTAAGTGCGCCACTATCGCGTTCGACCATGTAAGCGCCGATGTGCTGGGTGATGCCACCGGCTTCACCGGCGACGACGTTTGCATTACGAATGGTGTCGAGCAGTTTGGTCTTGCCGTGGTCGACGTGGCCCATGATCGTGATGACCGGCGGGCGTGTTACACCTTCTCGTTCATCGAGATCGTCGACGTCGAGCATGTCGCGCATTTCTTCTTCGCGCTCTTCGCCTGGATCGACAAGGCGGACATCGGCGCCAATCGACTCAGAAAATCCAAGGACCTGCTCATCGGTCAGCGTCTGTGTGGCCATGACCATTTCGCCGCTTTGCAGCAGGAAACGAACAATATCGGCACCGGTGCGGTCCAGCTTTGGACCGACCTCTTGCGCGCTTCCGTTGCGCTCGATCATGATCGTGCCAGACGGAACCGGCGCACCCTCAGGGGTGTACGTCGGGACGTCTACAGGACGCAATTCCTCGAGTGAACGACGACGACGACGGCTGCGACGACGTGGTGGGCGACGGTTGTTACCGCGACCACCAGGACCGCCGGGACGACCGCCACCTGGACGTGGAGGACCGCCACCAGGAGCAGGGGCTCCGCCGCCACCAGGGCGAGGAGCACCGCCTCCGCCACCAGGGCGGGAGAAGCCACCGGGGCGGCCTCCAGGACGGTTTGCAGGAGCGGGGCCACGTCCACCGAGACCGGGAGGTGGCGGGATGGGCTTGCCAGATGCACTCTTTGGTGGACCTGGCGGAGGTGGAATGGGCTTACCAGACGCCGAACGAGGCACGCTTGATGGATCAGGACGGCGAGGTCCTGCATCCTTGCCCTTAGGGCCTGGCTTAGACTCGCCACCAGGAGCTGCGGGCTTGGCCTCAGCGGTGGGCGCAGCGGGCTTCGCTGGTGGCGCAGCGGCAGGCGGAGCTGCAGCCGGAGGCCGAGATGGGCCACTAGAGCCACTCGATGTGACGACACGCTTTGGAGGCGCCCCACCCGGAGGCGGGCTGGTCGGCACAGGGGCTGCGGGTACGGTTGGCACAGCAGGCGGAGCAGCCGGTGGCGGGGTTGCCGCTGTCGGGGCTGCCGCTGTCGGGGCTGCCGGAGCTTGCGCCACAGGAGCAGGAGCAGG
>Ga0115569_10003580_pt1 | contig 11425 bp, 9 predicted proteins | sample COGITO_mtgs_1205_2_FD_87295 | JGI IMG/M metagenome (GOLD analysis project Ga0115569, IMG submission 87295) | Pelagic marine microbial communities from North Sea - COGITO_mtgs_120503 | ecosystem: Environmental > Aquatic > Marine > Epipelagic | place: Germany:Helgoland, sampling site Kabeltonne...
AAAGGGCTAAGAGACAAGGTGGCGGTTAAATTCTCGGGCAAGCTCAAGACAACGGTACAGATGCTGGCCATCAGTACTCTCTTGCTGGCTAATCCAAGTCTGCCGGAATGGGTGCTGATGTTGGGCTACGGACTAATCTATCTAGCTGCGCTGCTAAGTATCAGCTCAGGAATGCAGTATTTTCGAGCAGGCTGGAGAGAACTGCAGTCAAAGTCATAAGAATTGCTAGAAAGCCTCGAGTTCAGCTTGACTTGGAGCACTTAGGCATTAGAATAAGCGCCTCTTTCGGGTAGCGGGTCCCAGCAAGCGTACTTCCTAGCTTTGCAGGCCATACTCAGGAGTGATTAACACCTCAAAACGCGGGAATAGCTCAGCTGGTAGAGCACGACCTTGCCAAGGTCGGGGTCGCGAGTTCGAATCTCGTTTCCCGCTCCAATTTTATTCAATGTAATCAATTGCTTTGCGGCTTTTGCTGGGCTAACTCCCTGCTGTAAAAATTCTGATGACCTTTCTATGTTGAGAGGTTTTTAAGTTATGCGATCAAGCGCATTTTCGGCTATTATTTATCAACAATTCACAGTCGAGTTGATTTCTAAATAGTCGAGAAATCTCTCAGGGACTCTTTGAACCACTGTCGGTCGGAGTTTACAATTCTCGTATATCTGTAATGCCCTATTCATTGTATAGGTGTAAGTACTTTCATCTATTAACCCTGCGTTGTACTGATTAAAAGAATTTAGAAGACTGATTATCCTCACCCTTACTATAGCAATTAGAGTGGCTCGTTCTTCATCGTTGGACCAATCTATATCGGGTTCGATTCCGCCCTCCATTAGTCTTAAAGCAATCGAGCTACCCTCAAGCGGTGCCGAATAAAAAGCCATTAGAGCGGCATTTCTTGCCTGAAGTTGGCTTGCCATTGCTATATTTTGATTTTGCTGTATTTCGAATCCAACAAATATGAGAGATCCCACTATCCCGAGCGTTCCCAGGAGACTGGTAATATTTGCCATTGACCATACTGTTAGAGTTCTTTCTAATCCTGACATATAGACTCTGCTCCAATTAAAGTGATTTTTATGGCCCCCAGTTTAGTAATTCCGGGCTTAAAGTAAAAATTTTACAGTGCTAGATTAATCCCCTTACTACTCATGTGCACGACTCTTTACTGCATGATTTAGACTTCCAATGTATCAAAAATTTCTCAATTTTTGTTTAAATAACTCAATTAAAACTACTAGCAATAGCAATATTACGACCATCCTCGGTGTATTTTATGTAGATATTTCGCAATTTTAGATTTTTAGTTCGCTTAAAATCATGTCAAAGCTATATTCGCGGGAGAGCGCAGGCTTAAGACAGTGCGCAACCCTCAATTTATGCTAAACGCAGCTCAATTTAGCATGCCGTTAATAGCTGCTGCTTATGGCGGAAGACTAACGGAAGGTTTACAGGGTAGGGGGTTGCTATCTAGATAATAGATAGAACCCCTTATCCTGCAGTCCGCCCGCTTTTCATCGGGTGCCTGCATGATTCTTAATGATCTCTTTGCTAACAAAAACTAGTTAAATCAAGAGCTTGAAAAGTATCTTAAAAACATAAAAAGGACTAAAGTAGCGGCAATAGCGAGTTCGAATCTATTTTTCTGCCCCAATTTTTGGCCACCTTTACCTACTAGAAAATAGCAGATAACTCTTTAAATATCATAGATATATGAGTCCTTTTTCATACAGTTTATTACTGTTCTTCGAAGCGCCGAATTTTATGAATTCGGCTATCGAAACTTTTGGGGTGCTTTTATAGCCAACCCATGGCTAAGCCTCGGGTTTTGGTTTGAAGCGTGGTCATTAGCAAGACATGAGATGAATAATAGGCGAAGAATTGAGCCTAGCTCAATACTCAGCTATTCCGACGCTTAGGTTCGCCACAACAGGGAAGACTATTTTTTTTAAGGTTTTTGACACTCAAACCATGCTCAAAGCTGCGAGTTTTGGTATAGTGCGCGGGCTTTTGAAAAGCATGAAATGAATTAAGGCTGGATGGCAGAGTGGTCATGCAGCGGACTGCAACTCCGTTAACGCCGGTTCGATTCCGACTCCAGCCTCCATTTCAACAAAAGCCCTAGTAAGACCATCCACTCAAAATGCCCGGATGGCGAAATTGGTAGACGCAAGGGACTTAAAATCCCTCGAGGGAAACCTCGTGCCGGTTCGATTCCGGCTCCGGGCACCACTCTGGAAAATAACCAAAGAAAGAGACTGATGTGACTATATCTAACAACAACTACTAGGAAGTAAGATGCTCAAAGACCTCCTCAAGACAAAGGAAACTATTCTAATACCAGGTGTATACGATGCTTTGTCTGCGTTAATAGCAAAACAAGTAGGATTCAATGCGCTGTATATGTCCGGGTTCGGCGTTGCTGGATCTTTGTTAGCCAAGCCAGATATAGGCCTTGTCACCGCATCTGAAATGATCGAAAGAGCTGGACAGATTGTATCTTCAGTAGGTGATACGGCAGTGATTGCGGATGGCGACAATGGCTATGGTGGTGAGCACAATGTTGCACGCTTGGTTTCTGCTTATGAACAAGCTGGCGTTCAGGCTATACAACTTGAAGATCAAGTTAGCCCTAAGCGTTGTGGTCATATGGAAAACAAACAAGTAGTGGAATTAGGCGAAGCGGTTGCTAAAATTTCAATGGCAATTAAAACAAGAACTTCAGACCAGTTCCTCGTAGTTGCCCGGACAGATAGTCGGGCCACTCACGATTTGAAAGAAGCCCTTCGACGCGGTGAGGCCTTTTTAACCGCTGGTGCTGATATCCTGTTTATTGAAGCACCTCAATCGATTGAAGAAATGACGATTATCAAGAATGAATTCCCCGACGTTGTGTTGGTTGCCAATATGGTCGAAGGAGGGAAAACCCCAGTGCTTGGAGTGAATGACCTAGCTGACCTTGGTTTTCAAATAGTATTACGACCGGTCACTGCTTTACTATCAGTTTCCAGAGCCTTACAACAGTGTTATTCCGCATTAGCGGGAACTGGTAAAGCTCAGCAAACTAGTGAGCTTCTAACTTTTGATGAGTACAATGATTTAATTGGGCTTTCAGACTATACATAATACGTACCTTCTATTCGGATTTTCCAAAAACATCGAACACGGGTGCCTGAATTAAAAGCTATTACTTCTTCCAAGCAGCTCCAGCCCAATCTGTGACCTCCCCATCTGAAGGGATTGGCACTTCGCAAATTCGTTCGGGAACATCGTCGTATTCCAGTCGCAGCGCTTTACAGCAAACAGCATGTAAGTTGTATCCCATTACATGGTAAGTGAGCTCTAAAATATCCTCGTCGGACAAATGTGAGTGCAGTGCCTCGAACAACTCATCTGAAGAGCGACCGCCTTGCAAAATCAAAGCGTCTGACCAGGCGAGAATGGCGCGCTCTTTTTCATCGAACAGTGAGGAAACTTGCCAATGAGGGATGGCAGAAATTTTTTCGTCACTTAGGCCAAAGCGTCGCGCTACCTTGCAGTGTTGAGAAAACACAAATTGACTTCCCTGTGTATATCCAGCCCGAATAATGCCGAGCTCTCTCGTAATGGGGTCCAATTGACTGACGCTTTTTTCGGCGAACATGCCAAACATGCCAAAGTGATTTGTAGCATGTTCGAAAATATACGGAACCAATGCAAATACGGTCCACCAGTTACCTGGCGTACCTGTCGCTGTGCCCGGCTCTTCTACTGGGTCGCGATCACTAAACAGCGCTTGATAAAATTTCCCTACAACTTTATTTGCCTCTTTTTTTGAAACACCTCTGAGCCGCGGCATGGATTCTCCTTAGTTACATTATTAAAGTGCTTTTATCGATTGATTAAACCTGCCGATGACAATACCAGAAATGAAAGCTATTGACTTTATTTAACCAGTTAGTTAATGGTAGTAGGATTAGAACTTAAGAAACGAAGAACGGAATAGTAAGGGACATAATATGCCAGTAAATGATCAATTTGAAATACGCGGCGTCAACCATTTGGCTTTAGTCTGTAAAGATATGAGAAAGACCGTGGAATTTTATTCAGGAATTCTCGGCATGCCACTGACCAAGACCATTGAACTGCCCAATGGAATGGGGCAGCATTTCTTCTTCGATATTGGCAAAGGAGACTCCCTCGCTTTTTTTTGGTTTCCCGATGCTCCAGATGCGCAGCCCGGTGTTAGTCACCCAGCAGCAATAGTCGGTAAGGGCTCAATAGCCTCCGCGCACGCCTCTATGAATCACATAGCATTCGATGTGCCGGAAGAGAAAATTGAGGAATATCAGAAAAAATTAGCAGCAGCAGGTGTTGAAGTAACCCAGATTGTGAATCACGATGATTCGGAAAGAGGGGCTAGCGCTACAATCACCGAATCAACATTTGTTCGCTCCGTCTATTTTCAAGATCCCGATGGCATTATGTTGGAATTCGCATCATGGACCAGAGAGTTTAATGCTAGTGATGTTAGTCATGAGCCAGCTTCCGCAATCTAGCAAGTAGGCTTTTGGGCACGTAAACAGCTCAGTAAAATAACAGATTTACAAATAATTGAGCAGCAGTGGCACACACGAGTGGTTCGTTTTTCATTACAACAAGGCACCTTCTGTAGAAGGACTCCCTGAGTTATTACACATACCGCCTATCAGGTCGTCAGCATTGTAAAGATACCGGAAGAAACGGAGTAAAAATCTTGCGAAGAGAAATATCCTCCTTTGAGACAGATTACTGCATATGAGTAGCCTCAAATCGACAGCCTTTAGTATTGCTTACGATATTCGGCCTTTTATTATTTGTAATCAACTCTCTAATTGTAACTGATCGCGAACAGGTACTTGTGACAACCGCGCAGCAACAGCGATTGGAAGATTGCGAGAGACTCAAACAGGAGCTATAGCTAGCTTCTAGTTTATCGATCGTAGCTGGCTAATTATTTCCCCTTTGTTTAGTTCAAGAATATAAACCAAAGAGCATCAGGTCATATTATGAGTAAAATATTACTAAGTATTATTATTCTAGTTATTTTCGAATCGTGCAGTGACGTGGATAGCCAGATGCAGGAAGGGATGGAGACTTCCGACCCCATTGCAGATAGAAAAATCAGCGATGCTGAATACAATCTGCAGCGTAGCGCTTATTTCGGCGATGTGCATGTGCATTCTATGTATTCATATGATGCGTTTATTTTTGGAGGTATTGCCTCGCCGGATGAGGCTTATGAATTTGCAAAGGGCGGTTCTGTTCGCCATCCCGCTGGCTTTGATATGCAATTAGATTTTCCTATGGATTTTTACGCAGTTAGTGATCATGCGTATTATTTGGGGATAATTAGGGAGATGGCATCGGGTGATTCTGTCCTTAGCCAACACCCAGTTGCAGAGGGGTTAGATAACCTTGGAGAAGATGTAAATTTTCGGCGGTCTGTTTTTCGGAGGTTCGCTGAATTTGCCAGTGCGGGCAATGGTAGTGAAATTATGGATAACACGGTAGTCAAAAATGCTTGGGATGATATTGTTGATAGCGCTAATCGCCACAATGACCCGGGCAGATTCACAGCGTTCATTGCATACGAGTACACTGGCACAGGACCGGAGGAAGAGGTCCTTCATCGGAATGTTATTTTTCGAGATGGAGTCGCTCCGGAATTCCCGTTCTCGCGAATTGACTCTGACGATCCACAGGACCTATGGTCATGGATGGATTCCAATAGAGCGAATGGCATCGAAAGCTTAGCAATTCCTCATAATTCAAACGTCTCCGACGGTCTTATGTTTGCTCTTACTGATTATGCTGGAAGGCCTTTAGATTCCGCTTATGCAAGCCAACGGTTACGCAATGAGCCCTTGGTCGAAATCACGCAGGTGAAAGGGACCTCGGAAACAAATCCGGTTTTGTCGCCAAATGATGAACTTGCTGGATTTGAAATTCTTCCATTTAAAATAGGAGGAAATATCCCTATTAAAGCTGAAGGTAGTTATGTCCGGAAAGCTCTCCTTGATGGCATTACGCTAGAGGCGGAGAAAGGCTTTAATCCATTTAAGTTTGGCGTAATCGGTTCTAGTGATAACCACAATGCGACGGCTGTTGGTGATGAAGATGATTTCTATGGCGTGTCTGGTCTATTGGACAGTGATGGTCAAAAGCGAGGTTCCTTGCCACTTAACTCCACAGAAAACAATAGTAACGTTTACTTCGATCGTTATGCGCGATTTGGGGCAGCCGGGTTAGCTGGAGTTTGGGCCGAGGAAAATACTCGTGAATCAATTTATGATGCTATGCGTCGAAAAGAGACATTTGGGACATCTGGACCTCGCTTGAAAGTCCGGTTTTTCGCCGGCTATGATTTGCCTTTAGTCGATGACGACGAAGTGATTGCAAAGTCCTATAGAAACGGTGTCCCTATGGGGGGCAATCTTATTGCTGAAGATACACAACCTTTCACTTTTATTGCTTGGGCAGCTAAAGACCCGAACAGTGCGCCACTGCAGCGCTTGCAAATTGTTAAAGGATGGGTAGATGCGGGCGAGGCTCATGAGAGGGTTTACGATGTCGCTTGCGCTGATGGTCTAGAAGTAGATTCGTTGACCCATCGCTGTCCCGGTAATGGAGCAAACGTTGACTTGACTGATTGTAGTGTCTCGAGCGGAGTGGGAGCAGCAGAACTAAAAACTAACTGGGAGGATCCTGAATATGACTCCACTCAGCACGCATTCTATTATGTTCGCGCAATTGAAAATCCGACCTGCCGTTGGTCAACCTGGGATGCTGTCCGCGCAGGCATATCTCCACGCGAAGATATCCCAGCCACCATTCAAGAACGTGGGTGGTCCTCACCGATATGGATAAACCCCAAATAAGTAAATCGCAATAGCGTTCATTCACAATAATGAATCAGTAGAACCTTTTAAAGAATCGATAATGAAGTTTAGATTTATTTGAAATTAAATAGAGTAATTGCATTATTCAATCGGAGTATTAATGAAGGCTTGGCAACGCAAGTTTGTTTCAGTAGCTTCTGCTACGAGCGCGCGCAATGGTGCTGGATTTCTCCCCTGTCAGGGGCTTTATTACTCACCCACAAATGAAACGCCCAAGACTGCGTTAATTGCTGCTCACTACAACGTAGACTTTAGTGAACATTATCTTGCTGAATATATGGCGCAACGAGGTTATGGTTTTCTGGGATGGAATACTCGTTTTAGAGGCAATGAGGCTTTTTTTTTACTTGAGCATGCGCTAATAGATATCGGTGCAGGCGTTAAATGGCTTAAAGAAGAAGCGGGCGTTGAGCGAGTCATTATAGTAGGTAACTCTGGCGGTGGCTCGCTAATGGCAGCCTATCAGTCTCAAGCAGCAGGAGTCACTATGACTCCCACTCCCGGGTTGGGTTTACCCGAGGAGCTGTATGACCTGATTGCGGCGGACCAATACATTTCTTTATGCGCCCATTTAGGGCGCCCTGAAGTGCTAACGGCCTGGTTTGATCCTTCGGTAATAGATGAAACAGACCCTTTGAGTATTGACTCAGAATTGAATATGTATGATCCCGTTAATGGGCCTCCTTATTCAGATGATTTTATTAAGCGTTATCGTCAGGCCCAGGTAGCTAGAAATCATCGCATCACTGATTGGTGCCATAATGAGTTTAAGCGTCTGCAAGCTGTTGGATTAAGTGATCGGGCCTTTAATCTCTATCGCACGTGGGCAGACTTACGCCTGATGGATGGTGACATTGATCCCTCTCATCGTGAAGCCGGGGAATGTTATATCGGCGATCCCAAGCTAGCAAATTTTCATCCACGGGGAATTGGTTTAACTAATACGCTGCGCACATGGTTATCCATGTGGAGTTTGAGGGATTCTCACTGTCGGGGCACCCCGCATTTTCAACGCATTACACAGCCAGCCTTAGTTATTCAAAGTGATGCTGATAGCGGAGTATTCCCTAGCGATGCGCGAGCGATATTCGATGCGCTAGCATCAGAGAATAAGCAATTAGAAACAGTAGTTGGTGATCATTATCTGCAAATTCCAGACACGGCTCGCGGAAAAGTGGCGGATATAATCACTGATTGGATAGGCAGTGTATGAGTTTTATAAATCAGTTATCTATCGATCTGCTAGCACAATTAATCAACCGAGACTAAAGATTTAATGATCACCAAAGAACGACATATTGTTATCGTAAATTTCACCACAAGCGAAAGTAATCAGGCTCAAGCTATTCAAGAAATTGGTGATTATGTCGAGAGTTTTCTCAGTCATCAGTGTGGCTTTATCGTCAGTCAATTACATGCAAGCCTTGATGGTCGTAGTTTAGTTCATTATGCGGAATGGGTGAGTGAGGAAAATTTTATGGCTGCCGCTGAAAAGGCTCGCTCGCATCCAGATTTACCGATGTTAATGGCATACAGTCCAAATGCTTCTGGCTATAAAATACACCGCCGCTTTACCTCGAGCTATCATGAGAATAGTTGATATACGTGAGGTCACGATTAATCTTAAAGGTGGCGTTTCTAATGCCATTGTTAACTTTCATAAACATACAGTCTCTTTAGTAGCCTTAATTAGCGATCAGTTCAGTGAAGGCAAGCCGGTTGTGGGGTTTGGTTTTAATTCAATTGGACGATTTGCGCAGGGAGAAATTCTACGGGAACGCATTTTGCCGCGTTTGGCCGAGGTTGCGCCAGAAAAACTAGTAAACCGCAGTGGGAGTGGCTTTAACGCGGAAGCTCTTGCTCAAATTGCTATGCAGAACGAAAAGCCTGGGGGCCATGGTGATCGGGCGGGGGCAGTGGCGGCGTTGGAATTGGCGGCCTGGGACTTGAATGCAAAACTACTTGGAGAGCCTGCTTATAAAATCCTTAGAAGGCATTTTGATGTAGCAGAATCGGGTGTGTCTATTCCCGTTTACGCAGCTGGAGGCTATTACTACCCTAAAGATTCTACTAAGCGATTGAATGATGAGTTGCTCCGCTATCAAGAGCTGGGCTATCACTCTTTCAAGATCAAGGTTGGAGGCTATGAACTACGTGAAGATATACCAAGAATTGAGGCCGCCGTCGCCATTGCAGGTTGCGGCGATAAAATCGCAGTTGATGCGAACGGGCGTTTCGATCTGCAGGAAGCCCTGACTATGGCCGCAGCAATTGAGCCGTACAAACTACGTTGGTTTGAGGAGCCGGGGGACCCTCTAGACTTTGATCTCAATCGAATTCTTATCGAAAGTTACAGTGGAAGTGTTGCAACGGGAGAAAATTTATTCAGCTTGATGGATTCCAAAAATCTAATGCGTTTTGGCGGCATGCGATTGGGCAAAGATATTTTTCAAATGGATCCGGGGTTAGGGTATGGCATTACAGAATATCATCGCATATTGAAGGCGCTCGAAGAATTTGGTTACCAGCGCAAGCAATGCTATCCCCATGGGGGACATTTGATTAACCTTCATCTAGCTCTAGGTTTAGGGCTGGGCGGTTGCGAGGCGTATCCTGGGGTTTTTCAACCGATTGGCGGCTATTCAGCTCAATGTAGTTTAGTAGATGGGAAAATAGCTCCGTCAGATGCCCCGGGTTTTGGATTGGAACAGAAGCAGGAGCTATATCCGTTAATGTGTGAATTAGTCAATTAAGTGTTAGGCAGAATAAATTGAAAATAGCAATAGTTGGTTGTGGCGCAATGGGTTCTATCTACGCGGCATTATTCTCTGATAGTGGCCATGATGTCTTTGCTATCGATACTAACGTTGCGCATGTTAACGCCATTAATGAGTATGGATTGAAAGTTATTGGTGCCAGCGGAGACCGCACAATTAGACTTGCGGCTTTTACAAAGGCGCCTCAAATAAAAGTTGATCTTGTCATAGTTGCGGTTAAAGCTACATACCTCGATTCAGCAGTTCCAGCGTTACGCACTCTTATCGACTCTGAGTCTATACTGGTGACCATTCAAAATGGTTTAGGCGGCGCCGAAAAACTAGCGCGAATAATAAAGCATCACAATTTCTTAATTGGCGTTGCTCAAGGTTTTGGTGCCTCTTTAGAAGAGCCAGGATTAGTTCATCATAGCGACATGAAATCTATTCGACTTGGTAGATTGCAAAACATCATTAGCGACGTTAATCAAGAGAGATTAGTCAACGACGTAACTAAAATATGGCAACATGCCGGCTTTGAGGCGTATGCAGAACAAGATATTCGTTCGGTACAATGGGAAAAGCTTATTTGTAATGTAGCTTACAGCTCTGTTTGTGCATTAACAGGAATGACACTCGGAGAAGTTCTTCGTGATGAGTATATTAGCAGCATCAGTCGTGCCGCGGCAATTGAGGCGTGGGAAGTAGCTCGGGCTCAAAAAATTTCTCTGAGCTTTGATGATCCCATCAAGGAGATACAGGATTTTGGAGAACGTATGCCAAACGCTAAGCCTTCAGTTTTGTTGGATATTGAAGCAGGACGTCCTAGCGAAATACAGTTTATTAGTGGCGCAGTGCCTGAAGAAGCAAAAAAAGTCGGTAAGTCAGCGCCGGTTAACAGTACTTTAACTGGATTAGTTAGATCTCTTGAGATTAGCCTGTAACTGGCAATCAGTTAATTTATTGAATGTTTGCATCATCGGGAAGTAAGCATGTAGAAGCTGGAGTGCAATGTGGTGAAAAATTTCAACATCACTTTTTTAGCTGGCAAAACTAGAATGATTTCAATGAAGTCTACTGTGAAGCTTCATGAGCAGTTCACGTAATCCGGTACTAGGGCCTGTGATAGCTACCCTTTTTTAACTCTAATATAGCAGTCTACATAATTCATCAGTTTGCGTTCCACTTTATGTCTGGTCATGATGTAAAAATAGTAAGTACGGGAAAGGCATAGGTAGGCTTTACTCGAAATGGTACAGTGAAGTTAGGCTTCTTAAACGCGCAGTAACGGCAATACAGAACGAATTTAAAGGATTTATAATGGAAAATGATACAGAAATTAGCTTTCCTACTCCGGTTGTCGCCTGGACGACTTTGGCTATTCTTTTTCTAGCGTACATATCCTCGTTTGTGGATAGGATGATAATTAGCTTGCTGGTAGAGCCTATTAAAGCTGATTTTCAGATTTCTGATACTCAAATAAGTCTCCTTCTAGGGTTGTCTTTTGCTATTTTCTATTGTCTGGCAGCGCTACCTATAGGAAGGCTAGTGGATATTTGGTCGCGAAAAAAAATAATCACGGTGGGTATAACTCTCTGGAGTTTTATGACGGCCTTGTGTGGGTTAGCTCAAAATTATACTCAGCTTTTTCTTGCGAGAATTGGCGTTGGGGTTGGTGAGGCGTCATTGGCACCGGCCGCCTATTCTATGCTAGCTGACAGCTTTCCTCCGAAGAAATTGGGGCTAGCG
>Ga0115569_10003586_pt1 | contig 11419 bp, 9 predicted proteins | sample COGITO_mtgs_1205_2_FD_87295 | JGI IMG/M metagenome (GOLD analysis project Ga0115569, IMG submission 87295) | Pelagic marine microbial communities from North Sea - COGITO_mtgs_120503 | ecosystem: Environmental > Aquatic > Marine > Epipelagic | place: Germany:Helgoland, sampling site Kabeltonne...
CACGTTTCTGCTTGCTTCTTGTGCGCAAGTCGGAAGCTTGACTGGGGGAATTGAAGATATGGCTGCTCCACGCCCTATAGTCAGTAAGATGCTTCCCAAGAATGAAACTGTTCAGTTCTCCTCTAAAAGTATTGTAATTCCTTTCGATGAATTTATTCAATTGAACGACGCAAGAAAGAACATAATAATGGTCCCTGCGCATGCAACAATCAATGCGGAAGTTAAAGGAAAGACATTATACCTAAATTGGGAAGAAGAATTAGCTATAAACACAACTTATGCAATCTATCTTAATAATGCTGTGCGTGATATTACTGAACGCAATGACAGTTTAATTCAATATGTCTTCTCAACAGGTTTGTTCATTGATAGTTTAGAATACAGTGTCCAAGTTATTGATGCATGGACGAATCAGCCTGTAGAATCCTGTCTTGTAGGAATGTTTGATGTCGAAACGCATGAATTGGTCAACTTTAACGTAACAGATAAGGGAGGGGTTGCACGTTTAAAGTATCTACCGTCTAAAACATACTCTTTGTTCGCCTTCATTGACGAAAACCGCGATTTAGAAATTCAAGAACATGAACAAGTTGGATTTCAAGAGGACACAATAATCCATTTATTGTCAAGCAGGCTTGATTCTATACCCATTCGATTGTTTTCCCCTGAAGCTTCCCCTGAACTTCGAACGGTTAAATCTCTAGGTAATGGACGTTTTATTCTTGGTTCCAATAGTGCAATTAACACCTCGGCAATTTGGATTGATGGGAAACAATTGCACCCTGAAAGAATCAAAGAAATCACAACAGATAGCTTGATGGTTTTTTCTACGATTAAGGAATTATCGTCTATTGAATTAGTCCTTCAGACAGATGAGTTCTCCGACACAACTAAGTTGCGGTTTAGCGTTCAAAGAGAGGCGGCGGAAATAGTAGTTAAAAGCAGCAAAGCTAATAACCGATTCAAGCCAAGCGACTCCCTCACGTTAAATGTTGATGACTTTATTATAGACATCGATCAATCACTGATTAAAGTAATGCGCATTGAGGATTCTTCCCTTATCGAAAATGTGTCATTTACCTTTGAGTACGATGAGGTTTTCCTTCAATTAAACAGGGACAGTTTATCTCAACTTCGTGTTGAATTTGAAGCAGGTGCGATTAAAACAAGTCATGGGTCTAATTATAATCAATCCTTGAATTTAACTTTGATGAAAAGGCATAAATTCGGATCTATTTCTATTCAATTAGAAGGCTTTGAAGATCCTGTGATAATACAAATGATAAGTAATGGGAAAGTGATGGAGGAAGTTGCGCTAGAAAACCCCTCTAGTGGATATCAAATGTTAGAAGTTCTACCTGGGGAATACTCTTTTAAAATTATCAACGATACAAATGGAAATTCTAAATGGGATGTAGGTAAAAAGAAAGATTTGTTGCAGGCAGAAGAAATTTATTACTACTCTAAACCAACTAAAGTGAGGGCAAATTGGAGCATTGATGTTGTTTTAATTAAAGAGTAGTATTTAATTAAACCTCCACTTATAAAGTGAAGATAGTGCAATGATTCCGAGAACGCATAAAGCTTCCGGTAACACAAAGAATTGTGAGATCCCCAAACATAGCCCTGCGAATGCTAAAATCACTATTAATGCTTGGGTGTGTTTATTCCAAATTTCTTTAAGTACCACTTTCCTGTAGATTGCTCTCTGTAGAAATTCCATTTTATATTGTTGAAAGCTGACGAAAACAATTAAGGGCACAAGAAAATAACCTTGTTTAATTCCAAATTCTTCGTAATTCCAAAATGAGCTAAACTCGATTAAAAAGTCAATTCCAGGGTGAATGAAAACCATTGCAAAGTGGATAACGATTATTGAAATTAATAACGTAAACAAGCTTATGCTGCTGTATTTTATCGATTCTACCATTTTTAACCCTTGAAAATGAACTGTTTTCTTTGATTTCAAATTCATGATAGCTTCATTCGCAATTAAATCGAAAAAATAAAAAAGCAGGATGAAATACAAGCTCCAATTCCAAATAAATAACCCTAAGAGCGGTATTAACCCTTCCGAAGCAAGTTGAAATATCTTTGGATTCAGTTTTTTCATTACCTCAATTTATTCGCTCTCGCTCTCGCTGGCTCAAATTGAGGATTGTATTTCAAGCATTTTCCATAGGCGGTTAATGCTTGGCTTTTGTGTCCTAACTCTTCATGACAAACAGCTAAATTAAACCATGCCTCATAAAAACGAGGGTCAGTCTGCAGGGCACTTTTGTAGAAATACAATGCGCTATCTAAATTCTTTTCTATCAATTGGTGTATTTTTCCTTGGTGAAACAAAGCTCTCATAACGTAAATATCGACCGTGTCTGTGGCCATTTCTCGGTACATCTCTTTTGCTTCTTCGTGTTGTCCAAAAGACTCTCTGCTATATGCAACTTGATATTTAAATTCTAGATTATTGGGTTGTAATTTTTGTGCAGAAGTGAAATATTCAATGCAAAGGGGGTCATTTTCTGATTGATAAATTTGTCCAAGAAAAAAGTACGCTTCGTAAAATTCAGGATCTTGCTGAATTGCTGTTTCATAAGATGATTTCGCAAGCTCTTTGTTGTCTAGAATCAAATAGGTGCTCCCCTTCAACACATATGCATCACGGTATTTTTTATTGATTCGCAGTGCTTCATTAGCGTATTGAAATGTCTTTTCATAGTCTTGTTGATACAAAAAAGTTGATGCAAGTCCGACAAGTGCTCGTGCATTTTTAGGTTGTTTAATGATAATTCCTTTGTATAGCTTTTGGGCGCTCATAATGTCTTCTAAGGAGCGAGCTGTGCGATTATTCAACAAATCAGCATACAATAGTCGAGCGTCATAATTGTTTGAGTCTATGCGATATGCTTTTGCCGCGTCAGACATTGCTGAAGAATAGTTGTAGGCTTCAAAAGCACTATTTCCCCGTTTTAAAAGCAAATCAATGCTATCTGGATGCTGTTGAATTAGGCTATCAACATTTTCAGCCGTATTAGAATTCTTAAGAATCTCAGTTGTATCTCCACAACTTGATAAACCGACTAAAAGACATAGCGTTATTATTCCAAATGTATATTTCATAACGCAAAGTTATTCGAATTTTCTAAACAAAGTAAACATTTAAGTAGATGATTCAGGGGTTTGGCTCATCTTTTATGTTGATACGCCCACTAGAGATTATAGTCTGTTTGAGAGAACCAAAGAGTCCGTAAATGGCTAAAAAATATTTTTAGCCTCGTTTAAAAATGATTAGATTGTATACATCCGAAGCTCTTTTGTTTCACATTATTAAGCGTAGAAAAATAACGCCTTTAGTTGGTGACAGTAGGTTTTTATTCAGGTATTGGGTTCTCAAATTTAGAAGATTAACGATGACACCACGAAAGGACTAATTCGCCCTAACCCAAATACAATTCTGCAAATTTAACGTCGAACTTATTGGTGATTTTAATGTTCTCTAAATTGCCTTGAACGCACTTTATTTCGACTCCTGATTGTTCTACAAGACTCGCGTCGTCAGTTATTTCTGGACTGAATGGAATATTATACGCCTTTAGAATAACATCTCTTTTAAAGCACTGAGGTGTTTGGACAAAAACATATTCTGAACGCGGCACAGCATTCGATTGACTTCCTTGAACTCTGCGTAGTGAGTCAGGCACAGCTATAATAGGAATCACCGCATCATGCTTTCGAATCGCTTTTGCACAGGAGTTAAGCGTTTTCTCATTAACGAGCGGACGAACTCCGTCATGTATCCAAACATAATCCCCGTAACAATAGCTTAAGGCATTTTTTATTGAATGATATCGTTCCTCACCTCCTGAAACAACACGGTGTGGGATGTTAAACTTATTCTCTACAATTAGCGCTTCCCAATATTCTTTCCATTCATCGGGCAAGGTAATGATGATTTGAAATTTAGGGTCAAAATGATAGAATTTTTCAATGGTGTACATAAGTAATGGCTTTTCATTGATCACAATGAATTGCTTTGGTAACGATAAATTCATCCGTTTTCCAATTCCACCGGCAGTGATTATTACGCTGTACGAGCTCATTCGTCAAATATAACGTGAAATAAGAAATTAGGCAATAAAAAAAGGCTGTCAATTAGACAACCTTTGAATTTTATTATAGAAAAAGACTATTTAAGTCTACCTGAATCCTTATCCGCGGCATCGTTAAATTTCTTTTGTTTAATTAACCAATAAAACAATCCGAAAAAACCAAGGCAAATCATCGAGTAATTGAATATGTTACCAATTGCATCTGCCTGCAAGCCTTGGAACATCCACTGAAAAAGATCACCAATTCCCCAAAAAATATCCTTACTGCTCATCGTTTTTTATTTTGTTACTACAAATAAAATGAATTTCTTTGATTTAATCAATGTTTCACCAATTTTCTTCGTAATCACGTTTCAAGATTAACTCTGTAAAGCTAAATAATGCCACTCGAAAGAAAAATTAGTTAGGTTCTAATTGTTTAACTTTGATAGGCAAAACAAACATTATGATTTTATGAAACATGTTCTCCCATTATTTCTTTGCATGCTTTTCACAAAATGTGCGGTTGTTAAAACCTCCCCTAGTGAAGGCGCGCTATTTATAACAACAATTGAAGCTGGTGTTTTAACAGGAGGGGGGGAAGAGGGATATAATCAAGCTGTGATTGCAATCAATTCAATTGATGAGTGGTTTACAATAGCGGAAGAAATGAACTCGGTCAATACAGTCAACTATAACCTAAAAATTGAAGGCTTTGATTTCATGAATAACATCTTATATATTCATTTTGATAAGCTTCGAAGTACAAGCGGCTATTCATTATTAGTAAATGAAAAAAAGAACGCTATTGTATTGACGTCAACTCGTCCAAACGGCCCGGCAGCAGAAGTGTTATCTCAACCCTTTCTGCTTTTCAGCACAAATAAACTGGGATCACAACCACTCATTCTTTACATCGAAAATTAACGAATTATTACCCTTTCCGTATGTGTTGAGCTATCTTTTCCTATCGTTAATAAGTAGATTCCCGGAGTTAGGTTAGACGTTTCTAAAACGACTAAATTATTCCCCGGATGACTGCTTAAAACATGTTGTTGTATCAATTGACCACTTAAGCTCAATAACGTTACCGTTGTTTTTTGATTCGTACCAACAGAATACCTCAAATTCAATTCATTGTACGAAGGATTTGGATAAACTACAATGTCATCAAGTGAACTTTCATACAACCCTACTATTTCGTCTGATGGTGCTCCCGCATAAATGTTTATGTCGTCTAAATAAATTGAATTTCCACTGTCACTCTCAAAGCTAAACTTCATTCTAAAATCACCAGTGAAGAATTGACTTGTTACATTTGTCAAATGAACTGTTGTCCAGTCTGCATCTGTGCTTGGCACCCAGCCTCCAGTCGGAGCTGTTTGGTCAGATAGAAAACTGCCATGAATCGTTTTTCTCAACGTCCAACTATCAGCACAGTTCCCGCGTAATGAAACTCTTAACCACTCATCATCCAATGTTGTTATCTTTCTGTATGAATATCGAAAGCTCAGTGTTAATGAGCCAGAAGCGTCTATACTTGACAAATCAATTGGCCCTGAAATTAAATCGTCCGTAAAGTTTCCAGCCTGTACATAGTTTAAAATTCTTGCTGATTTTGATCCTGAAAGTGCCGCAGCAGCAGTGATATACCAGGTTCCGTTGTTGTCTGGATTATCAATTGACCATTGATCTAAATTTACAAAGTTTGGATAGTTTTCAAAACCCTCAAAATAAGGTAATGTAGATGTTTGATTGATATGTATTCCATCAACAACATAAATTGAATCTACTCCCGCGCCATTATCAACAACCATTGCGACATCATGGTCTCCTGCGGTGTCAAAACAAATTTGAGGGTTTTGATCTGTACTTGTAGAAGGAGTACCTGTTGGAAAATACCATGTAAACTGTGAGCTTGCATCCGTATTAATACTTAATTCTGTAAGGTTTATACAATAACCTGTTCCAGCATCTTCGCAATCAATTGAAAAGTCCGCGAATGGATCGCTCCACAAACATCCAAATTCTCCCGTAACTTTTTCAATCGCAACTTGTCGTTCACTCACGGCGTTGTTTGGCCCTATGGCTTGAACGGTATACCATCCGAAATTTGTTGATGGTTGTTGTATTACAAACGAATTTGTTGCACTAACACCAATCGAATCCATGTACTTGTTGCCAAGCATGCGAACTTGATAAGATGTTGCTCCTGGCACCAAATCCCATTCTAACCTTGTCGAATCTGGGCACGACCAAACGAAATTCATGTTTTCTACACGGTCTATGATACTAAAAACAGCGTCACTTTCATCTGAAACGGCACCTCTCGAAACTCTAATTTTTGCTTCGCCAGTTAACGTTGCAGGAACTCCCCAATTATAATGCTTCGTGTTTGCTGCAAGGCTAGCGATTGTAACCCATGAGGCTCCGTTATCTTCAGAAAGCTCAACAGTATAATTGACCGGACTATCTTGCGAATCCCATCGAAGCAATTCTAATGTAGAAGGCTCAAAAGGTTCTCCTCCATTAGGATAAGTTATAATAATCTCGTCTTGAACAAAATAATAAACCAAATGGTAGTCTTGAGGTCCTTGAGGAATATTGAATCCAGCAATACTCACGTTATACGTTCCAGACATCGGGTCTTGAATTGTAACCTGTTCCATATTATTGATGCTGTCTACCCCTCTAATTGCTGTAGAATTAAGCGCTGTGGCGTTCGGTGTTGGATCAAGCAACCAGGGTTCAAAGTTCGATGTTGATGGATCTGTCACAATCATGTTCATGTCGTTAACAATCGCAAGAGAAGCACTTGTAGACCCTTCGTAATCCATCCAATAAACCATTATTTTCACCTCTTTCGTTCCCGCTGGAACATCAATTGTATGCACGTTTGTTGCTCCTTGCGTAATAGAATCGTGAATAAATTGATTGTTTAAGAGTATAGTATAAGCACGTCGTGCATTAATCCTTCCCCAGCCATAAGTGAAATCTGGGCCAGGATTCCCTAAATCTTCCCCTGTATTCAACACACACGCTTTCATTAAACCAGACAATGGATTTCCGCCATAAATATCTCTATATGCTTCATACAATTGTGCTAAAGTACCGGCAACACCAGGGCAAGACATTGATGTTCCTGAAAGACTTGCATAATCATTATCTGAAATTGTAGAATAAACACTTGAACCAACAGCACAAATGTCTGGTTTGATTCTTCCATCTTCAGAAGGGCCTCGACTGCTAAAACCACTCAGACCGTCAAGTCGTGTTAAACTTCCTACGGCTATAACATTTTTACCACTCTTATGTCCTCCAGTGATATTTCCCCAGCCAGGACCCGCTCCATATCCACAATCCTCTGTTCCAGAATTTCCAGCAGAAAAAACATGTGTTAAGAACGGTCTTTCACGAATCTGCTTATCTAATTGACGTGCAAGACTGCTATAGCCACTATTGCAGCCGTCACCATAACTTTTGGATGTCACGACCATGCTGTCATTGTCATATAAAGCAGGTACGTCATCATAATTCTCGTTAGTCGAATTATATACAAATAGTTTTGCTCCCGAGGCCATTCCTCTTCCTTCTGGGTCGAGATTGCCAGCCCCCATTATTATACCGGACACATGGTCTCCATGAAGGTCGCTATCTGCTGTAGAGCAACCTTCACAATTAGATTGATCCGTTCTTCCCTCATAGTCAATATGATCACCAATAAAACCATCATCTTGCATCATAATAGTAACACCTGTGCCATCATAACTCAAGTCTGAAGAGCTTCCAGAATTTAAAAAATTGGACCGGTGACTCGTTCTTCCTCCTTTATCTTCAGGCTGACCTATTTCCGGAATTTCTTCAAAATAATAAACTTTGGAATTTGCATACAGCCCCTCTAATTCCGCAAGCTTAACTCGAATTGTTATTTGTTCTAGTGAAGTATTTCTTTTTAAAATTTGAACGGAAAGGTTTCCCGAAAATAAATTAGACTCACTTTCCCCCTTGAAATAAGTTGCGATTAAATCAACTTGATCATTCTCCGCGATTGCATGAGCAGGGTATATGCCTGCTGATAGATTCTTAGACAGTTTGAACTTGTTTTTAATTTTAAAAACATTCGTTACATCAGAAAAGGCTTGATTTGAGAAGTCAATACCTATATCCAATCTCGCATAGAACGAGCGCGTTGGCAAATAACCAAATAACTCCATTCCCGCATTTACCAAAGCTGCCTTTTTTTCAACAGTTGGTGTTGCGGAAAAACTAACAATTACATATTCTTTATTGTTGGAATTGTAGTTTGTTCTGATGTCTTTTTCTGCACTTATTAAATAAGAACCTGACTTCAGGGATAATTGTTGTGCATATAAATTCATGCTGCCGCATAAAATTGCGAGGAGAAATAACTTTTTCATGTTTGAAGTTTAACGAATAGTAAATGTACGACAATTATATTTAGACACAGATAGAGCTTGTTTATCCTTTAAATTGACTCTTATAGTAACTTGACAAACAAAACCCACAACAGGGGTTGGTCTTTTTAGGTGTTAAAAAGTTACTTCTCACATTTATAAACGACAAACTTCTTGTCTTCCGCAACGACTTTTACAGAACTAAATAGAGGGGAAAGATGTGTTTTATAATTCAAATGATGATTTGCAACAATTTGCAAATTTCCATTCTCTTTGAGACAACGGAAGCACTCTTTAAAAAGTTCTAACGTTACTTGAATATTAATTTCATGCTCAAAATGAAAAGGAGGATTTGTAACGATAGCATCAAACATTTCATCATAAAAAACCCGAAGGTCGTTATCATAATAATGATGAATCTTCTCTCCTTTAATATTTAGTTTAGCTGATTCAACTGCGAGAAAAGCATCATCCATCAAGTGCATTTCAGCGTCTACATGTTGCTTGACAATTTCTTTGGCTAAAATTCCATTTCCAGAGCCAAGATCTAAAACGTGTTGTTGTGCGTTTTTAATTTCGATGTGTTTTAAAAAAAACTGGGTTGCATAATCGATGTGTTCCCCTGAAAAGACGCCATAATACTGTTGATAAGTCTCATCATCATAATTCAAGTCTTTAACAAAGCTTATTCCCTCCGTTTGTTTTTTGTTTTTAAGAGTCAATACTCTAGCTTTTTTTAGCGCTCTACTTTGGGTGACAACCTCGAAATATTGCTCTGCTATTTGAATCATTTTTGGCGTGAAATGACGTGTCATAAAACCACAAATAACCATTACCTCATCGGTAGAGTTCTGAGCTATCTGACCTAAAAAAAGATGAAATAAGTCGAGAGATTTTGGAATCTTGATGAGGACCATGTCCAATTTTACATCTAATGTCGATAGAGGGTCACTATAACTCAAACTATCTAAGGAGTTGTTTTCCAAATTCAACGCTATCGCTTTCTCTTGACTCTTATGTGTAATAACGGCCTGGGGAGAATGAGCGGACAAATGGCAGCTTAAAAAGCCAAATCGATCATTATAGAGTCCAAGGTTTTTGTTTGCTGTTTCTATTTCATTAAACGAAGAAAGAAGCAGTTCGTCCGCTGCACTGAAGGCTCTTAACGACCTATCATTTGAGAAGTCATAGCGTTGAATGTTGTATTGGTTTTCTTGGAAACTCATAATAAAAATGATTTTAACAAAAGAACCTATTCTAATTCACTTACCCAATATTTTTGTCTTTCAATTCATTAACCTAAAAAATTATAGCGAAAAGAAAGCCTTGCTAAAAAAAGTTAAGTGCTGTTGAAAGGATAAATTAATTAAAAAAATTCTACCTTTAGGTAAAAGTAAAAATTATGACAGGATTATATATTCTATTAGGGATTGGTGCGGTAATTATCATTTGGTACATTTCTGCAAATAATAAGCTCGTTGCATTGAAGAACAATCGAGAAAATGCTTTTGCGGATATTGATGTACAGCTAAAGCAACGACACGATTTAATTCCGCAATTGATCTCAACCGTGAAGGGATATATGGATCATGAAAAGGAAGTCTTAACAAGAATTACAGAAGCACGCTCTAACGCAATGAAAGCGGGAACTATAAACGAAAAGGTGTCTGCTGAAAATGAATTGGGTGCTGCAATGGGAGCTTTCAACATTCAAGTAGAAGCTTACCCAGATTTGAAAGCGAGCACTAATTTTATGCAATTACAAAATGAAATTTCTGATGTAGAAAATAAGCTTGCTGCAGTACGTCGTTATTTTAATTCCGCAACGAAAGAATTAAATAATGCAATTGAATCTATTCCAAGTAATCTTGTTGCAAACATGAAAAACATGTCTACCCAACCAATGTTTGACTTGGGCACTGCCCAACGCGAAGTAATGGATAAAGTGCCTGAGATTAAATTCTAGATTCAAACTCGTCACGACGTTATGGAGTATATTGGATTGCATAAGCAGATAAAAAAGAACAACTTTCGTTCTACTCTGCTATTAATAGGATTCCCCGCTATTATTCTAGCTGGTGTTTATGTGTTCTTTTATTTCGGCTTTAGCCCCGATATGTATGCAGTAAATCAATCCTTTTTACAATTTTTACCTTTCGTTGTTATTGGTGTTGGAGTTTGGTTTGCAATTGCATATTTTTCTCATTCATCAATAATTAAACGGTCTTCTCGTGCCCAAACTCTCTCTCGCAAGGAGAATATGGAGGTCTACAATCTAACTGAAAATTTATGCATCTCTGTTGGAATGAAAATGCCAAAACTATATATTATTGATTCTCCAGGGTTAAATGCTTTCGCTTCTGGTATTGATGAAAAATCTTATGCAATCACTTTAAGTTCTGGAATTATCGATGCATTGGATGAAGATGAGCTGGAAGGTGTTATTGCCCATGAACTAACACATATTCGAAACAAAGATGTTCGTTTACTTATTATTTCAATAATTTTTGTTGGTATTCTTGGTTTTTTCGTGCAAATTCTTCTTCGATCATTTTTATATGGAGGTAGAAGGCGCGACAGTAAATCTGATCCACGCGTGATGATGATTGCGCTTGCAATTGCTGCATTAGTATATTTATTAACGGTAATCTTTAGATTTGCGCTTTCAAGAAAACGAGAGTATTTAGCAGATGCTGGAGCTGTCGAATTAACAAAAAACTCGCATGCGCTTGCATCAGCATTAAGGAAAATTTCAGGCAACCCAGATGTTGATGTGAAAAGTGCAGACATTAAGCAATTGTTTATCGAAAATGGCAGTAAAAAGAAAGGATTTATGTCTTCACTCAAGGGATTGTTTGCAACACATCCGCCAATAGATAAACGAATAGCAATTTTAGAAAAAGGATTATAATAGGA
>Ga0115569_10003593_pt1 | contig 11411 bp, 8 predicted proteins | sample COGITO_mtgs_1205_2_FD_87295 | JGI IMG/M metagenome (GOLD analysis project Ga0115569, IMG submission 87295) | Pelagic marine microbial communities from North Sea - COGITO_mtgs_120503 | ecosystem: Environmental > Aquatic > Marine > Epipelagic | place: Germany:Helgoland, sampling site Kabeltonne...
GATACTAAGCTTAAACACGATTGCCAATACACTTGGTGCAACACTGGTCGGTGGTTTGGCAGAAAATGCGTTGGGAGGAAGTTCTAACAGCCTTCTGATATTTGCTTGCGGGCTCACCGTTGGGATACTCTTTTTTGCAGAAATACTTCCTAAAAATCTTGCTTTTTCTTATCGCTCTGAAGTGTTAGGACATTTTGTATACCCACTTTATTTCGTCCGTGTAATCATGATTCCTTTTTCCAAAATTTGTAAGGTTACCGTGCAAGCTGTGGTACCCCATAAAGAAAAAGAAGAAGATAGTGACGAAAAAGAGATTATTCTTTTAGCAAAAAAAGGAGCCCAAACGGGTACACTGACTAATGAAGAAAGTGCTCTGGTGACAAATGCATTGAGATTAGACAAATTAGAAGTTCGAACAATAATGACACCAAGAACAGTAGTAACTTCTTTAGAGGAAAACCTAACCGTAAAAGAAGTGTTTAAACTTCACCCTAATGTTCCGTTTGCACGCATTCCAATCTTCAAAGATAACATAGATACCATTACTGGAATCGTTCGGAGAAGAGACCTCCACAACGCAATTGTTGAAAAAAAAGAGCTATCAAAGCTAGCAACCTTAGCAAAAGAGGCTACTTTTGTACCTGAAAATGCTACTGCTGACAAAGCGTTAAGGCTTTTACTTGCTGAACATTGTCAATTAAGTATGGTAGTGGATGAATTTGGTTCAATCGTTGGAGTTCTTGCAATGGAAGACATAATTGAAAGTATTTTAGGGCAAGAAATATTCGAACATGATGACCTCGCAGTAGACATGAGGGAACTTGCAAAAAGAAAATATAAAATAAGCATTTCGGAAGAAAATATTTCTTAACAAAATTAACCAACTTAACTATTGAAGTTTAACCTTTCTGATTACTGGTCCCATAACCTAAGCCCTTTTCTCTATCAATTCCCTGAACCATACAGCAATTGGGGTCCAGGAGGAATTAGATGGTATGGGATTTCTTACCTCTGCGGGTTTGTTGTCGCAGGAATAATACTACGGATAGCATGGAAGCGGGGTAGAAGTCCATATGATCAAGAACAGGTAATGAATCTGATGACTTTTCAAATCCTTGGTGTTCTCTTGGGAGGTAGGATCGGTTACGCACTACTTTATCAAGGAAATAAGCTGCTAGAAGACCCGTTTATAATACTTCGAGTTTGGGAGGGGGGAATGGCTAGCCACGGAGGTTTCATTGGAGTTTTCATTGCGACGATTTGGTACGCAAAACAATCGAAGCAATCTCCCCTTCCCATAGGTGACATTATAGTAAGCGTTGTCCCACCAGGCCTTTTTTTTGGAAGAGTTGCAAATTTTATTAATGGAGAATTGTGGGGTAAAACAACAGATGTATCATGGGGTGTATTATTTCCAAAAGCACCAGGTTTTCTTCTTGGTGTTGCCCGGCATCCATCTCAAATTTATGCGGCAACTCTTGAAGGTCTCATTCCATTTATTTATGTTCAGTGGCGATTTTGGAAAACAAATATTACTAATCGGTGCCCAGGACAATTAACGGGGGAATTTCTTTTTATTTATTCGATTGGAAGAATTACCAACGAAATATTTAGGGAACCGGATGCATCCTTAATCTTGTCCATGTCGCGAGGTCAGTTTTATTCAATATTTCTAGCGATTGGCGGCATATTACTTATTTTACTAGCTCGTCAAAAAGCATCAAAACAAATTTGACAGTTACTGTATCAGTCCAATAGTAAGAAAATCTTACAATAAATTCACGTTAATTGCTTATTACCTTTGACAGTTACGAGAAAAGAAAGAGAAATATTAATAAAACTAATTTAATGATAGGTAATTTATTCGGCTTTTTATCCAATGACATAGGAATAGACCTTGGAACTGCAAACACCTTGGTGTTTGTAAAAGACCGAGGTATTGTTTTGCGTGAACCTAGCGTGGTAGCACGATACAAAACAAGCAAAAAGGTTTGTGCAGTTGGAGCAGATGCAAAGAGGATGCTTGGTCGTACACCTGGCACAATTGAAGCACTGCGACCGATGAAAGACGGTGTCATTGCTGATTTTGAAATTTCCGAAGCTATGCTTCGGTATTTTATCGAAAAAGTAGATAAGAGGAAATTGGTTCCGCCCCGTGTTGTTATTGCGGTACCTTCAGGAATTACTGCAGTCGAAAAACGAGCGGTCAAAGACTCAGCAATAAGAGCAGGAGCAAGAGAAGTTCTCTTACTTGGCGAACCTATGGCGGCATCAATTGGTGCAGGGTTGCCTATTCATGATGAATATGCCAATATGATAGTCGACATTGGAGGTGGAACAACTGAAGTCGCGATCATTTCAATTTCTGGAGTTTCGTTCCAGCGAAGTATTCGAGTAGGTGGAGATGAACTCGATGAAGCAATAATAGCTTACATGAAAAAAGAGCATAAGCTATTGATTGGTGAACGGACTGCAGAAGAAATAAAATTTACTATAGGTTCTGCTGCTCCGCTGCCGGGCGGTGAATTAACTATAGATGTGAGAGGTCGAGATGCAACAGCGGGTCTTCCTGTAACAAAACATATTACATCACAGGAAATTAGAGAAGAGGCGTTGAAAGAAGTTGTCACCCAAATTGTTGAACTAGTAAAAAACGCATTGGACAGGTGCCAACCTGAACATTCCGCCGACCTAATTGATCGTGGAATTGTACTTGCAGGAGGAGGAGCACTGATCAGGGGTTTAGACCAAGTGATTAGCGACGCAACTGGTTTACCTGTCATGCAGGCAGAAGACCCACTTTGCTGTGTTGCAAACGGCACGGGAGAATTTCTCAATCTACTTGGGACTCTGACACGTGACCAAGTCGACCGATTGGTAACGCAGTAACAATCCGATTTGGCTAAGAAGTCAAATAACCGAAAGGTAAAGCCATTTTTGTATTTAGGTTTTTTTGCAATTGGTTGGTGGGGAATTCCATCAAGTATTAAGTTATTTACCCAATCAACCTTCCGCGAATTTCAAGCACCAATTTGGGAGATCAGTTCAAGGATTGAAGATCTGTCCAACTATTGGGGACATCTTTCTGATTCAAAACGCACCCTAATAACTAAAGGTAAAGAGTTCAAAAGACTGACATCGGATTTAGAATTACAAAAAATTCGATCAAAGGAAATAGTTACAGAAATTAATCGACTTCAAAATTTGCACCAGTCGATTTCTACACTCAACAAATTATTAAACATAAACTCAAGTCAAAATTTCGAGTCGGTTATTGCAAGGGTTTCAGTAAGAAAAATGAGCGGTTGGTGGCAACAAATGACCATTAGAAAAGGATACAACAACAGACTTCAAATTGGAAATGGTGTTATTTATAACAAGGGAGTTATTGGTCGTTTGATAAATGTCGATTCAAGATCTGCGGAAATCGAAATTATAACAAATCCAAACTTTAGGATAGTCGCACATTTTGGAAATGATACTCGACCTGTTACCTTTCAGGGAAACGGAATTGATTTAGGGGGACAACCTAATGGAATAGTTTTAGATGTCCCCTATGATATCATTCCAAAAAAAGGAGAACCTCTACAATTAATAACATCCTCTCTTGGGGGAAACTTTCCCCATGGAATGCCTATCGGCAATGTATACAAATTGGAAGGTGCGGAGGACGGATTATTCAAGACCGGTAAAGTAATTATAGATCGCAGCATCAATGAAGTTCTAGAGGTTACATTATTAATACCTGAGTAAGACAGTTAAAATGAAAAGTCAAAATTCAAGAATTTGCATCGTAATATTAATTAACTTATTACTTATATCTTTAATTGCCCTAATTAATTCAAGATTATCGGTCTGGGGGGTATTCCTCTACCTTCCTGGATTATTTATTATTTTATCTTCTAATATCTTAGATGTTAAAAATGGAATCGTAGCCTCGATAATTACCGGAATTCATCTAGATACATTGCTACACACACCATTAGGTTTTCACGCTATTCTACTAGCATTTATTTTCTTATTGGTTAGAGAATGGCAAGAAAACCATCGGGTATTTAAAACTTGGCGACCAATCTTCTTGCAAATAATTGTAAATATTATCTTTTTTTTTGTTTGGTATTTTTGGCTATTAATAAAATCTCCATTCGCTATGAGTTGGGAATTTTCTAGGTTTTTTGCAGATTTGACAATATCCACTTTAATTATGATTCCACTCGGTTTTTGGATGACTCAACTTACAGAAATATTTATTCATACTAATTCTCAGGATGGCATTGACTTAAAAAATCATTCATGAAAATAGTAGAAAAATTTAATTCAGAAAATAGTAGGTACCATGTATTTAGAATAATTTACGGATTATTATTTTTCGTCCTATTCATTTTCATCATAAAGTTACAGATAGTAGAGTCTGTAAAATTTGAAGAGAAGGAGAGAAAACAGGGTCAACGAAGAATACTACACCCGGGAGCTCGGGGAGACGTCTTTGACAGAGAAGGTCGATTGTTGATTGGAAACACGGCTCAATTTTCCGCGGTAATTCATTTGGACGAGTTAAAGTCTGAAATCTGGAAGAAAAAGGTAGAACTAAAAAAAGATGCATTTAGAATACGCAAAGAATTATCAAAATTAGATAACATTACACTGACAAAGTTAATAAATTTTTGCAGTAACGAGGATATTATCAAAGAAAGATTTATTTCTTTAAGCGGTAAGAAAAATTCAAAAAGCCAATTAATACCAAAAGTTTATTGGCAAGAACAACGGCTAACAGTTAATGAAAATGAAAAAGGAGAATGGACTTGTAATATAACGGAATTAAACGCCGGAATTAAAAGTTCATTTGAAGCAAGAAATGTAGGAGAATATGTTACAATAAATGTTTCTAATCTTTTTTCTACGAAATTTTATCTTCATGTAGATAATAAATTTCGGGCAAACCCAATAGAAATGCCTGTCAGTAATAATCGAAATAATAATTTTTGGAGCACATTATTTTCTGTAGGTGATTACGACTATCCTGATTATCCGGTATTTGTTACTAATAGTTACACCCTAGGATGGGAAGCTAGATTCTTTGTTGTAAATAAATACTTACAAAAGGCTAATCGAATATCGGGAAGAAATGAAAGACTATATGAAAAGAATTTAAAGAACCACTGGAATAAAAGATTAGTACTGCCCATGGAATTAATTCCAAATCTCAGTTCAAATGAATACGCAGTTTTAATCGAAGGGATTCCTCCGAGTTCCCCAATCCAAATTCAAGCAGAATCCATTCGACATTACCCACAAGGTTCACTTGCCGCACATGTTCTTGGATATGTCGGGAACGGATATGAAGCAAACGACGATGGATTATCTGGGGGCGACTTAGCGACTTTTGAAATCAAAGGTAAGAAAGGAAAAGATGGAATCGAGAAATATTATGACGAACACCTAAGAGGAAAGGATGGGGGTGAAATTTGGAGAATCAATCCGATGGGTTTGAGATTTGATCAAATCGAAAAAAAAGCTTCTGAAAAGGGTAAATCGATAGAACTCACAATTGACATCGACATTCAAAATATTGCGGAATCCTCACTCGCGAAAATGGCAAACAATGTACGCTCCCACAGAATTTTACCAGATCAAGACTGGGAAAAAACGATTAAAAATAGAACACGGAAAGTATTAGTTACTAAAAATGAAAATCAGATTAGCCCTGAGTTACTGCTTACTTCATTTAAAGATGCTCCATTCCCACTCAGTGGAAAAGAGGCATCAACAGTTGCTGGTTTTAAGGGTACAGAAAAGGATGCTAATCAACTATTACGAACCTTATATTCAAATGGTGTACTCGCAAGGGAGGGTAATACACATGATAAGTATGTAATTGCACCACCTCCTCCACCTCCGGGAGCAGCAGTGCTTCTCAATGTAAAAACTGGCGAAATTTTAGCTATAGCCAGCAAACCAAACTACAATTTGCAGGATTTATCTCCAACGATGTCACAAGATACCTTCGATAATATCGAGAGACAAGAGGCATGGTTACCAAGAGCATGGCACCCTGGATATTGTCCCGCATCTCCATTCAAATTAGTTACAGCAGTTGCAGCACTAAGAGCGAATGTAGTAACGCCAGAAGAAAAGTTAGTTTGTAATGGAATTTACAAAGGCATGGAATGTCATTGCTATCCCGGTAGGCACGGCGAAATGAATTTACGTAATGCGGAAGCACAAAGTTGTAATGTATACTTTTTCCAATTAGCCGAAAGGCTAGGTGAAAAACTACTGATTCAGGAGGCCAATTCCTTCGGAATGGATAAATCTCCTGTCATTCCGCTTCCTCGATTACGCAATTCCCCCAATGTACCTGACCCTGAATGGAAAAAGAAGAAAGTTGGGGAAAATTGGGCTCTCGAAGACACATTTAATGTGGCTATCGGACAAGGTGGTCTGAGGCAGAGTCCACTTCAAATGGCTTGTTTTGCAGCGGCATTAGCGAAGCAAGATAGAATATTCCAACCCAAGCTTATCAAATCACAATTACCCCACTCCTACGCTATTCCTTCCTACCCCATTGGATTATCGAAAGCAAATATGACCGCAATAATTGATGGTATGCACGACGCGACGGTAAAAGGAACAGCCAAAAGGTGTAAGATTGAAGGAATCGAAATTGCAGGAAAAACGGGAACAGCACAATGGCGCAACCATAACATGCAGCTGAATCTAGCTTGGTTTATTGGATTTGCACCCGTACGAAACCCTGAAGTTGCAATTGCCGTTTTAATTGAAGGCATAATTCCTCAGGATCACATACAAGGTGGGCTCACCGCCACTCCAGTTGCAAGAGATATTCTCCAAGCATATTTCACCAAAAAACAAAACCTCTCTCGTATAAACTAAAATCATACAATTTATATCCTTATGGTCGCGACGCAGTCATCAATGCTCAAATTGGGTACAAAAGCATCTTCTTTCAAATTATTTGATACTAACTCAGGAAGAACGGTTAACTTCTCCCCTTCAACTATTGGTAAAGGGTTTCTTTTTGCCTTCATTTGCAATCACTGCCCATTTGTAATTCATCTTAAAAAGCACTTCCCTGGCGTTTTTAATAATTGGTTAGATCTAGGATTAAAAGTCTATGCGATTTCTTCAAATGACCCGATTGGATACCCAGCTGATTCACCAGAACGAATGTTAGAAGAAACTAAAGAATTTAATTTTAATTTTCCCTATCTCTTTGATAAAACTCAAAATGTGGCCCAAGCTTTTAAAGCTACTTGTACTCCTGACTTCTTTTTATTTAACGAGCACCAAAAACTTGTTTATCGGGGGCAGTATGACAGTTCAAGACCGGGTGGGCAAATCGAGGTAAGCGGGAAAGATTTAATAAACGCAGTAAACCGAATGATTGCAGGAGAAAAACCTTCCGAAAATCAATTACCGAGCCTTGGGTGCAATATAAAGTGGAAGAAATAACGATCTACTTCGAAGTCATTACATAGACTCCATCCCAATCACTACCGGGAGGATTTTCTTTCATTATATTGCAACGGTCGATCAAAATAATGGAAGGATTGTCGGCGACTCCAGGAGTAACTCCAGGCTTATTGGGTTCCAAATTCTTCGCCTTTTCAAACATCCCCAATGCACCATCCCAATCCTGTAGTAAGTATTTATCGATTCCTTGCTTGAAGCAATCAAGGCAATCCTGGGTTTCTTGTGTGAGCTCTGACATAAAACCAGTGGGCTCAAACATCGCAACCGGTTGTTTTCTCCCTTTTACCACTATTCTATCCAAATAACGAAATGCAATATCATCTCGTGTTTTTTCAGAGGCAAGTTTGGTTTCTTCAGTAATCATGATGTACGCGCCGTAGGCTTTTGCACCACTTTCACAGCGAGCAGCTAAGTTAACCATGTCTCCCATCATAGTGTAGTTAAATCGATCCAACGCACCCATATTGCCAACTGTTGCAGTTCCCGTATTGCAGCCTATTCGAGTCTGCATTTTTGAAACTAGTCCATGGCATTTACCCCATTTGGCTTCTTCATACGACCATTTCTCTCGTAACCTGATTTGTTCTTGCTGCATCAAAATCGCTGTTCTCACTGATTGATAAGCATGATCTTTCATTGGAATTGGAGCTCCATACATTGCCACGATGGCATCACCAATATATTTATCTAATGTACCACGTTCTTCCTGCAATATATTAGTCATAGCAGTTAGATATTCATTCATTAAGTCAACCAAACCGGTGGGACTAAGAAGTTCAGAAAAACTAGAAAATGCTTGTACGTCACTAAAAAAGGCAGTGATTGCAGTTTCTTGGCCACCTAAAGAAGGCTCCTCCCCAGATTCAACCATTTGATCGACTAACTCAGAAGAAACATAACTGCCAAACATACCCTTAAGCCTACCCTTCGCCTTTTGTTCAATAACAACCATCACTGCTAGGCCAATAAAAGAAGTGCTTATACCCGCACACGCTGGAGCCGTAATTGGCCAAACAACATGAGTATTAGAGAAAGTAACAAAACCCAGGTAAACATAGCCTAACAGTAAAACTATTCCTCCTGCTTGAACCCAGCTTGATCTGTTTCCTTGGTAAACAGCTAGTAATGCCATGATTATACATATTCCGAGGGTGGCAGCGTGATCGACTCCAATAGGAAGGCGGTTAATATAAAAACCAGAAGTAAGAGTTTTAATTAAATTACCATGAACCCCCACTTTTGGAGTAGCGGATTTGTCGAATGGGGTTGGAGCTAAATCCTGAAAGGTTGCTTCCTCTGGTCCCACCAGAATAATAGCATTCTCAAACCGCGAAAAGAAGTCCTGTATTCTAGAAAGCTCGTCTTGTTGCAAAGCTAAATTACTCTCGTTTAAAGCAATTGCCTGAGTAACTTGACTTTTTTGGACAAGCAGGCTTTGGTTGGCAGGATTTTTCGACAGTGCCTCATTGATAGCACCTAGAACTCTAGGCCCTTTGAGTTTTAGGATTTTCTGTTCTAATGATTTGATCGTGGTTTCTACTTCGTCCATAAAACGACTGTTTTGAATCACATCCCTCATACCGCACATAGGGTTATGCTTCGATTTAAGGGAAGGAGGTATGAAATAATATGCGATCGCTTCAATAACAGACATTAATTGGTCGAAAGAGGGAATCTCGGAATTAATATAAAGGTCCTCCGCTCCCAAAAATAAGAGTTTATCTGCAATTGCCAATTGCTTTTCACCCAAATCTAATTCTTTCATTGCCTCAGAATAATCATCAATACTGTCAGGTAATTGAAAACCTTCTACCTTAGACAAGAAACTTTCAAAAACTGAAGGAATCAACGACAAATACAAGGCAAAATCTTTCTCTCCATACGCTCTTTTTGCGTTCATCACTAAAGACTTCTCGGCTGATTTTTCTGACCAACGAGAAAACCAATTTACCTCCAAAAATTGACCGTCTGACAAAGGAGAATCAATTATCGTATTTCCATCCTTATCATTAATCATGAATCTTGAATTATCCTCGGAAATCACCACATTACTTTCGCTCAACCCATAATACGCGAGAAGGGATTCAACACCTAGAGTATAGAAATCACGATCTCTATACAACGGAACTTCGTTAGGAAGAGAATCAACTAGCCTGCCTATCCCATTATCACCAAGTGATCTTTTATAAACTAAACGCAGGGTACTATTGGTTTCGACTAATTCAGTATCAGATTTCCCTGTAAGTTGATTGTTGCGTTTTATTTTAACACTTTCATCCGACTCCACTTGGGCAATTTGTTTCCGCACATTTTCGATCTTCAGGTTTATCTTAGATAATTCTTTATTAATCTGATCGAGAATCTTCTTTTTATCATCAACTTCAATTCGTAACCCTTTAAGTAATTCTCTTTCTTGTTCAGCAGATAACTTCAAGTCATTATTAATAGGATTTTTTTTAATTTTATCTTTGATTACCTGAATTTCATTCGTTTTTTTGGTAATTTGAGGCTTAATAATTGACGAGATTGAGGGGTTTTCAGACAAAGTCTTTTTAAGTGTCGCAACAGTCAATTCCAATTCAACTAAATCTTTTCTTGCTGCTAAAGGATCAAACCTTGATGCGCTAGGATTATTACGTCTTTGGAAAATAGTAGTAATTAATTTGATCCTTTCTTTTTTGCGAGATTCTATCTGTGGGTTTATTATAGCAGCAAGTGAAGGGTTCAAATTAAGAGTAGATTTAAAATTATTAATGGTTTCACCTAATGCATCGTAAACTGAAGACTCACGAGAAAGCTTTTCATATTCGGTTTCTACAATTTGTTTTTCTTGATTTTTCTGAAAAAACTGAGCTTCAATTGAACTAATATCAGCAAGCAACCCCACTTTTTTTGTAGCGAGATCATTTAGTTCTTTACTAACAATTAAGAGTTCCTGTTTGTTATCGCCTTTGATTTCGAACGGCAATTTGCTTTGCTTCCCTCCAAGCAAATTATAGGCGTGTGCTTTCCCTCCCCCGGGGAACCATAATGGAACCCATCTCGGTACATTGTCCACTGCACGAAACGGGGGAACAGTAAAAGATCCAGTCCGTCCCAAATATTCCCCCTCGAGATAATTTTGTAAAGGATAAGTCGGTGACTCAGGATAATTATATTTTCCACTCTTCATCGCCGCGCCTGTAGAATACCCATCTTTAAATAGAGGAGGAAAAGCACTCACGCCGGTAGCTTTAACAAATGGCGTAGCCACGCCCGAGTACAAACAACCCAGTACCACTTGACTAGGATAAGCTTTTATTAAGTCGCCCATAGCTGCATCACTACGATAGGAATTTTCCATTGGAACCATTTTAGAAGTACTTTTCGGTGTGAAACCAAAATCGAATGCTAAAACACGTGCTTTCCCTTTTGTCATTAAAGCCATTGACATATCCCTAAAAAAAGCACGATCCCAAGGCCTTTCTCCAACATCATCCATAGCTAAAGTAGCAGCATCGAAATTTACATAGACAATTTTAGGAATCCTCGGAATGCTTTGATTGCCTTCTATACTAATTTCTTTTTTTGTACCATTCTGATGAGAAATTTCACCCCGGGATCCCGGAATCTTTGAACTTAACCGCAAGTCCAAAGATTTAGTCTTCCAACTGTCGATCAAACCAAAGTCGTTTACGATGATCCAAATAATTGGAATAATAAGTAACCCGAAGAAAGTTATTTTTGATTCTTTGCTTAATTTAAACATAGATGAGTATTATTAGTTGATTAGTTTAATAAGTCAGTTAAAATGAATTTGATTTGGCAAGTTGAGCAAGACGAAAAACATTACTATTTGGTTTATGTTTATTTATTTTGGACAAAAAAAACTATTACTGACGCTTACATTTTGAATCATTTCCAATTATGACAATCAA
>Ga0115569_10003594_pt1 | contig 11411 bp, 9 predicted proteins | sample COGITO_mtgs_1205_2_FD_87295 | JGI IMG/M metagenome (GOLD analysis project Ga0115569, IMG submission 87295) | Pelagic marine microbial communities from North Sea - COGITO_mtgs_120503 | ecosystem: Environmental > Aquatic > Marine > Epipelagic | place: Germany:Helgoland, sampling site Kabeltonne...
AAGTGAATAAAGGGGTTACCTGTCACTACGGTGAAGGCGGCCTTGCCCATGCCAACGAGCATTTGAGTCATCAAAATATAGGTAATACTAAGCAGACCTTGCTGCTCCGAACTGTAGTCGACGCCAGGATCAAACAGACTGAAAATGGCATAAAACAAGCCCGCGACAGCAATAGTTGCGAATTTGTTATCGAGAATAACTTGAAGACGAGGTATCAAAATAATGTGCATAAGAATTACTACGGGCAGCCCGGCACCTAGGGTATTCACGACAATACCGCCGGGAATCCCCGCAGCATAAAACCCAGCATCAAGCCCCAAAAATGTCGCTCCGGTTGCGATGGGGCCAAAAAAGTCGAGCGCCCAGTACGCGCCGATTATCCACAGGTCACGTTTCCATCTCAGCGATGTCAGCAAGCCCTTCCAGTCAAAAGAGCGATGTGCCAACCAAAGGGCAGGGCCAATGACATAGGTCACAAAATAAAGCCCTACCCAAACAGCGACATCTTGTAAGCCGTGCAGCCCCTTTTGGTAAACATCGGGTCCCGGAAAATGCAGGCCCGTGTGCCCCCAAAGCCCCAACAATAGCTGCGTTAGAATTAGGTAACCAAAGACAGCCGCGACGTCTTTGACTGCCGTACCACGCTCAAGGGAAAAGTTAGCTTTCCAATTGACTTTTGATCGCCCTCTAGTGAGAAAAAGAAGCCAACAAACCGCCAGTAAAAACACCGGTAGGTAAATCAACAACAAGCTCAGCAAGGCGTCGCGGGCTATGGGTGGTACGGTTGGCGAGCTCTGCGCTGTCAAAAAAAATGCGCACGTACTACCCACCCACACCAAAGCTACTGTGGTTAGCCAGCGCCCCGCACGAGTCGTTGTACCCGATTTACTGCCGTGGGTAACGCGGGGCGCGGCCTGTGCTGAATTGCGCTGCATGTGCTGCCTTCAGTCTTCTAGCGCTAAATTTGTTGCGCTGAAAGCGTCATGCACTGCCTCTAACTCTTCCAGCAGGCACTGCAGACGCTTCGCCCCCAGTGCTTGTTCAACGGCCTGAAAATCTGGCTGCAGCAATTGCGCGGTGCTCTCCAAAATACCCTTTCCTTTTTCAGTAATGCGTACCAACTTGGCACGGGCATCATTGGATTTAGCCGCCGTCTCAACAACTCCGCCGGCTCGAAGTCGCGCGACCATTTGACTCATAGATGCTGCCGATACCTCAAAAACAGTAGCCAGCTCAGAGAGTGTTTGCTCCCCCAAAAAATACAGTCGATTCAGCACTTCAAACTGTCTCGAGGTCAGTGTGCTCGGTAGACGCTGCTCCAATGTGCGCTGCGCGTTTTCGCTAATGATGCGCATCAGCCGCAATGCGCGGTAAGTGACGGAGGGATCTGTTAAAAGTTTTTTCATTTAGTTAGGCTACCTAAATAAAACAAAAATACAAGAGGAAGTTATATTTACTCATTGCAAACCGCTGCCATCGGTTAAGATGCCGCCTTCAAACTGACTCATTATCCATATACCCACTGATTGACGAGGCTTTCTATGTGCGCTCAATACGTCTACACAATGAACCGGGTTGGCAAAATGGTTCCACCGAAGCGTGAGATCCTCAAAGACATTTCCCTGTCTTTTTTCCCCGGCGCCAAAATTGGCGTTCTGGGCCTCAACGGCGCCGGCAAATCGACGCTACTGAAAATTATGGCAGGCCTCGATACCGACATTCAGGGCGAGGCCAGACCCCAGCCGGGCATCAACATTGGGTACTTACCCCAGGAGCCTCAACTTAACGCAGAGAAAACGGTAAGGGGCAATGTCGAAGAGGGTGTGCAGGAAGCCATTGACGCGCTACAAGGACTCGAAGCGGTCTACGCCGCCTACGCGGAGCCCGACGCCGATTTTGACGAGCTGGCCAAGAAGCAGGCGCGATATGAGGACGTTATACAAGCGAAAGATGCGCACAACCTTGATACCCGCCTCGATATTGCGGCCAATGCACTGAGACTGCCCCCATGGGATAGCGACGTTACAACGCTATCTGGCGGCGAGCGGCGCCGGGTGGCATTGTGCCGCCTACTGTTGTCAGAACCCGATATGTTGTTGCTCGATGAGCCCACTAACCACCTCGACGCAGAGTCGGTAGCATGGCTCGAGCGTTTCCTTGAGAGCTTTTCCGGTACGGTCGTGGCCATCACTCACGATCGCTACTTTTTAGACAATGCCGCTGGCTGGATCTTGGAGCTCGATCGCGGCCGCGGCATCCCCTATGAGGGCAATTATTCAACCTGGCTTGAAGCCAAGGAGACTCGGCTGGACCAGGAACAGCGCACCGAGGCGGCGCATCAAAAAGCCATCAAAGCCGAGCTAGAATGGGTGCGATCCAATCCCAAAGGACGTCAAGCTAAAAGCAAGGCCCGCCTCGCGCGCTTTGAAGAATTAAATTCCCAAGAGTTTCAGACGCGAAACGAAACCAACGAAATTTACATTCCACCCGGACCCCGACTTGGCGACAAGGTTATTGAAGTTAACAATCTTAGAAAGACCTTCGGCGACCGGCTGCTTTTTGACGACGTGAGCTTCACCGTTCCTACCGGCAGTATTGTTGGCATCATTGGCGCCAACGGCATGGGTAAGTCGACCCTGTTCAAACTGCTCATGGGCATAGAAAACCCTGATGGCGGTGAAGTCGAGCTAGGCGAGACGGTGCAATTGTCCTACGTTGATCAATCTCGTGATGACCTTGATGGTAGTAAAACCGTGTGGGAGGAAATCTCTGACGGACTCGATATTATGCGCATTGGCAGCTACGAGGTGCCCTCACGTTCCTACGTTGGGCGCTTCAATTTCAAGGGGTCGGACCAACAAAAATTTGTCAAAGATCTATCGGGGGGTGAGCGTAATCGCCTGCATCTAGCCAAGCTGCTCAAGCAAGGGGGCAACGTGCTACTGCTCGATGAGCCCACCAACGATCTCGACATTGAAACCCTCCGGGCGCTTGAAGAAGCGATACTGGCTTTCCCGGGTTCGGCACTGGTGATTTCTCACGACCGCTGGTTTTTAGACCGCATCGCTACTCATATATTGGCCTACGAAGATGACGGCAGCGTCGCATTTCACCAGGGTAACTTTACGGAATATGAAGAAGATCGCGTAGCCCGCTTGGGCAAAGATGCCGATATGCCCAGCCGAGTGAAACACCGGAAACTTATGGGCTAACCCCATAGGTTGCCCCGCCAAACCCTACTGAGCCTCCCGGTGAACTACACCAGGGCCACCGGCTCACAGTAGGGCGTCTAGCGCCTCAGACAGTCGGCTAACGCCAATCACCTCGAGGCCCTTTATTGGCTGCTTAGGCACGTTGCCCTTGGGCACAACCGCGCGCTTAAAGCCGTGCTTTGCCGCCTCGCTTAAACGCTCTTGGCCCGAGGGTACAGGACGAATTTCACCCGACAGGCCCACTTCACCAAACACGACCCAATCGCGCGACAAAATACGATTTTTAAGACTAGAGACAACGGCCACCAATAGCGCCAGGTCGGCGCTGGTTTCAGTCACCCGAACACCACCCACCACATTGGCAAAAACATCTTGATCGCCCACCATTATGCCCCCGTGGCGGTGAAGCACCGCTAGCAGCATCGCAAGTCTATTTTGCTCAAACCCCACGGCAACCCGCCGGGGGTTGCCAAGGGAACTGTCGTCAACCAAAGCCTGAATTTCCACCAACAGCGGCCGAGTGCCTTCCCAGACCACCATTACCGTGGTGCCCGATGCCGGCTCTTCAGCGCGATCAAGAAATATGGCCGAAGGATTTTTGACCTCGCGCATTCCTCTATCGGTCATTGCAAAAACGCCGAGTTCGTTGACCGCGCCAAAACGGTTTTTACTGCTACGCAAAGTGCGAAAACGGGAGTCATGCTCCCCTTCCAACAAGATAGAGCAGTCAATCATGTGCTCCAGTACTTTTGGACCTGCCAGATTGCCGTCTTTAGTCACGTGTCCCACCAAAATCAGGACCACCCCCGACTGCTTGGCATAACGCGTCAGTTGTGCGGCACAATCTCTCACCTGCGAGACGCTGCCTGGCGCTGAAGCAATGCCCTCCGAATGCATAACCTGTATGGAATCCACCACCATAACTCGGGGACGAGTTTCATCGGCGGCAGCCAGAATCGCGTCGACTTCGGTTTCGGCCATAAGCTGCAGTGCGTCAACCGCAAGCTCTAGGCGATCGGCGCGCATAGCCACTTGCTGCGGACTTTCTTCACCCGTGACATAAAGCGCCGGGCCTCCCGCCGCGAGATGACACAGCGTTTGTAAGAGCAAGGTACTTTTTCCTGCACCTGGATGCCCGCCAATCAGAATGGCCGAACCCGGCACTAACCCGCCACCTAGCACCCGGTCGAGTTCGGTAAAACCGCTGCTAAACCGCGGCACGGTCACCAGATCAATATCTTTAAGAACTCTGACTTCGGCTCGCGTCCCAGCATAGCCGCCGCGGCCACTACGTTGACTACCTTTTCCTGAACTCGCGGGACCCAAACGAATTTCTGTGATGGTATTCCACGCTGAACACTCGCTGCACTGCCCCTGCCATTTGCCGTAGTCTGCCCCGCAGTCGTTGCAAACAAAGGCAGTCTTTGATTTAGGCATAAACAATTCCCGCAAGAAGATTAATGACAAGAAGGTGCACGAACAGGCCCCACAGCGGTATGCTAGCAAACCCTAGCCTCAGATCCCTAACTCGATGCCACCAGGTTCCCTCATTCCCGATCGCCAGCTGACATTTTCGCCAGACCTCGCTGCGACGATTGGCTTAGAAGAGGCTATTTTACTGCAAGGGTTGGGGGAGTTGCTTGCAGGAACAACACAGTCAAGCCAATGCGTCGCGCTCTCAGAGTTTGAGCGCAACTTTCCCTTTTGGGAGGCCGCTAAAATTCGTGAGCTTCTGGCTAGGCTTGAGGCTCTAGGTATTATTCTTGTTCGCGGTGAAAATCAAAATTCTGATGTGATGCGAATTTCGGCGGTGAGTGCTCAGTCATCGGTCGCAGTAGGCAAGACCGAGGCAGCACCCCAGGCCCGTCAATCCATTCCCAAAACACCGGGCTCGTCAGCTGCGAACTCTGCTGGCAAGCAGTCCCCAGGCAGCCATCTGAGCCCGCCCGCCGTACGCACCTGGCAGCCCTCGGAAGACTTGCTGGACCTGCTTCACCTGAGCCATGGGATCAATAGACAGTTTGCGCTGTCGCAGTTGCCGAATTTTGTTCCCGCGCCGACAGATCCGGCACCGGATAACCGCTTTAGGCAGCACGTACTCAGCGCTTGGAGACGCCATCAAAGCCAGCACCCGGCTTTTGAAATTGCGGCGGCTCCTGCCTTTGACCAACATTGGCGTCCCAGCGATGACGCCTTAGACATTATGACTGGCAACGGTGTCGACCTTGAATTTATTGACTCAATGCGCCCGGAGTTTATTTTGTACTGGCGTGAACGCGGTGGACCGCCCAAAGAGGTCAACAGCAAGTTTATTGGCTGGGTGCGACAACGGTGGGTGCGCTTTCAGGCGGGCCTAGGCCACAGCCCTGAGCCCAGACCTATGACGGGGGATTGGCAGCCTAGCGAGCAAGTTTTTGAAGTCTTAGCACTGTCAAATATCGATCGTCTGTATGCCACCGAAAGGCTGGGAGAATTTCGAGTCTTTTGGTGCGATAGCGGCGATCTGCAAACCTCTTGGAACAGTAAATTCCTTCAGCACGTCAAGCACCAGTGGCGTTGGGAACAAGGACAAACCGGCAAAAAAGGGAATGACCATGGCGGACAGCAAGGACGTGGGCAGTCTGGCGGAGAACATCGTACACGGGACCGATCAATCGCTGACGACCTCAGCGATACCAGCTGGGCCAAATGAGGCGGCCTCAAGGGATGACCTTGCCGATACTATTAATCAGGTATTTGCCCTGTTCAGACTGAATTACCACAACCAGTTTTATGCGGCCTATGCAGATACCACCCAGCTGAACCAAATTAAACGCCTGTGGCTAGAAGCGCTCTCGAGCTTTACCTCTGAATCTATTTTGACCGGAGCAAAACGCGCGATTGAGGACAGTGACTACCTGCCCACACTCAAGCGCATGCTCGACTGCTGCCAATTGGCACTTGAGCGCCTCGGTGTTCCCCCCTTGAGGGAAGCCTTTATTGAAGCTTGCGAGAAGCCATCACCTAAACTGACACAAACGTGGTCACACCCGGTGGTGTACTTTGCGGGTCGCGACAGTGATTGGTTTTTTTTGAGCAACAATGCCGAGCGTATGACTCTGCCCGTCTTCAAAGGCCACTACGACCGCTGGGTTGCCCGACTAAGTCGCGGCGAAACCATAGAACTGCCTACACGCGCTGAATTGCCCGAACCAGAAACGGTTGCCATGTCTAAAGAAGAACAACAGCAGGCCCTGAACCAGCTTCGCGCGGCTCTAGACCTTTAGCGCTTTGGTGTTGATAGGCTGGCTAGCCAACCTCTAGGATGGACTGCTCAGGCGTAGCCGCCATAATCGCCTCTAGCGAGATTATCGAAGCGGGTATATTCGCCCTGAAAGGCGAGACGACAGGTTCCAATAGGGCCGTTACGCTGCTTGCCAATGATAATCTCGGCAGTGCCCTGGTCCGGAGAGTCTTCGTGATAAACCTCATCGCGGTAAATAAACATGATGACGTCAGCATCTTGTTCAATCGCCCCCGATTCGCGGAGATCAGAGTTGACGGGGCGCTTATTCGGTCGTTGCTCTAGAGCTCGATTTAACTGCGAAAGCGCCACGACCGGGCACTTAAACTCTTTGGCAATGGCTTTTAAGCTGCGAGAAATTTCTGAAATTTCGGCGGTACGACCCTCGCTGGAGCCGGCAACACGCATGAGCTGCAGATAGTCCACCATAATCATGCCCAATGAACCTTGCTCTCGGGCAACCCGTCGCGCTCGAGACCGCACCTCGGTCGGTGTTAGGGCGGGCGTGTCGTCTATGAAGACATTCGCTTCTTTCAATTTTGCCATGGCGGCAGAGAGTTTAGGCCAGTCGTCTTGCTCTAATTTTCCCGTTCGAACGCGAGTCTGGTCGATCTTGCCCAGTGAAGACATCATGCGGATAACTAACTGCTCTGCTGGCATCTCCATCGAAAACACCAAAATAGGTTTCTCACTACCCGAGGCGGCATTTTCAACGAGGTTCATAGCAAAAGCGGTTTTACCCATTGAAGGACGGCCCGCCACAATCACCAGATCGGAATCTTGTAGCCCGGAAGTCATGCGATCGAGATCAATAAAGCCCGTAGTTAAGCCTAATATCTCGCCACCACTTTGAAAGAGTTCCTCAATACGCTCAAGGGCACCCTGCAAAAGAGGCTCCATCGCGCGGGCTCCTCCGGTTTTAGGCCCCTCCTCTGAAATTTGCATAATGCGCCGCTCAGCTTCATCAAGAAGTTCTTCAGCGGAGCGTCCCTCGGGATGAAAACCCGTACTAGCAATGTCCTGCGCTGCGCCAATTAATTTTCTAAGAACTGCGCGTTCGTGGACTGCCGTAGCGTAAGCGCGAATATTAGCCGCGGTGGGGGTGGTTTCTGCCAACTCAGCGAGGTAGGTATGGCCGCCAGCGGCGTCTAGCTCACCGGTAGCGAGCAATCTGTCGGCGACCGTTATAACGTCGACGGGCTGCCCCAGATCGACCAGTTTTGCGATCTGACGAAAAATAGCCCGGTGCTCGGGCCGGTAAAAGTCTTCGGCAACGACAATCTCGGCAATGGCATCCCAGCCTTCAGGAGATATTAGCAATCCACCAATAACCGACCGTTCAGCCTCAACCGACTGCGGTTGCATGCGAATACGCTCGAGATCTAAGTCACTCGCTGACGATGGGAAAGAGGGTGATGAAGGTTGCGTCATTAACTGCTATCCGGTGTCCGGCAGTGCAGCATAACCCATGCTAGGGCGTACTGTGTACGCCCGATTGAGTCAGCACCTGTAGATTACGGCTTAGCTGCAAGCAGCGATGGTAGTGGAATCAGGCAGGAACGACTGACACCGCAATATTGGTTGCCACGTTTCCATGCAGTTGCAGCATCACTTCGTATTCGCCCAAATCCCGAATAACACCTTCTGGCAGGCGAACTTCCGATTTATCAATATCAACACCCGCCGCGGTGATAGCGTCGGCAATATCGCGGGTACCCACAGAGCCAAAGAGCTTACCCTCTTCGCCTGCGGTGGCTTCAATAGCAACAGCCGCTAACTCAACGATAGCCGCTGCACGCTTCTCAGCCGCCTCCAGTGAAGCCGCTGCCGCTGCCTCAAGATCGGCACGCCGCGCTTCAAACTTGGCTACGTTGTCACCGGTTGCAGGCACAGCTTTACCGTGAGGAATTAGAAAATTTCGACCGTAACCCGCTTTTACATCGACCTTATCGCCCAGGCTACCCAGGTTACCCACGTTCTCCAGCAAAATAACTTCCATCTTAAATTCCTCGCAGTCGGTTTAGCCGACACCGTTCCCACAAAATCCAGAAGCCTCAGGCTTCCCCATCCGTTGACGCCGAAGACCATCGGCGCCTGAAATCCAGTAGAGCATCGGCCATTACCAAGCCCAACAACAACCCTTTAACTGGGTCCAAAAGCAACCACATCACATAAAATAGGATGAGACTGCCATTACCCCGACGAGTGGCTGCAACCCAGGCATGTACCAAAGCGAAACCCGCAAACATCAACGGCACCGCCCAAACCATTGCCCACCCGCTAATCCAAGGCGCTTGCAACCACAATACGATCGCAAAACCACCCATGATTAAAGTCGCACCAACCGGCAAACGTAGCCGGTGGAACTCAACCCGGAATCCTCCGGGGTTGTACAACAACGCTTGCCAGTACCTAGCCAACAGCAAACTCAGAACCGCAGTTACTGCGTTACCGGCGGCCAAGATACCTGCAACCTGAACGGGCGTGGGGCGCTGTAACGTTATCGCCTCACCCTCTCCCGTCATATTGGCTTCGAGTTCTCCGATGAGTTCGGCAAACACTAAAACCAACTGATCCAAAAATTCGCCGCTAATCAGTAGCAGACCAGCGCCGCCGATTAACCCAAGTCCCACGCTGGCCAAAATCGCCAAGCCTAGACTTACCGTGACTCGCAGTGTGACCGCCAGCACAAACGTGCCAGCCAGCAACACCACGCTGCCAATATCGCCGCTCATCCAAGCCGCTAACAACGCCGGCAGCAGAGCCCAGAGCACCAACCAGCTGCCGTCGATTACTCCTTTGCGCAATGTCACCAAAGCGATCGCGGCGGCACTAAGCCAGCCAAACAGCAGGCTTCCCGCGCCCACTACCGCAACCGCTAGCGCCTGCCAACGGCCACGCATAATAAATTCTGCGAGGCCGCGCATTACGTCACCGACTTACTGGTGAGAATCGGTGTAGGGCAGCAGCGCCAGAAATCGTGCACGCTTCACAGCCGTGGCCAGCTGACGCTGGTACTTGGCTTTGGTACCCGTGATTCGACTGGGTACGATCTTGCCAGTCTCGGTAATGTACTGCTTCAAAGTTTCGAGATCTTTGTAGTCGATCTCTTTAGTGCCTTCGGCAGTGAACTTACAAAATTTACGTCGACGGAAAAAACGAGACATGGCTCACTCCTCGCTGTTGTCTGAATCGGATGAATCTTCGACATCAGCCGAAGCGTCTTCGCTATCACTGTCAGCTTCTGGGGGCTTTGACTCTGCCGCCTGCCGCTCTTGATAACGAGATTTGCGCTCCCGATCCTCTTTCTCAGCCTTCATGATCAGCGACTCTTCAGCCACCAACTCATCGCGCCGGATAACAAGATTTCGGATAACAGCGTCGTTGTAACGGAAGGTCGTGCTTAGCTCTTCCATAGCTTCGTTGGAAGCTTCAACGTTCATCAAAATGTAGTGCGCTTTGTGCACCTTATTGATGTGGTACGCCAGCTGACGCCGACCCCAGTCCTCGAGCCGGTGGACTGTGCCGCCATCTTTGGTAATAACGGCTGAATAACGCTCGATCATGCCCGGGACCTGTTCTGACTGGTCGGGATGAACCATGAACACAACTTCGTAGTGTCGCACTCGATCACTCCTTTCGGATTACGCCACCCGCATTTGCGGTATAGCAAGGAGATGGGGTGGTTACACCCCGTCTAATTTTCTGAGGCGCGGAGTTTACCCAGCACCATGGCACAATGCAATGCCGCGCTTTAGGGCCTGTTTCTCTGCCTCACAGCCTCAAACAGGCAGATACCGGTCGCAACAGACACATTGAGGCTGGAAACGGACCCCTGCATGGGCAAACTGACCAAAAAATCACAGTTCTCTTCGGTCAGGCGTCGCATTCCGGCGCCCTCTGCTCCCATAACAATAGCCAACGGTCCAGAAAAATCCTGCTCAAAAAGCGTACGCGGCGCCTTATCACTGGTACCAATCAGCCAAACACCCGCCTCTTTTAATTGGCCCAGAGTTCTGGACAGATTTCTCACTCGTACAAACGGTACAGTATCTGCCGCACCACACGCCACTTTGCGCGCAACGGGTGAAAGGCTGGCCGCGCCGTCTTGGGGAACGACCACCGCAGTGACTCCCGCCGCGTCGGCTGTGCGCAGACAGGCGCCAAGATTGTGTGGGTCGGTAACCCCATCCAAAATAAGTAGCAAGGGCGAGTCGTGACGTTGCAACAGCGCCAATAACCCGGCTTCGTCGACCGCATCGGTAACCGCGCCCGCATTCACTTGTACTGCGATTCCTTGATGACGACCGGTGGCAACATTATCCAGCGCTGCCCCGGTAACCCGCTCCACAGCCACACCCTGATCTGCCGCAAGCTGCAACAGGGACTGGGCGCGCTTATCGCGTCGGCTGGTTTCCAACCACAGTACCGTGATCGCCTTGGGCTCTCTGCGCAGCAGCGCCTCTACCGCATGAAACCCATAAACCCAATCACTCACCGTTTACTGCGCCCCGGCTTATTTCCATTGGAGCGGGGCTTACCGCCCTGCTTTTTCGGTGCGCCACCACCCGCTTTGGCTTTTGAATCTTTGGAATGAGCTTGGCCAGTCGATTTTTTACCCGCTTTACTTGGTGATTCACGCTGGTGATGTTTTCCGGCGGCGCTTTTCTTCTTACCGCTTGAGCCGGTTCCTTTGCGCCCTCTAGCCGGCCTTGCATTTGAAGCCCCCACCATTTCCAAGTCTATTTTCCGTTCATCCAGATCAACCCGAGCAACCGTGACCTCTACGGGGCCACCCAATTGAAAAGTTCGCCGCGTTCGGTCACCCACTAAGCGCTGTTTAGGGGCGTCAAAATGGTAGTAATCGCCGGGTAAGGCACTGATATGAACCAGCCCTTCAATATACAGATCGCTCA
>Ga0115569_10003614_pt1 | contig 11379 bp, 8 predicted proteins | sample COGITO_mtgs_1205_2_FD_87295 | JGI IMG/M metagenome (GOLD analysis project Ga0115569, IMG submission 87295) | Pelagic marine microbial communities from North Sea - COGITO_mtgs_120503 | ecosystem: Environmental > Aquatic > Marine > Epipelagic | place: Germany:Helgoland, sampling site Kabeltonne...
AAGGCATCATCGGTAGGGGCGAACACGGTGAAGGGTCCCTCTCCAGAAAGGGCGCCTGCGAGGTCGGCTTCAATGACGGCTGCCTCGAGGAGGTTGTGCACGTCGCTGTTGACGATCACGTCAACCACCGTGGTGGTCTCTGGCTCAGTCGGGGGCAACAGCACAGCGTCGATCACGTGGACCACACCATTGTCTGTGACGATATCGGCCACGGTGACTTGGGCATCGTTGATGAAGATGCCATCGCCGTTGATCGTGACGGTGACGTCGGCTCCGTTCAGTGTGGTGGCGGTAGCACCGTCGGCGAGGTCTGTAGAGAGCACCTGAGCTCCCACCACGTGGTAAAGGAGGATGTCGGCGAGCTCTGGCAATGCCAAGAGGTCTTCAGCGGAGGCGTTGAGCGCTCCAGCCAATGCCAAGAAGGCATCGTCGGTAGGGGCGAATACGGTGAAGGGCCCTTCTCCAGAAAGGGCGCCTGCCAGGTCGGCTTCAATGACGGCTGCCTCGAGGAGGTTGTGTACCGCACTGTTCACGATGACATCCACTACAGTTGTAGGGTCGTCGGCTTCCACGATGATGGTGCCGACCATACCTTCATGTTCGGCATTGTTGCCCACTCCATCTTCGAAGTGGTATACTCCAGGAACGTCAAAAGTGACGGTGCCCATGCAATCGTTGAAGAACCACCACGCATAACTGGACGGCAAACTGAAGGGTACTGGATTGTCAAAATCTTCGCCAGTGAAGCTGGTTTCTCCATTGATGCTGTGCCAACCACCATAATTGGTAAAAGACACAGATTCACCAACTTGTATGGTCAATTCCGAAGGATGAATTTCGTAGTTGTAGATGGCAACGTCGTGGTCTCCGTTGCATTGGGCGAGTGAGGCAAATGTGCCCGCAAACAAGCCCAAGAGGGTAAGCATAAAACGCATGGTTATGGTTGTGAATGAATTAAACCAACATTGTATTCCCGTTGATGTTCAGAAGACCTCTCCATTGATGCTTGATTTAGCCTTGCGTCTCCCCTCGTTTTCTGTGCTTAAACTGCTGATAATGATACCTTTGTTGGTTACAGTGGGATGTGGAACTTCCGAGGCGACCTCCGACCTTTCCGAGGGAGGGGCATGGACCAATTGGGAGTTTCAAGACACGGCTCAAACGTGGCGTGGGGCAGAAGTGCCAGGTTCCATTCATCAAGACCTCTTGCGGTCTGGTTTGATTGAGGATCCATTCATGAGAATGGAAGAAAAGGCGTTGGTTTGGATGGAAGGCCGAGATTGGCGATACCGCTGCCCAGCGCCGCCTTTGCCTGATGATTCAGGAGGTTGGCAAGTGCTTTTTGAAGGCCTAGACACTTATGCTTCTGTTCTTTTCAGGGGGGATACCGTCCTGCAGGCTGACAACATGCACAGGAGTTGGCAGGTCGCGCTGCCTGCTGATGCTGTCGGAGATACCCTCGAGGTGGTCTTGCACAGTCCGGTGAAGAGGGGACAAGTGATTCTGGACCGCTCGCCATGGCCGATTCCCGCCAGCAATGAGGCCCGTCCCATCGGCAAGCAGACAAGCGCTGTCACGAGAAAGGCGATGTATCATTTTGGTTGGGATTGGGGACCCCGATTGGTTACCAGTGGCATCTGGAAGCCTGTGAGGTGGGTCCGGCCCGCTGAGGTGATGCCAGATGTTCAGATTCAAATTCAAGAATGGACGGGAGATTCAGTGCGGTATGCGCTGACATTCGACGGTCCTGTGCCACAACTTGATTGGGAATTGACCCTGCGCGACTCTGCGGTGGAATTCGCCGTTGAGCGGCATTCTGACCGGCGGTTCGAATTGGTGTGGTCCGGGCCAGAAATGTGGTGGCCCTTGGGGATGGGGAATCAGCCGCTCTATGACTTGAAGTGGCATGCTAAAGATGGACGAAAGGCGGCCCACCGGTTTGGTGTTCGCACCCTAAAGTGGCTGAGAGAACAGGATGATTTTGGCCGTTCCTTTCGATGTGAAGTGAATGGTAAACCCGTTCAATTGCGCGGCGCCAATGTGATTCCACCGGACCATTTTCCGGTGCAGTCTCGGGAGAAACTGACGGAAATGATGGGGCATGTAACCGCGGCAAACATGAACGTAATCCGCATTTGGGGTGGAGGTGTTTATGGCGACGAAAAGCTTTATGATCTCTGTGATGCCCATGGAATATTGGTTTGGCAAGATTTTATGTCGGCATGTGCTATGGTGCCTGGGGATGCCATGTGGAAGCAGAATTTTCTGGCCGAAGCCGAGGAGTCGGTGCGCCGGTTACGCAACAGAACATCCCTGGCCTTGTGGTGCGGAAACAACGAATCGGAGCATGCTTGGCGCGCCTGGGGCTGGCAGGATCTTTACGGTTTGCATGGGGCGGACTCTGCAGATGTCAGGGACGCTTATGCCTCGGTATTTGAAGAAGCATTGCCCCTTTTGATCGAAGCATTGGACGGGGGCTTTTATTGGCCTTCATCGCCACATGCTGAACCGGATTTCGCGCCTCAGGATGGGCTGGGAAATGGACGGTCTGGAGACCAGCACGATTGGGGAGTCTGGTTTGGAAAGGCAGATTTCGATTATTACTCCAAGGAGTCTGGACGGTTTGCCAGTGAGTACGGCTTGCAAAGCGTGCCCAACAGGAAAACCTTGGCCGAAGTGGGCGTTGCTCACTTTGAGGACAGTGTGCTGCAGTTCAGGCAGCGTTGTACCATGGACTGGTTGGAGCCTGGCTTTGATGGATGGGACATGATGCGTTACTACTCGGGACGTTATTTCGCGAACCCCGATTCGACCTCAGCTCCGGGAATGGACCGCTTGGACCGCTGGATTCATTTGACCCAACTGACCCAAGCGGAGGGCCTGCGTCAGGCCTTGGAACGCCACCGCTGCGCATCGGAAAAGACAGCGGGATCGCTTTACTGGCAGTTGGACGACGTGTGGCCCACCGTGTCGTGGTCAACGGTGGACCATGCGGGACGATGGAAGCTGGCCCATTATGCAGTGCGCCATGCAAATCAGCCGGTACGGTTGATGCAGGACCGAAGCAGAGAAGATCAAGTTCGGGTGCTGGCACAAAACTTGGGCAGCACCCCGGTATTGGGTGAGGCCGTATGGGCCATTCTCGATGAGGTTGGGGACACGTTGTCGTCGGGGATCGCCGACATCAAAGTGAGTGCTGGAGTGGGTTATGTAGAGGTTGCCTCACGACCCCGCACGAAAAATCAGGCGTTTTTGACATGGTCCTGGACTTCAGAAGCAGGCTTCCCGCTGGATTCCGGTGTTGTGGCTTTGGACAGACCTGCGGCGATGAATTGGTCATCTGTCGAGGTACAATGCAACCCCGAGGTGGGTGGGGTTTGGTTGAATTCCGAAGCTGTAGCCTGCGGTGTTCAATTGACTTCAACAACGCAAGGACGGTTTGACAACAATGGCTTTATGATGCTGCCTGGTCAGCGCTACTGGATCGGTTTTCAGTCTACAGATGGCTCCGAGGTGGTGCCCCAGCAAGTCAAGGTGACCCATTTGGGCATGTACGCTGATGCGCGCTGAGGTGCGCCGATGCGCGCCGATACGCGTTGAAATTTGTGCGGGCTTCCGGCTCACAGGCAGCTAAACAAAAAGGCCCCAAGGAGGCCGCCGGCGATGGGCCCAACGACAGGAACCCAGGCGTAAGACCAGTCGCTGTCGCGCTTTCCAGGAATCGGGAGCACCGCATGAGCGATCCTCGGTCCGAGGTCTCGGGCGGGATTGATGGCATAGCCGGTAGGGCCACCCAGAGCGAGTCCAATGCCCAATACCAATAAGCCCACAGGCAATGCGTCAAGGGCGCCCAAACTGTCTGTTGGCTCAGAAATGCTCAATGCCCCAAAGACCAAGGCAAACGTTCCGATGGCTTCTGTCACGAGGTTCCATTTTGCGTTTCGGATGGCAGGGGAGGTGGAGAACGTGGCCAAGATGGCATCTCCATCGGTCGTGATGTCGTAATGGGGTTTGTAGGCCAGCCAAGCCAGGCTTGAACCCACAAAAGCCCCTGCCATCTGGGCAGCAACATAACCGGGAACCAAGCTCAGGTCGAACCCATTAAATGCCGCAAATCCGATGGTCACAGCAGGATTCAAGTGGCCACTGCCTCCGAGGGCTGTGCTGGCGTATACGCCAATGAAAACGGCCATAGCCCAAGCCCAACAGATAACGATCAATCCTCCAGCTTTGCCCTTGGTCTTATCGAGCAGGACATTGGCGACCACGCCGCTCCCAAAGAGCATGAGTAAGGCCGTGCCTACAAATTCAGCGATGTATGGTTCCATGTTGTGCGGAGTAGTGGGAGAAAGATAAAGCGGTGACTTTTTTGTGGACCTCCAAAAGAGTGGACTTGCTCTAGACCAGAACCACCCGTTGAGCAGCCATCACTTCCAATGGGAGAGGTCCCATCCTAGGAGTCCTTCCAATGCTTCGATGTCTGTTTTGAACCAGTTCCTGATTTCTTGCTCTAACATTGGATCCAACGGTTCTGAATATGGAATCACGTTCTTTTTTTCCATCGCGATACTGCTGGGGGGAGGCGCAATATCAAGGAATGTGCATACCTCTTCGAAGGTGCCTTGGTTGTCTGTAATGAGCCGTTCATACGGAATGAACAGGAGTTGTTCTTTTGGAAACCAATGGCGCATTTGCTTCACCTGCTTGGCATAAAGTCCACGGGAGAAGTACCCCAGGTACCCCTTGGTTTGAAGACCATCCTTCATGATGCGTTCCTTTTCAATGTGGAAAAGCCTGCGCAGATCGCGTTCATCGGAATTTTTGCTGTTCATGTTCCAAGCAGAGAAGGCCCGGATGGTGGGGTCCCTGAGGATGCAGATCAATTTTGCGGAAGGGTTGTAACGGTGCACACGCTCCAGACATTTCGGATCAAACATTGTCTTGGGTGTTCCTTCGATGTAGACCTTGTCTTTGCCTTCGAATGCAAATGCCCGGTGGTAGGCTTTAGTGGGAATGTCAGGGCCATTGAAGAATCCTGGATTGTCAAAGAAGTGGGGCTCCTTGATGACCGGTGTTACCACTTCTGGATGCTGACTGAGCCACCACATCAAAGCCGATGTTCCGGCTTTTTGCGCGCCTGCCACCATGGCGTTGACCTTGCACTCAGCTGGTAAAAACTGTGTTGGTGCTTCTCTCTGTTTCCATGCTTTGGATAGGCGGTTATTGAACCGCCTTCTATGAAATGCGGCCTTCGCCTGCCTTGGCACAACTTTCCCGATTACGGGGAGCTGCCGTCTGAATTTGATGCGGATCAAAGAGCCGAGGCTGTGCGAATTTTGAGTCATTCTAAATATTCGGACTTGCGCTCTTGAGGGAGGTAGCGCTGTGCCAATTTTTGGAATTGGGACGCTTCATTTTGGGCCCATTCTGCGGAAAACCCATGTGCTTCGGAAAGCATGGTGGCCACCTGAGGTGCCGAGGCGATCGCCAGCCGCGCATCGAGGAAGAGGGTTCTAAACCTGCGCGCCAAGAAGTCCTCTACCGTGATGCACATCTCTTGGCTGACGGCTTTGGTTACTGCTGCTCGCAACGCTTTCTCTTCGGTGGGCAAGGAGAGCCTGTCGGGCAACGGCCCCTCGACAATCCGACTGTACCGGGTGTCGGCGGGCGTGAAGGAAAGGGCTTTTTTGCGCAGGAGGAAGGCCAGGGTGTCTTCCGCCATCTTGCGATAAGTCGTCCACTTGCCTCCGCGCACATTGACCAGTCCGCTCGGAGACATGGAGACTTCATGGCTGCGCGAGAGGTCGGCAGTTTCGTCCCGCCGTCCTTTGATGAGGGGTCTGAGTCCTGCAAAAACGCTGCGGATGTCCGCGCGCTTTAGGCCAAGGCCCAAGTGCCGGTTGGCATGGTCCAGGACAAAGTCTATTTCGTCTTCTCGGGCCGTGGGTTCAGCCGTGACTTCGTCCAGTGCTGTGTCGGTGGTCCCAATCAGGACTTTGCCCATCCAAGGCACAGCAAAAAGGACGCGGCCATCATCGGTTTTTGGGATCAAAACTGCATCATCGCCGGGCATGACGTCGCCATCAAAAACCAGGTGAATGCCTTGGCTGGGTTGCAGGCGGTTCTCGTGCTGTGGATCGTCCATCCTGCACACGCTGTCTCCAAACGGGCCGCAGGCATTGATGACGACTTTGGCGTTGATGTCCATTGTTTCGCCTGCGATGTCGTCATGGACTGTGACCCCGGTAATCTGGCCTGTTGTTTTGTTGAGGCTGGTGACGGCACAATGGTTTACGAGCACCGCTCCTTGAGCCGCAGAGGCTTTGGCCAGGCTCAAAGCCAAGCCAACATCGTCAAACTTCCCATCGGAATACCGCAGACCTGCGATGGCGCCTTGGTCGGCCACTTTGGGAAACTTCAGGCGCAGTTCGGCTGCATTGAGTGCAGTGGTCCGGCCCCATTTCCGCCGTCCGGAGAGCAAGTCGTAACACAGGAGGCCCAGCCCGTAATAGACCTGTCTCCAGCGCCGTTTAACAGGGATGACAAACCCCTGAGATTGCACATGTCCTGCAGCGTTGTGGAGCACACGGTCTCTTTCGCGTAAAGCTTCTTTGACCAAGGCGATTTTTCCCTGTTCTAAGTAGCGGACCCCACCGTGAAGGAGCTTGGTGCTGCGGGAAGAGGTGCCCTTGGCAAAGTCATCGCGCTCGATGAGAAGGGTGGTCAATCCACTGGAGGCCGCCTCAAAGGCGATCCCCAGTCCGGTGGCGCCCCCACCGATGATGCACACGTCCCACAGCACCTCTTCGCGGAGGCGGTCCATCATGGCATTGCGGTCGAGTGTCATCATGCAAGGGGATCAACGGTCTTCTGCCCAGCTCAACGTGGCACGAACGGCCCGCTGCCAGCGGTCATGAGCGGCTTTGCGTCCTGCATCATCCATTTCGGGATTAAAAGTGCGTTCGGCGGTCCATTGGGATTGAATGTCGCCGGTGCTGCCCCAGTATCCCACGGCGAGGCCGGCAAGGTAAGCAGCACCGAGCGCCGTGGTCTCTGTGACTTCGGGCCGCACGACGGGAATGCCGAGGAGGTCGCTTTGGCCTTGCATCAGCAGGTCATTCACCGTGGCTCCTCCATCGACGCGGAGCTCGGGGATGGCCACTCCTGCATCGGCTTCCATGGCCCGCAGAACTTCCACGCTTTGATGGGCGATGGCATCCAATGTTGCACGGGCGATGTGGGCCTTTCCACTTCCGCGCGTCAGGCCAAACAGGGTGCCGCGGGCGTGGCCGTTCCAATGTGGGGTTCCGAGGCCGGCAAAGGCTGGAACAAGCACCACGCCATCTGCATCGGGCACCTCCGCTGCGAGGGCCTCGATTTCGGAGGAGTCTCCGATGAGACCGAGTTCATCCCGCAGCCATTGTACCGCAGCACCGCCCATGAATACGCTGCCTTCGAGGGCATAATGCGTTTCACCTCCAATCTGCCAGGCCACTGTGGTGAGCAGCCGGTGCTGGCTCATCACCGCTTCGGTTCCGGTATTCATGAGCATAAAGCACCCCGTTCCGTAGGTATTCTTGACCATCCCTGGGCGGGTGCACTGCTGCCCGAAAAGGGCGGACTGTTGGTCGCCTGCCACGCCTGCTATCGGAGGGGCGTCCGACGAAAGGGCGGTGGCCTTGCCAAAGTCGCCGCTGCTCGGTCGCACCTCTGGCAGCATAGCGGCCGGCACGCTTAAAAGGTCCAACATGCCGTTGTCCCAGGCGAGGTCGTGGAGGTTGAAGAGGAGGGTGCGCGAAGCGTTGGAGGGGTCGGTAGCGTGCACCGCGCCTCCGGTCAGGTGCCAGATGAGCCAGCTGTCGACGGTGCCAAAGGCGAGTTCGCCACGCTCGGCCCGTCCCCGCGCGCCTTCAACGTGGTCCAGGATCCAGCGGACCTTGGTGCCGGAGAAGTAGGCGTCGATTTCCAGTCCGGTGCGCTGCCGGATGTCTTCGGTGTGGCCGTCGCGGCGCAGTCCGTCGCAGAAGTCCGCCGTCCGTCGGTCCTGCCATACGATGGCGTTGTAGATGGCTTTGCCGGTGGTGCGGTCCCAGACCACGGTGGTTTCCCGTTGGTTGGTGATGCCCACCGCGGCGATGTCCGCCATCGTCAACCCGGCCGAGGACACGGCCTCCCGCGCTGTGGCCAGTTGGGTCGACAGGATCTCCTCGGGGTCATGTTCCACCCATCCCGGTTGGGGGTAGTGCTGGGTGAATTCCTGCTGGGCCATGGCCAGGATCCGTCCGGCGGCATCAAAGACGAGGCTGCGGCTGCTGGTTGTTCCCTGGTCGAGGGCAAGGATGTATTGGCTCATTCGGGTTTCCATTTGATGTTGCATCCGAGAGATGGAACCTGTCCTTCCTCGGGGACGGCCTCGCCGGCCAGCAGTTGATCGAGAACGCGCCGCATATCGGCACCGGTGACCGGCACCTCACTGCCCGGTCGGGCGCCATCGAACTGCCCGCGGTAGACGCACTTTCGATGGGCATCGAAGACGCTGAAATCGGGGGTGCACGCCGCTTCATAAGCCCGTGCCACCTCCTGGCTCTCGTCGTAGAGGTAGGGGAACCCGAAGTCCATTTCCTCTGCCAATGCCTTCATGTGTTCGGGGCCATCCATGGGGTAGTTCCCGACGTCATTGCTCGAGATGGCCACCACGTTGACGCCGCGTGTCATGTATTCATGGGCCATCGCCACGAATTCCGGTAGGATGTGCACCACAAAAGGGCAGTGGTTGCACATGAAAACCACAACGGTCGGTCCGCCGGTCATGATTTCGTCACGGCTTCTCATGGCGCCGCTGACGGCGTCTGGGAGCGCGAAGGCGGGTGCCTCGAAACCGAGGGGGACGGAGGTGGTGGGGGTGCGGGCCATGGGTCAGGCTTTGCGGACAAATTCGGATTTGAGGGCCATCGCTCCAAAACCGTCGATGCGGCAGGAGATGTCGTGGTCTGCATCTACGAGGCGGATGTTTTTCACTTTGGTGCCGGCCTTCACGGGCTTGGGGGCGCCTTTGACGGGCAAGTCCTTAATCACGATGACATCATCGCCATTCTGCAAGACGTTGCCGTTGGCATCCTTGACGGTTTCTTCTCCTGTTTCTTCCTCGGCTTCAGGGCTTTCGGGACTCCATTCATGTCCGCATTCCGGACACATGAGCAGCACGCCATCAGGATAGGCGTATGGCGACGAACATTGGGGGCAAGGAGGCAGTGCGCTCATGGCGGCTCAGTGTTGCACGAAGATGCGCTGGGTTTGTGGGCCGTGAGGGGTTTCCAAAGTCAAGATATAGGCACCCGAAGGGATATGGGACAGACCGAGCGTCATTTGGCCCGATTGGTCCAGCGCACCGGCCTCTATGGTTTGACCGAGTGGCGTTCGAATGCTCCATTCTGTGAGGTGTTCTGAATGGGCCATGTGCAACACATTGTCCGTGGGATTGGGATAAACCGAGAACTGGGCAACCGACTCCTCTACGCCATCGATAACGGGGCCAAGGATGTAGCGGGCGATGGCAAAGTCGTTGTTGGTCTGGGCGCTCATGCCGACAAGCACAGCCTTGTTTTCGGGCGTGATGACCAATGCGTTGGCGTCGTCGAAGGCCTCGCCGAAGGTGGTGGTGGTGAGTCCATCGGTGCCAAAGAGGGGGTCGGGTGTTCCGTCAGGGAGCAGCCTTAAGAGGGCGAAATCACGGTCTCCGAAGAAGCCGGGGATGCCTGACGTGCCCGAAGCCAGTAGACGGCCTTCTTCATCGATCACCAGGTCGAGGATGAGGTCGGTCAATGCGTTGTCCAATTCGAAGTGTCCGTAAACGGCAAATGGAGTATACGTCGTACCATCGGTGTGCAGAGCGTCGATCATAAAGTCGCGGACGTCTCCATTGGTGCGACCCGCGAAGTAGAGGATGTCACCTGCGGTGGCCATGGCGAAATATTCGCCCGGTTGGTTGTCCGCGATGATGATGCCGCCGTTGCCGAACCCGGCCTGGGGCTGCCCTGCAGCATCGAACAACCCGATGAAGGGGTATTCGGTGTTGTCGGTCATGTTGTAATGGTATCCGCATACGGCGATGCCGCCATTGCTCATCCTTTCGCCGTCCCGCACCGAGAGGTCGGTTGTATCGTCGATGGTGTGAATGATGGCGCCATCCTGTCCGAAGCCCTGGTCCAGCACACCATCGTGGGTGCACTGCACAAGTCCGATTCTGTCGTAGCTGAAGCCCGGCACTTTGACGGTGGCAACCATCGTAATGTGGGTGTTGGTGACCAGCACACGGCGGATGTACTCCTCACCGTCGTCAAAGGTGTATTGGAACCGCCCCTCCGTTCCGAAATCCGGGTCGGGCGTCCCGTCCGGTAGCAGACACCATACCGTGGCACGATAATCGGATCCACCGAAGCCCATGGCGCCCCCCACGATGATGCGCCCGTCCGGCAGCGCTGCCATGCTGTACGCCTGGTCGGAGGAGAGGTCGTTTTCGAAGACGAATGCGCCGTCCGTCCCAAACGCCGGGTCTAGGTTGCCCTCCGGATCGAGTTTCAGCACCGCCACATCAAAGTTGCTCACCGTCCCGACCACCCCGCAGAAGACGATGCTCCCATCGTTCAGCGCGATCACATCCTGGGCGTTCTCAAAGCTGGTCGCCCCAAACGGCGCAAGCAGCAATATGCCCCCGTCTTGAAAGTCAGTATCCAGCGTTCCGGGCTCCTGGCCCATCATCGGCAGCATCAGCGCCCACCCCGCAAAGAGCAAACCCCATCGTAGCAGTCTTGACATCATGCCAACAAGCTACCACTTGCCGCTGAAATCGTTGAGTTGGGATAGGGCCGCTCTGCGCTTTTCAGCAGAAGAAGAGGGTTTGATGGCGTTCTTTGTAAGCATGCGCATTGCGATGATATTGGATGACCCTTTTCCTCCTGACCTCAGGGTGGAGCGGGAGGCGCAGGCGCTATTGAGCCAAGGCCATGAGGTTCACCTGCTCAATTTCAATGCCCGCGCCACAGAGGACCGTGTGTTCGATCACGATGGCATTCGGGTGACGCAGGTAGCCTTGGGCAGGTTGTGGTACAAATTGTCTGCGCTGGCTTACACGATTCCTTTTTACCATTTGAAACTGCGCCGCCACATCCGTGGATTTCTGTCGTCAGGGTTTGACGCTGTGCACATCCATGACTTGAAGGTGGCACGGGCGGTATTTGACGTGCTTCCGGCGGGTGTGCGCTCTGTCCTTGATCTGCACGAAAACCGGCCGGAAATCATGAAGGAATACCCCCACCTCAAGCGAGGGTTGGGCCGATGGTTGATTTCCCCGAAAGTTTGGAAGCGCTTCGAAACGCGATA
>Ga0115569_10003615_pt1 | contig 11378 bp, 8 predicted proteins | sample COGITO_mtgs_1205_2_FD_87295 | JGI IMG/M metagenome (GOLD analysis project Ga0115569, IMG submission 87295) | Pelagic marine microbial communities from North Sea - COGITO_mtgs_120503 | ecosystem: Environmental > Aquatic > Marine > Epipelagic | place: Germany:Helgoland, sampling site Kabeltonne...
ACAGGTTAACTGATGGCCAAAAAGGCTGCTACTATCCTGCTATTTTATGTTTGATTAGTCTGTTTGCAGTTGGATTAATTCTATCAAATTTTGACACAAACATAAAAGGTATTGAAACAGGACGAGATCAACTTGGTGTTGCATTAGCGGTAATAGCAACAATTGGTTTGTTGGGAAGTTTAGTTTGGAGCGGTTATAGAGCATTCAAAATTGAAGACACTTTAAACGGAGTTATGATGGAAACAGCCAAAGCAACTGCATTGGTGTTTATCATTCTACTTGGGGCAGCTATTCTAACTGCAGCTTTTCGTGCATTTGGTGGTGAGCACTTGGTAAAAGAATTCCTTGATGGTTTAGCGGGAGGGTTCTGGTCTAAATTTATCATAGTAATGGCAGTAATATTTATTCTAGGATTTTTCCTTGATTTTATTGAAATTGCTGTGGTCGTTGTCCCTATTGTTGCTCCAATTTTACTTGCTGATCCAGGTGCAAATGTTACCGCTGTATGGCTAGGTGTTATGATTGGACTGAACATTCAAACATCCTTCTTAACTCCACCATTTGGCTTTGCTTTGTTTTATCTTCGAGGGATTGCTCCTGCAGTGGTTAAAACTATTAACATGTACAAGGGTGTTATCCCTTTTATTGTTCTACAAATATTAGCCATGATTATTGTTGCAAACTCTCCAAGTCTAGTAAACTACTTACCAAATCGGGTTGCTTTGCTATCAGAGAATTCACCTCCACCAAGAAATCCTCAAATTGCATATTGTGTTGATCAATATGTATCAAATCAGATTTCGTTGAATGGTGACATTATTATTGCTGGGGCAGAGGCAGCAAGTAATATTGATATATCAATTTTGCCAAAGAAATTATTAAAAAATACATCTAAGAGTTTTGATAATGTGGGTCTTGCGATTGAACAGTTGCGTGGTGCAGAAGTTATAAGCCAAGATCTAAAGCAAGCTTCAATAGTTTTCCGTCCAATTCATCGCCTTGTTAGATCCATCGAACGTGATATTCGCAGACATGAACTAGAGATTAAACATATAAAATATGAAATTAAGAACTTAGAAGAAGGTGGAAAGCCACTTCCTCTTGAGGAAAATATTGTTCAATTAGAATCTGAGATAGAGGAATTAATTGAATCAATACCAGTGGATTGGAAAGATAAACTTGCAGCATTTCGTGATTTACAGAAATCTGAAAAATCTGCCTATCAAAAATACACTAGGTCAGCTCAAGCAGCCTATCAACCAATTGCTGAAACTAACTTAATTTTGGAGTCTAATAGTGATTACATGGCTCTAGAAACAGTACTGATGGAATCGAAAGATAAAGTTGCGTCTTTATCACCAGAAGAAATGGTTGATCCTTTAGGAACATTAGGAAAGCAATTTGGGAATGTGGCTGGAGCTGACAAAATAAAATCTGCCATATCAAAAGCCAGAAGAGCCTTGAAATCTAGAAATCCAAATAAAGAAAAAGCTCAAAAAGAGTTAGACAAAGCAATTAAGCTATATTCTGAGCAAATTGATTGGCGCTCAAAAGCTGCATTAAGTATTTTGCCGCAATTAACTAAATATGAAGATGTTATGAGAGAAACTATTGGTATTAGAGATCAAGCGAAATTAACTAAACAGCAAGCATTATTCGTTGCAAAATGTCAGTCAAATCATCGTGATGTTTCTTTAAATTTCTGATATAAAGAAGCATCATATTTCATGTAATAGCTATATATTGCTATGTAAATTATATTCAAAAATCTTTTTTTGAGTTATGTATTTGAAGCTAATAAAAAACACTTGCAATCAGTTAATGAATCAAGCAAAAGGCGATCTGTAAGTGCCCCTATAGCTCAGCTGGTAGAGCAATTGATTTGTAATCAATAGGTCCGCGGTTCGAGTCCGTGTGGGGGCACCACTTAAGTCACTGCCAAGCAGTCCAGACTTTATCTAAGCATCTAATATCACTCAGCAAATCATTAGTGCCATCTATTTGGCTAAGCTCGGGTGTTAACCAATATGCAGACCAAAAAAGTTCCCTTCACATTCAACCGTGGTGGATATTATTATTTTACTAGACGTATTCCTAAAGATTTGAAGCACCATTATAAGTGTAAACGCATCGTTCAGGGTCTAAGGACAAACTCTTCATCGATAGCAAAGTCTCGAGCTATGATTACTGCAGCAAAGCTTGATGAATATTGGTCACATTTACGTATGACTGAGACTAGCATCATTGGTAAGCATATGCTGAGCTTGGCTAATCAAAATTCATCTTTAGTTGATGCGCATGAAAGCATATCCATTGAAAATGCTTTGCATCTATACAGAAGCACCAGAGGAAAAGATAAAGGCAAAACCTTCCATCAAGCTTCAGAGAGGGCTTGTAGGTATCTAATAAACGCTGTTGGAACTAAAAACCTTCATGAATATTCAAGAACTGATGCTTTAGCATTTAGGGACTATTTACTTTCCAAAGGTTTGGCTGGCTCAAGTGTAACTCGAATATTTAACTCTTTAATATCAGTTATAAATTTTGCTATTTCTGAAAATGCTTTAGATCTAAAAAATCCATTCATCAGAATATACCATGATCGAAATGCTGGTGTAACTAAACGGCTTCCAATACCAGTAAAAACAATAACTGAAATACAATCTAAATGTATTTCTATAGACGATGATATGCGTTGGTTGATAGCTTTACTGTCTGATACAGGTATGCGACTTGGAGAAGCTGTTGGGCTGTTGAATTCAGATATAATTATTAATCATGAAACCCCCCATTTGATTATACAACCTCACCCTTGGCGTAGGTTGAAAACAACTTCTAGTTCACGCAAAGTGCCACTTGTCGGCATGGCTTTCTGGTCTGCTAAACGCATCCTTAAAAATAATACTGATAATTTACATGCGTTCTCTCGTTATAACAAATCTGATTTATCTAATGCTAATTCTGCAAGCTCAGGATTAAATAAATGGATGAAAAGTTATGTAAAAAATGGATGCAGTATTCATAGTTTTAGGCACTCGATGAGGGATCGGTTAAGAGCAGTTGATTGTCCTATGGATATGATAGACCAAATTGGAGGTTGGAGGTCAGTTGCATCTATTGGTGTTAACTATGGAGATGGGTATAGTCTTGAAAAAATGAAATATTATATGGAAGCAATTGGCAGAACTTAAAATTTAGGATAACGGCTATGACTGTTTATTAATATATCACAATTATTGATATGCGGCTTGCAGTTTATCGACATATATTCATCTGGTGTTGTAAATTGTCTATAATACCCTTTTTCCCATTCTTCAGTAACTTTAATTTCTATTGTGTTTTCTGGAAACCATTTTGTTTTTGTTAGCAAATCTACAATCTCATCAACATTGTAATTGCATGATTTGGTAAGGCCACAATTGATCAGCAACGCACCAGCTTTTCCTTTTTGATCAACAAACATTCGAACCCAATTTGGTCTAAATTTTCCACGTTTACCTTTGCAATCAAATGTTGCTTCATCGAGAAAATTGCATTTCCATCCTAATGCTTCAAAATGTGATCGAAAATCTGCTATAGAAGTACCCAAGCCTAAACCTTGAACAGTAAATTTTTTATTATCTTGAGCGTTTGAAATTGATGCTGAATAAATAATCACAAAGGCTAAAATCATACCTATCCAAGATTTAAAACGCATATTGGTTAACACCCGAGCTTAGCCAAATAGATGGCACTAATGATTTGCTGAGTGATATTAGATGCTTAGATAAAGTCTGGACTGCTTGGCAGTGACTTAAGTGGTGCCCCCACACGGCGATCATTGCCTTAGTACGGAACTACATCTGAGCTAACACTCATATTATATTAGAAACATGTAAGTGTAGTTCATGTCAAATAGGAACTAAATGGTCAGTAATATGGTCAGCAGTTCTAATAAGAGTTTAACTCTTCCTATGTCCAGGATGATAGTAAAGTTACACCCCTCCCCATGAGTGGGCCAGGCGGGGTATATGCGGTGTATATATACGGTGAGTTACACAGATAGGGTTATTGGGGTGTAAACTGCTTTTTGATGAGAGGGTGTTTGTAAATTTTAGTTTCATATATTTATTTAATTTTAGGCTTTTTAACCCATTTTGAAGTTTGAACTTCTTTTCCACAAGCCTCTATCAGTTCATCAGTATCCATATCATGTATATCAAAAGATTTTTTAACTCGGGGTATTATGATTGGCAAAACTCTTCTAGCGCCTGCCTTCCCTGCTACGCTTTTATGTTTTGCTTTACTTACATTCGTAAAAACTCCTGGTTTGAATGTTTCTTTTTTTTCATCGTAATACATTTCAACTAGAAGATTTCTTATCGCAGCACTACTTAAAACTTTTTGATTACCTGTAAAGTTTTCCCAAGCGTCACCAGCAGTAGATATATTTCGGTTGGTACACAACTTTACAAAATTATCCTCATATTGGTTTTCAATTAGTTTAAATGGAGTACGGACAGCATGACGATATCCTACTGATTGCACAGTTCTTTCTTGGTCATACTCTCCTGGAATAAAGTGATACCAATCTTGAGTTTTCTTACCCCTAATCTGGTCGAAATAAACTGCTGCAATCCATGCCCAAACACCAACTTCATCATAATCTTTTTTATTGAAATTAACCCATTCATCTACCAAATATTTACCTAGCTCGTATCTAGTAGTAAATTCTTTTGTAATATCAATCTCATCATAAGAATATTCTTCAACATACCTAGGGTCACTGATCAATGAAGAAGGCAGATCTTTTTTTGCAAGGCCACGATTTTCATCTAGTTTTGTATCTTTCAAAAAATCTTCAAAGCGCTTCAAACCCGCTGCATTGAAGCAATGTATAGTATTTAACAAAATAAATATCCTTCTATTAATTCGGATTTTGGTTCAGAATAGCTGTCTTGAGTTTAAATTTTTGCGCTAATATATTTATTGTTTGCTGAACCCATTCATGCTTTTCTTCATCACTCAAACTTTCATTAGGAATATCATCGATATTGTTATTATAAAAATATTCCTTCCATAACTCTTGCCAATCTCCTGTATTATCAGGGATTGGATTATCAGAATATAATTCTAGGAATTGCTCTAAAGCATTAATGATTACTAAACCTCTAAAAATAGGTTCTTTTAATTTTCCAATCATATCTAATTCTGGGCATTTATTGACCTGAATAATTGGACGTGATGGATCTTTTTCCACCCTCCATAAAACTTCACCCAAATCCGCTACCTCTACATGGACCAAACCTTTTGAATCTGCATCATTGGGAAAGTTAGGTTCAAGATTTTCAATTCTAGCTAGAATATTATTTCCAGATTTTATGAATAAATACCATTTGAGTTTTGACCGGCTTTCAAAATAGTCTAATGACTCCTCATGTTTCTTATTTTGATATCCTTTTGTACCTAAATCTACTCTAAGAAAGTTTTTATCTTCAGAGATTTCGAGTATGATTTCAACATCATCAGGCAATTTCAGCAAAGCATTATCATCCGCGAAATTTATTCCTCCAAATGTATAACTTTCTATTAGACCATAAATATCTCTTGTTGCTGTCAAATTTACTAATGATTTATTTATAATTATTATAGATTTAGGATTTGTTCTGCTTGAAAACCTAGGCATCATAGGCCTCCTTTCCAGCAATATCATCTATTAATATTCTAACTTCGTGAGGGTCAAATCCCTTTACAGAGAACTCAAAATCGTCTTCTGTAATTTCTAGTTGAATCCAATTTTCATCTCTTTCAAGAATATTACAGCCTGAACACTTAAAATCTGTATTTTTAAATTTCTCGAAATCAAATTCGAATGTTTGGTAAAGATCAAAAGCGTTTCCTACCCCAGTAAAGTTTTCGTAAGCAAATTTTATTTCTATAGATTTAGTCGCACCATTAAACGAAAAACCAGGACCATTATTAATTATAACAGTATCATCTCTACCACCAAGAGAATATTCAGCTAAAGGCTTTGGGCGAGGAGGAATTGGAGGAGTAGGTTTTACTGGTGGTTTCTTTCGTTTTGCCCCTTTTTTTATTGGAACAGATATCAAATCACTAAAAATATCATCATAAATGGTTTGCTCGCTGTTGTGTATTAGCCTACAAATAGAAGGCATAGAGTTTCTAACAGTTGCTAACGAATTTTGATATCCATTATAGTTTTTAGTTAATCTATCATTATGCGGTGTCCATTTTACATGAGAAGCATGATCAGCTTCACCAAGAAATGCATTTAGAAGATCATCGCGGGCAATAAATGCACCAAATTGCTTTCCAGGAGCGCGTTTTAAATGTTGCTCCTCTTTTATTATCAAGCAATCTCGAGCATATATTTCTTTTGTCTTATTAGCTTCAATTTTACAAAGATAGATATCTCCATAAACAGTTGATGCCTCTTCATCTTTTTTATTATGAATAGAAATTGGGACTTTGAAATGAATGGTCTCAAAATTGGAGTATCTACTACGAGCATCATTTATTTCAACTTCAGTAAGACTACTTTCAGCAGCACTATCGTTCTGACCCAGATACCATTTTTCACCTAAGGTAAAACACTTAGGGGACTTTTGAACTGTATCAATTAACCAATTTGCAAAGTTTTCATCACTTTCTTCCTTAAACACTTTATACTCTTTAATCAAATTTCGAAGATTCTTTGCATTGACTTTTGTGCCTTGAATTGTGACGGCAAGATCATTTTTCAAAATAGATAAATAAAATTCAGAAATTAATGCTTTTATTAATTCTTCTTTACCAAAATGTTCATCATTTATATAAGGTATCAACCAAGAAGTACCAACTTGGTGAGTTCTTTTTAGTTTAAAGTCATCTTTAAATTGATTGATAATTTTTGGATCTTGTATTGGCAATGGCTGAGCATCATAACCAGAACCAGAATGATCACAGAAAAATGCATGCCCAAGGTAATAAGTTCCATCTTTCTTAAATGTACTCGGAAACCTGCATTTACCAAACAATAAGTCAGATAAACCATGCTCTTGATTTGTAAATGCGAAAACAGTCCCACAACCAGATGTAGTATTATAAGTTATTTTACCTTGACCAGCCCTTCCAAGCTCCGCACCTGATTTAGACTCTTTTGCCTCACAGTGCCAAAATAAATTCCATCGCTGGTTTTTATCATTTAAATCAAATTCACTATCAGTAGTTTCACCGGTCAATCCAATGGTATCTGTTTCTTCTATCAGAAGCACACAAGGAGAGATCTTTGCATTATTATAAACATCATTTAAATCAGAAGCCTCTATGAATGGATCTAGTTTACCCATATATTTATTAATGACACCTACATCCAAATCTTGACCCTCTTTCAAGATTTTGAAGTTAACTACTGCGGGCTTTAAATTTCCTGCGATATCTTTTGTTCTTGCATCAAGAATGTTTTGACATACTTCTCTCATGAAAACATTTACGGGTTCTATACCCTCAGGGCGGAAATTATCAGCTGTTAGTGTTTTACCTGCAGGTGATGTTTTGGATTTCTTTGGTACTAACCATTTATCAAGGCTCATTAAATTTCCTCTCAATCAAGCTTAAAATTAGTTTCTGGTTTATCAAGATTTTGTTCAAAACGTAATTTTGCTCGATCAAGTTCAGACTGCAGTTTTTTGAAAATTTTATTTACATCAGTTCGTTCATATTCATACATTCTTCCGTTTGCTAGGTTACCTACGAGCTGAATATCTTTTATGGTATTTGTAACTCTTCGTTCTGCCATTTCAACGAATTTACTTCTTTTGTCAGTTGCTCCATTGGTCAAAAAAATATCTCCTTGCGAATCATTTAGTATGTGGGAAGACATATTTACTGTAATTATTACCTGCAGTCAATATAATGCGCATTATAATTGATTTAATGATACATGTAGTTCAATTAGTGATTATATAAGCTCTAAAAATTATATATAATGTAAATATAAAAATTATGTGACCTTGAGAGCAATTTTATTTACCTGCAAGTTACATGCAGAAATTTTTTGATTCCCTGCATTAAATATTTAAGTATTTAATTAAAATATTAATATTTAATTCTTGATAACAAATCAAAAACTACTTCAGAAATTTGTTTTGCTAGATATACAGGCACTGCGTTACCAACCTGATGATACTGAGAGGTTCGATTGCCTTCAAACTTGTAATTATCAGGAAAGGTTTGAATTCGAGCCGCCTCCCTTACAGTTAAGCTTCTACTTTGCTTTGGGTCATAGTGTATGAAATAATGACCATCTTTTGATATATGTGATGTTATTGTGGTGGCAGGTTTGCTATCTAACTGAACTCTAAACCTATCTGAGAACATTTTACCCGCTCTTCCTGCATTAACATTTTTATGGGATGGCAATAGAAATGATGGAAAATCTTTTAATTTAGGTGTTCGATTGAATGTTTGTGCAAAAACAGAGGCAAAAAAGTATCGTTGAACGTCAGATTGCATATGAGATCTTGACTCATGCCCAGTTAGAACTGTCAATTTTGGATCATGTATCAAACTAAAAAATACATTGTTTGACTTGCTTCGAGAAGGATATGTTGAATTTAATCTACCTGCATCCTTTGTTCTTAATTCGCTATAAGCAGCCTTCATGTTTGCTTTGAATAAATTTGATTTATTTTCTTCCTCATCTACAAATATAAAATCAACTTCACAAAGCTCTTTAATAGCTTTGCTCCAATTTTCATGAGTATCAACACTTTTTGATAGTCCGCTTCTCAAAATCGGTAGATCTCCTATTGCTTCCTGCGTAGTAAGTTTTGGTTTTGATTTTAATCTCATTGGCTGTATATCAAAATCTGACCTAACCCCAAAAATAAACATCCTATGTCTAGCTTGAGGCACACCGTATTCTTCAGCTTTAACAATAAACTCTCTTGGATTTTCGACTATCCCATGAAAACTATCCCCCGCCAAACCATAAAGCTTATATTCAAGATCAGTACCATTTCGATTAAGTGCTTGTTTTGGAGCTTTTAAGTCGCTCAAAATCATATCTATGACAAATTCGTCGCCAACCTTTGATGAGAGTAACCCTTTAACGTTTTCCATTACAAAAACTGGTGGTGCATGATCTGCAATAATATTCAAATATTCTTTGTAAAGGAAATGACGCTTATCATTTGAAAACTCAGGATCATGCTTCATCCGAGATCGCCCAACTAATGAATACGCCTGACAAGGAGGGCCGCCAACAAGCGCCCATGCTTTTGATCCATTTATTTTTTCTTTTATAATTCTATGAACTATATCTGCATTTTCATCACCAAGTGAAATTTTTAAAGCTGATTCATCTGCATGTATTTTTTGCTTTGGAAATTTATCATAAAGGCTTTTTTTAGATATTTTTCCTGAAAGATATTTATAATACTCATCTGGGAATTTTCCATCTGGGAACGCTCTTAAAAAATGTCGTAGGTGAAGAGTTTGATGTGCAGAATTATCACGCTCAATAGAAACAACAGATTGAAAAGCATTTGAGCCATCATCTTGCTTTAAAGATGCAAACCCTTCACCAAGACCACCTGGACCAGCAAATAAATCTACTACAGGAATTTTATTTAAATTTATGTTCATGTAATAGAAAGCTTTCCAAGGTTTGATCTTAAATAAATAATATTATTTATTATAACTATTCTTAGTTCATCTAAAAAAATATTCTAGAATTAAAGTATCAATTATTTTTTAGTACACTTATTCATAAATTAAATTTCATACTATTATGTAACGATATTTTGTATTCATTTGCTATGAGTAAATATCTTTTTGTCCCAATTGTTGATGAGTTAAAAGGCCAACATGTAGTAAGAACCAAGCTATTCATTTTTATTTTATTAGAAAAAGTTTTTAATTCTGGCCTATCAGTTATTAAATAATTTGATATCTCATATGTTTTCAAGACTCCATCTGTCATCATAAGTTCAATCTTATCACCAATTTTTAATTTAGACATAAATTGCATGTGACTGTCTCTATGTCCTGCAAGAATGATTGGCCCATTTTTTGATGAAGATACAAGATTAGTAACTCGCCCAATACTCCATGCCAACGCCTCTCCAGACACACTGTTTAATATAACCCTAGAAATTTTGAGTTTTGGTACTGTTAATTCTCCTATCATGTAAAAATCAGCACTTTTCCAGGGCTTTGAAAGTTTATTATTCTTAAGAGAATCCTGCCAGGCCACTTCAAGATAATGCTGTCCAATAATAGCCTTAATTGGCATTAAGCTAGCCTTTGCTATACCAAATAATCCAAGAATAATTAGCCCACAACCCAGCGTTATGAATAACTTTCTATACATTTGTCTTGCGCCCAAAACTAAATAGAACGGCAATGCCCAAAAGAGTTAAGAAAAATGCTAAGATTATTGATGCCTTCCAGTTTAATGATGTTTGAGGAAGTGAATACATTTCAGACTTTTGAATTAAATCTCCATTATCAAACCACTCATTTCTAGAAGATATTTGTTGTAACATGGGTGGTACAATCTCTTTATAGGTATATTCAAACTGTTCAGCATCCCAACCGCTTGGAATGGCAGCTTTTAGCTTTGAAGTAACTATCTCAACACCAAGTGGTCTAGATGGTGTAATATCAACTGCAACCATTGAGGATAAGCGAGATACCAGCCCATAGTTTAGGGCTGTTTGTAATAACTCACTATCAATATGTGCTTTCCGATTTGCGCTTGGGTTTAATACAATTCTACTGCGTTCTAGGTTTGATATCTTTTCTCTTGCCCAAAGCTTAGCAATTCCTATTTGTTTAGCACCTTGATCTAGTGGTATCCTAGCTACCCATTTTTGGTTGCCTATTTTACCTGTAATCTTTGCAATGCCAGATGCATTTCTACCACGAATTGCGATTGATAAAGGATCACCCACATATAAATCTGGTAAAGGATTTGGATAAACTTCAGCTCTAAAACCTTTTGGTAATATAAGTTTTAAATCAGTTACAGCTGGGTTTTCAATCTTGCTAAATAATTCTGACATACGATTAGATATCTCATCCATGTCACCGATATGAATGTGCGATCCTCTTCCTATTTCTGCAGCCCTTGTCATAAAGAAACTATTTGGTGCAGACCCAATGCCAATAGTGAACAATCGTGCTGTCTTAAGTTCTCTATTTATAAGTGAGAACAATCTACTTTCCTCTGTCACAGCACCATCAGTTAAAAAGATTAATTGCTTGAGTACTGACTTATCAGATCTAAAGTTCATAAGGGAAAATTTAAGTGCAGGATACATTTCAGTACCCCCATCTGCCTGTAATCTGCGTACATATCTGATTGCTTTGTCACGTTCTTTAGCAGTCGC
>Ga0115569_10003618_pt1 | contig 11372 bp, 16 predicted proteins | sample COGITO_mtgs_1205_2_FD_87295 | JGI IMG/M metagenome (GOLD analysis project Ga0115569, IMG submission 87295) | Pelagic marine microbial communities from North Sea - COGITO_mtgs_120503 | ecosystem: Environmental > Aquatic > Marine > Epipelagic | place: Germany:Helgoland, sampling site Kabeltonne...
GCTGCCTTGCGGTTTATTACGAAACTTGTCTATCGATTTTAGTTTTCTTTTTTTAGTCGCGCCAATTTTTATCTTAGGCAAATACTTAGAACTACCGGCAGTCTCATTAAAATCTTTAAACCTAATCATTTGTATGTCTTTCTAAAATGATTAGCAGCCGCAGTTACGCCATCGTGTCCTTTATCTCGGATTAAATTCATAACTGCTGCTTTCTTCCCTAAAGGAAGTCTTTTGTGTAGATCAACAGCGTGTTGTAAATCTTTGTGCGCCATTTCTTTAGACTTACCGTTAATCTTAACTGTAACTTTTCTACCGCCAAGACTAGGGTGACTGGCGTCTGCTGCTTTTGCTAAAGTTTTATGAACAGCATCGTGCTTATCGTTCTTGTTAATCTCAAAACTTAATGGCTTGGCACTCTTTTGCTGCTGAGCAGTCCAATCTCCTTCCGAAGATTTGGTTCCCTTAGAAGGACCGCGACGAGCACCACGTTTCGCTAAATTTTTTGCTTTACGAGCAGCAATCTCTGCTTTTTGTTTATCGGTTAATTCGTCAAGCAATTCTCTTCGAAAAGATTCGAAAGTTTTGCCTTCGTTATTAGCATTCTTCATCATGTTTCTTAAACGAGCAAGCTTGTCTAACTCAGAAGGTTTGATTTTTGCTTTCTTTTCTTTATCTCTGATACGATCTAATGATTTGCCATATTCTTTTGATGATTCTTTCTTGATAGGTTTCCGTTGATTCCTCATGCGAGCAAATGATTTTTCGCGATCATACTCTGCTTCCGCTTCTTTGTACTTTGCTGAACTACCTCTACCGCCAATAGGTGTCGGTGGTTTTCTGTATACTTCATCAACGGACTCTGACTCTTGCACCATTTTACCATTTTTGAACATACCATACTTCTTGAGCCACGAATACACTTTATCACGAGGATCTGTGTCCATACCAGCAACAAATGCCTTCATTGTCGCGAATCTCAAGTTTGCTCTATCGGGTTTGTTCTGATTGTCACCGATTGCTTTGATGTAGGAAGCAACCTTCTCGAAGTCTTCCTTATCGATGTCGCCATGCTTCTTGGCATATGCCATGATTTCTTGATGTGCTTTACGGAAGTTAATTGCTTCATCAAGTTCAACAGACTCAGAGACATTCTTACCTCTACCATGCTTAACGAGGTATGAACCAGATGTGTCTTTATGGACAACGCCATTATGCGTCTTGGCGTGACTGTATGCAGTATTCTTGTCGAATTTACCCGCATTGCCTTTGTCCCGACCCTTCTCGCCTTTCGCGCCAATGTATCCTTCTTCTTGCTTAACGATAGAGTCGTCGTGCTTGACCTTACGGAATTTAACCTTTCCGGTTGCTGGGTCTTTATATTTGACCATTTTATAATCCGCTGATTTTGCTGTTTCGTTTTTCATACACTTTATTTATAATTTTTCGTATGCTTAATATAACCTTTTTTATCTGCTTTCTTTTTATCAGTATGCACTGCCGCTTTATTAAATTTGCGCGCATTCTTAGCAACAGGGTTTCTAGGATTCCACGGACGATCGAACGTTGCTTCTTTCTTATCTTTATCTGGTTTAACAACAGATTGTCGATTGAGCGTGCGCGCGCGCGCCAACCTAGCACGATCGAGCATTTTATCGTGCTTACGCGCGTCAACGCCTTTCTCTCTGTTGATCTTGTCTTTCGCCATCTTGACTGGGTCTACTGCGTCGATAAGGTCTAGGTCTTCTTCTTGCTGGCCAGGTGTCGCCCTCTTCGCTTTCTTAGTTGATGCTGGTGTTCCCCACTCAGGTTGATTTTTATACCATTGATCAGTTTTTTCAAATACAATACCGTCTAACCACTGGCGAGTGACTTTACCTTCATCTAAAGCAACGATTACATAGTTGGCACCAAGTCGATAGATGTATCCTGGTTTACCGTTCTCTTTAACTACAACTCTATCACCTGGTTCAAACAACTCGCCGTTTATGTATTTCTCTCTGGTTTCGCTGACGGCACCTAAATTAACACGCTGTTTGAAATCTGTTGCCTCTCTTAGTCCCATACCCGCGCGAAGGTCGTTAAACAATTTCTTCGCTTCTGCGTTAGACATTTTAGAAGGAATGCCTTGCACGAAAGCAGTAAAGTTATTCGTCGCTACGTTGCTACGCTGTTTCGAAGCAGACATACCCTCGACCCCTTCTGAATCTGGATCTCTCGCTCCTGCAGAAACTATGCGTATTTTTTCAAAGTTGTAGAAACCATGCCTACCTTTAACAGAGTTGTATTTGTTAAGCAGGGTCTGAAACTCTATTACTCTGTCGTCTCCAACGATCATAGTGACTTTCTTGTATCCTTGATCGTAAAGGTTAACCGCAGCGTCGAATACGGTTTTAATCTTTTTATTCAGTATGATGTTCCTAGCATGTTTCGGGAACATTTTTCTAGAGTGTTTGATTTTTTGCTGGTATAACAGAGGATTTTTTTTCTTGTCTTGTGACTGCGACAAGAATATTTTGTACGGGTTTTTACCTGCCTTGCGAGCAAGCGCGTTAAAAAGTTTTTCATGACCTATGGTCGGAGGATTCATTCTTCCGAATGTAAAAAAGATCTCACGCTCTTCTTCAATGAGATACTGTTTAAATGAGGGTATCATTTATTTCTCGCTTTTTTTCGACCTTCGGTCTCTTTCCATTTTACGTACAACAGGAATGTTTTTCATTGCTATTCTGTCTATACGCCCTTTCATTTTTTCCAAACGTTTTTCAATTTCTTGTCTGCGCTGGAAAGGTAATTCATTCTTAGATTTTCCTTTAGAAAGTTTTTTGAACAGGGTGGTTCGGGCGAGTTTTCGAGCGCGTTTTTTTAATTTTTCTGGACTTGCCGCTCTGCGTTTGGCTTTTGCTCTACCAACAGCAATTTTTCCTTTATATTTTCTCATAGACCGAGCGCGTTGTTTGCGTTGTTGATATGTCAACGCTTCCTCAACATCTTCTCCGATGCGCCCTCTATGGCGTTTGTGCGCCATATAATTAATATGATCGTCCATTCCAGGACGCCACTCTACCATCATAAAATTTTTAAATGACATTGGTGCCATTATTACTTCCTCGTCGGTTTATCCCATCCCTTAACAATATCTGGCGAAAAGTTGTTGTATGAAAATTCCATTCTGTCAACAATCTTTACCGCGTCACCACTCAACTTATCAATTGCAACGTAACCTTCGGCACCCGTTACTTTATAACCTTTTCTGGTCTTAACAAAAGTGTCAATGTTTTGTAATTGATTAAGTTTATTTATAAGTTTGATTTTTGCAACTACAATTAGTTTCTGCAGTTCAAACATTTTTATTAGGTTTTCTGTATTGTCGGGCGAAAAAAACGATAGGAGAGCATCAAGTTTCTTTTGTTGTCCACCTTTACCTTTGGCAGTCTTCCGTGCATCTATTTCTTTCTTATATTTTTTAGTGATCCACGCAACTAATTTTTTTGCGTGGGTTTTGCTGTTTCCTGGCATTTGTCCTGCTCGGACGAAGGTGTTGTTGAATGTTTCGATGTGTTGTGCGAGGTTTTGGTTTCCTTCCAATGTTCGTAATGTCGACCCGCTAATAGAATTGAAAAGAACTCCAATTTGTGATAGAGTTTTTTGAACATCTGCGGTCTCCCTTTTAGTCATGGTTGCGCTAGTGACGTCACGAAGGAATGCATCCTGCGACCACACGGCATTAGATTTTTTAAGTTTAGATACATTAACACCAAAAGAAGCGCTCATGGTTTCAAACGATCTACCCGTATATGAAGTATGCCATACAATACCCATCTTTGCTTTCTTAATAGACGCTGCTTGTTCTACGGGCACTGCATAAACGATAGTGTTGGGGTGGAAGGTTACATACTTCTGCCCATCAATCGTCTTAGTCTTTAGTTCAGACGAATCGAACAGAAAGTCTCCCTGAATGACGCCTTTGATGCCAAGCGCGGGTAGATGCTTGAGCGCAAGTTTTAACTTCTTATTGAGGTCGCCTTTCGTATCAGCGTCAATATCAGCGTCTGTTTTGTAGACCTTGGGGTTCTTATTGAAGATACCTTTCTTCGCTACGAAGAACTCTCCATCCCTAGGATCCGTCCCTGCAAAGACCGCAGGAGCGCCGTCCCACTTAACCGAAACCGACCCTCCAGATCCCCCGAGGAGGTCTCTGAGGTCTCTCAGAGCGAATATCGCTTGACGAGTACCCTTTACACCACCATAAAGAACCTTGTCCTCAATGTGAGTCATGTGGGTGTTTTTTTGTTCGGATAATGTATCAGAGAATGTTAACATCGGTTTTTATATCTTCAATAATTTATTTCATACTATTTATAAGAAAAGTCACACATGAGTCGAGTAGGATACCCATCTTTACCCTGTGTATCTCTAATGTTAAGTTTAAATTTGTATGTGGACGATTCCATCTCAATATCGACTCGTTTACCCAAACCCGTTTTACCACCATAATAAATGGTTGCATTGGAAACCCGCGATGCCTTGTCCAACGCCGCTCTATCCATTTTTTTAGACTTTATGCCACCGCTGAGTTTGTGGATAATATGATATCCTTCGCCAATACCTGTCTTCATTAGTTCGTCAATCTTAGTTAGGCGAACACGTTTCACTTCAGGTTTTTTTAATCTTCCATTAAAAATATCACAAAACAACTTGGTCTCGATACCAAACACTTCTAACAATTTTTTGCCATCTTCGTTCTGTATGTTATATGCTTTAATATCATCTGGTGGTATGACCGTGCGAACTCCGACGTTAAAAAAAGTTGTCGTGGTTCCTAGTTTGAGGGAGAGATAAATCTCTTGCTTGTCAGTGTGTAGAGTGATGTCTGTAACTGACTTGCCGATGTCATATCCAGTTCCTTTTGGATTAGATAGACGGACTTTGGGAGTATAGAGCAAAGGTCGTTTGGTGTTTTCGCCGCCAACTACATCGACCTTAAAGGTTTTGCTCTTGTTTAGTTTGTAGGTTTTATCGAGATCAAGGATCGCTGCTTCCATGGCAGCATTAGAGACTTTTTTACCACCCCACCAGTCAAGCATTGCTTGAGCGAATTCAGGTTCGAACAGATTACCTCGGTTGTTAACGCCACGATTACCCGAAGATCCATTACCGAACTTCATGCTTAACGACTTTACCTTGACTTCGTTTTTAATTTTTTGTATTGAAATATCTTCTTGAATAGATCTTGATATGTTTACCGAACTTCTTTTTCCGAGATCAAGGTTTATCGGTGCATCAAGTTTAGGAAACTTTTTCTTCATGTACTCGAACAATAAGAAAAGTTCACCCTGCACAACCGGAGGGTGATTCTTAGTTTTCTTAGATAATTCGTCTAATGTTTTTGGGAAATAGTCGTATGCCATACGACTATTTATAGTCGGGGTAATCTGCCGGATCTTCTTGTGAAAGAGAAGCAAGTCTTTCTAAGATTTGTAATTTTTCTTTATTGGTATACTCTTGCCAGTTTACAATTTCCATTCCCATTCTCTTGCAACCGATGCAATATGCACCCCAAGTTGGGTCTAGAATGCAAACACCAATACAAGGAGAGGGTACGAAACCCTCTTCATTATCGGAGTTCAACCGAGAATTTCCAAGCAAGGAAATGCACATAGATACAATAGAAACCAGGATAGTTTGGCAAGGTGGCATCTAGATATATCATGACCGAAGGTGTTAACGCAAGTTCTCTATACGGAGTCCAGGTGTTCTCATAATCAAATGCTAATTTCATTAAAATTTTCCTTTAACGTTTTCCAGTTTTAATGGATGCGAGTTGGATAATACCACGCCTAACAGTGTTTTAACAACATCTTTATGACGAACGCGCGCTGTGGGGTACCCATCGTGATTTCTATGCATCTTGATTGTACAATCATTGAGTGCACTTTCTTTAACCCACACACTTGCTAGGTAGAGTATGTCGTCCCAAATGTGTAGCAGTCCTCCAGGAGGAAAATACTCTGTCTCTTCATACGTTTTAGAACCGTCTCGTTCAGTGTGCATGTCTATTAGTTTTAATTTCATTTTAAAAATCCTTTCTGGCGTCGGAATCATAGCAATTGTTAGCAATATTCGTTTCCGACGCCAGATAGGTAACTCTATTTCCATCTCTAATTATTCCGCCTTGTAAACATTTACCGCATTTAGATCCTATCTTGTGTAACAGAAAATGATTTTCATCTAACATTTTTTCAGTGATCGCATTACAAATACAGATATACATTACTTTTTTAAATTTTTAAACCGTTCTGCTGCTTTGGTTCTTTCGTGTGCCCACCAATTGACAAGTTCGTAATCACACGGCCAACCGAACGGTTCATCAGGGGATTTAGTAAGCGTAGTATCCTCAAACGACATTCTTGCAAATACTTGCATAAATTTTATGTCGTTCTCAACCATATTTAAAACGTGACTTTTGTTTAACTCGAGTTCTCTATCCCAGTCAGTAACTTTGAGTATATCTTCGTTAGATATTGGTCTAGAATTAGCGTACTGAAAATTTCCTATATCTTGAAATCCTTGATGAAGAGTCCACCTTTTCGATATTCCAGTTGCAACAATAACAAGGCAAGGTAAAGATAGACAAGCAGCAACATGAGCTGTTCCCGAAGGAGGGCATATATGAAATCTAGACTGTTGCATTACTTCAAATAATTCATGAGAACTTCTGTATGTATTTGTAACTACGACTTGATAATTTGAAGTTTGTTTTATATGATCAATTATTTTTTTGGGTAGATTCTCGTCCAATCCCTTTTCAGGATATCTTTCGGTTTGGATGGTCACTATATTCGACCCAGAATTTTTTGCTCTGTATTTAGATTTCCAATATGGTATTGCTGTATATCTGAACGTAATAAGTTGGTATGGCGAAATACCATTTTCGTCGCACCAGTTTTTAATATCATCTCTGGTTCTCAAATGCTCTTCTCTTAAATGCCCAGTGTCGATATAATTTTGCAGTGCTTTTTTTGAAGACCAGAGGATTTCGGGTTTCCATAGTCGTTTGTTAGGTTCGATTTGTGGACTAAAAAAATCTGATAATATTTGCTTTTCTCCGTCCCAATCAAATTCTAAAAGGTCACATGGTTCTAAACAATCGACCAGTTCTTTTATTTGGTAAATGAGCTGAGACTTTTTTGCTTTTACTGGCAGTATAAATGAGACAAAAACTTTTTCATTTATTGCTTCAGCATAAACCTTTAATGATGACAGACCTTTGATGATATCACCAAATCCTGAATTTTGTCCTGTCCAATATAAAATTTGCATTAATGTTTGCCAGAATAAAAAAAGGGGGAGAAGAACTCCCCCATATTTATTATACTGCGGAAGCAGCGAGAGCTTTGTAACCAGCAGCGATTACAGACTTAGTGGGAGTACCAAGACGGTAGAAACCTTTGGTTACGCCTTTGCTATTTGTACGATCATTCAGATACACAGGGAATCCTGAGAATCGAATGTTCTGAATCACTGCGTGTGGGTTCTTAGCACCAAAACGTGAAGTGATTTGCTTTGCGGTCAATTGCTGACCGTCCATGAGTGCGTTCAATACGCGAGTTGCTTGAGACATATCGTCTTTTCCTATTTTCATTTAAAGTTACCAGTACAATTCAACAAGGAAATCTTGAAGATCATATGCCTCTACTTCCCAAGGGAGACGTCGGTAATAACCCTCCGTCATACTTGGTTTTAGAGAGGCAGTGAGCAGTTTGTTGCTCAATTCACCTCGGATGCCTTGTTTAGCATGTACCAGTTCATGTGCCAGCGTGCTGGCAATTTCCTTCGCCGAGTAGGCAAAGTTCTCGTCACCTGCGATATATCGTCGGGACAGAGATATGTTGATGTGTTGCTTGCCTTCTGATTTACCAAAATTGACGCAGCAACCAGCATCATTATCTTCTAGGTTCTTCTCGAAATCGACCTGAATATAGACATCGCGTTTAAGGTCTTTCGGGAAGAAGTGATTAATTACATCACAAGCGAAATCTTCTAAGCGATTTACACTTGGGGCACGTCCATTCATTAACAACGTAATCATAAGATTATTATACCCTATTTTTTCTAGTAAAGCAACTATGCGTAACTTCTTGATACGAAACGAATTTTATCTCGTGGTTCTGGATATAACCATTGACAGTTTACATAACCTTGTACCAAACGTTTTGATTGCCGCACTGCGATGACGACCGAGGGATCTTTGTTCTCGCCGAAGTCAAGCAACCGATCAACCTCAATCAATGCTTTTTGCCGACCTTGAACTTCGATTATTCCAGTTTTGCCATCTATTAAATACTCGATTTGAAAACTTTTCAGCGTTTCGTTTTCCTCTTCTTCTTCTAAATGCTTGGATATAATTTCGTTACAAACATGCAGAGGAATCTTAGAAACACGTTTGCTAAGGGTTTCGTCAAGAATCACCCGACGAAGTTTCGTCGGGATGTCTTTGTGATTTTGGAAACTCATTACGCTGCCTCCGCCATCTCGATAGCAAGGTTTACTGCTTTAACTTTACGAGAAGAGTTGTTGCCATACCATGAAGATACGAGTCGTGTTTCTGAGTTGCGTCCTAGAATGTGGTCAGTCATGTACGTAACAGAATTGACTGCGTTCCACCAAGTACCCATAGCAAAGTTTGCTCCTGGTTGTGTCTCTAGAATATCTACTGCTTGTTTAGCGCTAGTGCTAAGTTCAGAGTACTCTTTAACTTCTTTACCTTTGGTGTTAGAATGCGGAAAAACAGAATTCATATACTGAATAACATCAGAGAATTTTGCTTTCTTCTTCGACAAGAACGTAGCGAACTCCTTGTACTGCTCAAACTTCTGGTGAGCGATACCAAGTTGCTCTTTAACCATCTCGGGATTAAACTCTCTGCGGTGGTTAAGGGTCACTTCGTTCTTTGACGTTGCGCTCAGGGACATCTGGAGCGTGTTGTTACACACCACTCGGGTTGGTGTCATACGAATGTTGAGCGTCTTACCATACTTATGAGGATTGGTGAAAAGCATATAATTGTCTATTCGGTCTCCAGGTAGGACGTCGAATGAGTCGTTAATTTTGGCAAGAACCCAAACAATTTTGCCACCCATCAGGGAACCACCTGTATGCATTTCCATATCGCCAGCGGCACAGTACTCGGTGAAGAAATTAAACGCCTCTGAGTTCTGAACTGGTTCCCAGTCATTACCAACGATGTCAAGGACTTTATTGTCCTCGTCTCGAATCAATGCCATCTTATTAGGAACGTTGATTCCGTCTAGGATGTACATCTTTTGCTTGCTTACAGACCAATCTACGCCAGATTTTTGCATCATCTGGGAAGGGGTAAGATCATTAGAAACCCTCTCACCTAAACCGTGCCAAGGCACTTGACCGGCATACGCCATAGTTTCAACTTCATGTGACATTATAACTCTCCTTAATCGAGTCGATGGTTTTAATTACGAAATTTTCAGAAACATCGCGCTCAGACAAAATTGTCTCGACGATGTAGTCAGTGGAATATCCGGTATAGAATAATTCCTGAACATCAAAGAAAAAAGATCCAATCTTAGACATAAGAACAAACATCATCCCAGATGTCAGCAACCTCTTTACCAGTCATAAACCCAGCTTCCTGAGCAGCATCATCAGAACCGCAAGTTGCTTCAATAAAGAGAGAAGATGCCATAATTTGCCAAGCAGCACCGAACAACGTATCATGACGTTTGATAATAGAAGCAAGTTCATTAGCATCAGCACTTTTACCCTGAAGACAATCATTAGCGTACAAACAAATTTGACCGTCGTCGATTGAAACAAAGTCAATTGCGTGAGGAATCACGTCATGTTTTGCGATAATTTCAAGAGCGTTTTTCATTCTTTGGTTCATGTTAGTTCCTTTTTGTTTATGTTATTATTATAACATATTTTAATAGAAAAGAAAACCCTACGTAAGTTATTGATTTACTTTAAGTTTTTGGTGCTCTTTCAGGTCCGATATTTCTTTGTTAGAGAGATCGCGAAACTTTCTTCTGCTTACACTCCATTGTTTCTTTGGTTTCAGATACCTCACTTCTTTATATGCATCAGGACCATAGAGTGGCACGAACCCAATGAGATTAGTACCAGAGGTAATGTACACATGGTTCTTCTGGTCATAGGCACACTTCTCCCAACTAGTGGTTTCCAACCTGTACCTTCCCTCGTATGCTAAGTGCCTCAGCGGGTCTCTATCGTCCCCTATCATCATATTATCTCCTCTTCTTGATCAATTAGATCGAGAACAAAGTCCAAGGCATCAAGATAACCTTCATCATAATCATCTCTAGAAGACAACTCTACTAGACTAATTTTCTCATTAATAACAAACTTGATATGTTCAACTAGAATCATTTCAAATCCTTTTCCTTACATCAATTATACCGTACTGCAGCATGAAAGTAAACCATGTGTAAGTTGTTGATTGGTTTACTCTTTTTAGCGCATAAAAGAGTAAACAATCCACGCTTTTTAGCGCATAGAAAGGAATTACTGGGGGGAATATCTATTCAACTCAGTATCGTATAGACTATTTTCTAAAAAATCAACCAGAATGTCAATTTCTTCTTCTGTTAGACCGAGCGGAGTGAATCTGTAGTCCAGATATTCTGTGGGGATATCTGCCTGAGGGATCGCATTGTTCTTATACTCAACGACCTGCCGGACAGATGCAAACGAAGCACCATGACCAAATATGTTTGTGTCTCTCAGGTTGTACAAGGTCGGAATCTTGAATTTGTAGTTGTCAAGATCCTGTTTAGTAAACCCACCTCTTCCTTTTCGGACGTTCTCGGAGACTTCTCCGACTATAAAATTCATAGCATCAAGATCGGCAAACCCTACTGCCATAAACACCTCATCCGCTGGAGCATACTGTCTAGAACTGAGAGCGGGACCAGTATGACAGTTGCTACAACCAGCATCGCCGAAGAATAATTGCGCGCCTTTCAACTGGTTGTCCGTCATAGCAGTTTTATCTCCGCGCAACCATTTCTGAAATGGCGCGCGATTGGTGAGGACAGTACGTTCATATGCTGCCATCGCTTGAGCGGCATATGTCACATCTTTAATGCCTGTCAATCGATGAACACCTATCGCTGCTGCTGCCTGAGTTTCTATTCCGCTCCACTGCCTTGAGTTGTTTTGTTTTGGTGTATCTTCGGTCATCAAGATCGCTGGATCAATCCCTGCATTGATAATGCCATCAGGTGAATTACCAAATTGTCCGTTCCAAAGCATCACTTCTTGGTATGCGACATTAACAATCGTCGGCGAAGCAATGGGTTGAACGTCGACGTCAC
>Ga0115569_10003624_pt1 | contig 11360 bp, 10 predicted proteins | sample COGITO_mtgs_1205_2_FD_87295 | JGI IMG/M metagenome (GOLD analysis project Ga0115569, IMG submission 87295) | Pelagic marine microbial communities from North Sea - COGITO_mtgs_120503 | ecosystem: Environmental > Aquatic > Marine > Epipelagic | place: Germany:Helgoland, sampling site Kabeltonne...
TATTAGTTTCAACGATAAGTTTTGCACAAAAACCTATGGTTAAAGCAGAAATTGATACCACAAATATTAGAATTGGTGAGCAATTCAAGTTAAAAATCTCTATCGATGAAACTCAGAGTGTTATTATTCCTAAATTAAAGCTAAAAGGCCTAGAGGAATAGATTCAACAAAAACAGATACCGTAAAAAACAGTCTAATTAGAAAATATATTTTAACAGGTTTTGATAGTGGTGCTTTTTACATTCCACAACAACAAATATTTGTAAAAAACCAAGCTTTTTTAACAGATTCTTTATTAGTAAATGTAGCTACAATAGCTGTTGACACTACAAAAGTAAAAAAATTTCCTATTAAATCTATTAAAAGTGAACCTTATGTTTTTGATGATTTTAGAATTTACATTTATATCCTTTTAGCTGCTTTGGCAATAATAGGTTTCTGGATTTATTGGTTTGTTATCAGAAAAAAGAAAGAAGAATTAGAAGAAGATACGTATAGTGCTTTACCTCCTTATGAAGAAGCTATTTTTAAACTGAATGAATTAGATGAAAAATTATTGTGGCAGAACAATAAAGTAAAAGAATATTACAGTGAATTAACTGAAATTGTGCGTGGCTACATTGAGCGAGAATTAAAAGTTCCTGCATTAGAAAAAACGACTGATGAAGTATTAGATATGCTAAAAGAGTTTAAAAATGCAGAAACAATTCTGACTTCCGAAGATACTATTACGAAGTTAAGAGATTTGTTACGTGAAGCAGATTTGGTCAAGTTTGCAAAATCTAAACCGTTAGCTCTAGAAATAGAAGAAGACAGAAAAGATGCTCAAGATATTGTGAGTGATTTAAAACCTAAACCAATTATTGAAGAAGATGGTGAATTGGAATAATTATGAATTTAATAATCCTGGATTTTTGTGGCTACTCATAATAATTCCATTAGTTGCAGTTTGGTACTTTATGATGCGGAAAAAAGAGGCTGCAAACTTAAGAATACCTAGTTTAAAAGGTTTTAAACCAGATACGCTTTTATCAAAATTAAAACCTGTTTTATACCTCTTACGAATTGCAGCATTAGCACTAATAATCATTGCCTTGGCAAGACCTAGAAATGTCTCTGTAAGCAGAAAAATAAAATCAAATAAAGGAATAGATATTGTTATGGCTATTGATGTTTCTGCGAGTATGTTAGCGAGAGATTTAAAGCCCAACAGATTAGAGGCGTTAAAAAAAGTTGCTGTAGATTTTGTTGACAGAAGACCAAATGACAGAATAGGAATTGTTGTTTACGCAGGAGAAAGTTTTACACAAACACCTATAACAAGTGATAAAGGAATTGTAAAACGCACTATCTCTGAATTAAAATGGGGACAATTAGAAGGGGGAACTGCCATAGGAATGGGATTAGGTTCTTCAGTAAACAGATTAAAAGAAAGTACCGCAAAAAGTAAAGTAATTATTTTATTAACTGATGGAGTGAATAATTCAGGAAATATAGATCCCAGAACTGCTACTGAATTGGCAAAAGAATTAGGTATAAAAACCTACACAATAGGAATTGGAACAAATGGAATGGCAGATTTTCCTTACAGTAGAGACCCTAGAACTGGAAAGTTACAGTTTAGAAAACAACAGGTTGAAATAGATGAAGATTTGTTGAAAGAAATTGCCAAAGAAACAGAAGGAAAATACTTTAGAGCAACAAATAATAAATCATTAAAAAAGATTTATGATGAAATTGACAAACTTGAAAAAACAAAAATAGAAGAATTCAAATATTACAATTATCAAGAAAAATATAGGTTTTTTGTTTTCTTGGGGTTAAGCTTTTTATTATTAGAATTTATTTTAAGAAACACATTATTTAAGAGTTTTATATAAACATGTACAAAATAGAAGAACCAATTTACTTTTCCCTACTTATAATCATTCCAGTAATGATTGTTTTCTTTTTGTTGGTTTTATGGTGGAAAAAAAGAACACAACGTAAGTTTTCGGATTTAAATTTACTAAAAAAATTAGCTCCTAATTATTCAACCTTTAAACCAGTTTTAAAGTTGGTGATTTTACTTTTAGGAATCACTTTTTTAATTATTTCTTTAGTAAACCCAAAGATGGGAACCAAACTAAAAACAGTAAAAAGAGAAGGAGTAGATATTGTATTTGCATTAGATGTTTCTAAAAGTATGTTGGCAGAAGACATTGCCCCTAACCGATTAGAAAAAGCAAAACAGATTATATCTAAAACCATTGATAGATTAGGTTCAGATAGAGTCGGAATAATAATTTACGCAGGTAATTCGTATCCACTTTTACCAATAACAACAGATCATGCAGCAGCAAATATGTTTTTGCAAAATGCAAACCCAGATATGGTTTCTAGCCAAGGAACAGATATTAATGGAGCGCTAGAATTAGCAAAAACGTATTATAACAATGATGAACAAACAAATCGTTTTTTAATTATTATTTCTGATGGTGAAGATCATCAAGAAGAAACAAAACAAGTAGCGCAAAATTTAGCAAACGAAGGTGTAAAGATTTATACTATCGGTGTTGGTTTAGAAACAGGTAGCCCAATTCCTATGCGTGTAAATGGCTCTATGATTGGGTACAAAAAAGACAGAAAAGGAGAAACTGTACTAACCAAACGAATGCCAGAAGTTTTACAAGGTATTGCAGATGCTGCTAATGGAAAATATATAGACGGCAATGTTACAGAAAAACCTGTAAAAGTGATTGCCGAAATTATAGCAAATGCAGAAAAAAATGAATTTGAAACAAAACAATTCTCTGATTATAAAGACCAATTTCAATGGTTTTTAGTCATTGGATTGTTCTTTATAATCGTTGATGTATTTTTATTTGAAAAGAAAACAAAATGGTTAACAAAGGTCGATTTGTTTAATGAAGAAAAAGTAAAGAAGTAACATGAAGAACATACAATACATCCTTTTATTAATCTTGATGCTATTTTCATCCAAAGAAATTTTAGCACAAAAAGATTCTATTGCTTTGCAACGGAAAGCGAGAAAGTTGTTGCGAGAAGGAAATGAGTTATACAATAAAAAACAGTATACAGATGCTTCAGTTGCTTATCAGAAATCATTAGGACAAAATACCAAATACGGCAAAGCATCATATAATCTAGGAAATGCTTTGTATCAAAATAAAAACTACAAAGAAGCTGTTCCCCAATATGAATTAACAGCACAAACTGCAAAAGATAAATTTACGAAGGCCGAAGCTTATCATAACATTGGTAACGCTATGATGGAGCAAAAACAATATCAACCAGCTGTTGATGCTTATAAAAATTCTTTAAGAAATAATCCTAATGACGATGAAACTCGTTATAATTTAGCCGTTGCTCAAAAATTATTAGACAAAGAAAAACAGGATAATAAGGACAACAAAGATAACAAGGATAACAAGGATAAAGACGACAAAAACAAAGACAAAAATAAAGATAAGAAGGACGGAGACGATAAGGACAAAAAGAATAAAGACAAAGATAAAAAAGACCAAGACAAGGAAGATAAGGGCGAGAAAAACAAGGATAAAGATTCTAAAAATAACGAGAATAAAGACAAATCAAAACCTAAGCCACAACAAGGAAAAATGACTCCTCAACAAATTAAACAACTTTTAGAAAGTTTAAATAATGAAGAGAAAAAAACCCAAAAGAAAATGAATGCTCAAAAAGCAAAAGGTAAAAAAATAAAACAAGAAAAAGATTGGTAGATTAGCAATATCTTAGAAAATGAAGATGAAGTTGAAATTTTACATAACAACATTTATAAGTTTACTTACCCTTGTAACAGCTGCTCAAGACGCAACTTTAATAGCAAAAGTGAGTAAAAATAAGTTGGGTTTAAACCAACGTTTAAAAATAGAGTTCTCAATAAACAAACAAGGCAGCGATCAATTTACTCCTCCTAAATTTACAAATTTTAAAGTAGTTGGTGGTCCAAGCCAATCAGTTAGCCAATCCTGGGTTAATGGAAAGGTTAGCTTTTCTCAATCTTACACATACATTATTCAACCAAAAAGAAAAGGTGAGATAACTATTGGAACCGCTAGTGTTAAAATAGGTGGAAAATATATAAGATCTAAACCAATAAAAATTATCGTTTTAGACGCTGTAGAAATTCCCAAAAACCCTAATGACCCAAATTACATAGCCCAACAAAACATACATTTAGTTGCAGAAATCTCTAAAACTAGACCTTATGTAGGTGAAGGTGTTTATGTAGAATACAGATTATATGTAAGTGAAAATGTTAGTGTTTATAATTACGGCGTAACAGAGGCTCCGAAATATAACGGTTTTTGGAATCAAGAAATAAAAATAAAAGGACAATCTCCTGTTAAAATAGGCAAGTATAATGGAGAAGATTATCGATATATTGTACTTCAGAAAGCTTTATTAATCCCTACAAAAACAGGTAAACTTACAATAGATCCGATGAAAATGGAGATTGTTATTGGAGTTCCTACAGGAAGATCAGATTTTTTTGGCAATGTAATTACCAGAAATGTTAGAAAAGAATTTGCTTCTGCAAAAAAAATCATTAGACCTAATAGTCTTCCTTTAGAAGGAAAACCAGCAAACTTTAATGGTGCAGTGGGTGCTTTTAACTTTAATGTTGCCATTAGCAAAGAAATTTTAAAGGCAAATGAAAGTTCACAAATAAAAGTTGCTATTTCTGGAAAAGGAAACCTGAAGCTATTTGAATTGCCTGAAGTTATAACTCCTACTGAACTAGAAAAATATCAACCAGAAAGAAACGAAAGAGTACGGGTAAATTCAACTGGAATTTCAGGATCGGTATCAGATTTATATACTATTGTTCCTCAATACAAAGGGAAGTATAAAATACCCAATGTTTCTTTCTCATACTTTAATCCGAAAGAAAAAAAATATCATACAATTGTTACTGACGATTTATTTGTTGATGTTTTAGAGGGAAAAGAATTAAAACCAGTTGTAGATACAAATTCGATAAGAAAGCAAAATGTTACTTCTACGGGGAATAATTTTAGATATATTCAAACTAAAACCAATTTAGAAATTATTGATACGAGCGATTTTTTTAAATCGAACTTGTTTTATCTTTTATTATTGCTGCCCCTAATCGCTATACCGATTGGCATTATTATCGCCAAAAATAATCAAAAAAGAAACAATGATCTTGTTGGAAACAAGCAAAGAAAAGCAGAAAAATTAGCTAGGAAATATCTATCTGAAGCTAAGAAGAAACTGGGGGAAAAAGAACCTTTCTACGAAGCTTTAGAGCGTGCACTACACAATTACTTAAAAGCTAAGTTAGGTATTGAAACTACAGATATCAGTAAAGAAAAAATTACTGGAATTTTAAAAAATAAATCCATTGAGACAACAACTATTCATCAATTTATCGAAGTCTTAGAACATTCTGATATGGCCCGTTATTCGCAAATAACAACTACAGAAATGGAAGCCGAATTTGAGAGAGCGAAACAGGTTATTGTTGAATTAGATAAACAATTATAAAAATGCCCACAGTGGGATTAAGTAAAATAATTTACTCAAAAATGAAAAGAATATTATTTTTATTATTGATCACTACGAACTTAGTTAACGCGCAAAATTTAGATAGCTTATTTGTTAATGCCAACAACTTGTATAAAGCGGGAAATTTCGAAGGCGCCATAAAAGAATATGAAACAATAGAATCTAATAAATTAGTATCTGTAGAATTGTATTATAATTTAGGAAATTCGTATTACAAACTAAACAAAGTTGGTCCTTCTATTTATTATTATGAAAAAGCGCTTCACTTAGATCCTTCCAATGAAGATGTAAAAAATAATTTGGTATTTGCAAAACGATTAGCATTAGATAATATTGAAGAGTTACCAAAAACTGTTTTTCAAAAACTTAATAAAAATTATTTACAAAAACTATCTTATAATCAATGGGCTATTGTTGTAATTACCTTTTCTGTATTGGGTAGTTTATTCTTTTTATTATTCTATTTTGCTGAAATTCCATCTAAAAAACGATTTTATTTTGTTTCAAGTATTTTGAGTTTTATATTATTATTAGCGTCCTTATTTATAAGTTATAATCAATACAATACATCTAAAACAAATAATCTAGCAATTGTCTTTGCTGAAGAAACTGAAATTAGAAATGCACCTACATTAAATTCAGAAATAGTTTTCAAATTACACGAAGGAACTAAAGTTATTGTTTTGGATGCTGTAGACAATTGGAAAAAAGTTAAAATTAAAGATGGAAAATTAGGATGGATAATTGCCGAAGACATAAAGATATTATCTAATTTTTAATTTTTAATTAACAACTATTTCGAAAACCTTTATTAATTTAGCGAAAAATAAAATAATTGAGAGTTAAAATTGCATTTTTATTTACCCTTATGTTTTCAATTACCCTAATTACTCCAACAGTAATTAGTATTTTTGATAACGGGAATGATGTTACTTTTTTTCTAGACATGAGTGAAGAAGAAGAAAATCAAGGTAAGGAAAGTAATGAAGCTGCAAAAGATTTAGAAATAAAAATTTACCCCACAGAACAATTTGGTGCTTTATTGCTAAACGTAATTCAAAAAAAGAAAAATGTAAGTTTTCAATCCAAAACATACACTTCACAATATCCCAAAAACACAACTCCACCGCCCAAATTTTTGTCGTAACATCAAGTTAAATACAATCATTTTTTAAATTTCAAAATCTCTAAATATTATTATTTAGGAAAAAATATTACATCTATATGTTTAAATATATTAAAAACGACTTACCTGCAAGTGTTGTGGTGTTTTTCGTAGCATTACCTTTATGTTTAGGAATTGCATTAGCAAGTGGCGCACCATTATTTTCTGGACTAATTTCGGGTATAATTGGTGGTACTATCGTTGGAGCTTTAAGTGGCTCAAAAATTGGAGTTAGTGGACCAGCAGCTGGTTTAGCAGCTATTGTTTTAGTTGCAATTCAAAATTTAGGGTTTGAGAACTTTTTAGTAGCTGTTGTTTTAGCAGGTATCTTTCAGATTCTTTTAGGGGTTTTAAAAGCAGGAGTTATTGGTTATTATTTCCCTTCTTCAGTAATTAAAGGGATGTTAACTGGTATTGGTATTATTATTTTTCTAAAGCAAATTCCTTTCTTCTTCGGACACCTTGACGCTAAGTCTAAAGGGTTTGGTTTAATTGATTTCTTAGGAAGTTTAGAAAAAATTGAGACCTCTTCAATAATAATTGGTATCATAGGATTGTTTATTCTAATTTTGTGGGATACCGTTTTATCTAAAAAAGGAAAGTTTTTCCAAGTAATTCAAGGGCCAATAGTAGCTGTAGCAATTGGAATTGTGTATTACTTTTTTACGAAAGATAGCTCATATACCATAGCGGGTCAAAACTTAGTAAATGTTCCAACCCCATCTAATTCTGATGAGTTTTTTGCTCAGTTTGTGTTTCCTAATTTTAATGCCATTACAAATCCTGAAATTTTAATTACAGCTTTTACTATTGGTTTGGTTGCTAGTTTGGAAACCTTATTGTGTGTAGAAGCTACGGATAAGCTTGATCCTCATAATAATGTAACGCCAACTAATAGAGAGCTTTTTGCGCAAGGAGCAGGTAACATTGTGTCCGGTTTAATAGGGGGATTGCCTATTACACAAGTTATTGTAAGAAGTTCTGCAAATATTAACTCTGGTGGTAGAACAAAAACTTCTGCAATAGTGCACGGGCTCTTGTTGTTAATTTCGGTGATGTTAATTCCAACCTTGCTTAATAATATACCTCTTTCAGTTTTAGCTTCAATTTTATTAATTGTTGGGTATAAATTGGCAAAGCCATCTACATTTAAAACCATGTTTAACTTAGGTTGGAAACAATCTATCCCTTTTTTCGCTACAGTTGTACCTATGGTTGTAACAGGTAATTTATTGTTAGGAATAGGAATTGGTTTGGCAGTTGGAATTGTTGTAATTCTTATCAAAAGTTTCCAAAACTCTCATTTCTTACATAAAGAAGATAAAAGTAATGGTCAACAAAAAATGAAAATGACGTTAGCAGAAGAGGTTACTTTCTTTAATAAAGGAGCTATTTTAAAAGAATTAGATGCATTACCAGAAGATTCATATTTAGAGCTAGATGTAAGAAAAACGAGATATCTTGATAATGATATTATAGAAATTTTAGAAGATTTTGCTTTAAAAGCAAAAGAAAGGAATATAGATATAAAAATAATATCTGAAAGAGGAAATATAGAGAATCCTCCGAGTTATATTGAGTTTTTCAAACTTAGACCGAAAACAGCATAATAAGCCTGAAATATCGATTAATCACAATTATAAAAACCAATCATTAATCAGATTGGTTTTTTTATAAAATTATTAATATTAAATTGTGCTTCACAATATTAATACTTTTAAAATTTATGAAAAATTTATTTTCAAATATAAAAGGAGATGTTTTTGGAGGAATTACAGCCGGAATTGTAGCATTACCCCTAGCTTTAGCGTTTGGTGTTAGCTCGGGTTTAGGGCCAAGTGCTGGTTTATACGGTGCTATTTTTATTGCGTTTTTTGCGGCATTGTTTGGAGGTACAGATACACAAATTTCTGGGCCAACAGCACCAATGACAGCTGTAAGTATGGTGGTCATAGCAAGTATTATTGCCACAAATGAAGGTAATGTTGAAAAAGCCTTACCAATTATATTAACTGTATTTTTATTAGCTGGTCTAATTCAAATTGGATTAGGTATACTTGGATTCGGAAAATACATAAGATACATTCCTTATCCTGTAGTTTCTGGTTTTATGACAGCAATTGGTGTTATTATTTTAGTGACTCAAATTCTACCTTCTGTAGGTTATTATGCAAAAAAAGATTCACAATTTGTGGAAAAATTTAAGCCACAAGCAGAAGAAATTATCTTAGAAAACATTTTAAAAGATGAAGCTGATGAAGGAATTTTAGTTCTTGAGGACTTTAGAGAAACTGTAAAAAGAGCAGAAGTTATTACTCAAGCAGATATTTTAAAAGAAAGTAAAACATTAGCGGGTAAAGAGGCTTCCGGAGTTTTAGGAACCTTTAAAGTTTTACCAAGAGCATTAAAAAATATCAGCTGGCTAGAATTAATACTTGCATTAGGAACAATTTTTATTATTTATGGGTTTAAGCGAATAACAACGGCAGTTCCAAGTACTTTGGTTGCTTTATTAGTAATGACAGGAATTGCATCAGGCTTCGGCTTAAATTATTATCCAATTGAAAAAATTCCAAGTGGGTTTCCAATACCAAATATGGAAATATTCACAAGTTTTAGTTTAGGAAGTTTAGCGCCTTATGCTTTTACAGCATTAACCTTAGCTTTATTAGGGGCTATTGATTCTTTGTTAACCTCAATAGTTGCAGATAATATGACTAAAACAAAACACAAACCAAATAAAGAATTAATTGGACAAGGAATCGGTAACAGTATAGCCGCATTTTTTGGAGGAATTCCAGGTGCAGGGGCAACAATTAGAACTGTTGTAAATATTAATTCTGGAGGGAAAACTAAATTATCTGGTATGATAGCAGGTATTATGTTACTCTTTATTTTATTAGGATTGGGTCCTATCGCTTCTAAAATTCCTGCAGCAGTTTTAGCAGGAATTTTAATTACTGTAGGTATTGGAGTTATGGATTATAAAGGATTAAAAGCTATACCTAATTTACCTAAGGATGCTAAAATAGGTCCATTTAAAATAAGTTCTGAAGTAATTATTATGTTAGTTGTATTAATTCTTTCTACTTTTTGGAACTTAGTATATGCCGTTGGTATCGGTTTAGTAATTGCTTCTCTAATGTTTATGAAAAAAATTGGAGACTTAACTGCAGAGTATTCTGATATAAAATCCTTAAAAGAAGAACCTTGGGCAGATGAAAAAGATTTTCCAACTAATTTAAGTGAAGAAGTATTTATTAAACATATTAAAGGTCCTCTGTTTTTTGGTTCAACAAGTGATTTTCAAGCTCTTGTAAAACAAATACCGGATATAGCTACCAGTGTAGTTATACGTTTAGATAGAATGCAATATATGGATCAATCTGGGTTGTATGCAATGGAAGATATGCTTCAAACTATGCAATCTAAAAATATAAAAGTCCTCTTTGTAGGATTATTAGATCAACCTCGCTATATGATGGAACGAATTGAAATCATTCCTAATGTAATTTCTGAAGATGCTATTTTTAGCTCTTTTGATGACTGTTTAAGTTGGGTTAAAAAAAATATAAAAGACAATAATTAAAAAATAAAAAATGAGAAATACTGTAATAACAAAAGAAGTACAAGGTAAATTAACTCCACAAGGAGTTTTAGAAGATTTATTAGAAGGAAATGAAAAATATATTAAAAACAATTTAACATCTGTAGATTATAATGCATTAGTACAACAAACAATTTCAGGACAGTTTCCAAAAGCCGTTGTATTATCATGTATAGACTCTAGAGTTCCGGTTGAACAAGTTTTTAACCAATCTGTAGGTGATATTTTTGTTGCCCGTGTAGCTGGGAATTTTGAAAATATAGATATTCTAGGAAGTATGGAATATTCTTGTAAAGTAGCAGGGAGTAAATTAGTATTAGTTCTTGGTCACGAAAGTTGCGGAGCCGTAAAAGCTGCCTGTGACGGAGTTGAACTTGGAAATATTACTGCAATGTTAGATAAAATTTTACCTGCCGTTAAACAATCTTCTGAAGAGGTTGAAGGAGAAACAAACTCGTCTAACAGTCAATTTGTAGCTAAAACAGTAGAAAATAATGTAAAATTAACTATTGAAAGAATTAGAGAAAAAAGTCCTATACTAAAAGAAATGGAAGATAATGGAGAAATTAGTATCGTTGGAGGTGTTTACTCCCTTCAAACTGGAAAAGTAAATATGTTATAAATGTGACGTCCTAAAATAGCGTTACATAATTAATATAATAAAGGTAGTGATTTTTTATCACTGTCTTTTTTCTTTTTGTATGATTTTCTTTTCATTGATTTTGTTGATGCATTTGATTAGGGGTTAGCATATAATTAGACAAATGAGGTCTATAATTATTATATGTTTCAATATTATCTAAGAGCGATTTATCCTGTTTTTCTTCTTTTAAAATAGACGGGAAAATTGTTGGAGCTATTTTTTTTACTGAGCTATATAAAATAGATTCCTCTAATGTTTTCTTTTTAACAAAAGGAATAGTCTCATTCATTTTTCCAAAGAAAATAAAAATAACACTTAAAATTAATCCAATTTTTAAAACTCCGAATACACCTCCTAATATTTTATTTATTATTCCTAAAGAAGCAAAA
>Ga0115569_10003644_pt1 | contig 11325 bp, 7 predicted proteins | sample COGITO_mtgs_1205_2_FD_87295 | JGI IMG/M metagenome (GOLD analysis project Ga0115569, IMG submission 87295) | Pelagic marine microbial communities from North Sea - COGITO_mtgs_120503 | ecosystem: Environmental > Aquatic > Marine > Epipelagic | place: Germany:Helgoland, sampling site Kabeltonne...
ATAGAAATTTATTGGTAAATCTAAAAGTTTATCATGAAGAGATTTTCTTATTTTAAGAATAACTTTCTGCTCAAGTTTGTTATTTACTCTAATTCGTAGGCAATTGAAGATTTCTTTTGCGAGAAACAGACCGCCAATAAAGATGATACCGTAGAGAAAGTTTTTTGAATCCTGTAAGCCATTTGTAAAAATCTGATCTAAAACTCTCTGTATGGCAGATGGAACCATAACAGATAGAACGGTTATTATAAAGGCAAGCGACAGGGTAAGTAAAAAAAGGGCTTTATGTTCAAAAATGTAAGAGGAAACCCGACGAATAATTTTTTTGTCTTTGCGTTGTTTCATGTAAGATGTTGAACAAGTAAACAAAACCTTTTCTATCAATTTGACAAACACCGACGATAAATTCGAGCAAGGACCGACGGGAGCAATTCTTCGAGACTTGCCATCTCCTTACCAAGCACACCCGTTTGGATTACTTCATTTGCCTCGTTTCATAGCAAAAATCAAGAAATATTTGAACGATGACCTTCCTAAGAGTTATCGCCGCAATTTCACAAAGGGTTTTGATGGCTTCTTATGTTTGCATCTTGAAGTTGACCCCCAATCTGTCATTGCGTGCGTAAAAAATTCCAATTCTGAAGAAGATTTAAATGCAAAGCTTAAAGAAATTTTTCCTGACAACTTAAATGTACATGTTTGGAATCGTAAAGTTGTTCAAATGGGAATGTCTGATATGGCTCTTGAAAAACTGGAAGAAATAAAGAACGACCTTGGTGCAAGCAGCCGAACCGACCTTCGTTCATTTGCAGATGTGATTGATTTTGATGAAGGCCGGATTACCTAATACGTTTAAACTCTTTTCACAGTTAATAAGGTAAGGTCATCCCTGTCTGCTGAATCCGAAGAGAATTCTTTTAAGTCTTTCATTAAAGATAGATTGAAGGACAAAGGGCTTTTTTCTTTGGCACTTTCTAAGGTGCGACAAAGGCGTTCTAGGCCGAACTCCTCATTTGACTGACTTTGAGATTCGGTCACACCATCTGTGTAAAAAACGAGCATATCCCCTTTTTTGAAAGTGCAGAATTGGTCTTCAATGATTTCGTCAAATAATTCTGATGGAACCATGCCGAGTGCCATTCCGTTACCCTGAAGTTTTGAAACTTCTAGCTTATCTCCGCTTACTTTACCAAGTAAGCTAGGTTCATGTCCGGCACGCGTGTAAGTAATTGTATTTGCTTGGGTGTCGATAATGGCCAAAATCAGAGTAATGAACATATCCTCTCGAATTCTTTCTTCAAGGTCATGATTTAGCTGAATCAGAATCTCCCGCGGCGATTTGGACCTCTTGACATAATGCCTGAGGTTAGTTTGGCAAAGTGCCATAAGGAGAGATGCGGGTACGCCCTTACCCGAAACATCTGCGACAGAGATCGCAAATTTAGTGGCAGATAGTTTGTAAAAATCATAAAAGTCTCCACTAACCTGGGAGGAAGGTACATATTGAGTGTCAATCTCAAGTCCTTTGAAAGCGGGAGACTCTTTGGCTAGAAATAATTCCTGTACATCTCGTGCTAAATTGAGATCAGAATCCATCCTAGTTTTTTCTAAACGCAAATTCATTGCATCAGCATTTTTTATAGCCAATGCGGCTTGCTCCGCCAGGGAATTTACAAGTGACAAATCAGTTTCACTGAAAGGCATTCCATTCGATGGATTTGCAACAACTAGAACCCCTTGGGTTTGATCATCATGGATCAATGGTGAAAAAATCAGAGACCTAAGAATTAATGAGGGGTCGTCATGCTTTACTACTCGTGGGTCATTTTGAGCATGTGGAACAAATACGGGCTTTCCTGTTTTCGCCACTTCACCGACGATACCCTCGCCGTCCTCTAGGACTTCAGACGTAAGAATTCTTTCTAAAAAGCGGGCACGGGTAGTACTTGTTTCGGATAGGGATACCTTTATTTTCCGTTGGGGTGGGAATAATCCTTCAGTTGCAATACTTTGAAGTTTCCCATTCGGCATTTTTTCGTAGACACAAGCACTTATGGCACCAGTGGTTATTACAGCAGTATGAGTAATCCTTTGGTATAGATCTTTTCGGTGAACTCCTTCACCAATCGCAACTGCGAGATTATGCATAAAATTAACTACAATTTCTTTTTCCTGCTGCAGTTTGATCTTTTGGTCACTGAGTAAACTCTTTTCTGATTTTGCTTTTCTTCGAGTATAATTCCAAAAGAATAAACCTATTGTAAGACCAATAAGAAAATAGAGAAAAGAGTTCACTGGTTTTAACCCTTAAACTGAATCCTCGATCTTTTGCTCAAGGTAGTTAACTACATCACGGAATATTCTAGAATTTTTTTCATTTAGTTCCAAGAGAGTTTTATGAGCTTTGTAGATAATTTCAGGATTAGCTTCTTCGTGATTGGAGTGATGGTTCAGGCTTTCAAGTTCCTTTGTATTTGTAACATAGTTTGAGCTGACAGTTGCAATTTTATGAATTCCCAAATTTTGTACTGTTTCCAAATTTCTTCCCACTAAATTTATTAGTGTAAGTTTTCCTGTCATTTCAAGTTTTCTAAGTTGTAAAGCAAGCCCAACTAAAATACCCAAAAATGTGCTATCCATACTTGGGCAGTTTTGGAAATCTATAACATAAAATCTGTAACCTTCTTTAACCTTTTCATGGAGAAAGGTGCGAAGAGGATTACAGTTCATGTAGGAAGCTTTTTCTTTAACGCACACATAAACCTCTTCATTAGTGGCGCAAACTTGGTAAATTGAATTCTTGTTCACGCTTTCAAACCTAGATAATGAAAAATGTGTAAGATAAATAAAACTTAAAAGTTTTTTAGGTTTTTTCAACAAACATTACCACATCAAATCTATTATAATTATAAATTATGATTAACAATTAGGTAATGGAAAATACCTTGGTATGTTATAATTATATACTAAAGAGCGGCTTTTATTGCGTTAAAGTCTGGTAATTGTTTAGGATCATCTGAAGACCAGGAAAAGGTAATTTCTCCAGTTGTGGAGATAACAAAAGCGGATCTCTTCGATACTCCATTAAAGCCAATAAAATCTTCGTATAAAACACCATATTTTGAAGAGACTTCTTTATTAAAATCGCTAAGAAGTGGAAAATTCAAATTTTCTTTCAATGCCATAGCTTCTTGTGCGAATGGACTGTCTACGCTAATTCCATATACTTTAGCATTTAAGCTTTCATAGGATGACAAATCATCTCGTACGGAACATGTTTCTTCGGTGCAAACCCCAGTGAATGCAAATGGGAAAAAAAGCAATACAACAGACGACTCCCCCTTGTGTGAGTTCAAGTCTACATCAATTAGACCTTCAGGCGTTTTTGTTTTTAGGGTGAAATTGGGAGCAGTTGTTCCTATTGGTAATGTCATAGTAAGTTAATAGTTTAGGGAAAAGTTATATTTAATTAGCTAATGCACTAAAGAGTGAAGGCAAGCGGAATGAACTAGCAACCTAAAAGAATTCTAATTCTGCACTCGAAGAATGCACGGTAATCATCTATATGTTAAATCAATTTATGTCCTAAAATGAGTATTAATATTTTATTATCTGGTGCGGAAACTGTAATTGGTGAGGAAGAATTACGAAAAAAGATTTCCCAAGGAAAGAAGTTAAAGATTAAGTTTGGCGTCGACCCTACTCGTCCGGACTTAACATTCGGGCATTTGGTTGTATTTAATAAATTAAAACAATTCCAGGATGCAGGACATCAGGCTATTTTATTGATTGGGGATTATACAGCAAGAATTGGTGACCCAAGTGGGCGCTCTGATATAAGACCGGAATTAAGTGAAAGGGAGGTAGAGGAAAATGCTAAAACTTATCTTGACCAGGCATTTCGTATACTTGATTCCGAAAAAACAGTCGTACGACGAAATAGTGAATGGTTTTCCAAGATGACATTTGCTGATTCATTAGGTCTAGCGAGAAAATTGACTGTCGCTCGGATGCTTGAAAGAGATGATTTTGAAAAGCGTTATAAAAACAACCACCCAATTTCCATGGTGGAGTTTATGTATCCATTGGTCCAAGGGTATGATTCAATTATGCTCGGTTCTGATGTGGAAATTGGCGGTTCCGATCAATTATTCAATATGATGGTAGGTAGAACATTACAAAAAGATGAAGGTAGTGAACCCCAGTCAGTCTTAACAATGCCATTATTAGTTGGATTAGATGGCACAAGGAAGATGTCAAAGAGCTATGATAACTACATTGCGTTTAATGATAGTGCGAAGAATATTTTTGGTAAAATAATGTCTATTTCTGATGATACAATGTGGGATTACTTTAAGTTATTAGATTTACAACAAGAAGATGTAATCGAAGGCTTGAAAAAAAATCACCCTATGGAAATGAAAAAGGAATTAGCAAAAAAAATGACTGCACTTTTTTATGGAGAAGACATAGCCGTAAAAGAAATGGACTCATTTTCCAATGTGTTTACACAAAGAGAAAACCCAACAGAAATGTCCTCAATTTCTCTTGTGAGAAATTCTTTATTGTGTGAAAACCCAACTATTTTAAACATTTTGCACGAATCTGAACTGTTCGAATCAAAAGGAGAAATTCGCAGGTTAATTTTACAAGGTGCAATAAAAGTAGATGGATTAAAAGTGGATAGTGTTGAACATAAAATAATATTCACCGAAGTGAAGGAAGAGTTTATAATAAAAGCAGGAAAAAAGATCTTTTTGAAAGTTATCGCTTAGTTATTAAATTTTTTAAAAAAGGCCCGGTATGGCTTTTAGAGTTGGTAGAGATTTTTTTGACAGAACCTTTGCATATTACTTTACCTCCCTGTGCTCCAGCTTTTGGTCCGATTTCAAATAAAAAGTCTGCTTCAGCTATTACATCAGTGTCATGTTCGATGACAATAACAGTGTTTCCTTCATCAACCAGTCTGTGCAGTAATAAAATAAGTTTTTTGCAGTCAGCTGTATGCAATCCGATTGTCGGTTCTTCTAGTATGTAAAGAGTCGGTTTTGGCTTACGCAAGCTTCTGTGCTTTTGTTTATCAACACCATTTGCCAGTTCTGCCGAAAGTTTAAGTCTCTGCGCCTCTCCGCCCGATAAAGTTGGAGATATCTGACCAAGTTTAATATAACCTAAACCCGTTTCAATCATTATCGAAAAGGTTTCAAAAAGAAAGTAATCAAATTTGAAAAATTCTGCTGCTTCTTCAAAAGTAAACTCAAGAATTTCATAAATATTTTTTGAGTTCCAGAGTAAGTTTAAAATCTCTTCCCTATATCTCTTTCCATTACACTCCGTGCATACGATATATGAGTTCGGTAAGAAATTCATTTCTACTTTTAACCTACCAGCGCCTTTGCATAGTTCGCAGCGCCCTCCTTTGACATTAAATGAAAAGTGGCTAGGAGAATATCCTTTGGCTTTAGCTTCAGGGAGGGAAGAAATCATCGTCCTAATTCTATCCCATATACCCAAATAGGTTGCGGGTGTAGACCTTGTGGTTTTTCCAATTGGACTTTGGGTAACTTCAATTACTTTGTTAAATATATTCCCGTGCACCACGGTTCCATGTGCTATCTTTAGACAATTGGATTTTTTATTGATTGCTTCCTTAACCCCGCTAAAGAGAACCCCTCGGACCAAGCTAGATTTGCCAGAACCGGATACTCCACAACAAACTGACAATCTATTGACTGGAATTTCGATGTATACATTTTTTAGATTTCGAAAAGTTATTTTTTCGAGCTTGAACCAGTTTTGCTCATTATGGTCGTTATTTTTTTTAGGTAGATTTCTCCATTTTCCCAGTATCGGGTGGACCATTCCTGCCCGCATGTATTCGGCGGTTGCAGAGTTTTTGAGTTTACGGATATCTTTTGGTCTTCCAATACCTACTATTTCCCCACCATTATTCCCAGCCCCTGGACCTATATCGATGAGATAATCTGCTTGTGAAATTGTTTCAGGATCATGTTCAACAACAACAAGTGAATTCCCTTTTTTTTGTAGATTCCTAAGCGATTGAATTAACTTCTGATTATCTTTTGGGTGAAGCCCAATAGATGGCTCGTCCAAAACATATAAAACGCCTGATAGGTTAGAACCTAATTGGGCAGCTAATCTGATTCTTTGAGCTTCGCCCCCAGATAAAGAAGATGTTTCCCTATCGAGAGATAGGTAATCAAGTCCAATTTCATTCATAAATTTTAGCCTTTCTAAAATTTCTGGAACAACAGCGGAAGCAATTGATTCGAGGCGTTTCTCGTGCTTCAGGGAACTTAGGAAAGTAATAATATCGACAGGTGTATTCTTTAACAACTGAGGAAGTGACATAAGATTGTTTCTTTTCCCAACTAAAACGATATTCCGACTGATAGGATTTAATCTATCACCTTCGCATTCGGGGCAAATTTGACCATCACTCATATTCCACCATTTTCCTGATGCAGGAAGGTCGTCTTTCATCCACTCATAAATTCGTCCGTAACCACGACAAAAAGAGCACCACCCCCTAGAAGAATTCCAAGATAGCAAACTGGGTTCAAGTTCTGGGTAGGATTCTCCACTCAAGGAGTCTACTCTTGATGTGGAATACCAAATGTTTGTATGTCCATCCATAGATGCTAGAAGTGCCCGACCTTTTCCTATTTGGAGAGCTTTTGTGACACTTTTTCTAATAACTTTCTTACTAGGTAAAGCTACCCACTTTTCTAAAAGAACTTCAACATTGTGTACTCGATATCTGTCCAACCCTTTAAACTCATTTGATTTTAAAAATTCGCCATCACATCGTACTAAATCGTACCCCTTCTCTACCGCCCAATTAACCACGGGTCTATGATGTCCCTTCCGGTTTGTAATAAGTGGTGAAAGTAAGCAAATCGGAGATTTATTGGTTGGCCTTAAGTTGGAGACAGCCTTTTCTACCTGGGCAGAGATTTCAGACTCTGTAGCTATTGTTAATGGATTCCCGTCTTGTACGCTTAATTGAGTTCCTAGCCTTGCGTATAGTAGTCGTAAAAACTGTGCTACCTCAGTAATAGAACCAACGGTTGACTTTTTAGTCCCTCTGGTAATTCTTTGCTCAATCGCAACCGTTGGTGAAATGCCAGAAATTTTGTCAACTGCTGGCCTTCCTACTTGTTCGACAAATTGGCGTGCATATGAAGACATGGACTCTAAAAAACGTCTCTGCCCTTCGGCAAAAATAACATCAAAAGCAAGTGATGATTTACCCGAACCTGATGGTCCAGTTATCACTACAAATTGTTTGGTTGGAATTGAAAGGGAAATTTCACGAAGATTATTTTCTTTAGCACCAGTGATTTTAAGATGTTTGCTAATTTTGGGTTTAGAAAATTTAGAATTCTTCGCAGTGGTTTTTGGGTAGGAAGAACTTTCGTTTAGGATAATTCCAGTTGGTGTTTTTAGCTTGGCCAATCTGGCTGGTGGTCCAGATGCAATCAATTCTCCTCCATGCCTGCCTGCCCCAGGCCCCATTTCAAGAATCCAATCTGCTTGAGCAAGAACATGGGCATTGTGCTCAATAATAAAAAGAGTGTGCCCAGTATCTACTATACTTTGTAAACTTACCATCAGGCGTTGAATGTCTTGGAGGTGTAGGCCGGTTGTCGGCTCATCTATAATCAGCAGCGAAGGAGATGACCCTTTCTTTAGGGTGGTCATATATTTGATGAGTTTTAATCGCTGAGATTCTCCACCAGAAAGAGTGTTAAGAGGTTGGCCTAGGGTTAAGTAGCCAAGTCCAACCTTTTGCAGGGATGTGAGTTTCCTGAAAGTTTTGGGTAAATTTTTGAAGCGGTCTATTCCATCTTCGATGGTAAGGTTAAGTACATCAATAATGTTTAGACCATCCAAATGAACATCGAGAATCTCATCTTTAAACCTTTTGCCATGGCAATGATTACAAGGAATTTGGATGTCGGATAAAAATTGCATTTCAACTTGTTCATATCCTAAACCTCCGCAGGTTTCGCATCTGCCATTTCCTGCATTAAATGAAAAGTCACTGGCTGAAAAGCCTAATTGCTTGGCTGATTCAGTTCTGCCAAAGGCTTCTTTAATAGGTCCCCACGCATCGGAGTAAAGGACCGGGTTTGATCTAGGGGACCGAACGACAGAACTTTGATCAATCAGTAAAACTTCATTGAAATAAATATCACTTTTAACGAATTTACTTTCTGAGGAAATTTTCATTTCCTGGTAAATAATCTCATTAAGTAAAGTTGATTTGCCGGAACCAGATACACCGGCAATGCAAACCAATTTAGACAATGGCAAGGAAGCAGAGAAATTATTTATGTTATGCCTTGACGCACCAACGATGGATAATTTTGGATCTTTTTTCCTAAATACTCTTTTTTTAGCAGATAAATAATCTGGCAATCTATTATTAGTAAGCCATTGGGCAGTTACAGAATTTTTTGATCTATGTAATTGTGAAACTGAACCGTTGAATGATATTCTCCCCCCCTTTTTTCCAGGTAATGGTCCGATCTCAATTACTTTGTCTGCTGCATTAATAATTTTTTCATCATGCTCAACAACACATACACAGTTACCGGCTTTTGCTAGTGAGCGAAGTATGGATACGAGCTTATTGATGTCCGCCCCATGCAATCCAATAGTAGGTTCATCAAGGGCAAATAGAGTATCAGTTAAGGAAGCACCTAGGCATGCGGTTAGGTTGACTCTTTGGGTTTCCCCGCCACTCAAAGTTTTGGCTGAGCGGTTCAGGTCTAAATAACCAAGACCGACATCTTGGAGGTAGCCAAGCCTGTCTTTAATGCTCTCGATTGCTACATCAACCTTTGGATCCCCCGAAAGCTTTTGCGAGGAAATTAACTTAAAAAGATCATCGATTGATAATCGATAGAGTTCAGGTAATGAATAAGATTTCCATTTCCAAAATCTTGATTCCTCTTTCAGCCGATCACCCTTGCAGGCAGGGCATTCGAAATAACCCCTGTATTTCGATAAAAAAACCCTGACATGCATCTTATATGCTTTTTTTGTAACCCATTTAAAAAAACCATTAATTCCATACCACTTATGGTTTCCTTCTTCATAATCGGTGTCTCCATTCCAAATAAATTGCTGTTCTTCTTTGGAGAGGTTTTCCCATGAACTAGTTGTTGAAATATGGTTATTTTTGCATGACTTAATGAGTTCTGTTTGACAATGCCCGTAGACTTTTCCTGAAAATGCTTTAACCGCCTCATCTTTGATTGATAACTTGGGGTCCGGGATGACTAATTCCGGATTAATTTCAATAATCCTCCCGAAGCCTTTACAACTGGGACAAGCACCTACTGGAGAATTAAACGAAAAAGCCGAAGGGGTTGGATTCGCAAATTTACAACCGTCTACCGGGGATCGAAACCCTTCATACAATAAAAATACATGCTTACCTTCTTGGTTTCGGACTTCTCCAGTTCCGTGACCATGTTTTATAGCCAACGCAATAGATTCAATAATCCTACCCTTATTCTTAAGGTCCGAGGTAGTTCGGTCGACAACAACAAATATTTTCTCGCCGTCCCAATTTTCTTTAGCCAATTTTTCTAATCGAATATACTCTTTTTTATAATAAGCCCGTGCATGTCCTGCTTGAATCAGAAAATTCAGAAAATCTGTGGATGAGAGTTTCTTGGGCTTTTTCGCTGTAAAACCAAAAACCAGATTTTCCTGGCCTCCATTAATTACCTTTTTGGCTAAAGATTCGAATGTTTCCTCGCGTAATTTTTGTCCTGAAATAGGATCGTAGAAAGAAGCTGCCTGTGAGAACCAAACCTTAAAATAATCACAAAGTTCAGTCATAGTACCGACTGTGGATCTGGAATTTCGGATTGTATTCTTTTGTTCGACGGCAATAGACGGTCTGATGTTTTCTATTGATTTTACATTCGGCCTACGCAGAGTTTCTAAAAACTGACGGACATAGGGACTAAAAGTTTCCACATATTTTCTTTGTCCTTCGGCGTGCAAAACATCGAATAACAACGTAGATTTACCTGCCCCACTTAGACCAGTGAAGACGGTTAACTGCCCAGGTAAAATCTCAAGATCGATGTTCTTAAGGTTGTTTTCATTTGCACCCAGAATTTTAATAGGGGTCAGATCGTTTGCCATGTATAAAGGTTTAACCGTAAGATTTAAACGGACAAATCTAACGAAATAAAATGGCGTCCCGTAGGGGATTCGAACCCCTGTTGCCGGGATGAAAACCCGGTGTCCTGACCTGACTAGACGAACGGGACAAGAATTTTATATGATGTCTAAAAATGAAAAATTCGCAAGTTCAAATGAAAATGAGGTTCGTATTGTCAAGGTTTGACTTTAGCGTTCAGTACTCTATATTCGACATTTTTTCTAATGAAACCTACCTACAATCCATCAAAAATACGAAGAGCTCGTAAATTTGGCTTCCGTAAACGCAATCAAACAAGTGCCGGTCGGAAAGTTCTTAAAAATAGACGCCGCAAGGGAAGAGCTAATTTAACAGCTTCGGTACCTCGTAGATTCCGTTAGCTCTTAGTTTCCTTCGTTTTTCTTGAAATTGAAGAACCAATGTTACTCGCCATCTATGCGATTGCGAAAATCTTGGGAGTACCTTGCCGTTAAAAAAAAAGGTAAAAGATTTAAAGATAAATCTTTTTGGTTACAAATTATCTTTAATCAAGATTCCGCTGACCCTCCGAAGCTTGGAGTAATTGCCTCGCGAAGATACGGTGGAGCAATTGCTAGGAATCGAGCTAAGAGAAGGCTTAGGGAAGTATTTCGAAAAAACATAACAGCCTTTCCACTTGGCTCTCGTGTCGTTATTCTTCCTAGACCAGCGTTGTTCGCTTTCAGTTTCCAAGAAATAGAAAAGAAAATATTATTTGCTTTAGCTAAAACCTCTATTGTTCAATGAAAAATATTTTTATAGGAATAAGTATGCTTGTATTGGCATTTTACCTGTTGTTTCAGCAGACACAGCAACAGCAGGAGTTGAGCGAGAAAAATCGTTTTGAAAACCCAGGTGTTGGATCTACTGGCAATTCCGATTCGAACGAAAGTTTTCTTCTTCCTGAAGATTCTTCTTTTTCTCGTAAGACGAATCTCGATGATAATATCACGGAGGCGGAAATTGCTAGCAATGTTACCTTTAATGAAAGTTTAACAGAAAGCTTATCTAATCAACATTCAAGCATAGTCTTTACTAACTCGTCTGGATCTATTCGTGAAGTTAAACTCAAAGAGTTTTCTAGGCTGAGTAGAGAT
>Ga0115569_10003654_pt1 | contig 11299 bp, 7 predicted proteins | sample COGITO_mtgs_1205_2_FD_87295 | JGI IMG/M metagenome (GOLD analysis project Ga0115569, IMG submission 87295) | Pelagic marine microbial communities from North Sea - COGITO_mtgs_120503 | ecosystem: Environmental > Aquatic > Marine > Epipelagic | place: Germany:Helgoland, sampling site Kabeltonne...
CTCCAAAAGAGCAAAAGAAGAGAAGTGTGGTGTTGAAATTTTTTTTTGGCTTGGATTAAAAAAACCCTAAATAGTGGCGGTTAAGGGTCCTTCTCTGTTTTTCATCTCTTTCTTTGTCTCACAAAATTTGGAGCAAAATTAGGTCGTGTGTTCCCTCTGCGGTGTTGCGTGTAGATACGGACAAGACAAAAGAGCGCGCGAAAAGACAGAGAGAGAGAAAGAGAGAGAGAGAGAGAGTGGAGAGAGAGAGAGTTTCTCAGGTGAAGCGAAAGAAGAATAAAAGGTCTTTATAATAAAGCGTGCGTGTGTGTGTGTTTTACATTGTATAAGAGAGAGACATTTTCTTCCATTTTCAGAGCAAAGACGAAAAGTTTTATCATCATCACATCGGCGTCATCATGTTTGCGCTGAGAAACACCGCGAACAACGCCACGGGTGCAGCGTCGTCGGTGTCCTCGAAAACCAACGCAAAAAAGAACAACGGTATCAATTGCAGAAGACGAGGACAACTCTTGAAAAAACGGTTTCCCAGTACTAAAAGTCGAGCAAAAGCAAAAGCAATGTCAATCAGAAACGGCCCGGAAACGGTCCCTATTGTCGTCCCACTCGGCGACGGGTCTCAGCAACAAGATTTATTCACGTTCTTAGTGAACAACCGAATCGTCTTCATCGGCGAACGCATCGACGAAGATTCTACGGCAATAATCGTGGCACAAATGCTCGCTTTAGAATCAGAAGCACCGAATGAACCGATAACTTTATACATCAACGCGACGGCGGGGACGCAATATTGCGTCGTCGCGATCGTCGACGCCATGGAGATGATCACGTGTCCGGTGAAAACGGTCGCGATGGGATGCGTGGCAGGACCGCCTTTGATGATTTTAGCCGCCGGGACGAAAGGTGAGAGATATTCCATGAAATCGGCGAGAATGATATTAGCGCAGCCGTTGGGTGGTTTGAGCGGAACCTCCGTCGAGGTCAAGTTGCAAGCGTTGGAGTTGAACAGAAACGCCAAGGCGCAATCGGCGTTCATCGCGAAATACACCGGGCAGGATTACGAGGAGTTGAGGGGTTTGATGACCAGAGATACGTACTTTGGCGCAAAAGAGGCGATTGATTTTGGGTTGATCGATCACATCGTCGAGTAAATAACTTTGATTAAGACCAGTATACTCGTTCGTTACTACTAAGACCTTTCGCTTTCGTCGTTTTAATTCATCGTCACAACACACACATCGAGTAATCACATTTAGATGAAACACGACTACGAATAATGTCCTCTTCCTCCTCCTCCTCCTCGTCGTACTACACGCCGACGCAAAAGCTCCTTCTCTTTCTGCAAGTCCTCACCACGTGTTCGCTCTCTTTGCTCACGCAGTTCACTCTGAAACAAAACACATCAGATCCTTCCAACACGAAGTTCGCGTACAACTCGTTAACGGTCCCGTTTTTCGCCGAACTTGGGAAGTTAGTTTTAAGTCTCGTCTTGTTCTACTGGACGAGAGAAGAGCGGACGAAAACGAGTGGGGGTATTAAAACGACGTTGGATGTGTCGAATTCCACCGTGTTCATGGCCGCGGTACCGGCGAGTTTATACGCGATATCGAACAATTTAAACTTCTTCGTGATTGCGGATTTAGGAGCGTTTTCGTATCAAATGCTGAACCAGCTGAAAATAGTCGTCACCGCGTGCGCGTTTAAAATCATGATGAAGAAACATTTAACGAAATTGCAATGGCGAATGATGATTTTGCTCACGGTTGGGTGCATGATATCGCAGTTAGGCGCGAAGGAAGGCGGGAGTGGGGAGCACGTGAGATTCGCGGACGATCGGCACATCTTCGCCGGCGCGGGGATGACGAGGAGGAGAGGGGCGTCGCCGTATTCTTCTATGTCTTCTCTCGCGTCTTCGTCGGTGTCGTCGGTGCTCGACAACGAGGAGGAGAGGACGAAGCGACGAATGTTGCTCGCGTCATCCTTCAGCGATTACGGTCGATTGACGCAAGGGTACGTGTTGGAATCTTTCGCGATTGTCGCGAGTTCGATAGCCGGCGTGTGCGTGGAAATGTTTCTCAAGAACACGCCGAACCCGTTTTACTTCCAAAACGCCTTGTTATACGGTTGGGGGACTATGATTACCTTCGCGAGTTTGGTGTGGGAAACGAACGCGTTTGAAAACGGCGTCCATTACGAGCTCTTTCGCGGGCACACGCTCGTCTCGCTCGCGTTGGTCGCAAACTCTGCGTTTGGAGGCATCGCCACCTCGGCGGTGATGAAATATTTAGACGTCATTGCGAAGACGTTCGCGACGACGGTTTCTTTATTCATAGTCGCGTTTGTCTCCATCGCGTACCTCGGTGAAACCGTTCGCGCGGAGTTATTTCTAGGCGTCGTCGTTGCCGCGATTGCTATCGAAGGCTACTATCACGGACCGGCGTTAATCGACGAGGATCCTAATACCGTCCTCGAGAAGAAAGAACGAAAGAAAAAAGGCGCGAGAGAACTGAACAGCGATTTTACCCTGGGCGGTTTTGGTAACGACGACGACGACGACGAGGTAACCGACCCCGGCGCTTTTGAAGACGCCATGAAAAACGAGATGAACATAGAAGAAGACTCCATCATCAACTCTTCGGCGAAAGACGCCGTCGTGTGACGACTCGTTCTCCTTCGCGTACGTAACGCGTCGCTTTTAAACCATTTCTTATAGCAGCTAAACTACTAATGTACAACAACAGTCAATCTATTTCCTCCTATACGTGCTCGCATCAAACCTCTCCATCTTCCTCTTCTTGCTCTTGCTCAACCCTCTGACGTCCTCTTCGTCCTCGTCCTCGTCCGAGGAACTTTCGCGCTCTCGTTCCTTTTCCTCCATCCTCCTCGTGTGTTTCTCTCTTTGCACTCGATCGAAGATTTTCTTCTCCGCGATCGTTTGCATCGTCCGCGCGGCTTTCGAGTGGCTCGTATATTTCGCACCTAATCCGAGTCTTGTGTTCGCGCGTTGCGATCCTCCTCCTTTCCCTCCGTGGCGTCCGGACGCCGACGTTTCCTCTTCCTCTCTTTGCGCGTCCCGACGGAATGCCTCTAACGAGAACGTCTCGTTGTTGTTGTTGTTGTTTACGTTCTCGTTCTCGCTTCTGTCGGCGTTTCCGTCGTCCTCGTCGTCGTCCTTCTTCTTTACCAGACCTAACCACGACTTGGCGAGGTTAAAGGCGACGCCGTTTGGAACGACATCTATGACGCTCCGGTCGTCTGTTCTTTTCCCCATGCGAAGTGACGAATGTTCCTCAAAAGTGTTCGTCTCGCGCGCACGTCATGGCGGCGGGTGCGTCGGCTCCGTTGGACGCAGGAAACGACGACGAAAACGACGACGACGATAAACAACATCATCATCATCATCCGTTTCAACACGCGGCGACGACGGAACCATCCGAAGCGGCCAAATTGTTTCGGGAAAGCGTGAAGAAACACGTGATTGAAACGAGAACAGAAACGACGGCGGCGAGGAGGAAAAGCAGAGGTGACGATGCTTTAGACGAGCAGGGGGAGGAGGAAAAGGAGGAGGACGAAGGTGAGATTAAAGAGGATCGCGATGATGATGACACGGTCGCTCGATACCAGCGGCAAAAGCGAACGAGTTGCGTGCACGAAGTGGCTATTCCAAAGTCTCTCAAATTAAGTGCCATGGAGGTATCGCTATTAAAGACGCCGACATTTTCATCGGAGAAATACGCGAAGAAGTACGCGTTCGAGTTAGACGCGTTTCAGTCGACCGCGGTGGCGGTTTTGGAACGAGGCGAGTCGGTGATGGTGGCGGCGCACACGTCGGCTGGGAAGACGGTTGTCGCGGAATACGCGATAGCGATGGCGTTTCGCGATAAGCAAAGAGTGATATACACGTCGCCGTTGAAAGCGCTGTCGAATCAAAAGTTTAGAGAGTTAGAAGAGGAGTTCGGGGACGTTGGTTTGATGACGGGGGATACGGTGATTAATCCGAACGCGACGTGTTTGGTGATGACGACGGAGGTTTTGAGGTCGATGTTGTACAGAGGCGGGGAGGTGATTCGAGAGGTGCGATGGATCATCTTCGACGAGGTGCACTACATGAGAGATCGAGAGCGAGGGGTGGTGTGGGAAGAGAGCATAGTGTTCGCGCCTAAAAACGCGCGGTTAGTTTTTTTATCGGCGACTTTGCCGAACGCGTTGGAGTTTGCCGAGTGGGTGGCGAGTTTACACGAACATTGCGTTCACGTCGTGTATACCGACCATCGGCCGACGCCGTTGCAACACTACGGTTTTCCGAAGGGCGGGAAAGGATTGCATTTAATCGTCGACGAGGTTGGGAATTTCAGGCGGGAGAATTTCGAAAAGTTACGCGCGGCGTTGAAGAATAGTGGTGGTAATAGCGGAAATAGCGGCGGAGGACGAGGAGGACGAGGCCCGGGACGAGGAGGACGAGGAGGACGAGGAGGAGGAGGACGAGGTAACGGACAACACGGCAACACGCAAGACGAGTCGGATATTTTACGCATCACTCGGATGATTAAAAACAAAGAGTTCTTCCCCGTGATCGTGTTTTCCTTCTCTCGAAGAGAATGCGAGGAGTACGCCAAACAGTGCAAGAAAATTCACTTCAACGACGAGGAAGAGGCGGAAGCCGTGGAAGAAGTGTACACGAACGCATTGAAGTGTTTAGACGAAGAAGATAGAAAATTACCCGCGGTGCAAGGAATATTACCCCTGTTGAAAGCGGGCATTGGAATTCACCACTCGGGTTTACTCCCGTGCTTGAAAGAGCTCGTGGAAATCCTCTTCAGCGAATCCTTGATCAAATGTCTCTTTGCGACGGAGACGTTCGCGATGGGTTTGAACATGCCCGCGCGAACGGTCGTTTTTACCGCGGTGAAGAAATTCGACGGAAACGAAGAACGCGTTATAGCACCTGGAGAGTACACGCAAATGTCCGGACGCGCGGGTAGACGAGGTAAAGACGATCGAGGCATATGCATCGTCATGGCTGATGAAAAAATGGAGGAATCCGCGATGCGCGAAATGTTACAAGGCAAACCGCAGGCATTAAATTCAGAGTTCAAGTTGAGTTACTATTCTATTTTGAACCTGTTAAAACGAGCAAGCGGAACTATGGACGCGGAATTCGTCATTCAACGATCGTTTCACTCGTACCAGCACGCCAAAGCGGTTCCAGGAATGAAAGTCGAACGCGACCGAGTGCGAGAAGAAATTGCCGGAATAGATGAAAAACTCAAAAACGTGAGCAAAGAATCCACCGAGTATGGAAAACTCATCGAACGGGCGCGTCGACTGGAAAAAGAGTTGAAACGTCACGAACTCGAACCGACAAGAGCGATGAAGTTTCTCACGCCGGGGAGATTGCTGAAAATCCGCAACGGTTACGACGATTTCGGATGGGGGTGCGTCGTAAACGCCTATCAACTCTCGGACGAGATGTTGAGAATGCGAGGGATTGATCCTTCGACGAAAGATATCGCACCGGAAACGGTCGTCGTTGATTGCTTAATGCGCGTAGGACCGGGTGCTTCGGAAGGTATATTGACTCCAGCAGATGTCAACATCGACGCCGGCGGGACGATTTTAGAAGGCGAAAAGAAAAAACGTAAACGAAACACGACGGAAATCGTTCCCGTCAGTCTCGCGTTGGTGGCGAACATCGGTGAACTCATTTTAGAACTGTCCGACGATCTTCGCGATTCGACGTCGAGAGACGCGGTGTACGAGAGCGTTCGCACGATTGTGCATACGTTCAAGGAGAAGAAAGGTTTGCGGGACGTGCCGAGTTTGGACGCCGTGAACGCGCTAGGGTGCGTCGAAGTTTCGTACGCGTCGATGGTTCAAGAACTCGAGTCTGTTCGCGAAAAGATTAAAACACATCAACTGTATGAAGCTGGAGACGACGACGAAGAGATGTATTACGAAAAACAAAAGACGCTCAGAGCGAAGATGAAGGATAAAAACGCCCCGAAAGAGGATTTTGACGAGAAAGCGATGTTTGAGAAGAAAGCGACTCTCGAGGAACGATCGAGAGTGTTATCTTCGCGCATAAAAACGAGCGAACTGTCCAAGTTTCGCGACGAATTATCTTCGCGTTCAAAAGTTTTACGCAAACTCAACCACGTGGACGCTGAAGGCGTCGTTTTACCCAAAGGCCGATGCGCGTGCGAAATCGACACGGCGGATGAACTTTTGGCCACGGAGTTGATGTTCAACGGCGCCTTCGCGAAAGCGACGCCGAGAGAACTCGTCGCGTTGTGTTCCATGTTTGTTCCAACGGAAAAGTCGAACCAAAAGCCAACCATACCGAAAAATCTAGAGGTGCCAATCAAAGGCGTTTTAGACGCGGCGAAACTCATCGCCAATACGCAACTGGAACAAAAACTCGAAATCGACGTGGAAAAATACGTCGATTCGTTTCGAACGTTCTTGGTGGAAATCGTGCACGAATGGGCGGGAGGAAAAACGTTTTCGGAAGTGTTGTTGCGAACGGATTTGTTTGAAGGCACTATCGTTCGCGCCATGCGTCGATTGGACGAATTGATGTTGGAGCTCGGCAGAGCGGCGATGGCGTGCGGGGATGAGAATTTACGCGAGAAGTTTGAAAAAGGAGCGGAGTTGTTGCGAAGAGGCATCGTCTTCGCGCCTTCGCTGTACGTGTAGAATAATAAAGGAGTTGATAGCAGATACAGTAACTATTATTGTACCCTTGTAGTGTGATATACAAACCAAATTCTAAAACAACATTTTTCCTTCGCTTTCGGTAATCCTCTTCGACGCGGACCTCGTGTACTTTGGCGCGTTGTCCTCTTCCACGTACTGCGAACTCATATCCGAAGCCGTCGGCGATGTTCCGCCGCTTCTGTTCTGTTTGTATCTCTGCGCGTCTTCGTGTTGTCTTCTAACCTTTTCTTTAATCTCTTCGAACCGCATCAATCTCTTTGACGACGCGTCTGACGACCGAGGACTCGGTAAAGTTCCATTTCCATACACCCTCTCTCGTTCCTCTTGCAACTCTTTCTTCACGCTTCGCACCGCCAAGCGCTCTTCTTCTCTTTGCTCGTACTCGCGGATTAAATCCGCCATCTCGTTCGCGTCTTCCATCACCTCTCTCAACTCCTCTTTCAACATCTCCACCTCTTGCGGCTCGTGCATAGCTCTCGCGGCGACCGCTTCTGCCATTTCCTTCTCCTCTTCCAACTTTTTCGTCAAATCTTCCACGTCTTCCTGTAATCGATGCACGAAACTTCTCGATTTATCCAACCGTTCTTTTAACTTTTCGTTCTCCTTCACTTGCTCTTCCAAATCTTCTTGCGCTTCTTTCAGTTTGTTCGCGTAGTCGTCCGATAATCGAGCGACTAACCAATCCGCCGGCGACTCTGGTTTCACGTTACTTCGCAACAAATCGTCCAACGCTCTCGTCAACTTATCTAAAGTTCCGTCCAAGTTCAAATAATTCCGAAACTTTGCCTCCCTGGAGGACTTCATCGCCTTCTTCGTCCCCGCGGACATTTTCGTCGTCGTCGTCCCGACACCGCTGCTCAAAGTCGTCGCCGCTTTCCCTCCGGCTCCTCTCTTCATAGCGTTCGCCGCGTTCAATTTAGACTGCGCCGAGTGAAGTTGTTTCCACGCCGACGACGACGTCGACGGTTGTTGGTGTTCTTGTTGCTCCTCCTGCTCCTGCTGTTGAAAGCGTTCTCCACGAGAAGGAGGTAAAGGCCGCTCGTGAGACTCTTCGCCTTTCATACTCGACGCGTTGATGTTGTTGTTGTTCTTATTGGAGGAAAACAGCTTGGAAAACAAACCATTCGTGGTGGAGGACTTTTGCTCTTTCTCCGAGACGACCTGTTTGTTGTTGTTCACGTTTCGAGGAGGAGAGCAGCGAAAGCAAGAAAGAGGGACGAGAGAGAGAAACGTTTCAGGGTCAGCGAGTGCGTTTGCGAGAGGGGACGACAGAGAATACGAGAGAGAGAGAAAGCCTAGTTGTTTTGTTGGTCTCCAATTTGTTTCCCCCCGCGGGGAACCAAAGCAGAGTTTTACTTTCGACGTACAAAACGCGCCTCGGGGGCAAGAAAGAAGTAAAGAGTGAGATTCTCTCTTTTTGTCTAAAACTGCGCACCATCTTCTCGCGTTGATGTTGTTCTTCCAACTTCGTGCAAAACGACGAAGCGCTCTTTCTGCGCGTGCGTGTGTGATATATCTCGCGCGCGCGCGACGAGATGAAGTGCAAAGACTCATCTTCTCTCTCGAGGGTGTTAGAAAAAAAACTGTTTAGGGTATTATCAAAACCCTAAAAAGTCAAAAAACGAGATACGACGACGCGATTTTTCAGAACAGAGAGAGAGAGTACGAGAAGAGTAAACACAAACGCAAACACAATGACGACGACTTTTACGACGACGTTACGCAGAGGATCATCTCTGAGGGGGGTATCGTCTTCATCGAACTGCTGCAAAAACGACGCGCTCGCCTTAAAAGCTTTAACGGGGAAAAGACGTAGTGCATCATCATCGATTAGTTTTCCCCGGAATCATGAAGGAGGTCGGAAAAAACAATCATCTTTTGTCTTGAAAGCAACGAACGAGGACAACGAAAACGCAACACTCGCCACAGGCGAAAGGGATTCTACCACGTCCTCCTCTGCCTCTGCCTCGACATCGTCATTCGATAAAAACTTGAACAAATTCGTAAAAAAAACCGCAACCACATTCGCCCCTTCTTCGTCAGGAGACGCAAAGAAGAAAAAAAATCCAGCGCAGAAAGGCACCGTCTTGTACCAAGTGTTTGAAGTCCAAGCGTATTTGGCAATCTTAATCGGAGGTTTACTCGCATTCAACGTGATTTACCCATCCGAGGAACCGACGATTGCGAGATTGATGGGGATGTGGTCCGTGTGGATGTTTACGGTGCCGTCGTTGCGAGCGCGAGACTGCGGAGCGAAGGAGAAGGACGCGCTGAACGTGCTCTTCATCGCGATTCCATTGATTAACGTTTTGATTCCGTTCGTTTGGAAATCGTTCGCCGGGGTGTTCACCGCGGACGTTTTGTTGATGTTAGGGGTATATTATTCGAAAAATGCGCCGCCGTTTGGCGAGGAAGAGTTGACGGTCGCGGAGCCGAGCGAATAAGAATGAGAGAGAAAGAGAGAGAGAGTTTCGACGAGCCGACGGTAGACGCGCGGACGACGACCACCGTATTGTTTTTAAAATAAGATATATCGCGACGAAAAGAATAAAACACTTCGCCACAGCAACGCGCCACATTTTCTCTTCTTGTTCTCCGAACAACAACAACAAGAACAACAACCTTCTTCGCGTTCGATCCTCTTGCTTCTATGTACTCCAAATCTCCCCAACGGAATCTTCACAAAAACACACATCAAACACACGCTTTGTGCGCGAGACAGAGAGAGAGAGAGAGAAAGAGAAGGAAAAAGGAAAGAAGCAATATCACTCAACATGCTCCTCATCAATCCCGGCCACGTTCGGTTCGCGGTGTTTCTTTCCTGCGGCGCGTTCATCGAGATGTGCAAGAGGCGAGGACGACGACCGATGGTTCGTCCTGCGCCTCTTCCTCCTCCTCGCGAGGATGCGCAACGACACCAAGAAGAAGAACTCGCGTCGTTTTCTTCCCCAGAAACGAGGACGACGACGAGGAATATTTTTGGGTCAAATAATGCTGCGGGAGAAGAGGACAACAACAACAACGTGAACATCCAGTGCAGGTTTTGCTTCGGATCCGACGATATGAGTGAGATGATCTCTCCGTGCGATTGCTCGGGAAGCGCCGGTTACGTCCACGCGAGGTGTTTGAGACACTGGCAGTCGGTGAGTTTACAAAACAGCGGGAACACGGAAACGAGATGTCGCGTGTGCCAAGCGACGTTTAGGAACTTGCCGAGACGGTCTCGCCGAGAGCGGTTTTTGGAGTGGTTCGCGCCGACGGCGAAGGATCGAACGCACCAATATTTCAACGCGTGGAGAGACGCGCTTTTGAACACGTTGATTCCAATCGCCGCGGATGCGGATTGCAGAGAGCTTGATCGACTCGGGGATGTGGTGGAGACGATATTAGGGTGCGAGGTGCGAGTGTTTTATAGCCGCGAGATGCAACGAGGGAATAAGCTGTTTATTTTGCTGAGGAAGTGGTTTCATCGCTTGGAGAAGACGCACGTGTACACGTACATCGCGAGGACGCTCGGGAGGATGCTCATTGCCGGAGTATCCAGCGTCATCGACGACGACGGGACGATGGTGCGGACTCGACATCGGGTGGACGCGTTCGTGCCGTTTGTGACGACTATTCGAGACGTGCTCGTGTGTTTGCAAACGCCGATTGAAAGTTTGATGCGATTTCACGTGCCGTACGTGTACGCGTGTTCAATCATTGAAAGGTACCCACAGTTTCGAGTGAACTGCGGAATGTACGATAACTATACGAACAACAACAACAACAGGAACAACAACAACTTCGGAAGGAGGAGAAGAAGAAACCAACAACCACCGGGGATATTCGAGAACTTTTTTGCGATCGGTAAAGAAGAAGCGAACGCGATTGCAAACATACGAAATAACAGGAGTAATAATAATAATAATAATAACAACAACAACAACAATACCGCAAACGGTGGTATAGGTGGTAACCTCTACCGCCGAAGAATTGCGAGAGCTCCTATAACAGGAAGAAACAACAACAACAACAACAGATTTCAATTTGGTGGGTTCAATTTCAATCCGCCGCGACGCGCGGAAACGGCGCGCTGAAAATGTGTACAACATACATACAACGCTATAGCAACTACTATCAAATACAGATGGGCTCGGACAACAAAACGCCCAGCGCGGCGCGCGTCCTCCATTTTTGCAACAACACAGAAGAAACACAGAAATAAACGCACCCGCGGTGCGCAACGAGAGAAAAAAAATCAAAACGTCGCGCCGGCGCGAATCCCATCCCACAGCTCCCGAATCTCCATCGCCCACGCGCGCTCTCGACTTTTCCTCGCCTTTGCGTCTTTGATTTCCATCACGTGCGTCGCTTGTACCTTCTTCTCTTTACTCAACCACCCCATGGCGCACACGTACGCGCCTTTCTCGATCTTTCTCTCCCCGTCCGTGTTCACCTCCACCGATCCGGTCCCGTCCGAGACGACGAGGACGGCGCCGTTGTTTGCGCTCGACGTCACTTCGCCTTGGATCCACACGCGACGAAAATGAGGTCCAAACGGTTTGTTGAAGTTGGAACCATTCATCCCGCCAACCACCCC
>Ga0115569_10003661_pt1 | contig 11285 bp, 11 predicted proteins | sample COGITO_mtgs_1205_2_FD_87295 | JGI IMG/M metagenome (GOLD analysis project Ga0115569, IMG submission 87295) | Pelagic marine microbial communities from North Sea - COGITO_mtgs_120503 | ecosystem: Environmental > Aquatic > Marine > Epipelagic | place: Germany:Helgoland, sampling site Kabeltonne...
ATGGAAAAGCACAAACCAAAGGCTGGTCCTTTACCAAGTTTCTCATCGTAGTGAATCTTGTACTCTGCATATGGGGAAATTCTAAACTTTTTATCTGAAAAGTAGAGGTGGGTCCTTATACCCAAAGCACCGCCGAAGCTTCTTCGGTTTTCTTCAGTCGACTTGTTGCTGATGAAGTCCATCTGAAGAGGGTTGAGGTAAGGAGCAAAGCTTAGCCAATCATTGACTTGAAAGTTGTAATAAATACCTTCAGGAATAAGCATTCCTAGAATAGCGATGAAGATGCCCAGACCAATTTTATCGTTTGTGGTGTCGGTCGATTTCTTGGATGATGCAATGTGAGCCCCAAGCTGAAAGCCTAGAGCTCCAACAGCCGGCATGTGAAAATAGTCTCGGGCAAAGGAAATGTTGTAATGAAAGCCAAGATTGGATTCCAATTGAATGTCCAAATTGAGACCGCCATAGTTTCTTGGCGTGTAACCGGAGAGATTGAAGCGCCCGTAGTTGATGCCAGCATAGACCTTATCAACTTGCGATTGAGCTTGCAATCCTGAATTGATGAGTATCAGGAAGAGGAGGCAAGTTTTTATTCCATTCAATGGCTTGAGTTTAGCTTACATCGGAGTTGATGATAAACAGAGGTAGTGCTTTAATAGCTGGAATCATCGAGCACTGCAGCAATCGTTGAGTGAAACTCCTTAAAGCTCGCTAAATCCCCAACACCCGCGAGGCTGGTTCTTTAACTGAAGCCGACTTGAATGAATTGCCACTTGCCTCGTGGAAATTAGAATTCCAAGTCTAAAGTAAGCCATCGAATTTATTTAGTGAGAATAATGAACCCGCACGAATCAGGAGATTCGCGCTAGCCGTGATTCGCGCTAGCGGTTAGTTTTTTAATTCTTGGAATCATCGAGAATGGAGGCAATCGTTGAATGAAACTCCTCAAAAGTTGCCAAATCACCGTGCTTCCCGCCTTGGATGGTCGTGAAATGAACATTGGTTTTGTTTGGTATGCTCTCATAGAGTTTCATTCCTGAAGAATAGGAAACAACGGCGTCTTTGGTGCCGTGAATGATGTGAATGGGAGTTTCAACCGACTTTAAATACCGATGGCTGGGAAACGGAAAGCGTAGAATTCGGCTAGTAGGCAAAAACAACAATCGAATGGAAGTGATGTCGGCCACGCTGAAATATGGAGTTTCAAGAATGAGCGCCTTACTCTTCGTCTGAGAAGCGAGCCAACTGGCGGTACCAGTGCCAATCGAGCGTCCGTAAATCACGATCTGATTCTCCTCATAAGTTTTTTGAAGATCCTGATAGAGAAAGAGCGCGTCGTTGAAAAAACTCTGCATGCTTCGAACTCCAGTACTTTTTCCATATCCGCGGTAGTCGGGAATCAAAATACTGTAGCCAAATTGAGTGAAGTACTTGGCAATGGGTCCCCAGCGCTCCAGGCTTCCAGTATTTCCATGGAAGTAGAGTAGGACACCCCTTTCATTTTCAGCCGGGATAAAGATCGCATTGATGACCGCCCCATCTTTCATCTCGAAATTGCGCTCTTCAAAAGGAAAATCGAAGTTGAACTTATAGTCGTCGGCCAACTCTGTTGGCCTAAACAACAAGAGTTCCTGAAAGAAGTAAAAGAAGAGAGCGACGGAAATGTAGATGACTGCGACTCCAACGAGGATGATGCTATAAATTCCCAACTTCTTTCTTCTTTTTAGTCTTTCCTCGAGTGAAATTGAGGCTTGTCTCTTCTGGGTTGATGGCCTCAGGGAGTTTAGAATTCACGATTTCCTCGAGCATACGATGGTAATCTTCAAAAGTATTAAGATCGTTGTGCCCTGCGCCAATGACTGGGTAGATGCGTGTGTTCTCAGATCTAATTTCACTTAAAGCTACGCTGCTTTTAAAGGGAATCAGCTTATCGTTCGTGCCGTGAATGATCTTTATGGGGCATTCGACGTACTTCAACCAGGTGTGGGTGCGAATGGGGAATTTGAGCAGAATCGACAAGGGCATGAAGGGAGCGTAACGATGCGTTAGCCGTTTCATGCTGTAATAAGGAGATTCTAAAATTAGCATCCGAGGCTTATTGGTGGAGGCCAGCTTTGTAGCAAAGCCAGAGCCCATAGATCTTCCGTAGAGAATGATGTACTTCTCGTCCACCTGTTCCTTGATCATGTCGTACACGATTTGAAGATCCTTTTTGATGCTCTCTTCAGATCTCTTTCCGGTGCTTTTACCAAAACCGCGGTAGTCGACCATAGCCACATCATAACCCAAACGTCCGAAGTCGATGGCGAATTTCCCCCATCCTTTGATCGAACGAGAATTGCCTTTTAAGTAGAAAACGATGCCTTTAGGCTTTTCGATGTGAAAATGAATTCCGTTGATGTTCACCCCAGGTCCAACGTCAATGTTGTACTCCTTGAATTGTTGGTTGGCGTATTTGTATTCGAAATCGGCAGGAAGTTTTTCAGGCTTAAAAAGGAGCCGTTCTTGCCAGAGGTACACACCGACATTGGCGGCTAAATAGAAAAGTAAAATCACAATGGCGATTGTCCAGGTCATTGAATGAGTGGGGCTTGAGTCAAATATAGAGAATGCATGGCCATTTGAATCACGGCGACTTATCATCACCTTTGCGATGACAAGTTCCTAATCTGCTGCAGTCTATGCCAAAATTCTCTTTATATCTTTCCGGGAAATCTTTTGAGTGCTCAAACCATTTGCCTCGAAAGGGTGTTGTGCTCTTGTAAAGTCGATCCGTATGATTCGAACTCAAGGAAATTGATGAAGTTGGCCAAACGAATACAACATTATTACCCATTCATTCCTATTGTAGGAATGATTGCCTATCTGATCGTGTTCATCATCGCTGCTTCCGGTTATCCCGGTGGCTCGGTGAATATTCCGAATGATCATTCGGGTTATAGCTTCTTCCACAATTTCCTGTGCGATGTGATGAATCCGGTCACCCAAGGAGGGATTCTCAACGATGCCCGTTCCATGGCGATTGTTTCCCATCTCATTCTGAGCATCACAATGATGGCTTTCTTCTACATTCTACCCGATATTTTCTCGGTGAAAAATAGAAACACCAAGCTTGTACGCTTTTTTGGGGTGCTCACTATGATCGGTTTCGTATTTATGTATACGGAGTACCACGATTCTATTGTCACGCTCACAGCCGTTCTCGGAACTATTGCGCTCATTCCATTTTTCATTGAAGTCAACAAGTACCCGAAGAAGGGACTCCGGCATTTGGCCTTCTTTTGCTACATCTTAAGTTTCATTGTGTTCTTCATCTTTGTGAGCAAATTGGGCTTCTATTACCTTCCATTCTTACAGAAAATCACCTTCGTTTTTGATGCTTGGTGGGTGATTTGGGTAAGCTTAATCGTCATGAAGAAGAATCGCCTTCAGATGAGATTGAGCCAGATTTCAGCTTAGAACTTGACGTTTTTTTCATCTTGAAGATATGAGCAAGGGCAGGGGAAGGTGATGTAAGATGTGGGCAAGAGATTTGGTTTTATAGTCTTTTGAGTCGGAATTCCCCCTCTTTAACATCTCAGCTTTCTTCTTTCTTCTTTCCTCTTTATTCCTTCAGCTTTCATCTTTCCAACAATAAGTTACTTTCGTCGAACTAAATTCAAACCGACATGGCGAAAGGCACTATTCTCGGACACCCAACAGGACTTTTCATTCTCTTTTTTACAGAACTCTGGGAGCGCTTTTCCTACTATGGAATGCGTGCGATTCTCGTGCTTTACCTCACCGCCGAAACCACAGACAAGATCAATCCAGGCTTGGGGTGGACAAGTAAAGAGGCCTTGGCTCTCTATGGTTGGTATGGCATGTTCGTCTACTTCACAGGAATTTTTGGGGGTGCCATTGCCGACAACTGGCTTGGTCAGAAAAAGTCGGTGTTGCTCGGCGGAATCTTCATCATTTTAGGTCAATTCTCTTTGGCGGTGGAGAGCATGACGGCCTTCTACAGCGGATTGTTCTTGCTTGTCATTGGGGTTGGACTTCTAAAGCCTAACATCAGCACCATGGTCGGGAGTCTGTACAAATCGGGTGATGCTCGAAGAGATTCGGGATTCACCATTTTTTACATCGGCATCAACATAGGAGCGGTATTGGCGCCATTGATCGTTGGCTATTATGGCGAAATGGTCGATTGGCATCTCGGCTTTTCCTTGGCTGGCTTCGGAATGATCTTAGGCCAAATAGTCTATGTGTTTGGAGGAAAGTACTTGAAGGGAATTGGAGACTTATTCAAGAAGTCGGCGGAACATGCCCATCTGGCATCTCAACCTTTGAGCAAGATTGAAAAGGACCGCATGCTGGTGATGTTCATCTCCTTTTTAATTGTGATGGTATTCTGGGCTGCCTATGAACAAGCGGGTGGTTTGATGAATTTATATGCCAGGGATAAAATCGATCGCGTAGTGTTGGGTTATGAAATCCCTACGAGCTTTTTTCAATCCTTGCATGCACTGTACGTGGTCATCCTTGGTGCTCCCATGGCCTATTTCTGGGTGAAATGGAGAAAGAGTGGGAGAGAGTCCTCATCCCTATTTAAGATGGGAATTGGTTCCATCATCATGAGCTTCGGTTTTGTTGCTCTTATGGGAGCTGCTTACGACGTTTCAGAAAGCGTGTTGAATCAGGCACCCGTTTATTGGTTGTTCCTTTCGTACTTCTTGCACGTTGTGGCAGAACTCAGCATCTCTCCAGTTGCTCTGTCGTTCATCACAAAGTTGGCTCCAATGAAGTACGCCAGTTTGATGATGGGAACCTATTTCGCTGTCACTGGCTTAGGGAATAAGCTTGCAGGAATTCTTGGGGAAGCTGCGCAAGACGCTGGTGAAATGGCCATTTTCACGGGGATTTCAGTCTTCAGCGTTTTGCTGGGATTCCTCATTCTCATCTTCGTGAAGAAGTTGAAAGCACTTACGCACGGAGCAGAAGAGGTAGAGCATCCAGCTACTTTTGTGGAACCGGAGTAGGTTTAATTACCAATTACAGGTTACGGGTTACGGGTTACAGGTTACGGGTTGCACGTAGAGGTGAATTTTGCTCGAAGCATGAGTGCAAGAGTGAAGGAGTGTAAGAGTGAAAAACTATGAGCTGACCTAAGTCAATTCCCTATTACCAAATACGGTTATTGGTTATAATCTCTTCGTTCTAGGTTATTATCTGAAGGCTTGGAGATTTACTTTTAAAACCTAAAATGGTTTCGTTGCACTCCATTCTCCATACCCATTTCTCCATTCCCAATTCTCTATTCTCCAGGCACTGGAAATCCTCGATCGCGCATCAATGCTTCGATGTTCGCATCGCGACCACGGAACTTGCGATACGCTTCCGCCGGATCTATGGCGTTTCTAGGAGCGAAAAGGAGCTCAACAGCCTTGGTGGCCAACTCTTTGTCGTAAAAGCCGTCTGGAGCTTCCGCAAAGGCTTCTGAAGCATCTGACGTCAATACATCTGCCCACATATAACCGTAGTAAGCCGTCGCATATCCTTCTCCTGAAAATACATGACCGAAGTGCGCAGTGCGGTGACGCATAGGAAGTTCCTTAGGCATCTTCAATTCATCCAAGGTCTCTCGTTCAAATTGGTCGATGTCTATATTGCTCGGGTCGGCCAAATGGAGTTTCATATCCATAAGAGCTGAAGCCAAGTATTCGGTCGTTGAGAAACCCTGATTGAAAGTAGCGGCCTTCTTAATCTTCGCAATCAGCTCGGCTGGCATAGCCTCCCCAGTTTTGTTATGTTTCAAGAAGTTGTTGATCACCTCGTCCGTCGATAACCAGCGTTCCAACAGCTGCGACTGAAACTCTGTGTAATCGCGAACACCACCGTTTAAGGTTGGGTATTTCACATCGGCAGAGAAGAAGTGCAATGCATGACCAAATTCATGGAAGAAGGTGGTTGCATCGTCCCAAGAAACTAAAAGCGCCTCTCCGGGAGCTGGCTTTACAAAGTTTGAATTGTTGGAGGCGAGCACGTTTTTGTCGCCATCGAAACTCGACTGACTTCTGTATGTTGTAGCCCAAGCTCCGGAACGTTTTCCTTGACGTGCGTATGGATCGAGATACCATAAGCCGACGTTCTCACCATTGTTTTTATTGGTCACTTCCCAAACCTTCACGTCTTCATGAAAAACAGGGACGGAACCTTCTGGAACAGGGGTGAACTCGTAATCGAACAAGCGTCCTGCAACATAATGCATGGCTTCGGTAAGCTTGTCCAGTTGCAGGTATTGTTTCACTTCATCAGAATCGAGGTCGTATTTCTCCTTTCGAACTTTTTCTGAGTAAAAGCGGTAGTCCCAAGCTTCGATGGTGATGTTGTCGCCAGCGCGGTCGGCAACTGCTTGCATGTCGGCTACTTCTTCAGCAACGCGTGCAATGGCGGCTGGCCAAACGGCTTCCATCAGTCCCATGGCATTCTCGGGTGTTTTAGCCATACGGTCCTGCAGTCTCCATTCAGCGTAATTTGAATAACCTAAGAGTTCCACGCGTTCTCTTCTAAGTCGCAAGACATTTGCAATGAGTTCGTTGTTGTTGAATTCATCTCCATTGTCGCCTCTGGAGTAGTAATTAGTCCATACTTGTTTTCGCAACTCCCTCTCAGTGGAATAGGTGAGGAAGGGGTCCATGGAAGAGCGTGAGTTTGTAATTGCATACTTACCTTCTTGTCCTTTATCTGCAGCGATTTTAGCGGCAGATTTAATGAAGCCTTCAGAGAGTCCGCCCAGTTGATCTTCGTTCAAATAGGTGACGTAGTTCTCCTCGTCGTGAAGAACATTCGATGAAAAAGTGGTGTAGAGGCTAGAGAGTTCCTTGCTGATGGCAGCGTAACGTTCTTTTTTCTCTGCGCTTAACTCAGCCCCGTTCATAGCAAAGCTTCTGTAGGTAAGATCTACAACACGCTGTTCTTGAGCTTCAAGAGGTTTTTCTTGAGAAGCATCGTAAACGGCTTTAATGCGCTGGAAGAGCTTTTCGTTCTGAGTGATCTTGGAGCTGTACTCCGATATTTTAGGTGCGAGCTCTTGTTGAATTTGTCGAAACTCAGGACTCGAGGCATTGCTGCTGAAAATGCCGTAATAGTTGAACGCACGATCCAATTCTTTTCCAGATCGTTCGAGCTCGACAATGGTGTTGTCAAAAGTTGGAGCAGCCTCTTGATTTGCAATGGCGTCGATTTCTGCAAGTCGCAGCTCCATTCCTTTAAGGATGGCAGGGGCTACATCTTCAAGTTTCATTTCATCGAATGCAGGAACACCGCCGTAAGGTCCAGTCCATTCTTGCAGCAAAATATTTTCAGGCATTGTTTCTTGTTTTACTTCTTGTTCTGCGCAGGCTACAATGAGCAATGAGGCGCTTAGGGTCAATCCGAAATGAGCTATTCTTTTCCTGTGAATCATATAACGAGAGCTTGAATGTATTCCGCTTATATATGTGGCAAAATAAACCTTCACCAAAGCAAATAAAAAAAGCCCATCGATTTCGACGGGCTTTCTTGTTACAAATAAGTTTAAAGGAAAACGACTAAACGACTTTTACGTTTACTGCGTTCAAACCTTTGCGACCTTCTTCTACATCGTAGGTCACTTTGTCTCCTTCTCTGATTTCGTCAATAAGGCCATTTGCGTGAACAAATACGTCTTTGGTTCCGTCTTCTGGAGTAATGAATCCAAATCCTTTGGCGTCATTGAAAAATTTAACTGTACCGGTGCTCATAAAAAATATATATAAATGTGGCCCGAAGATAGACTTTTTAGCGCTGCAAAAACAAATACCTTCAAATTACCTCTAAATGAGGATTGGAAACTTGAAATATATAGGGCTTACTTTAGCGCAGGAAGATGGCCTTAAAGGCTTGCCAAGGCTGCTTCGTGGTTTGGCTCTTCAGTAGTTTCCGCAACCTGTTCAGTGTAAACCACCGAGCCTTCTGTGTTCACGATAACAACACTTCTAGAATTCAAGCCTGCTAAGGGACCATCTAAGATTTCCAGTCCGTAGTCTTTGCCGAATTGACCTGTTTTGAAATCAGAGAGCATCACTACATTGTCAATGCCTTCAGCTCCGCAAAACCTGCTTTGAGCGAAGGGTAGGTCTCTTGAGATACAGAGTACAAGTGTGTTGTCTAGGTCAGCGGCAACTTTGTTGAAGTTTCGCACGGAAGCGGCACAGGTGCCTGTGTCGATGCTTGGAAATATGTTTAAGACTAAGTTCTTTCCTGCAAAGTCGTTCAATGATTTTGTTGAAAGGTCTTTGGCTACCAAATGAAATTCTTTGGCTTTCTCGCCAATTGAAGGAAGTTCACCAAGAGTATTGATTGGGTTTCCTTTTAAAGTTATCTATGTCATTCAGCTTCTGTGATATTTTGTGTGAATATGCCTGAATTAGGAATGCCAATATAACAAGTGAGCACAATTAAAGTTTGTAGCTGTCTGAAATGAGAATGTGGAGGTCGGAAAGGGCTGGCGCAGCAGATTTTTTCCTGACCTGAATCAAGTCAGTATATAGATCAACTCCCTGCTATGGGTGAATTGAAAATCCCGACAGCGAGTTCAGTCCAGATAAGGATCAAAGCCAAGACTAGGGCTGCCGATATAGCTATCCGCAAGCCTTTGTTTTTGAGTTTACTTAGTATCAGCTCAAGTAATATGCTCGTGCCGAAGAGTAGAACTGCTGCAACTCCGAAATCTGCACGTTCCCACACAACTTCATCCGTGAACTCCATTGCCAAGAGCGGCATGGCTAGAAGTATGCTTGAGATTAAAATGAAAAGTCTGAGTCGGTCTTTATTCATGCGAAGTCAGTTCCTGCTAATTTAAAACGAATGACTCTAGCTGAAGTTAGTTTTTAGAGAGCACCGACAGCTCCTAAACGCTGAGCAACTTGTCCGATTCATCAATGAGTCTGTACAAGTCTTCCATGGTTGAGAGAGGGCATAGCTCTGTGCCTTCAGAATTTCTGATCTTCAAACAAGTTCCGCAGGCAAGGATTTGCCCACCAGTTTCGACAAATTTTTCCATTTGAGCTTGAACATCAAATTTTTCAGAACTCAAACCTTCTGTTTCAACACCCTTCGCGAGCAGAAAACATTTTACTTCGTCGCCTTTCGTGAGAGAGAGGTTTCCAAGTCGGAAGGCGTTCCATACCGTTTCAGCGTCGTTTGAAGAAATCACAATTCCTAGTTTCATAATTTGTGTGTTGTTGCCGAAATCAGACAAGACGAAAGTAGCGATCGCGATGAGTTGCCCTTTCCTCTTTCCCTTTTCCTCTTTTCTCTTTTCTCTGTTCCCTAAAGAGGGGTTCCAATGTATACAACCTTCTGCAAAACCTCCAAAAAACTGGACCAAGTCCAATCAGGACCATCCCATGGAGGATGATAAACGGACATCATACGGATATTCACAAAAACAAGAATGCTCGAAATAAAATAGAACCACTTGGATAGATGTTTTTCTTGAATTCGTTCCAGGAAAAAGGCGAGGGGAACCATCAGAAGAGCTAAGTACTCAACAAAGGCTCGATGGCCAAAAGCAGCACCAAACCACCAGTTCCACCAACTGGCGAAAATGTACCAAGCAAGCAGGAGAATCAAGCCCGTGAGAGCAAAGTTGGAGACTCGCTTTACCGCGCCCCAAAACAAGCCTATGAGCGCGAAAACCAGCAAAGGTGAGTAGAGCAACCAACCGTTTTGATGGCTGAAAAGCACATTCCATAGTTCAGGAGCCAACCAATTGAATCCTTCATTTTTGAATCCATAGGAGTATACGATCCAATCGCCGGTCACAGTTTTCCAATATAGAAGCTGCGGGAAGACTGCCATTCCAGCCAAAACGATCATCCAAATGATTTTTGAAAAGTTCAATTGGAACAGACGAAAGCGAATTCGAAGGTCTTCGAGGGATTTCACATCGTAGAAGAGAAGATAGAGGAGGAGAATCCCGTTGTTCGGTTTGATTAGAACAATCAAGGCGGAGAGAAGAGAAATGATGCTTGAGTTTTTCCAGCTAGGTTTTGCGAGAAAACCTGGAGTGCAGTAGATGAAGGAAGCAAAAAGGAAAAAGGAGTAGATGTGCGACATTCCCACTTCTTTGGCGCTGTAGAACATCAAGTTGCTTCCGAGATAAATGAGGATGACGGCCATCAAGGCCGTTCTTGCATTGAAGTAAGCTTTAAGATGTTTGAAACTGAAATACAGTCCAATGGCCAGATAAAAGCTTGCTGCGAGAAAAAGTGCGTGCAGGTAAAGCACCGAATAACCGTCTGCTTCAAAACCAAAAACGACTGAGGAGAGGTGGGCAAGTAAAAAGAAAGGAGCCTGAAGAATTGCAACTCCAATGTGGAAAAGGCTCAAATGGTTTCCGTTTTCCAGAACAGTAGCCCAAGGCAGATGTCGTATGTTTCCGTCGATGAATACAGCCGGCAAGAACTGATAGTAACCCAAACTATCCTGCTGCAATATTTTAAGGGGATTCATTCCCGGATGCTTAAACAGAGCAAGGATGTAATTGAAAACGAAAAAAACGAGGGCCAGCCACCGACTTGATTTTCCAAAAGAAAGGAATGGACTGTTGGAAGCCATGCTAGTTTGTGGTAGTCAAAATCAATTCTGCATAGCGAATGTTGTACTCTTCAATTCGAATGCTGAATCCGCGATGACGCAAAATTTCCAACATACGAGTGTTGTGAGCAAATACAGTACTGTACACTTTTTCATACTTCATCTCCTCGGCAACATCGATCATGTAATTCGTGAGAATGCTTCCGAGCCCTTTTCCTTGCCAATCGTCGGCAATGATCACCGCGATGTCGGCACCGGCGCTCTGTTCACCAGCAATTCTGCCAACGGCTATAACTTCTTTCTCCTTCTTGTGCTGAACTTCTGCCACAATGGCCATTTCCTTCGTGTAGTCGATGTTCGTCAATCGCTCAATCAATTTACTCGAGATTTTTGGGACGTAACCTAAGAAGCGGTCGTAAATGCTTTTGCTCGAGAGCTTTCCTCTAAAGGCCTCAGCCTGATTGCTGTCGATGGGATGAATCGGTCGCAATTGAATCAGTGTCCCATCTTTCAAAACCACTGGTTCAATGAAGCGAATTGGGTAGGCGTTGATGTGATCCGAAGGACTCAATTTATTGCTGTTGTTTGTAGCATAAAGAATTCAGTGCGCTAAATTAAAGATTGACTGAACAAATAGCGGTGAACAATTGTCGATGATTAATTACCAATTACCAATTACCAATTAC